>LNFM01006216.1_pt1 | contig 19830 bp, 14 predicted proteins | sample 596031 | NCBI WGS metagenome assembly LNFM01 (sample SAMN04254537, study PRJNA301005) | activated carbon metagenome | isolation source: dual media filters at the Ann Arbor, Michigan drinking water treatment plant | place: USA: Ann Arbor | reverse complement strand
GAATAGACTTATGGCTGATTCTCAACTCGAAAAAGCTTTTCAGTATAATCCAATAATTCAGCACCACCAGACTTTCCGTGGCCGGGAATTACAATTTTAAGATCTGGGTACTTTGTTTTAAGATTAACCATGGTTCCGGACCACACCAGCGTATCGGCATCTTCCAGATTTCCTTTACCGGCTCCCACTTCTTTTACGAGACATCCACCGAACAGCACCTGCTCATCCGGAAAATATCCCACTACATTATCGCGGGTGTGGCCTTCCCCTAAAAAACCAGCAACTACTTTCTTATCACCTACATTCAGTTCAAGTTCACCATCAAACCCACGTTGAGGAATAACACCATTGCTCTTCTCGTTCAAAAATCGAATGGTAAGATTATTGGCATAGGAAGAAATGTTTCTTGCGTGAAACTCTTTTAAACCACCTACACAATCGGCATGAAAATGTGTAGCTACCAAAGCCGAAACCTTCGCATTGAGTTTGTTGGAAATAAAATTCAATAACTCAGATGAACCACTGTCTTCGGCAGGAGTATCAAAAACAACTGCTTCGTTACCGCTAATTACGATCATACCATTGCAAGGCACCCGACCAAAACTCTGTGTGTTCAGAAATGTGATATGCTGGTAAATATGGTCTGTTAGCTTTTTGACGATCAACGTCTCGGTTTCGTAAACAGTAGTGTCTTGTAGTTGTGAATTATGTGTTGTTTCATTCCACTGAACAGGTTTATTACATGCATTTATCAGTATCAGAAAAACCAGAGCAAAAGAAAACTGTTTCATCATGGGTTAAATTAGCATTTATACCTTTATTGAACAATCTTGATGCCTCAGATTCAAAATATATCTCTGTCTGGTCGGAAGCCCTGAATGAAATTGGAATAGTATTCCTAATCTTCGATAATTACAATTTTCCCTTCATCAGTAATTTTATATTTGTTTACTGTTGCCGTAGTCCTCATTGACTTTTTATCTCTTTTTCCGTCATCCATTAATATCCACCTATGAGTAATAGTTTTCAACACAATATCCGTCTCACTTCCTATCTTCGCTTCTTCAATTACTTCTTCATTATTCTCACGAATCCTAAAGTTACCCAGCAACTTCAATTCATCAATCTGGATAGAATCTCCATTTTTATACGTTTTCAAAAAGGGCTGGAAAGGACTCGTACTTTCTTCGATAAAAGCCTCATAATTTTCATTTTCGAATAGCTTATTACCCATGAAAACTTTAACTCTTTCACCTTTATTTGGAGTTCTGATCCGTAAAGGTTTTAGGGGCGATACTTTAATATCACCCAGAACTGGCTCAGCTTTATAATCACTGACCATACTGATCTTTTCTCCATAAATAAATTCCATGTATTTATTAACCACATCCTGACTCATAGAATTTGGCCCTACAATAACAAAAACAAAAAATATAATTTTTTTCATACAAATATTAGTGATCTGGATATCGAAGCTTTCTCATCATAAAATCTTCACAGATAAACTCATCTTATAAATTACTGCACCACCCGTTTCACCACATCCACCACTCTTCCTTTCTTGCGTGCATACACGGCATTATCGTACATCGCTTCACAGCTTACGGCTGGCAAATAATAACTGCCGGCATAACTGGCCGTGAGCAACACCTTAAATGTTTTGCGCTGGTTGGCACCCAAATCAAAATAGGTATACACCCGGTCATCGCGGATGTCCTGGTACGTGGGCACATCGCCCGTGATGCGCGCACCATCATCGCCCGTAAGGCGTAAATTATTAATCTCCCAACCCGAAGGGAAGATCTGGTTCAATGCCAGGTTTTTATAAATGCCACGCATGCCGGGGTTGAACACTGTAACGGTTGCCACAAACGCAGTGCCCTGCTCAAGGCTTGTCGGGTCAATAGCCGCACCATCCGGGTCGGAGTAATTGACGGTAATGGAAAGATTTTTCTCACCATCTTCTTCCGCACCGCGCGCAGGCACGCCTTCTGAAATCACGCGCACGAAAAGTGTTCCTTTGCTGCCACTGGTAATTTTTAAGTTGCCGGGTTTTACACCATCCGCAGGAAGCGAAACCTGCGCAATAGTTAACTCCGTGTTGGCCGTAATTTCTTTGCCGTTGTAGTTGTAGGTAAATTTCAAATCACCCTTCTCGCCACCTGCATAAGCACCCACGGATTTTAATCCCCACGCCAATGTCTGCGTGCTCATCCAATACGATGAGTTGCTCAACGCTTCTGAAAGTTCTTTCACCAACTCAAATGCTTTTACGCGATCGTTCAATAACAATAAAGTTTCCAGTATGATTGCTTTGTCGCGCAAATCTGAACCATACGAGTAGGCCATCTCCTGATACGGTTTCACTTGTATCGGTAATTTTTCAATCAACTTCTTAGCCGCTTCGGGTTGGCCTGCTTTTACATAGGCAGCAGCCAACATCCACGAAGCCGTAGCCGGCATACCCGTTTGTTCACGCAAACGGTTCATAGCACCCAACTCCGGATCGCCCGAAAGGGCTAACGCATACAACCGATACGCCTGAATGAGTTCGCTGCTGCTGTAATCCTGATTTTTGCGCCAACCCTGAGCTTTGTTCTTTTGAAATTTCTTCCAACGCTTCATCATATCGTTGGGCACATAATAGCCTTTGGCTTCGGCTTCAATTAAAAAATGCCCCGCATAGGTAGTGCCCCAACTATCTGAATCCTCATGACCGGGCCAGTACGAAAATCCACCATCGCGATTAATGAATGTTTTTAAACGCTCAACACCAGCTTTCACATTGCGCTGAATTACATTCTTCTCTTCTTCGGTAAGTGCCTTCACTTTATCGAGATACAATTGCGGAAACACCGATGAGGTAGTTTGTTCAATACATCCGTAAGGGTATTGCAATAAGTACCGCATCCGCTGACCGAGATTAACCGGAGGCAAACTGGAAACTTCGAGCACCGATGTGTTGGTGCCTGCCATACCCACCGGAACTACAGAACCCGTCCAGGTTTTGCCGGCTTCCAAAACGGCATCCAGTACTTTCGTTACCGGAGGATTGGGATTGCGAACTTCAATTTCAATTTCATCGGTTGCAGAATAATTGCCGGACGTAGCCGTTACCAGAACTTTTGCAATACCGATTTCGCCTTTCACGAGCAAACCGAAGTCGAGGGTAAGATCAGTTTCATCACCCATGGCAACCGTACGCGAAGCTTCATCGGCAATGGTTACCGGACCACTTACTTTGATGTCTACTTTTACATTCTTGATATTTTTCTCGCTGGTGAACAACGTAATAGGCAGCTTCACAGATTCTTCCGGTCCTAACACGCGTGGCAACGTGGCCAACACCATCAGCGGCTTGCGCACGGGTGTGGCTTTCTCTGTTTTTCCATAAGCACCTTCGTACCCAGCTACCAACATTGTTTTTACTGATCCAATGTATTGCGGCATAATGAAACGATGTTCGTTGCTGCCACCCGTTAATGTAATCGGGCCGAAAAATTTGACTACGGGTTTGAATCGATTTGCTTTGGCGTCATCTTCTTTGGCCACCAGTTCGCCATCACCACCCAATGCCAACAGGCGCTCCATGCGTCCGCCAAAGGCGCCCATCACCTGGTCGTATAAATCCCAGGTCTTTACACCCAACGCTTCGCGGGCATAAAAACGACTCCAGGCATCAGGCGTTTTAAATCGCGTGAGGTCAAGCAGTCCTTCATCTACCATCGCGAGTGTGTAGGTCATCTTGCGCTTAGATTGTTCCGATACTTTTATCACCACTTCTTTGCCGGGCTCCAGCACATCGGGCATGGTGATGATGGGCTCAAGATGAGTTTCCGGATCTTCTACCTGAATAGGAATGATTCCATACATGCGAATGGGAAGATCGTTAACCGTTTGAGCATGTGGTTGCAATAATGTAACGTTTACAAACACATTAGGCGTCATCTCTTTGGTGAGATCAAAACTAAATTGATTGTCTCCCTTTTTGGTTTCGAGCCAATACGTTTGCAACACCCGGCTTCCGTTTTCGATGCTGATCAACGCACGTCCATTATCACTTCCGGGAATCACGAGGTTTGCTTTCTCACCGGTATTATAAATTGGTTTGTCGGATGAGAATGAAAGCATGGTAGCACCTTCACCATCATTGCGCGCGCGACCGGCCCAACCCGGCCAATCGATGTAAACTATTTTACCGGTGCTATGGCCTGATTGTGGATCGTAAGCCTTTACAAAAAAGCGGCCCCACTCAGGATATTTGATTTTAAAGTTCCAGGTTCCCTTTCCATTGTCAGTACGGATTTTTCCTGTGGTGATGGGTTGTGAATAATTTCCCGACATATAATTGACTGAACCTTCCGAACTATCCCACCACCAGCGCCAATCAATCTTATAAAGTGATAATTCAATGGTTCGCGAAAGTGGATTGCCATCGGCATCAATTGTAACCACATCAACACGATGTGTAGTGTCAGTCAACAACATGCCGCGGGCTTTATCGCCTTGCGGCAATCGGATTCCGGTAAGGGATGCATATGGATAAAATGGAATGCTAAACCGATCTATACTAAAGTTGCCACTTTCTTCAAAAACTTTTCCACGGAAGACGGCATTCAGTGTGCCCGGTGCTTCGCCACTCACTTCGAGGTTGGCATTTACCACGGCACGCCCATCGGCATCGGTTAAGCCATCGAAAATAGTTTGCGACTCACTATAAAAATCTATCGAGGGATCATCAAATACATAATCTTTGTATTGAGCAAAACTTGTTGTGCCCTTCGTTAACAGTACATCAAACTGTGCCCGCAGATTTTTTCCGGGCGCTCCATGCAGCCAATTGACTTTAAGATTTCCAGCCACATTACTGTTCGTAGCTGAAAGTTTATCGACACCAAAATCAAGATTGATTTTTAACCGGTTTGGTTTCACCATCTCAATTTTCAAAGGCTGCGTAAACTCGGTACCGCCCACTTTTACACGACCTAGCCAATTACCGGTTGGTGCATCGGATGTTGTAGCGGTAGCAAATTTGTAAAAACCATTTTCAGCATTGGACCGCACCAACCGTGAAGTCACTTGCCCTTGTGGATTTTGCAATTCGAATACTACGGGATGCGCAGTCGGCAATAATTTATTCTTGTCTTCGAGTATAAAACTCAGATACAATGAGTCGCCTGGACGCCACACTCCGCGCTCACCATATAAAAATCCTTTCAAGCCTTTGTTTACATACTCACCATTCACATTGAAGTTGCTAAGTGATAGCGATTCGCCACCGAGCAACTTTAAATAACCACGCTGCGGTCCGTTCTTTACAATCAATACAAATGGGTTTTGTTTCGTTTCAATAATGGCTTTGCCATCAGGGCCGGTTGAAGCTGTACCAATCAGCTGTTGCTGATAATCATAGAGTTCGAGTTGCACACCGGAAAGTGGTTGCGTTGTTTTTAAATCATTGACCACAATCATTGTGTTGCCATCACTACCGCGCTTGGCAAGCAAGCCTAAGTCGGAGGCAATTACATTGCGCTTGATATTGCGATTGCCAGTGTAGTAGGAAGAATGGCAAGGATTATCGCGTTGTTCCCATTCATAATCATCGCCATAATAATAGTCTTCATAACTATCCCAATAGCTTTCTTCCGAATAGCTTTCCACTTCTTCCTCCTGCTCAAAAGAGTTTTGTGTATTCTCATTGCCGCTTTCTTCTCCTTCCTCGCATACATAAGCGAGATAAGATTTCTTAAACCCAATGCGCACCTGATAGATAGCGCCCGGCTCGGCATTGATTAATGTGGCAAGGTCAAGTGTAAATCGATTCCATTTACCCAGATCGGTTACGCCTGAATTTTCCAACGAAATAGTTTTCTTCAGAACCTGCTTGCCTACGCGCCTCATCTCCTGATTGCCCTCGTAATCATTTACCTGCAGAAACTGTAACACATTACTTTCAAATACTTTAATAATCTGTACATCCACACTCTTCAGGTTAACCGCTTCGAAGGGCATAATGAGTCCATCGCTGGAAGGCAATACACTTCCTTTTCCGGTAAAGCGTACAGATGGAAGTACCTGCTCAAAGGCAACCTCGAATGACTGTGTGCCAGTCATCTTATAGTTTAAGATATTCTTGATTCCTTCAACAAGAACCACATTTCGGGTTCCTGTTTGTCGCACAGGTGGGAAAACCCTAATCTCATTATCCTTGATTTCAAAATCAAGACTGTTAAGTTCTGAGATGCCAATTAACCCTTCCAGATTTTGTGTTTCGTTGAGTGGATCAGAAAACTGAATCACCACATGCTGACTGCTTCCTTGCTCAACACGAACATTGGTCACTTTAAAATCACCTAAGGCTGGAATCTCTACTTCGCGGTCTTCATCGCGCTCAACACCTAAACCTGCCCCAAGAAAAGTAAGGTTCACTTTGCTGGCAGCTTCCTTGCGAGCAACTTCTTCTACTGTGAAGGTGTGTTGTTTACCTTCGGATGTATGCGCCCAGCTTACTTTCAACGAATTACCGTCTTGTTGGGCATTAAGTATTTTTTCTACGAGCGTATTGTCGGCAAAGTCGGCTGTGTATAAAACGCCTTCAATCTTCTGGCGTTTGAGATCCGTCTTTACATAGGGTTTGATGTTATCAACCGCAACTTCAAAGTTTTGCGGTATAACCTGAAGTGTATATTCAAACGTATTGAGCGACTTCGGTACTTCAAGAAGACGGGCCAATTGAAAATTGACTTGGTAAATCTGTCCGGATGTTAAACGGGCGGTGGGCCGGAATTCGACTGTGCGCCTGTCGAGCCACAGCGTGGTACCCGCCACCTTGGGGCTCAACTCAAAAAGTTTTACGGTAGTTTCTGATCCCACCGCCAACGAATCGACTACATCCTGTGAAAGAACAATGCGGATCGGTGAACCCGAGCTGATTACTCCGGCTGTGTAGGAAGAAATATATTCGCCAAAGGCGGGATTGATGGCTGAGTTAAAGGATGTCTTTGCGCTTTTAACTGTGGTGAAATAAAAGACAGCTGCTGCGCCAACTACTACGGCAACAATACCAATAATAACTTTTTTCATGATCCGGGGTTGAGTTAATGGAGGACATGAAATATCGCAAAATGATTAGAGAAATTGTTAATCAGAAGATTAAATTTTCTATCGAATTAATATTGAATCGATAGGCGTAAGAAAAGAAACGTTTTACAAGCTGATGAAGAGGAAGCACCTACTTCTTACACGCCACTCCGGTCACATACATCTTAATTACCTCTATTGGTTTCGCGACCTCACTACCGGCAAAACCCTTTATATCCAGATAGCGGATTTGCTTTTGATAGGTTTCCAGAAACTCGCCCGATAAGGGCAGGTAAGACCAGTGCCATTTTTCTTCTTCATAGCCCGTACGGCCGCTGGTTTTAGTTGTATACGGCTGACAAAATCCGTATTTAGCTGCATTCGTTGTAAGCCATTGATAAGTGGTTAACCCTTCCCCACTTTCAAAAAAACTATTCTCCAAAGAATTCAAATCCATGTCAGTGCCCCAATGATGACGTGAGGTTCCTGGCATAGAACTGTACAATAAAATCAACCGTGCCCGTTCTTTTGGATCACTAACTGTAGTAAGATCCTTTCCCTCAACTTCAACTTTGCCATTCCACTTGTTCTCCCAGATTCTTTTTTGTGAATCGAAATTTCGTGTGGCTGAAATGATTACCAGATCAACACCTTCCTTCTTAGCCGCGGCACTCATTTTTATGAAAGCCTCATAGGTTTCCTGGCGCAGATAAGCACCCCTTGCACTTCCCCGCGTATGTTCATCCTGAAGTTTTGAAAATTTTGGGTGCGTAGCTGGATCAAATTTACCGAGCAGGTAATTTTTGTCCGGAGTTTGTGCTTGAACAACACATAGTCCAACAACAAAAAAGTAAAATACCTGAGTTATAGCTTTAATCATCGCTTTTCAATTTATTTCCCTCACCCCGTCCTCATACTTCGGACACCCCTCTCCCCGGGGAGAGGGGGAAGGGGGTGAGGGACTAAACCCGCTCCGCCACCTTATTCATAACCTTTGTCTGCACTTGAATTGACTCATGGTGAATCAATTTCAGCAAGTCGTTGGTGAACTCTTCATTCAATCCCATCGCCTTGCAAAGCGCAATGCGCGTTTGTACAATTTCTTCCCAGCGATTTACCTGAAGGATTGTAACGTTGTTCTCTTTCTTATACTGCCCAATCTTCTCCGAAATTTTCATCCGGGCTGAAAGCTTGGACATGATCTCATCATCCAACTGATCAATCTGATCACGCAAAATGCTGAGTGTATCCTTAAAGGTTTTATTATCGGTGGTTTGTGTGCGCACTACTAATTCACTAATAATTTTTCCAAGCGCAGCAGGAGTTACCTGTTGTTTGGCATCACTCCAGGCAGCATCGGGATTGATATGACTTTCAATCATCAAGCCAGCCATATCAAGATCAAGTGCTTTTTGCGAAATGAAGGCGATCAGATCGCGATTACCTGCAATATGACTTGGGTCGCAAAGCATATCGAGTTCGGGCAAACGCGTTTTCAAATCAATGGCAAGATCCCACATGGGTGCATTGCGGAAAGGACCTTTTTCGAACGATGAAAACCCACGGTGAATAGCGGCCATCTTCGTGATGCCTGCTTTGTTCAGGCGCTCGAAGGCTCCCAGCCAAAGTTCAACATCGGGGTTGATCGGATTCTTCACCATCACCGGGATGTCAACTCCTTTTAATGCATCGGCCACTTCCTGAACGGAGAAAGGATTTACAGTAGTTCGTGCACCAATCCAAAGAATATCAACACCTGCTTTCAAACAGGCTTCCACATGGGCTGCATTAGCAACTTCTGTAGTCACCGGCAAACCAGTTTCCTGTTTAGCACTAATAAGCCATTTCAGTCCTTCCGCTCCTGCCCCTTCATATTGACCGGGCCGCGTACGAGGCTTCCAGATTCCAGCCCGGAGTGCGTGTACTTTTCCGGTTGCAGCTATTTGTTTAGCGGTAGCTACCATCTGCTCTTCCGTTTCAGCGCTACACGGTCCACTGATTATTACCGGACGATCGACATTCATCCAGGAAGAAATTGGCTCGAGTTGTAATCCTTTTTTTGTCATGATTGTATAAAATTAACGGTATTAATTCTGATTTAGTTTATGGTTAGATTCTTTCTTTTGTTCTGAAGTAGTTTGTTTATCCGCTTGATTGTCTAATACTCTACGGATTTCATTCGCCTTAGACAGAATGCGATGTAATTCTTTCGTGTCGCGCTTCATCAAGTGGTAGTGAAACTTCTGTAAGTGCATGATGTACTCCAACAAGGCCTGGCTTAAGTACTCAACGTTTTGTTCAAATATCGGAGCCCACATATCGGGCGAGCTTTTCGCTAGGCGAACTGTAGAAGCAAAACCACTACCGGCCAAATCAAAAATATTTTTTTCGTCCTTCTCAATATCCAACACGGTTTGGCCTAACAAAAAAGAACTCACGTGTGAAAGATGCGACACGTACGCTACATGACGATCGTGTTCTTCTGCTTCCATGAAAATGGTTTTCATTTCGAGGGCCTCAAATACTTTCATAGCTACTGCCAATGCTTTCTCTGATGATTTATCCGATTCACAAATGATATTGGTCTTGCCTTTAAACAATCCATGGAAAGCAGCCTGTGGGCCCGAGTTCTCCGTACCAGCAATTGGGTGAGCGGCTACAAACTGATCGCGCATCGGATGGTTAGCAACCAGTTTACAAATAGAACCTTTGGTTGAACCTGCATCAATGACAACGGCATCTTTTTTTATGGAACCCAATACCGAAGGAAGAAAAGCATTCAAAGCGTTAACCGGAATTGCAAGAATGATCAGATCAGCAACAGCAATGGCTTTATCCTCCGTAAGAATTTTATCTACCAAGCCAAGCTTAACGGCCATTACTGCATTCTCGGAATTCATATCTACACCGATCAATTCTGTAGCCATTCCGGCTTTGCGTAAACCCAATGCAATTGATCCGCCAATTAATCCCAATCCAATAATCGTTGTTTTCATTTATAATTAGATATGAGAAGTTAGACTTGAGACATTAGACTTGTTTGCTGAAAACTTTTGAATTCGAATTAAAGCCTCGTCTAGTTTTCCTACTGTTGCACATAGTGAAATGCGAATGAATTTTTTTCCCGCATCTCCAAAAATAAATCCCGGAGTAATAAATACTTTGGTTCCGTAAAGGATTTCGTCAATCCATTTCTCAACATCATGTACGTGATCGGGAGCTTTTGCCCAAATGAATAACCCCGATTGATTTTTGGAGAAGGTGCATCCGAGTTCCAATAAAATTTTAGTAGCAGCCGTTCTTCTCTTTTTGTAAACCGAGTTTAGTTCGGTAAACCAGTCCGCTCCATTTTTCAATGATTCTACCGCAGCTTGTTGCAATCCTAAAAACATGCCAGAGTCCATATTGCTTTTTACGCGCAGCACAGCATCCACATAATCCTTATTACCCGCCACCCAACCAATACGCCAGCCAGCCATGTTGTGTGATTTGCTGAGTGAGTTTAATTCCAAAGCAACATCTTCAGCTCCTTCAATAGATAAAATACTAAGGGGTGCATCATTTAAAATGAGCGAATAAGGGTTATCGTTTACAATCAGAAAATTATTTTTTCGGGCAAGATCAACGAGTTCTTTCAATTCAGCCCTTGACGCAACTCTTCCGGTAGGCATGTGAGGAAAATTAACCCACATGATTTTAACCTTTGATAAATCTCGTTTCTTCAAAGCTTCGACATCAATACCCCAATCGAGCGACTCCTTCATTTCATAGGTTGATACCGTTGCTCCCACAAGTTTTGCCACTGATGAGTAGGTGGGATATCCAGGATCGGGAATAAGTACTTCATCGCCTTCATTCACAAAAGCCATCGCAATGTGCATGATACCCTCCTTCGATCCCATCAAGGGGAGAATTTGAGTTTCGGTATCTAACTCAACGTGGTACGTAACTTTATAAAAATTCTGAATCGCTTTGCGCAACGCAGGTATGCCTTTATAATTTTGATACCCGTGACTGCTTGCTTTCTGTGCGGTAACCGTTAAGGCTTCAATGGCTTCTGTAGAGGGAGCAAGATCGGGGCTGCCGATTCCTAAATTGATTACCGGAAACTCAGCCGAATCAAGTCCACGCACTTCAGCCAATTTCTTGCTGAAGTAATACTCCTCTACATTGGCGATTCTTTTTGCTGGTTGTATCATATATTTTTTCTTTTTCCCTACACCTCATCCGGCCTACGGCCACCTTCTCCAAAGGAGAAGGGAAAGGGTCTAAAGCTTTTTATCTATATTCAATTTTTGCTTTTTTATATTCACCCAAAATATTCAGGTTGCGCACTTGTCGTAACACATCGCGCAACGCCAGATCATAATTCTTTCTTTTCTTCCATTCCACATCAATGTGAATGGAGTATTCACTCGGTTTACCAATAATAGGAATAGACTGAATTTTAGAAAGATTGATGCTATTGTTTTTAAAAGTCAATAACGCATCGGCCAAACTTCCTACTTCGTTGGCTACCTCAAAACACAAAGAAGCCTTATTAGTTTCTGGTAATGCTTTTGTTTTCCGGGCCAAGATTAAAAACCGGGTAAAATTCTTTTTGTGGGTCTCAATGCGTTTCTCTAAAATTTGAAGTCCGAATTTTTTAGCAGCATACTCATTAGCTATGGCCGCTGTTGTCATCAATTTATTTTCTTTGACTTTGCGAGCCGACAGGGCCGTATCATCGCTTTCCATAATTTGAACTCCATTCAACTTGTGGAGAAAATCTGAACACTGGCGAATCGCCATGGGATGCGATTCAATATGAGTAACCGCATTCAGTTTAACTCCCGGCATGGCAAGCAAGTGCATATGAATAGGGAGATATACTTCGCCAAGAATAGAAAAATGATATTCCTGCAAAAGAAAATAGTTCGGCAAAATGCTTCCCGCGATAGAGTTCTCAATAGCCATTACTGCAAAATCAGCTTCGCCTTTCTTTAGTGACTCGCACAACGCGTGAAAAGAAAGACATTCGATCGTTTGTATCGGCTCGGTAAAATGAGTCAGCGCAGCCACTTCATGAAAGCTGGTTGCTATTCCCTGGATTGCAATTTTTAATTTTTTCTTCTTACTCATATCTGTCAAAAAGGGTTCAAATAAAAAGTCCCGGCTTTACCGGGACTTTTCTGAGTTTCTTTGTCTTTATCTCTATTAACAAACCGATTCTCTTTCAAGTCCCGCAGGGGATTGATAAAAAAAGTAAAAGAAATAAAATCGGCTGTTGAACATGTACCTAAAATATGTTACCAAGAAAAACGAAAATTTTCGCTTCTGCAACGTCTGGTGCTAATATTTTATAAAATATCCCTATTAACTAACCCTTGTTAGCGAGATTACGGGTTGAGTGCCCTGATGAAATCAAGTATCTTTATGCGATTCAAAACCAGATTTTATATGAAAAATTTAAAAGGTCTAATCATTATTGCTCTCTTCGCTATGGCAGCCTGTGGAAAGAGCGGAGAACACGATCATTCTCAGGATGACAGTGCTACAGAAGAAGGACCCAACCAGGCACTTTACGATCAGGTAATGGATGTGCATGATGAAGTGATGCCGAAGATGGATGAGATTATGAAATTGAAACGCGAGCTTCAGGATAAAATCGCGAACTCACCCGACATGGTTCAGGAGCGGAAAGAACAATTAGAAAAAGTTATTTCTAACCTTGATTCGGCCAGTGCATCTATGATGAACTGGATGCATGAGTTTAATCCTCTGCCCGACTCAGTGGATCAGGAAAGAGCCCGTGAATATTTGGAGTCAGAGATGGAGCGGATCCGAAAAGTAAAGGTACTTACATTAGAATCCATAGATAAAGCGAAAGAAGAAGCCATCAAAAACTAAAACAAAAAAGGCCGTCTAAAAAGTCCAATAAAATTGGAATTTCATTCCGGCCCTGAGCCGGAATCCCATCATGCATGCACTAAACGAGATCGCGGCTCAAAGGCTGCGATAACAGATCGACTTTTGAGACGGCCTATTTTTTCTGCCGTTTGGCAACATGTTGATGGGGCAACTCAGCTTTTGATTTCTTGCCAGCCTTCTCTTTTCTTTTTTGCTCAAGCCGGATGTTGTAACGAATGGCTTGCCAGTATTCACCGCCATACCCTACAAAAATTTCTGAGCCCGCTTCAATATCTTTTGTTGCCTCGATGTAACAACGCTTTTTTACAGTTACATATTCTGAGTTGTTTTTGACACCCTCTATACGAACAATACCCCGTGCATCATTGGCATAGTGGGCAATTCCCTTCTTTGTTTTCCAGGCATCAATACAATATTTATTGTTGAAAAAGAAAACATAGCCATTGCGTTCTTCAGCCATCGCCTCGACTTCTTTCCAGGTCACAATCTGACCCTTGTATTCAACGATCCGCGTTCCCTTAGCAATGAATACTTTTGTGAAGAGACCTTTACCAGCTCCCGGTAAGGTTGACTTCTTAATGATCATTTTCTTTTCAAGTAGTGCCATAATACGGGCGCGAAGATAACTGAAAATATGAACTTGATAAGTTGCTGCATGTTTGACTAAATCATATAGCCGCGATCGACTTAACAAGCAAGCGAATACTTACCAGGATAACGACTACACCAACCAGAATCATCATGCGTTTGATGGGGAGTTTGCGTGTGACGTGTGCCGCAATGGGAGCCGCAATTATGCCGCCCAATATTAAACCCGCGATTATTTGTATGTGGCTAATGCCAATGGTTGCAAAAAAGGTGAGCGAGCTGGCTAGTGATACAAAAAACTCAGCAAGATTTACAGATCCAACCGTATAGCGGGGATGTCTTCCGCGTGCGATTAATGTTGTTGTTACAATGGGTCCCCAGCCCCCCCCGCCAATAGAATCCATAAAGCCACCAAAGGAAGCAAGGGCAGGTACATTCTTGGTCTTTCGCTTCTTCCTTTTGGCCATAAAAGCTTTTCGAATGATGGCCAAACCTAGTAACAACGTATAAACTGCAATGATTGGTCGAATAATGTAATTGTAATCCTCTAATGAATATAGAATGTAAGCGCCAGCAATGGCACCTAACATGCCCGGAATTAACAAACTCTTGAATAGTTTTTTATTTACATTTTGAAACTTAAGATGGGTGAGACCCGAGACGCCACTGGTAAATATTTCTGCGGTGTGTACACTGGCACTGGAGGCAGCGGGAGATATCCCAAAAGATAAAAGAAAGCTGGAAGCGCTTACACCGTAGGCCATACCGAGTGAACCATCAATCATCTGCGCAATAAATCCACCCAGTACAAACAAAAGAAATTCAGGACCGATCAAAGAACTCCACTCGAATGACTTTAATGTCTCAGCCCCATAGAAAATAACTATAATAAGCGTGATAGAAGCGAGAACACCCAATAAAATCCAGATATGGCGAGGCCTGCTGCTCGGCTCTACAGGCTCGGGCGTGTCTTCATAAATTAGTTTCTCTTCTTCCTCTATTGAATCGGGGCGCATTATTCCTGGTGTCGAAAGTCAAGGTTATGAAACACAAAGAAACGGATGGCATCGATATGTACAAATGTATTGGGAGCAGCCTGTTGGAATACAAATAAATAACCGAGTTGGGCATTGAGGTATGCTGTAAATTGATATCCTAAACCAACAAATAAACGGTTTTGATCAAAGTAATTATTGGTAATACTCTTTCCGGTATTGATATGAATTTCATCATTAAGAAAAAGGAAAGGTGTATTAGGTGCTACCTCTTTGTTTTTTAGCGGAATCGTTACCGAAAAATTATACCGGAAGCGCCAGCTGTAAGTATAATCTTCATTCACCTCACCAGCCGTGAGTGTTTGTCGAAAGCGCTCCTCAACCCGAAAGTATTGCATCATGCTAAATCCTTTTTTTTTGTCAAACCATTGTATCTGTTGCCACAATCGATGCTCATGGAGATTTGGAATGTGATCCGGATTGTAAGCCGTGATGTACGCATACCCAGCAGTTAATCGGGTCTGATCATTCAAATAATACATGGGTGCTACCCGAAGGATACTAAGTCCCAACCGATCTATATAATTATCCGTAAACCGGAGATGGAGGTCAGTCCATAGTCCCCACTTAGTTGAGAAGCGGGTTTGATTAAAATAACCCAACCACGTCTGTTCACGATACAAAATCTCTTTATCCTGTGCACTTACCGACAAGATCCCAATGAAAAACCAAAACAAGAGCAATACAAACCTTAGGATAACAATTCTCATTTAAGCTATGTAATCACTGCAAGATAATCAACCCTATGAAATGTGATCAGAATGAATAGCGCAAAGTAATCCCATACGTTCTGGGATCACCCAACACTGCACCATAGTGGCCTGCATTACCGCCTGCCGGTAACAACTGCTCGTAATAATCTCTATCAAGAATATTCCGTGCCCATACAGATATTGAAGTTCCATTGGAAATCCTGAAACCAGCCCTCGCATTGAGAAGCGCATACCCTTCTATATTTAAATAGGCTGAAGGCGATGGGCTCGATGAAAAATCGGATCGGTAATAGGTATCAAAGGCAAGAAAGAATTTACCCCCCTGACGGAGAAAATTTGCCACTGTAGTAAACTCACCACCCAGCGAAGTTGCCCACTTAGAAAGTCCGGGAATATCACCACCCGAAATATCTTCGAATGCTACCTGCACGCCATCTACGGTTCGGCCCGTTTCTTCAAGTGGAAGTGGCGCATTGGTAAACTTTACATACTTGCCTTCGGCATAGGCGATTGCTCCGTAAAACGAAAAATTTTTGTTAACCCTAATATTTGCATCAAGCTCAACGCCTCGCACATTCACCTCTTCTGCGTTGGCGATATAGCCACGGTTAACACCTAACTCCGGAGATTGAACATTCGTCTGATAGTTAATGATGTCGGTATTATGTAATGTCAGGTTTAGGGTTGCATTTTTTATAGGAGTAGTCTTTACTCCAAGTTCAATATGCTTTACGTCTTCTGGTTTAATTACAGCAAGATCCGTTGCCGGCTGACCGGCAAGAGTAGGAAGACCTGCCACATTGACTCCAACTGGTTTGAAACTAGTAGAATAAGTTGCAAAGGCATTAAAACGTTTGTTGACTCTATAGGCTATCGTCAATTGATAGGTAAGGTTATTCTCTTCAGCATCGGCTTCATAAGACTGACTACTATATACACTATTCTTTATAGCAAGTAATGCGGGATCTGTTGTTTGCAAACCACCAGATGCAACACGATCATACGATACGTCTTTGGTGTCGTAGTTGAAACGGATGCCGGGCAAAACGTGCAACCCTTTTGTAACTTCCCAATCAACATTGGCAAATGCCGCGGCACTTAGCGATTTAATTGAAGCCTTTGTATTAATGCCATAACCTTCAAGGAGACCGGGAGTTTGCCACAAAGAACTAATAGAACTCTGTGAAAACCGCCACTGAGCTAAGCCCGATTCCTCGGTGCCATTAATTTTTACTTCCTGATCTATTAAAAATAATCCAACAACTCCGCTTAGGCGGGATGAGAAATCCCCTGCATACCGAATCTCTTGCGACCAGTTTCTGTGTTCAGCAGGGTTTTGAGATTTTGCCAACGCCTGTAAACCTGTGAAGTCTCGGTCATTGGACGGATCCCAATCCCAATAGCGCCACGCTGTTGTGGAGGTAAGCGTACCTGGTCCTATTTTTGTATCGATGTTGAGTGAAACCCCACCCAAATCATTTCCGGATTTCCAAGGCGTATCGTGATCAATCACCCGATCAAAAGCATTCTCTGAGGGTAAGGTGTAATTGAGGTCAGCAATTATAGAATTGAATTGACGATAGGCGGCTCGCTTTGTTGGTACAACACCTGCTACTACTTGCGCAAATCCATCAGGTCGCTGACGCGAAGCGTCTGCAGCTAGGGTAATTGAAGTATTATCAGAAGGTTTAAATAACAGCTGTCCGCGAAACCCAAGGTTGTTAATATCATTAATAAATCTTCCGGTTCTTACATTCTCAACCACACCATCACGCTGCGTGCCTGAGAACGATAATCGTCCTGCAATTTTTTTACTTAACGGACCTGTAATAGAACTCTTGGCTTGAACGTAGCCATAGTTTCCATAACTGACTTCGAAGTCAACGCCAGGCGTAAAGTTCGCCTTTCGGGTTGTTATATTAAACGCTCCAGAGGTGGTGTTTTTACCAAACAAGGTACCTTGGGGCCCACGCAGTACTTCAATCTGATCAATGTCAATAAAATCAAAAGTTGCCGCTGCGGGTCGGGCATAATAAACTCCATCTACATAAAATCCAACACCCGGGTCAAGACCATCATTGGTGAGACCAAATGGTGATCCCAATCCTCGGATATTAATTCCTGTGTTTCGGGGATTAGAAGTATATAGCTGCACGGATGGAATAAATTCTTTTAAGCGGTTGACATTAAATGCACCGGCATCTTCGATAAGAAGTCCATCTACAACAGAAATAGGAATTGGCACTTGCTGAGCTGTTTCACTGCGTCTCCGTGCAGTAACAACCACTTCTTCCAATTCATTATCATTGATAAGTGTTATGTCCAGCGACTTGCCCGATATCTCAATAATTTGGAAATCCTGAGGTTTAAACCCAATAGAACTTATCCGGATTATAAACGGTACCTTTTCACTTGTGGTAAGGCTGAATTGCCCTTTGTCATCCGTGACGGTATAAGTATTGGTGCCCTTGATCACCACCGTTGCGGCTTCAACAGGCACTCCATCGCTACCTTTTATTACACCATTAACTACCACTACCACTTGGGCAAAGGCCACGTTGGCGGAAAGAATAAACAGAATGAGTATTCGTAGAGGTTTTTTCATAGATACTATTTAATTTATAATGTCTATAGAGTTAGTATAGTATTACAAATGTATGCTTTTCTCTCAAATCCAAACACTGCGAAACAAAAAAGCACCTGAAACCAGGTGCTCTTTGGAAAACAAATATCTTAAGGATCTACTAAACCTTGATTTCTACATCAACACCACTAGGCAATTCTAGCTTCATCAACGCATCAACTGTTTTAGCGCTGTTTGAATAGATATCTACCAAACGCTTATAAGTACAAAGTTGAAACTGCTCACGTGACTTTTTATTTACGTGCGGTGAACGCAACACAGTAAATTTTTCTTTTTCAGTTGGCAATGGAATAGGACCACTCACCACTGCGCCTGTAGCCTTTACTGCACGCACAATTTTTTCAGATGACTTATCAACCAGGTTGTGGTCGTAAGACTTCAATTTGATTCTGATTTTCTGATTCATAATCTAAACGTCTTTTAGATATTTATTTTGTGGCAAGAGCGCCCTTAACTTCATCAATAACCTTATCGGCAAGGTTCTTAGGAACCGGTGCATAATGTGCGAAAGTAAGCGTAGCTGAAGCGCGACCTGAAGTGATCGTTCTTAAGTCAGTTACATAACCAAACAATTCTGACAAAGGCACATCAGCCTTAATAACCTGAGCTCCACCACGTGTATCCATACCTTTCATGATACCTCTTCTGCGGTTCAAGTCACCAGTTACCGAACCTGTGTACTCATCCGGAGATATTACTTCCACGCCCATGATTGGCTCGAGCAATTGAGGACCGCATTTACGAGCTGCCTCTTTGAATCCAATGCGGGCTGCCAATTCAAATGAAAGTGAATCAGAGTCAACATCGTGGAATGAACCATGGAACAATCTTACTTTCATGGAGTCGATCGGATATCCGGCCAACGGACCATTTACCATAGCCTGTTCAAATCCTTTCTGAATGGCAGGGATAAATTCACGAGGAATTACACCACCTACAATATCATTTTCAAACTCCAAACCTGGCTTATCTTCAGGTCCCAACTCACGGGGTCCGATTTCAAATACGATATCAGCAAACTTACCACGACCACCGGTTTGTTTCTTATATACTTCTTTATGCTCCACCGACTTAGTAAGCGATTCTTTGTAAGCAACCTGAGGTGCACCCTGGTTGATCTCTACTTTGAATTCACGCTTTAACCGATCGATGATAATCTCTAAGTGCAATTCACCCATTCCACGAAGGATGGTTTGACCAGTTTCCTGATCTGTATTTACACGTAGTGTAGGATCCTCTTCAACCAATTTAGAAATTGCCATTCCAAGCTTATCAGCATCCACCTGCTTCTTAGGCTCAATTGCATAACCAATAACTGGTTCCGGGAATACCATAGATTCCAATATTACTTTGCGCTTTTCGTCACAAAGTGTATCGCCCGTTTTAATGTCTTTAAATCCAACTACGGCACCAATGTCACCTACAGGCAAACGCTCGATCTGATTTTGCTTATTGGCGTGCATTTGGAATACACGAGAGATACGTTCTTTTTGCTCGGTTCTGGTATTGTATACATACGAACCTGATTCCAGAATACCAGAATAGGCACGGATGAAACACAAACGTCCTACAAACGGATCGGTAGCAATCTTAAATGCTAATGCAACAAAGGGCTCCTTTTCATCAGGGCGTATTTCTACGTCTTGCTCAGTATCAGGGTCCTTTCCAATAATGATGTCTTTATCCAAAGGTGAAGGAAGAAGTTCCATCACATAGTCAAGCATGGTTTGAACACCCTTATTTTTGAAAGAAGATCCGCACACCATAGGAACAATCTTCATGTCGATTGTTGCTTTGCGAAGTGCCGTTAAAATTTCTACTTCCGAAATTGAACTAGGAT
>LNFM01009017.1_pt1 | contig 19832 bp, 23 predicted proteins | sample 596031 | NCBI WGS metagenome assembly LNFM01 (sample SAMN04254537, study PRJNA301005) | activated carbon metagenome | isolation source: dual media filters at the Ann Arbor, Michigan drinking water treatment plant | place: USA: Ann Arbor | reverse complement strand
GTGACCATCCGCCACTGACAAGTGCGGAAACCCGACCCTATTTCATCGGTTGAGGGGTGAGGCGACGGTGCACATTGGGTGGCCGCCTCCGAAGAGCCCGCTCGTTTTGACGGTCGGAGGGACCATATGGCTGTAACCAGATCACTCGCGGTGATGTCGCCTGAACAGGGGCTGTCGCGATACCTGACGGAAATCCGCAAGTTTCCCATGCTTGCGAAAGACGAAGAGTTCATGCTCGCCAAACGCTGGACCGAGCACCAGGACGCCGAGAGCGCCCACCGCCTCGTGACATCGCACCTTCGCCTCGTGGCCAAGATCGCCATGGGCTATCGCGGCTACGGCCTGCCGATCGGCGAGGTGATCTCCGAGGGCAACGTCGGCCTGATGCAGGCCGTCAAGAAATTCGATCCGGACAAGGGCTTCCGCCTGGCGACCTACGCCATGTGGTGGATCCGCGCCTCGATCCAGGAGTACATCCTGCGCAGCTGGTCGCTCGTGAAGATGGGCACCACCGCCGCGCAGAAGAAGCTGTTCTTCAACCTGCGCAAGGCCAAGAGCCAGATCTCGGCCTTCGAGGAGGGCGACCTGCGTCCGGAACACCTCTCGGCCATCGCCACCAAGCTCGGCGTGTCGGAGGAAGAAGTCACCAACATGAACCGCCGTCTCGGCGGCGACGCCTCGCTGAACGCGCCCCTGCGCGCCGATGGCGAGAGCGAGTGGCAGGACTGGCTGGCCGACGACACGGCGGTCTCGCAGGAGACCCAGCTGGCGGAAGACGAAGAGAAATCGATCCGCCGCGGCCTGCTCGAGGAGGCCATGCATGAGCTGACCGATCGCGAGAAGCACATCCTCACCGAGCGCCGGCTCAAGGACGATCCGGTCACGCTCGAGGAACTCGCCGGCCAGTACGGCGTGTCCCGCGAACGCGTGCGCCAGATCGAGGTCCGCGCCTTCGAGAAGCTCCAGAAAGCCATGCGCGCCGCCGCCGAAGAGCGGAACCTGGTCGACGCATGAATACCGGGAGCGGGTGGCCCTGACAGGTCCCCCGCCTTCAGGTCACCGCCGCGACAGTCTGGTAGCGCGGGTCCCGCCAGCTTTCGCTGTCGAGAATCTCGCCGAGCACTTCGACGGCATCCCACACATCCTTGCGGCCCACATAAAGCGGTGCGAACCCGAACCGGATCACGTCCGGCGCCCGGAAATCGCCGATCACCCCGCGCGCGATCAGGTTCTGCATCACGGCCCAGCCGTGCGGGTGAGTGAACGAGACCTGCCCGCCGCGCGTCGCCGCCTCACGCGGGCTGGCGAGAGCCAGACCCTTTCCGGCGCATCGCGCCTCGGCCCGTTCAATGAACAGGTCGCCCAGTGCCCCCGCCTTCGCCCGCGCCGCCGCCATCTCCACGCCATCGAACGCATCCAGCGCGGCGTTGAGCGCGGTCAGGCTCAGGATTGGCGGCGTCCCGCACAGCCACCGGTCGATGCCCGCCGCCGGCGCATAGTCATCGACGAAATCGAACGGCCGCGCATGGCCCATCCAGCCTGACAGGGGATTCCGCAGCGCGGCCTGATGGCACCCGGCCACAAAGACATACGCGGGCGCGCCCGGCCCGCCATTCAGATATTTGTACCCGCAGCCCGCCGCCAGATCGGCCCCGTCCCGGTTCAGGTCGACGTCCAGGACCCCGGCGCTATGGCTCAGGTCCCACAGGCTGAGCGCGCCCACCGCCCGGATCGCGGCGCTCAATCCCGCCATGTCCCGCACGGCGCCGCTGCGATAGTGGACGTGGCTCAGCAGGACTACCGCCACCCGGTCGTCGAGCGCCGCCTCGATCCCGCCCGGCTCCACCACCCGCAGTTCGACATCCGGCATCAGCCCGGCCAGCCCCTGCAGGATGTAGAGGTCCGTCGGAAAGTCGCCGCCCTCGGTCAGCACGACCCGTCGACCGCCCTGTGCGCCGACAGCGGCTGCCGCCAGCTTGAACAGGTTCACGGACACCGAGTCGGCCGCGACGACCTCGTCCGCCTCCGCCCCGATCAGCCGCGCGATCTTGCCTCCGACCTTCTGCGGCAGGCCGATCCAGCCGTGCTTGTTCCAGCTGGCGATCAGGTCGCCGCCCCACTGTCGCTGGACCGCGTCCCGTACCGCTTCCGCAGCCGCAACCGGCAAGGCCCCCAGCGAATTGCCGTCCAGATAGATCACCCCGTCCGGCAGGCTGAACCGCTTCCGCACCGCGCCCAGCGGGTCGGCGGCGTCCCGGTCCAGACAGTCCTGTCGCGTGGTCATTCTCTCGGGCTCCGGTTGCCGGGCGGCTCCTGCTCTCTACAGTGACACGCCGCGCCGGTGAAACGGCGACTTCAACAGGACCGTCTTATGCGTCTGATGACCGCCGCCGTTGCCGGCCTGCTGGCGTCGACGGCCTGCGCGCCCTCGCCCATGATCGTCGACCCGGTCGAGACCCGCGCGCCCATCACCTTCAGCCAGCTTCTGGCCAAGCCTCGCGCCACCGCTGACCGACGCATCGCCTATGGGCCGGACGCGCTCCAGTTCGGCGAGCTCTGGCTTCCCCGGGGACGCGGCCGCCATCCCGTCATCGTCCTGATCCACGGCGGCTGCTGGCGGGCCGACCTGCCCGGGACCGAGCTGATGGACTATATGGCCGCGGACCTTCGCGACCGCGGCTATGCCGTCTGGAACCTCGAATACCGTCGTATCGGTCATCCGGGCGGCGGTTATCCCGGCACATTCCAGGACATCGCTGCGGGTCTCGATCATCTGCGCGCGATCGCCCCTCAAAACAGGCTCGACCTCCGCCGCGTCGTCGTCTCGGGACATTCCGCGGGCGGCCATCTGGCGCTCTGGGCCGCGGCCCGTGATCGCCTCCCCGCCGACAGTCCACTACGCGTTCCTGAGCCGCTGCCGATGCGGGGCGTCGTCTCGCTCGCCGGCATCGCCGACCTCGACGCCTACCGTCAGACAGGCCCCGACGCCTGTGGCGGCCCCTCGACGATCGACGGCCTCGTCGGCGTCCAGGAGCCCGGCGGGCGTGACGTCTTCGCCGATACCTCCCCGCCCGCCCTGCTTCCGTTGGGCGACCGGCAGATCGTGATGTCCGGAGCACTCGACCCGATCGTGCCCCCCCGCTTCGGCGAAAATTACGCCGCCGCCGCCGCCGCACGCGGCGATCCCGCGCAGTCTGTCGTGCTGGAGGGCGCGGGGCATTTCGAGGTCATCGATCCGACCTCGGCCGCCTGGCCGCGGGTCGTGAGGGCGTACCGCGACCTGCTGGACTGAAGTCGTCAGCCCGCGCGAGCGACCGGCGCGACCTGATGCATGGCCAGCAGGGTTCCGATGGGTGCCGCCAGCGTTGCCTTGGTCGGCGGGCCGGCGGCCATGGAGACCTCAAGCGCGCCTACCGCTACCGCCAGACGCGAGTCCGACACCTTCATCGCCAGCATCTTCAGCGTCGCCGCCTGCTCGCGGATGGCCCGCACCGCCTGCATGGGGTCACTGTCGAACTGGTCCAGCGCCGCCCCCAGAATCCGCATCGCCTGATCCTTGGCCTCAGCCATCCCGGCCGCGCCCGTCGCCGGCCGATCGGCCTTGCGCTTTCCGGCTCCGGAAAATTCGCCGGAGTTGAACCGGCGCCGGTCGGGCCCGATGTAGCCGACGGCCTCGACCCAGTCGCGCGGCTTGATGGCGACGTTCTCGACCCGTTTGAACAGGTCCGTGCTCGTGAAAGGCTTGCGAAGAAACTCGTGGACGCCCGAATCCCGCGCGCCCAGGATCGTGCGCGCGGTCGCGTCAGCCGTGATCATGATGATCGGTGCCCGGCGGCAGTTCATGTTCGAGCGCCGCAGCGCCCTCGCCAGGGATTCGCCGTCCAGCCCCTCGCCGGTGCGCTCCGTGAACACGAGGCCCGGCTCCAGCTCCGCCGCCGCCATCATGGCGCGCTTCTCGTCCGGCTGCACCACGACATCCCGTGAGCCCAGGCCCTTCATGATGTCGGTCAGCAGGCGCGCGGCGTGCGGATTCGGGTCGACAATCAGCACCCGTTTGACCACGGGGTCCAACTTCGCCAGCACACGACGATCTACTGCAAACAAGACGCGGACCTCCAACTCGGAGGTCGTGCTTAGCCGATACCGGTTAAAGCCCGTTGAACGCTTGATTTTCGGCGCTTTGCCCCCCGGCTAGCCCCGGAACGGGTCATGCATCATGATCGTGTCGTCCCGCTCGGGGCTGGTCGACAGCAGGGCCACCGGCGCGCCGATCAACTCCTCGATCCGGCGGACGTATTTGACCGCATTGGCGTTCAGGTCGCGGAAACTGCGCGCGCCGGCCGTGCTTTCGCACCAGCCTTCTTCAGGCTGGACGGCAGATAGTCCAGCACCTGTCCGTCGATCCGGTAGCCGGTGCAGATCTTCAGCGTCTTCAGCCCGTCCAGCACGTCCAGCTTGGTCAGGGCGATCCCGTCGATGCCATTGATCGCAACCGACTGTCGCACCAGCACCGCATCGAACCAGCCGCACCGCCGCGCCCGCCCGGTATTGACCCCGACCTCGCGCCCCACCGTCGCCAGATGGGTCCCGACCTCGTCGTTCAGCTCGCAGGCAAACGGGCCCTCGCCGACCCGCGTGGTGTAGGCCTTCACAATCCCCAGCACATAGCCGACCCCGCGCGGTCCGATGCCCGAGCCCGCCGCCGCCTGTCCCGCCACGGTGTTGGAGCTGGTCACATAGGGATAGGTGCCGTGGTCCACGTCCAGGAACGCGCCCTGGGCGCCCTCGAACAGCACCCGCTTGCCGTCCCGCCGCGCCTGATCCAGCACCCGCCAGGCCGGCTGCACATACGGCAGAATCTTCGGCGCAATCTCCAGCAGCTGCGCCAGCAGCGCCTCCGGATCGATCGGCTCAAGCCCCAGTCCCGCGCGCAGCGGATCGTGGTGCGAACGCAGGCGCTCGATCTTGACCTTCAGGTCCTCGGCGTTGGCCAGGTCGCAGACCCGGATCGCCCGCCGCCCGACCTTGTCCTCATAGGCTGGCCCAATCCCGCGCCCGGTCGTGCCGATCCGCGCGCCGGGGGCGCTCGCGGCAGCCTCCCGCGCGACATCCAGCGCCGGATGGATGGGCAGGATCAGACAGGCGTTGTCGGCCACGATCAGCACCTCGGGACTGATCCTGATGCCCTGCGCCTCGATCTTCGCGATCTCCCCGACCAGATGCCAGGGATCGACCACCACGCCATTGCCGATGATCGACGGCTTGCCCTGCACTACGCCGCTGGGCAGCAGCGCCAGCTTGTAGACCTTGCCGTCGACGACCAGCGTGTGGCCGGCGTTGTGCCCGCCCTGGAACCGCACGACCATATCGGCCCGGTTCGACAGCCAGTCGACGATCTTGCCCTTGCCCTCGTCACCCCATTGAGCGCCGACCACTGCAACGTTCGCCAAGATTGTTCTCCGCTGTCCGGGATTTCGGAATGCGGGCGCAGCCTATAGCCGGGGAATCAGCGGGTGTCCCGTCGCCGGATGATTATTCCGCCAGGGCCGTCTCGAACGCCCAGTCCAGCCAGGGCGTCAGCGCCTCGATGTCCGCCGTCTCGACCGTACAGCCGCACCAGATGCGCAGGCCGGCCGGGGCGTTGCGATGGCTCTCGACATCGAAGGCCGCGCCCTCGGCCTCGACCAGCGCCTTGATCCGCCGGACCAGCGCCTGCCGCGCGTCCTCGGCCATGGCGGTCACGCGCGGATCGACGATCTTCAGGCACACAGAGGTCGTCGACCGGCTCGCCGGGTCAACGGCCAGATAGTCGATCCAGTCCGTCCGCCGGACCCACGCATCCAGCGCCGCGGCGTTGGCCTCCGTCCGCGCGATCAGGACTTCCAGCCCGCCGACCGACAACCCCCATTCGACCGCGTCGATCCAGTCCTCGATCGTCCAGACCGAAAAGGTGTTCAGCATCGACCCGCTGGCCAGCAGCCGGTCAAAGCCCTTGCCGTCGCGCAGCCTCAGCACCTTGGGCACCGGTCGCGGCGGCGCATACCGGTCCAGACGCGCGATCGCGCGCGGCGACAGGGCGGCCACGCCCAGTCCCGCCTCTCCGCCCAGGGCCTTCTGGAAGCTGAAGGTCACCACGTCCAGCTTGCCCCACGGCAGGGCCATGGCGAACGCCGCCGACGTGGCATCACAGATCACGATCCCCTCGCGGTCATCCGCGATGAAGTCCGCATCCGGCGCACAGACTCCCGAGGTCGTGCCGTTCCAGGGAAACACCAGGTCCTTCGCCGGATCGACCGCCGAGGTATCAGGCCATTCGCCCCACGGTGCCGAGATGACCTCGGGCTCCAGTTTCAGATGTTCGACCGCATCGGTCGCCCACACCTTGCCGAAATTCTCGAACGCCAGCACCTGCACCGGCCGTTCACCGAGCATCGACCACATGGCCGCCTCGACGGCGCCGGTATCGGACCCCGGCACATAGACCAGCACCCAGTCCGCCGGGACCTGCAGCAGTTCCCGCGTCAGCCTCAGCCCGTGCGCAAACCGCTCCACCACCTCCGGCGCGCGGATGCCCCGCCCGAGCAGCTCATGCGAAATCGCCTGCGATGACCAGCCCGGCCGCTTCGCCGTCGGTCCCGCCGAAAACCACGGCCGCTCAGGCTTGAGGTTCGGCTTGCTCGCCATCAGTCGCGGAACGGCCGCACGGGCCCCTTGTCGCGCACGGCCTGCGCCAGCCTGGTCAGCTCGGCGCTGTCCTCCGGCAGGGTGATCATCAGCTTGGCCAGCAGGTCGCCCCGCTTGCCGTCCGCGAAGGTGCCCCGCCCTTTCAGCCGCAGCACCTTGCCCGAGCTGGAGCCGGCCGGAATGGTCATGCTGACCGTCCCCTCGGGCGTCCGCACGGGCACCTTGCCGCCCAGCACAGCGTCGAACAGCGCCACCGGCTGATCCATGGTCAGGTCGGCCCCATCGCGGGTGAAGACCGGATGCTTCGCCACCTTCAACTCGATCAGCGCGTCGCCGGCCGGACCGCCGCGTCCCGGCGCGCCCTGCCCCTTCAGCCGGATCGTCTGCCCGTCGCTGGCGCCCTTGGGGATCGCAACGTCCAGCATCCGCCCATCCGAAAACTGGATGCGCCGCGTCGCCCCCGAGATCGAGTCCTCGAGGCTGATCTCCAGCGTCGCCTTGATGTCCTGACCCTTGGACGCGAATCCGCCGGGCCGCGCGCCACCCGGCCGGGCGCCGCCGCCGAACATGCCGCCGAACAGCTCATCCAGATCGATATTCTCGAAACCCTGCTGCCGGGCGCCGCCCTGGCCAAAGGGATTGCCGCCGGGTCCGCCGCGCGAACCGCCGGTGCCGCCGCCGAAGCCGCGGAACTGCTCGCGCCCGTCCGCATCGATCTCGCCCCGATCAAACCTGGCCCGCTTTTCCTTGTCGCCCAGCAGGTCAAAGGCGGCGGTGATCCGCTTGAACCGCTCGTCGGCGACCGTATTGCCGGGGTTCTTGTCGGGGTGCAGTTCCTTGGCCAGCTTGCGGAACGCCTTCTTGATTTCGTCCGCGCTTGCGCCCCTCGAAACGCCCAGTTCCTTGTAGGGATCGCCCGCCACTTCGAATGCCGCTCCATCAAACTCGAGAGTGTCAGTTAGGGCATCGTGCGCGCCGCGCAAAGGGAGGCGAGGCAAATCAGGCCGTCAGTGCGACGATCGCCTCCATCCCCCAGCCGTACCCGTCGCCCCACTGGGCCACCGCGACCCGCGAATTCCCGTCCAGACCGCCCGGAAAATCCCCGGCGAGGTCCGCCACGGCATAGGTCGCCGAGGTCCCTTCCACCTCGAACACCCGCACGGCCTCGGCACCGTCCAGCACTCTCACCCGGAACCGCATGGACCCGGACGCGACCGCCTCGCCATCCCACCGGTCCCCATCGGTCCTGGATCGCGGGACCCAGCCCAGATCGAACCCACCGTCCGCCCGCGCCTCCGCCCGCGGATGCGCCGGTGACCAGGGTCGCTCCTGCACGCCCTCAGTCGCGAACCCGATCTCGCTCACGCCCGCGCCTCCGGCCGGTCCACCTGCCGGCCCGGCCCTCCAGATCAACGGCAGTCCTCGTTCCGCACGCGGGCTCTCCGCCCTTGCCGGTGCCTGATCCAGGAACACCACCAACGCCCCGCTTGGCGCGCCGGCCGCCACGGTCCCCTGCTGCCCTCTCAACAGACCTGACAGGCACCAGACGCCGCCCGCGACCAGCGTCGCCGTCCGGAACTGCACCAGCTCCCAGCCTCCGGCACACTCAACGGCCACCGCATTGCCGCCCGCGAATACCGCCGCGTCCGACCGGCTCTCCGGCACCCGTCCCTCCACCCGGACCAGCATCACATTCACCTCGTCCCGGCGATATCGCGGACCCGCCGCCAGGGCCTCAACCAGCACCCCCACCGTCGCCGGCTGCGCCACATCGCCCCGCGCCGTCAGCGACCCGGCGTCCGGACCGGCGAAGACCCGCATAGGCCGCCAGGGATCCGCCGCCACCACGGCGATCGGCCGCCCGTCCGCCTCGCTCCCGGTCAGTGGCGGCAATTCGATCATCCGGAAGAAAGGTGCGCCCGACGGCGTCGGCGCCTCGCCCGCCGACGGCCGACCGTCGTCCTCCCCGGCCACGACCGCCGTAACCGGCTCCAGCAGCGCCGACGGTGTCTCGTCCATGTCCAGCCGGACGACCCGCCAGCCACCGCTCCGGCCCTCGACCGTCACCGTATCGCCCGGCTCCAGCGCCAGCGCCTCGACCGGTCCCGGCAGGATCGTCAGCCGTTCGGCGCCGCCGGCCTCCAGCGCCCGTTCCGCCGCCGCCCGCGCCAGGGCACCGGAACAGACTGCCGGCAGATCCAGATCGACCGCGCCGCCCTCGCCCGCCGACCGCACGACTGCCGAACCGGTCTGATATCCCGCCTCCCCGTCGATATAGCGCACCCGCGCCACGCCCGGCCGCAGCTCCAGCACCCGCTCCGCCTTCAGGCTCGCGCCCTCATCCGGCAGCGCCATGCCCGCGAGCGCCAAAGCCGCGACCGGCGGTTCGTCCCCGATCACCGCCACCCGACCGCCCCGCTCCGCCGCGATCAACCCAAGCCCGCCCAGCAAGGGCTCCAGGGCGTCCCGCGTCCGCATCGGCCGGTCGATGACATAGCCCTGCACCTCGCCCGTGAAGCCGCCCACCTCGAACGCATCGTCCGCCAGCCCGCCCCGCCTCAGCACCGCCGCGATCAGGTCGCGCGTCTCGCCGGCCAGACGACCGTTCAGCCAGTGGCCGGTCCGCCAGCCGCCCGCGTCGGCCCAGACGTCCTCGCGCGCCGGGAACGCCGGATACGGTCTGGCATCCCAGCACCAGGCGTCCGCCGCGGCCAGCATCGGTCCGCCATAGACCGGGGACACCGGGTTGTTCTCCGCCTCCGCGAAATAGCCGAGCACCGCCTCGAGCGCCCGCCTCTGCATGCGGTCATCCCGCGCGCCGGTCGAGAACGGCGGCAGGGCGTTCTCCGCGCTCTTCGGGTCCTGGAACAGGTTCGGCGCATTGCCGCCGCGATCCACCGCCGCGCAACCGAACTCCGTCAGCCGGACCGGCTTCATCCCGGCGACCCAGTCGGTCGGCACCGCGTTCCTCACACCGCCGGGCCGGTCATGGTGCGTGTTCGACCACCACCCCTTCAGGTCCTTGACCCGGAAGACCCAGTCCTCGCCGTGCGCCGTGTCCATGATCGGGGTCCGCGCCTGCACCGCCCGGTCGGCGTCCGAGGCATAGAACCAGTCGAACCCCTCGCCGCCGGCGACCTGCGCCGCCAGCCCCAGCGGGTCGTCCGGTCCCCCGAAGACCGCGCTGTCGATGCCGCCGTCCCCCGCCCGCCAGTCGCCCAGCGGCGGGTACCAGTCGATCCCGACGTAATCGATCGCCGCGTCCGCCCACAGCGGATCGAGGTGGAACAGGACCTCGCCCCCACTTCGTACCCCCGCATACTCCGACCAGTCAGCGGCATAGCTGATCGTCACATCCGGCCCGACCACCGCCCGGCACTCCGCCGCCAGCGCCCTCAACGCCGCCACCGCCGGAAACCCGCCGTCCGTATCCCGCGTCGTCGTCAGCCCCCGCATCTCCGAGCCGATCAGCAGCCCGTCCGCCCCCGTCTCGGCCGCCAGCGCCGCATAGTGCAGCGCCATCCGCCTCAGACCCCAGCCGTCGGCCGTCCCGAACATCGCCGCGACCTGCCCCGCCGCTCCGGCCCCGTCCTCGCCCGTCACCCGCCCGCGCCAGGGATAGGCCGCCTGTTCGGCGCCGCCGTAGGGATCCGGCAAGCCGTTCCCCGCCGGCACATCCATCAGCAGGAACGGATACAGGGTCACCTCCAGCCCGCGGGCCTTCAGCGCCGCCACCGCCTGTCGCACGCTCTCGTCAGACGGCGTCCCGCCATAGGCCGGGCCGCCGGAGGGGGCATGGCTGATCAGATGCGCGTCACCGCGTTCCAGCCCCGCCACCGACCACGTCAGCGGCTCCGTCGCCTTGTCCGCCCGCTCCACGCCCGGCCGGATCGTGCAGTGCCCGGCCCGCAGGTCATCGCCGAACCAGCCCACCACCAGACTGACCCGCTTCAGATTCGGGCACTGCGTCTGAAGTTGGTCCAGCGACACCATCAGGTCAGCCTGCCCCTCGGCCGCGTGCAGGTTCTCCGCCGTCGTCCGGGTCAGCCCGTCGCGCCGCATCACTGCCTCGGTCGCCAGCACGAACTCGCCGGCCCCCGGAATCAGGCACACGCCCTCCAGCCGGTCCTCCAGCCGCGGCCCGTCCCCCCGCGCGCGGCGAAAAACCTCGAAGCTCAGCTGCGGCGGCCGGTTGCCGTACGGCCCCAGCGGGAGGTCCTCGAACACCACATAGGCCGTGCCGCGATACGCCGGCGCCGCACCCTCGACCGCCTCGATCAGCGGATCGGGCGTCTGCGCCATGCCCCCGCGATGCACCCGCATCGTCACGCCCGCCAGATCCATCGGCCGGCCGTCGGCCCAGACCCGCCCGACCCCGTCGATCTCGCCCTCGCACAGCGCCACGGCGAAGCTCAGCGAGTAGTCATATTCCACCGTCCGGGGTCCGCCCTTGCCCCCCGACGACGTGCGCCGGGCCTCCAGAAAGCGCGCCGCCCAGATCACCTGACCCGTCACCCGCGCCCGCCCGAACACACAGGCGATCGGCGCGCCTTCGGCCGTCCCCTGGACCTTCAGCGTCTCCAGACGCGGCCCCCTCTGTCGCGCCGGCTCGAGGCTGGAGACGATCCGCTGATCAATCATCCGGCCGAGGGTCGATCCGATCACGGCGCCGATCGGTCCGCCGATCGCCTGGCCGACACTGCTCAGGATCATCTGCGCCATCGTCAGCCTCCCTGGCCTGGTTCAACAACGGGCCAGCGAAAGGCGGCAACCAGCCGCCCGCACCACCACGACCCCATCCAGCTCTCCACCACAGCCCTGCCCCAATAGGCGTGGATCATCCGCGGCTCGGTCCCGCTCATATCGCTCAGGATGGCGCAGTGTTTGGCCGGGCACCCCGGCACCATGCGGAACAGCACAACATCGCCGACAGCCGCCGCCTGGACCGGGATTTCCGTCAGCCAACGCCGTGCCGCAGCCAGCAGGGTCTCCTCGCCCCCGACCTCGGCCCAGTCGGGCCGGTAGGCCGGTGCCGCCTCAGGCTCGGCTCCCACCACTTCGCGCCACACGCCGCGAACGAGGCCAAGACAGTCCGCGCCCTCGCCCCGCACACTGGCCTGATGCCGGTAGGGCGTCCCCAGCCAGCCGCGCGCGGCGGCCACCACCGCCGCCCTCATCGCCGGCTCCCGCCGTCATGACGCCCACCCCGGACCGGTGCCGCGGTCAGGAAGTCGTCGCCCGGAATGTCCGGAAAACCCTGGAAATTTACGCCATTGGCGAACCTCCCGACGCAGGTCTTCCACCGCTTGTCGCAGACGGCGCCCGGAAACGCCTCGAGATCGATGCCGCAGCGCCCGTCCCCCAGCATCGCATCACAGTCCCGGCCATAGGTCCTGCCGACCACACGTTCCAGCCCGGCCAGCGGCCCTTCCAGTTCGGCGGTGAACGCCGCGCCCTCGCGGCGAATCCGCGCCAGCGTCGCCGACCACAGCCGCACCCGCAGATCCGGCCGGTCCCAGTCCACCCGCCACAGCGTGACCAACGCCCCGTCGTACAACCCGGCCTTGATATCCGCGTCCGTGATCGCCGCATCGTTCAGCCCGCCAGCGACCGCCGCCGCCCCTGCGCTGAAGCCCACGGCGCTGTCCGCCGCCCCCGCCGTCCAGCCGCTCGCCGCCCGGCAGGTCACGCCCTCGACGATCAGGTCGCGGTCGTGATCGGTGAAGCCCAGTTCAACCCCGTCCGCCCGCCCCAGTAGCCAGGCGTGGCACAGCCTCGCCGCCCCGCTTTCGATGCGGGCGGTCATCTCTTCCGGTATGGTTCGCATGGTTCAGACCCGCACCTCGATCAGCGGCACGGCCGCCATCCGCCCGGCGTCGAAACTCTCCAGCGTCACCTCGATCCGGTCCGCGTCGAACCGCACGGGCGTGTCGAACTCGAACCCGCCGGTCACCGTGGCGCCGGCATCCGGCGCGGCGTCCAGCGTCACCACGCCCGTCACCGCATCAACCGCGAACCCGGCCTCCGCGAGTTCAACGCCATCGACCGCAACCCGCACCGTCCCATCGACCGGCTTGGCGATCCGTCTCTCCAGACCGCCCTCGCCTTCCCCGTATCGCTTGATCAGCGGGAACGCCGTCCGGGTCCCGTCGCCCTCGCCCAGAACCTGATCCAGCGCTCCAACCGTCGCCCCCGGGGCGCACGACTTGCAGTCCGCGAAGTCCCGGAACCGGAAGCCGTACAGCCGCCCCCGCCGCGCCTCGAAGAACCCCGTCAACGCCGCCATGTCGTCCAGCGACCGCAGATTGGCGCCGATCAGATAGCGCCGCCGTCCGCGCGCCCACGGCGTCGACCGCCGCTCGAATCCCGACCCCAGCGTCACGATCTCCGTCCGCCGCTCCACCCCCCCGGTCGACCCGAACGCCAGGCGGGCGGGCAGCCTCACCTCATGAAAGCTCATCTGACTCCTCACATTTTTGCATGGTTCGTCGCCATCGGCTTTCGCTTGTGGGGCGAGCGGCGTTCGGTCATCCTGTCTTCAACGGACGCGGTGTCCGGCGCACGGGAGGGCGATATGACGACGGAGAATTCCCACCAGATTCAGAGCTTCGACTGGCAGAAGCTGTTGTTTTCGTTTGAGGGGCGCACCCGGCGCTCGCATTTCTGGATCGGTTGGCTGATCTGCCTCGGCGTCAGCGTCGTCGCAGGCTGGATTCCCTTCATCGGGTTCTTCATCTCGATCGCCCTGATCTGGCCCAACCTGGCGATCTCGGTGAAGCGTCTTCACGACATGGGCAAAAGCGGCTGGCTGATCGCCGTTCCCTGGGTCGTCAGCATCGTCGGCATCTTCGTCGCCGTCGGCATGATCGGCGTCTCCGCCCTGACCAATACAGCGGCGCTTGAACGTGAAGACCCCGCCGCCATTCTCGCGCTCGTCGGCCCGGCGATCGGCCTGTTCGGCCTGCTCCTGCTGGTCAATCTCGGCTTCCTGCTCTGGATCGGCCTTTCGGACGGCCAGTCAGGCGACAACCGCTACGGACCCAATCCCAAGGGCCTCTGAAGGTCCCGACGGCTCAGAGCCGGCGCGCGCCCAGCGATACGGCGCGCGCCAGCATCTGGGCGATCTGCGCCTCCGAGCGCAGCAACGCCGGTGCCCCGCCGTCGACCCGCACATTGACCGTGACGCCCCCACCGCCGCCGGCTGGCTCGATCACGCCCGCGCCGGCAGGCCGGAACACTTCCGGCCCACGCTCGCCGACCAGATAGGCCCCGCCGCCCAGCACCGCCCCGCCTTCGGCGCGTGAGCCTGAAAACACCGTCTGCACCGCCTGGGCGATCGCCTGGCCGAGCCCGCCTCCGCCGCCCGCTCCCGACGCCGCGTTCACCGCCGCCAACACAGCGCGGGCCAGCTCGGCGAGGCTGATCTCCCCGTCCGCCGCCGCCCTCGCCAGCGAGCGGACCAACCCCTCTCCGGCCCGGCCGAAGGCGTCCTCGATCGACGCCGCCGCCCGCGCCGCCGGTTCGCGCAGCGCCTCCAGCGCCGCCGCCGCCTCGGCCGCCTTGCGCGGGACCCCGTCCAGGCCGGTGGGTTCAGGATTATCAGTCATCTCAACTCCTCTCCCTCCCCCTTGGGGGAGGGTGGTCGCGCAGCGACCGGGTGGGGAGGACGCGGCGACCGGCCCTCAGTCCGGCCACCCCTTCGCCATCCGCTCGAAATCCAGCCGCCCCAGCGGCACCGCACCGCCCGACCGCTCCGTCAGCATCCGCCACTCCCGCAACGACAGCCGCCAGAACCCTTCCGGCCCCACGCCCAGCCGCGCCGCCGTCTGCAGCATCTCGCCCCAGGGAGTCATCCCGCCGCCGCCGCGAAAGCCTTGGCCACCGCCTCCGCCGCCTCTCGCGGATCGACGCCCGCCCGGTCCAGTTCATCCGCCAGCGCCCGTTCGCCCCCACCCCGTAACAGGGCCGCCAGCACCGTCAGCAGGTCCCGCGCCGACAGCGCCCGCATCCGCTCCGCCAGGCCGGACAACCCCTCCAGCCCCAGCCCCGCCTCGATCTCCGCCAGTGCCCCCAGCGTCAGACACAGCCGCCGCCCGGCCCCCGCCAGCACGGCCACCACCTCGCCCCGCGCCCCGTTGGCCGCCATCACAGCGCCTCGAAGGAAATCTCACCCGCGCTCGCCAGACTGATCGCGAACGTCGCCTCGCCCTCATGCTCGCCGGCATACTCCAGCGCCGACACCAGGAACGGCCCCTCCAGCACGCCGAAGTCCGGCACGATCAAACGCCACACGCTCGCCGACTGCGAAAAGAACGCTTCGCGGATCAGGGCGTCCGAGGCCGCGTCGCGGAAGATCCCCTGCCCGGCCACCGCCGCCGATTTCACCCCTGCCCCGCCGAGCAGCTCCCGCCACCGCCCGGCACTATCGCCATCCGTCGCATCCACCGTCCGCGCGTTCAGCGAGATCGTCCGCGCCCTCAGCCCCGCCACCGTCGTGAACACGCCCGGCGCGCCCTCGATCTTCAGCAGAATGTCCTTGCCCCGTTGAGCCGCCATGTCTCAATCCTCTGTCTGTTGTGTTGGGAATGGGTGGCTGGTGGATGGTGGCTGGGCAGGTGAGAGCCGCCAGATCACCGGTCGTTCGCCGAACGCGATCCTCACCAGTCACCAGCCACCAATCACCCCTCTTCCGTCACCGCGCGCACCCGCAGCACCGCAAATGTCCGCGCCCCGTCGGCGCCCGGGAACACATCGGCGAACGAAACCCTCAGGCTCACCGTCCGCACCCCGTCAGCCTCCAGCCCCGTATCGTTCAGCGCGACCCGCACCGCCGCCAGCACCGCCTTGGCCTCCTCGGTCCCGCGAAACCGCGACACCACCGTCAGCGTCAGCACCTGCTCAACCCCGCCCCCGTCCGCGCCCAGGGGCCGGCTCTCGCACCGCCCGATCAGCAGGTGTGGAAAGGCCGCGTCCGTCGGCGCCGCATCCCAGATCCGCGCCGGCTCTCCCAGCAGCGCCCGCACCGCCGCATCCGCCTTCAGATGCGCGATCAGCGCCTTCTGCAGCGCCAGTTCATGCGCGCTCATCGCATCCGCTCCAGGTTCAGGATTGCCCGCCCGCCGACCGTCTCGCCCGAGACGATCCGCCAGTCGCCGCCGCCAAATCTCAGCACCCGGCCCTCTGCCAGCCGCACGTCCGACCGCGTCTCCGCCGTCACCGCCTCGACTGCCCGCGCCCCGCCGGGCTCGTTCTTCTCGCGCCTTCGCCGCGCCCCCAGCTTCAGCCAGGCCGAACCCAAGGGCTCCCAGCTGACGGCCCGTCCGCCATAGGGCGTCTCGCTCTCCACGCCCTGAAACAGCTCCGCCAGCACCTTCACAGCCGCACCACGTGATACGGCGCGATCCACGCCTCGACCGGCGCGACCGGCATCTCCGGATCGCCCCGCTCATAGGCGCGCAGGGCCAGCATCAGGATCGCCAGCCGCAGCGGCGCCGGCGAGGTCGAGGTCAGCGTCAGCCCGACATCCCCCTCCACCCGCGCCCGCGCCGCATCGATCAATGTCTGGATCAGCCCGTCCTCTGCGCCATGCTCGACGCGCAGGAACAGCTTCGCTTCCGCCAGTGAGACGGGTGCGGTCATGGGAACCTCGATTGTCTGGAAGAAAAACGAGGGCTTAGGGCTTAGGTGTTAGGGCTTGGGATTGCCCCAGCGCCTCCTCCCCTACTCCCTAAGCCCTACTCCCTAAGCCCTCCGCGACTACGTCGCGGCGAACTTCATCACCTTGATCGCATCAAAGTTCTGCACCCCGCCGCCGACACGTTTGGTCGTGTAGAACAGCACATAGGGCTTGGCCGAATACGGGTCCCGCAGCACCCGCACCCCGGCGCGATCGACGATCAGATAGCCGCGCTGGAAGTCGCCGAAGGCGATGGCCGCGCTGTTGGCGGCGATATCCGGCATGGTCTCGATCTCGGTCACCCGATAGCCCAGCAGGCTGGCCGTCTCGCCCGCCCGCTGCGCCGGCTGCCAGATGTAGTTGCCGTCGGCGTCCTTGAACTTCCGCACCGCCGAGACCGTCTTGCGGTTCATCACGAACCGCCCGTTCGGCCGGTACTGGGCCTTGGGCGCATAGACCAGGTCGATCAGCCGGTCGGTCGGGCTGGTCGAGGCGAACGCCCCCGCCGCACCCGAGGCGACGTACCCGATCTCGCCCCACACCGCGCTGGCGTCGGCCACGATCGGATAGCTGAGGAAGCCCTTGGGCTTGTTGACCCCGTCGCCGGTGACAAAAGCCGTGGTCTCCTGCGCCGCAAAGGCGTCCTCGACCTCGGCCGCCAGCCATTCATCCAGATCGATCAGGGCGTCGTCCAGCAGCGACTGGGTCGCCGCCGGATTGGCGTAGAGATCGGCCGACGGAAACTCCAGCAGCGCCAGGGTCGCCGGATCCGTCTCCGGCCTGGCGGCTGTCTCGGCCACCCAGCCCGACGCCACGCCCGCCGTCGACACCGGCTTCCTGAACACGCCGGCGCCGACCGTCCGCACCGTCGCGATCTCGCGCATCGGCGACCCCGCCATCAGCCGCCGCTCGATCGCCCGCTCGGTCTGCTCCGGCACCACATAGCCCGCCGAGTTCGACGCCGTCGAAAGCCCCGTCTTCAGCTCCAGCCCGAACGACTGACCGGTCTTCAGATAGCCGTCAAACGCCGACTTCGTCTCCTTGTCATCCCGGCCTTGAGCCGGGACGGAGGGGGAGCCGCCGCCCAACTCCGGCCGCCGCCCCTCGCTCACCACCCGGTCCAGCCGCGCCTGCGCCGCCCCGACCGCCTGGTCGATCCGCGCCACCTTCTCCTCCAGCAGCGCATCCGCCGAGCTCTTCCGCTCGATCTCATCCAGCCGGGCGTCATTGGCCCCTTTGAACGCCTCGAACGCCGCCATCATTTCATGCATGGCCGCGCGCGCCTCGGGCGTGCCCGAGACGGTTTTGGTCTCTTTCATGGTCTCTCCGGTTGTAGAACCGCGGATCGCGGTTAGGGTGCGGGCGTGGGAAATCTCGCCCGAAAGATCATCGACGCCGTCCAGAACTCGATGCTGGACAGGCTCTTCGTGCGGTTGGTCCCGCTGCTAGGGATCTGGTCCATGTGGATGCGGCTTTCACCGTCGGCATCCGGAGGCGTTGCCTTGGTCCTGCTCGCTGGCATCGCTGGACTATGGCTACTGTATTCGCTGCTGGACGCGGTCGCCGACCAGTCGCCGAAGCCTCGACAGCGCTCGCCCGACGACCCCGTGTACGTATACCCGTCGGACACTTTGCCGGTATCGAACCAGCGTCCGAAAGAGTGCCCTCGGCCGCCCGCCTTCATCCGCTCACTCGTTATGACATTGGGCTTCGGAGGACGAAGTTGGGCCTTCATCCTTGAGGGTTTGATGATTATGGGCGCTTTCGCACTGGCCTTGGCACTGACTTACAAGTCGCAGCCGTTTTGGTCGGCGGTTGATCCAAGACTCGCTGATCAGGATTCCCGTGAGCGACTTTTTCTTGCCGCCTCTGCCGTCCTGATTGCCCTCTTCATCCGGGGCTGGGCGGTCGAGCAGCGAGAGCGCCTTTCACCGTCAGCTAATCGCGCGCCTGTCCTCGGCTTGATCCTCTTGGGTGTCGTATTCGCGGCGCTGCTCGGCATGTGGCTGAGCGACCTCCTCGGCTTCGGCCTGCTTGCCGGTGCTATCGGAGGCGTCGGCCTTCTGACAGTCGCTATCGGACCACCTTGGCGCGACAAGGTGCTCGAAATCCTGTTCGGCAAACGCGATCCGGCAGACGGCCGTCCTTGACCCGCTTCACCCCCCTCGAATCCGACATCCTCGACGCCCTCGCCTGGGACCTGCGCGACATCGCCCCGGACCTCGCCGGCCAGTTCGCGGAGTCCCTGCCCGGGTCCCGCCGCAACACCGGCTCCGGCCTGTTCACCGAACTGATCGTCGATCGCTCCCGGCCCCCGCCCATGACCACCCCGACCGGCCGGTTCGGCACCGTCCACGCCATGGTCGGCGACCTTCCGGACCCGATCGCCTTCCAGGTCGAGCTGCGCCAGGGCCGGCTGCTGGCCCTGCACGGCGACGCCTATGGCCAGGACACCCGCGCCATCGACTTCGCCCGCGTCCCCTTCGACCAGGTCTTCACCCTCGATGAGCGCGGCGAGTCCGTCGCCTTCGATCCCGAAGCCCTCATGCAGCCCAGCCCCCTGCTGGACCTGCACCAGCACGCCGACCACGCGCCGCCGCCTCCCGTCTCCGCTCAGAAGTTTCAAAGCGAAAAGCTGCAGGGCCTCGTGGACGTCATGTTCGGCAAGGTGCATCCCGCGACCGCCACCCCGGTCGACGAGGACGCCCCCATCGACAAGGCCGACCAGACCTCGCTCAAGATCGGCCTGTGGGTCGCCGTCGCCATCGGCTCCCTGCTGATCACCCTGGTGATGCGCCTGCCGATCTTCTTCGCGATCTTCCTCACCATCGCGATCGGGCGGATGCTGAGCCGCCCGCCGGTCATCGCGGCCCTCGCCCGCGGCACGCGCCGCCTCGGCCAGTACGAATACCGCCCGCCCGAGCGCTGAAACCCTTGAAGTTGCGCGTGATTGACACCCACGGAACGGCGTGATCTCCGTTAACCATGGTCAAGCTTGGGATGGCTCCGATGTCCAGAATGCTCGCCGCGACCGCCATGGTCGCCGCCCTCCTCTCCGCCGGCGCGGCCCAGGCGGCCGACCGATGCGGCGCCGAGACCCACATGCGCTTCGGCGAGACCCGGGCCTGGTTCGGCAATACGCTCGCGGCCTGCCGCCCGGACGGCTACTGCTCCGCCGTCGTGGCCATCGCCGACCCGATGGGCCAGGCCGCCTGGCGCCATCAGCTGCGGGTCGCCCGTCCCAGCCCCGGCGCCGACCATCTGGTCGAGCTGGCGGCGACCGACCCCATGCCCGTCGCCGGCGTCATGCGCTTCACCACCCCCGGCCAGACCGTCGACCCCGGCCCCTGGCTGGTCCCGACCTCGCCGGGCTCCAACGAGTATCGCGTCAGCGACCCCATCCTGACCCGATCCCTGGTCTCGGGCCTGCGCCGTCAGCGCATCGCCCGTTGGAACTATCAGTCGGCCGACG
>LNFM01006215.1_pt1 | contig 19833 bp, 14 predicted proteins | sample 596031 | NCBI WGS metagenome assembly LNFM01 (sample SAMN04254537, study PRJNA301005) | activated carbon metagenome | isolation source: dual media filters at the Ann Arbor, Michigan drinking water treatment plant | place: USA: Ann Arbor | reverse complement strand
TGACCGCCATCAACGCCGACCAGACGCGCACGGTGGAGTTCCCAGGTGGCGGCACCCAGCGCGTGCGCGGCGATGCAGCCGTGTCCGACCGCGTTTTCGTGCGCAACGGGGTGATCGAGGGAGACGCGCCCGCACTCACTGCTTTGACGATCGACGTATGAGCCTGCGCATCAACGCCGCCATCAAGCCCGGCACCCACCGTGGCTGGGAGGTGTACGTGAGCGCCGTCTACTGGACCTCGTTCCCCACCTACAACGCCGCTGCAGCGGCCTGCAACGAGAGGGGGTACCAGGTCCTCGGATGACATAAAGACGGGCGACCTGCGCCGGTGCGTCAACACCGGACACAAGCCCCAAACCTGCAGATCAGACCTGCAAGCCCGGCGAAGACCCGCCACTCTCGCGAGAGCGGTTTTAGCCTACCAGATTACAAATAACGTAACAGGCTTGCAATGAACGATATCCGCTGCGGCAGCTGCCGCAAGAAGCTCGGCGAGGGGGAATACTCCATCCTCGTCATCAAGTGCACCCGCTGTGGTGTCCTGAACCAGTTGAGGGCCCAGCGCCCCACACCCGAGTGCCATAGAGCGCCTGACCAGCCCCTTACCTATGGCAACGAAACCAAACCCCAACCAAGCCTACCCGGCCGCCAAGGCCAGCCCCATGCTGCCCTGGATCGGCGGCAAGCGCCGCCTGGCCGGCCAGATCATCCCGCTGTTCCCTGAGCACGAGTGCTACGTCGAGGTGTTCGCTGGCGCGGCGGCCATCTTTTTTGAGAAGCCACCCGCCCACGTGGAGGTACTAAACGACATCCACGGCGAGCTGGTGCGCCTCTACCGCGTCGTGCAGCACCACCTCGAGGAGTTCGTGCGGCAGTTCAAATGGGCGCTCACCAGCCGCGAGATGTACCGGTGGACGTCCAGCACGCCACCCGAGGCGCTCACCGATATCCAGCGAGCGGCCCGTTTCTACTACCTGCAGAAGCTCGGGTTTGGAGGCAAGGTCGACGGCCAGACATTCGGCACAGCGACCACCAGCAAGGCCCGGCTGAACCTGCTGCGCATGGAGGAAGACCTCAGCGCCGTCCACCTGAGGCTCCACCAGGTGACCGTTGAGCACCTGGACTGGGCTGAGTGCGTCAGGCGATACGACCGCCAGCACACCCTTTTCTATCTCGACCCACCTTACTTCGGCACCGCTGGGTATGGGAGCGAGTTCGGGCTGGAGCAATACGAGCTCATGGCCCAGCTGATGCGATCCATCAAGGGAAAAGCGGTCGTCAGCGTCAACGACATCCCAGCAATGCGCAGCGCATTCAAGGGCCTCAAGACCCGTGAGCTGAAGATCCGCTACAGCGTAGGGTCAAGCCCAGCATCTCGTGGAGAGAAGGGCGAGCTGCTCATCACTAATTTCTAGGGCCTATAAGGCGCTGCAGGTTCGTGACGGTACAACTGCATTGCCCTGACCTAGATCGATCGTTGTAGACGATTCTGAGAGGTCGTCAGATCAGGCCAGCAGGGCTCCAAGGCGCTTTAGGCTCTCTGCTGTTCCTGCATTCATAATTCTTTTCCAAATGCTCAAACTCAGAGCAGCGCAACTTATCCAACCAAAAGCGCTTCATTTATCGCGCCGCGCTTCACGAACAGGCCGGAACGGGCAATCAGATGATTCATGGCATGTGCTCCTTGGACAATGAACGGGCTGGAAAAACCCGAAGTGGACAACCGATGGGCTGCCCATGACCTGTACATGACGGCACACCCCGGCGCTTTCAAGACCCCGGCGTTTGAGCTGTGTCAAATCCCCGAGCTCACAGGTCCTTGAAAGTTTCTTCAACCCACGGTGCGGCCCGCTGTCCTAAACTGGCGCGCATGAACGCACCCACCGCCCCCGCCGAAGTCACCCGCGCCGAACGAGCCGTCCGCCAGGCCGAGGTGGTGCGCTCCTTGAAAGCCGTGCTGCCCGTCCATGCGCTGCTGTGGCAGGCCGAGGACACCGTGCCCTACGAATGCGACGGGCTGACCGCCTACCGCGAGCGGCCGCTGGTGGTCGCACTGCCGGAAGACGAGGCTCAGGTGGCGGCCACACTCAAGGTCTGCCACGCCATGGGCGTGCCGGTGGTGGCGCGCGGCGCCGGAACCGGGCTGTCGGGTGGCGCCATGCCCCATGCGATGGGTGTGACGCTGTCCTTGGCCAAGTTCAACCGCATCCTGTCCATCGACCCGCGCTCGCGCACGGCCGTCGTGCAGGCCGGTGTGCGCAACCTGGCCATCAGCGAAGCCGCTGCGCCGCACGGCCTGTACTACGCACCCGACCCGAGCAGCCAGATCGCCTGCACCATCGGCGGCAACGTGGCCGAAAACTCGGGCGGCGTGCACTGCCTCAAGTACGGCCTGACGGTGCACAACGTGCTGCAGGTGCACGGCTTCACCATCGAAGGCCAGCCCGTCACGTTCGGCGGCGAGGCCCTGGACACGCCCGGCCTGGACCTGCTGTCGCTGGTGATCGGCAGCGAAGGCATGCTGGCCGTGACCACCGAAGTCACGGTCAAACTGGTGCCCAAGCCGCAACTCGCGCGCTGCATCATGGCCAGCTTCGACGACATCCAGAAGGCCGGCGATGCGGTGGCTTCGGTGATCGCGGCCGGCATCATCCCGGCCGGTCTGGAGATGATGGACAAGCCCATGACCGCCGCGGTCGAGGACTTTGTGCACGCCGGCTACGACCTGAACGCCGCCGCCATTTTGCTGTGCGAGAGCGACGGCACGCCCGAAGAAGTCGAAGAAGAGATCGGCCGCATGAGCGAGGTGCTGCGCCGATGCGGCGCCACCGCCATCACGGTGAGCAAGGACGAGGCCGAGCGCCTGCGCTTCTGGAGTGGGCGCAAGAACGCCTTCCCGGCCAGCGGGCGCATCAGTCCCGACTACATGTGCATGGACTCGACCATCCCGCGCAAGCGCCTGGCCGACATCCTGTTCGCCATCGCCGAGATGGAACAAAAATACGACCTGCGCTGTGCCAACGTGTTCCACGCCGGCGACGGCAATCTGCACCCGCTGATCCTGTTCGACGCCAACGACCCCGACCAGCTGCACCGCTGCGAACAGTTCGGCGCAGAGATTCTGGAAACCAGCGTGGCCATGGGCGGCACCGTCACCGGCGAACACGGCGTGGGCGTGGAGAAACTCAACAGCATGTGCGTGCAGTTCAGCACAGAAGAGAATGCGCTGATGTTCGGGGTGAAACATGCCTTTGATACCAAAGAGCTACTCAATCCCGGAAAGGTCATCCCCACCCTGCAGCGCTGCGCCGAGTACGGGAAGATGCTGGTGCGCGGCGGCCGACTGTCGTTTCCGGAATTGCCTCGCTTCTAGCTGCCTTATTTCACAGCGGACCTTGTGGGGCCTCGGGTACAGTGCTCCGTATGAGCGCCCTGCACTCCGTGACCCACGGCCGCCCCCCAGCCGATGCCGACGTGCGGCTGTTGCAGGCACGCGTGCACGATCTTGAGAGCGAGATCGAAGCCCTGCGTCAGGAAAACGCCCACCTGCGCCGGCTGCACGCAAGCCAGCTGACCGGTTCCGGCGCCGATCCGTCGCTCTCTCTGCCGGTACCGATGGACCTGTCGCTCCAGACCAGCGAGGGCAGCATCCCCCAGGTCCGGCTAAGATACGAGGGCCTGCTGGCCGCACTGGCCAGCGTGTTTCCCATCGGGGTTTTTCGCGTCGACCACGCGGGCTTGCTCACCCATGTCGACCAAGCCCTGCAAAGCATCTTCGGCCTGCAAGCCGAGGAGTTCACCCACCTGGGCTGGATGCGCCTGGTGCATCCGCATGATCTCGAACGGGTGCAGACCCACTGGGCCGAGAGCGTTCCACGCAGTGACAGCCTGAGCATCGAGTTCCGCCTCCTCCGGCCCAGCGGCGAAGTGGTCCACCTGCTCGTGCGCAATGTGCCGCACCACGACGGCGACGGCCAGTTGCTGGGCCATTGGGGCTTTGTGCAGGACATCAGCTCGCTGCGTGAGCTGCAGGCGGACGCCCGCATCCAGGAACAGCTCAACCGCCAGATCATCGCCAGCAGTCCGGATTGCACCAAGGTGCTGGATCTTCAAGGTGGTGTGCAGCAGATGACCGCCCAGGGCTGCCGGCTGGTGGAAGTGGACGATTTCGAACAGGTGCGTGGCAGCGACTGGACCCAGTGGTGGGAAGGCGAGAGCGCCGCGCAGGCCCGCGCAGCCGTGGAAGGCGCGCGCCAAGGTCGCAGCGCGCGATTCGTCGCCTTCGGCAACACTTTCAAAGGCTCTCCCAAGTGGTGGGACACCTGGGTTTCGCCCATCCTGGGTGCCAACAACCAGCCTGTGATGCTGCTGGCGGTGTCGCGCGACGTGACCGAGCAGCACCGCCAGCAGGATCAGATCCGCCAGCTCAATACGCAACTGGAGAGCCGGGTACAGGAACGCACCGAAGAGCTTGCCGAGGCCAACGTCCGGTTGCGTCAGACCTTGGAGGAAGCACACGCCTTGTACAACCAGGCGCCTTGTGGCTACCACTCGGTGGACGCCACGGGCACCTACGTGCTGATCAACCAGACCGAGCTGAACTGGCTGGGCTACACAAGCACCGAGGTGATCGGCAAGCAGCGCTTCCGGGACCACGTGCTTCCGCCCTATCTGGACCTGATCCGGGAGCGATTGCAGCGCCTGATCCGTGGCGAAAAGCTCGAAGCCGCAGAACTGGGCATCCGCCGTCGCGATGGCAGCAGCTTTGTCGCGCTGCTGAGCAGCACCGCCGTGGTCGACCACCAAGGCCGTTTTGTTCGCACCAACAACACGCTGACCGACATCACCGAACGCAAGGCGGCCGAGCAGGCACTGCAGGCGCAGCGGAATTTCCTGCAGACCATCACCAACAGCGTGCCGGTGCAGCTCGCCTTTTTCGACAGCCAACTGACATGCCGTTTCGCGAACGCGAGCTACGCCCGGTGGATGGGCGGCGATGCCGACCGGCTGGTGGGACACCACCTGAGCGAGATCGCGCGCCCGGAAAACTTTGCCTTTGCCCAACCCAGATTGCAGGCCGCCTTGCGTGGCGAACCGCAGCAGTTTGAAGGTGAACGCGTCTTTCCAGACGGCCACCGCTTTTACGCCAGCATCCAATACACACCCTACCTGCATGAGGGCGAGGTGCGGGGCGTGTTCATTCAAATGCTGGACATCTCCGATCGCAAGGCTTCAGAAGACCAGGTGCAGCAGACCAATCAGCAAATCGGGGAAGCCCTTTCGCTGGCACAGAGCCTCTACAACGATGCGCCTTGCGGCTACCACTCGGTCGACGCGCGTGGGCTCTATGTCAACATGAACGCAACCGAGCTGAAATGGCTTGGCTACACCCGCGATGAAGTCATCGGAAAAATGCACTACCGCGACTTTGTCGTGCCTGGCAGGACCGATCTGGTGGAAGAGCGGCTGAAGCGCCTTCAGCGGGACGGCTTTCTTGAACCGACCGAGTATGGATTGCGGCGGCGCGATGGCTCCGTCATCGATGTGCTGATGTCTTCGACCGCGGTCCGCGACGAGCAGGGCCGCTACTTGCGCAGCAACACCACGGTCATGGACATCACGGCGCGCAAGTCGGCCGAGGTCGCCCTGCGGGAAAACCAGCGCTTCCTGCAGACGATCACCGACCACGTGCCCGGCATGATCGCTTACCTGGACGCGATGCTGCGCTTTCGTTTTGCCAACGCCGAACACCAGCGCATCTACGGCATGGACCCGGAGAAGATCCTGGGCATCCACATCAGCGAATGCGTGCCGCCCGAAGTCTGGGCCGACATCGGACCGCGCATGCAAGCAGCGCTGGGCGGGCAGGTACAGCAGTTCGAGGCCTGGCGAAATACCGTCCATGGCGATCCGATCTTCATCAGCGCGACCTACCTGCCGGACATCCAAGAGGGGCAGGTGCAAGGCGTCTTCGTGCAGATCATCGACATCACGGAACGCAAGCGGGTGGAAGAACGGGTCAGCCAGCTCAACGATGAACTCGAGCTGCGCATCCGTGAGAGATCCCTGGAGCTGCTGGAGAGCGAGCAGCGCTTCCGCCTGATGGTGGACAACCTGCGTGAGTACTGCATCTTCTTCCTGGACGCCCAGGGTTGCATCACCGACTGGACCGACAGCGCCCAGCGCATGGAGGGCTATTCGCCCACCGAGGCCATCGGGCGCCACTATTCGATGCTGTTTCACGAAAACGATCCCGATGCTGCGTTGGCCAGCGCCAACCAGATGCTCCGGCTGGCTGCCTCGCGCGGCCAGCACGAGCTGCACAGCTGGCACCAGCGCAAGGACGGATCGGAATACTGGTCGCACTCGCTGCTGATCGCTCTTCGCGACGACAGCGGCGAACTGCGCGGCTTTGCCAAGATCAATCAGGACATGACCGATGCCAAGCGGCTCGACGACCTGATGCGCAACATCAACGACGAGCTGGAAAACCGCGTGGCCGAGCGGACCGAGCAATTGCTGGCCGCCAACAAGGACCTCGAATCCTTCTCCTACTCGGTCTCGCACGACTTGCGCTCGCCGCTGCGCCACATCTCCAGCTTTGTCAGCCTGCTCGAAGAGCACCTGGGGAACCAGACCGATGAAACGGCGCAAAAATACCTGAGCACGATCGGCAGTTCGGCGCGCCACATGAGCCAGCTGATCGACGGCCTGCTGGCTTTCTCTCGCCTGGGACGTTCGGCGGTCAACCTGACGGCGGTGGACTTTGCGATGCTGGTACAAGCGGCGGTGAGCCAGATCGCACACGACACCGGCGGTCGGGTGGTGGACTGGGTGATCGCACCCGACTTGCCGGTGGTGCAGGGCGATGCGCTGCTGTTGCGCGAAGTCTGGGCCAACCTCATCGGCAACGCCTTCAAGTACAGCCGCCCGCGGGAACGCGCGCTCATCGAGATCGGCTGGAGTGTGGACCCGGCCGTGGGTTACACCTTCTACGTGCGTGACAACGGTGTCGGTTTCGATACAAAATACGCGCAAAAGCTGTTTGGCGTTTTTCAGCGTCTGCACCGCGCCACCGAGTTTGAAGGCACCGGCATCGGCTTGGCCCTCACCCGCCGCATTCTGGAGCGGCACGGTGGTAGCATCTGGGCAGAAAGTCAGCTCGGGCAAGGCAGCGTGTTCCACTTTTCGCTGCCTTTCGAAGGTTGCAGTCCGAACGACTCCTCACGGGATTCCATCCCTTCCGTCCTGGAACCATGAACAAGCACGCCGACGCCATCCTGCTCGTTGAAGACAATCCCGACGATGCCGAACTCACCCGTCTGGCGCTGGCGCGTCACGGCCTGGACGGTCGCGTGACCCACGTGTCCGACGGCATGCAGGCGCTGGACTACCTGTACCGCAGAGATGCCTTTGCCGACCGCACCGGCGGCAACCCGGTGCTGGTGCTGCTGGACCTGAAGATGCCCCTGCTCGACGGCATCGGTGTGCTGCGTGAAATCAAGGGCTCAGACAGCCTGCGCAACATTCCCGTGGTCGTGCTGACCTCCTCCACCGAACCCAGTGACCTGCAACGCGCTTACGACGCCGGCACCAACGCCTACATCGCGAAGCCGACGGAATTCGCGCAGTTCCTCAGCGCCATGAAGCACGTGTGCGAATTCTGGATCAACATCAACCAGACCGCCCCTCAAAACGCCAGTCCCGGCGTGCGCACCACCGCCTTCGGTGAACTCGCCTGAGCTTTCGCTTTCGTGGTGCGGGCCGCGTCGGCCCGGGTGGACGTTTCCGGCAGGTGAAACGCACGCGACCTGAATGGAACGGCTTGCCGGCCGATTCCCGCTTCCCTTGACTGACCACACTGTCACCGACGAACGTCGCGGAAACGAAAAAGGCGCTCCGGGGAGCGCCTTTTTCGTTTCCGCGAGGGGCCGCGGGTAGGTGAAACGGATCAGTCGTAAAGATCGGAGTCGGCCCACTGGGACGACGGTCCGTTGTCTTCGGTGGCCACGGGCATGTTCAGGTTCAGCACAAACACCACCTCGCCCCCGAACCTGCCCACGCCCAGGGTCTTCATGAGCTGCTGCTCCTGCTCGGGACGCTCCATGCGGAGAAAGCAGATCGCCTGCTTGGTGCCTTCGTGCATGGCGGTCAGAATGTCCAGGCGCGTGATGCGGCCAAACTCGCTGCACAGCTGGTGCAGGGCGGATTTGAGGCTGTTCACGTCGTTGTGTTGCCTGAGTTCTGCAAGTGCGCTCACGATCAACTCCCAAAAAATGTGCGCCACGGCAGCGGCGCCAGAGCCAGGCCATGGTGCGGCGAGGCGAAAGCGAGCGGTCATGTTAGTACATTCGCAACAAACGCTAACATCTTTGTTACAAATTTCCTCCCCTGTTTTGGGCATCTGTTCACGAATGAACACCGGCTTGGAAATGCCCTCTTTGGCCTGATCCTCTTGTTACAGGCCTTCTGTATGCTTGAGCTGCCTCGCCCTCACGGAAACCCGTTGCCGCCATGAACGCACTCGACCCCGCCAGCCTCTCCACCGCCGCTGACTTGGCCCAAGTGACGTCAGCGCGACCCGACTTGGACCAGGTGGCCCAGCTGGCTTGCCACGCCGCGGGCACCAGCGCTGCCATACTGGTGGAATGGGTCGCGCCGTTGCCTTTGGTTCTGGGCGCGTTCGGCCTGACACATGATCGAGGCCGGGAAGCGCTGGACTTCTGCCTGCAGGCATTCGCGTTTCCCGAGCAGGATGCGTGCATTGCCGACATCAGCAAACATCCCACGCTGTCGGGCCATCCGCTGGCGGCCGGCCTGGAGCAGATCCGCTTTTTCCAGTCGCTGCCGCTGCCGGTCGGCCGCCATCAGCCAGCCGCATCCCTGATCTTGCTGGACCCCCACGGGCGCACCGCGCCCGTCGAGCCCGGTGAAAACCTGCAGGTGTTGGCGACTCTGGCCTCGGGCTTGCTGGGTTTCATCAGGCACCACGAGCAGCTGCTCCAGCACGGTGAACACACCCGCTCACAGAACAGCAACGCGCTGCTGGAGAGCGAGAGTCGCCTCAATCTGACCGAACACACGGCGGGCGTGGGAAGCTGGTCACTCGAACTCAAGGGCGGCCGGCTGACGCATTCAGACGAGTTCGCCAGCATCCTCGGCCTGAAGACCGGCGAATCCGTGAGCTCCGCAAAGGACATGGTGCTGCGCTACAACCCGGAATGGCGCAACGGCATCAGCCAGCGGCTGGAGCGTTGCGCCCTGACCGGACAGGCTTTCGACGAAGAGATCCAGGTGCAGGTGTCGGGCGCATCGCCGAAATGGGTACGCACGGTGGGCCGGGCGGTGCGCGGGCCCGATGGACAGGTTCTGCGCATCCAGGGTGCCATGCAGGACATTTCCGCCCAGAAGCAGGCTCAGCAGGAAACCACACTGCTGGCGATGCGGCTGACCACGACACTGGCCAGCATCACCGAAGCCTTTGTGACGCTGGACCGGCAATGCTGCTTCACCTACCTGAACCAGGAAAGCGAGCGCCTGCTCCAGAAAACCACTTCCGAGTTGCTCGGACAGGAAGTCTGGCATGACTTTGCCCCTGCGCTGGCACAGCGGCTGCGCGAACGACTGACGCGCGCCGTCCAGAGCAACCGGCAGGTGGAGCTGGAGGACCATTTCCCCTCGCTGGGCAAGTGGCTGGAGGTGCGAGCCTATCCGTTTGCCGAGGGGCTGGCGGTGTATTTCCGGGACGTCACCGAACGCCGCCGCTCGCAGGAACAGCTGATGCTGCTGGAGACCAGCGTGGCACGGCTCAACGACATCGTGGCGATTGCCGAAGCCAGCCCGGATGCCGGTGAAGAGCCCCGCATCGTCTTCGTCAACGACGCCTTCGAGCTGCACACCGGCTACAGCCGCAAAGAAGTGCTGGGTCAGACGCCGCGCATGCTGCTGGACCTCGATCCCACCAACGCCAAGCTCAAGGACATCGCCGAAGGCCTGCAGAGCAAGCGCCAGGCCCGGACCGAACTGATGGTGCGGCGCAAGAACGGTGCCTGGTTCTGGGTCGAGCTGGAAGTGGTGTCGGTCCAGTCCAGCGCCGAGGAGGTGTCACACTGGGTGGCGGTGGGGCGCGACATCACGCAGCGCAAAAACGCCGAGGACATGATCCGCCACCTGGCCTTCTACGACGCGCTGACCGATCTGCCCAACCGCCAGCTGCTGCTGGACCGGCTGCAGCGGGCGCTGGCCGAGAGCGTGCGCACCCGCCAGTTCGGCGCGCTGATGTTCATCGACCTCGACAACTTCAAGATCCTGAACGACACACTGGGCCACCACATGGGTGACCAGCTGCTGCAAAAAGTGGCACAGCGCCTGACCCAGAGCGTGCGCAAGACCGACACCGTGGCCCGGCTGGGAGGCGACGAATTCGTGGTGATGGTGGACGATCTCAGCACCGACAGCGAAGCGGCCGCCTACAAGGCGCGGATCCTGGCGGAAAAGGTGCTCGACACACTGCGCGAGCCTTTCCAGCTCAATGGTCACCAGCATTTCGCCACGCCGAGCATCGGCGTCACCTCGTTTTGCAGCAACCAGAGCGATGTGGGGGAGCTGCTCAAGCAAGCCGACCTGGCCATGTACCAGGCCAAGACCCTGGGGCGCAACACGCTGTGCTTCTTCGACCCGGCCATGCAGGCCTCGGTCAGCAACAACGCGGCCGTCGGTGCCGACCTGCGCGAGGGGCTGCGGGCGCACCAGTTCGTGGTGCATTACCAGCCCCAGGTGGACCGCGACGGCGCCATCGCCAGTGTGGAAGCGCTGGTTCGCTGGAACCACCCCCAGCGCGGGCTGATCATGCCGTCCGATTTCATTCCGGTGGCCGAAGACACCGGCCTGATCCTGCCTCTGGGGCAGTGGGTCCTGGAAACCGCCTGCGCCCAGCTCGCGGTCTGGGAGAACGACCGGGCCACGAACGACCTGAGCATCTCGGTCAACGTCAGTGTGCGGCAGTTCCGCCACCCCGATTTCGTTGACATGGTGATGGAGGCCATCCAGCTCACCAGGATCCGCCCGCACAAGCTCAAGCTGGAGCTCACCGAAAGCCTGCTGGCCGACCGGATGGAAATCACCATGGAGAAGATGGGCCTGCTCAAGGCACTGGGCGTGACGCTCTCGCTGGACGATTTTGGCGTGGGCTACTCCTCGCTCTCGCTGCTCAAGCGCCTGCCGCTGGACCAGCTCAAGATCGACAAGGGGTTCGTGGCGGATGTGCTGACCGACCCGAGCGACGCGGCGATATCGCGCGCCATCATCGCGCTGGCGCAGAGCCTCGGGCTGCAGGTGGTGGCCGAGGGTGTGGAGACGATCGAACAACGGGATTTCCTGGCCGCACAAGGCTGCGGGTTCTTTCAGGGCTTCCTGTTCGCCCCTCCTCTGAGCATTGCCGATCTGGAGGCCTTGCTGGGCGCAGGCCAATCGCTGTTTGGCGACCTGCACCACTGAGACCGGCCAACCACCGGTTCGCCAGCAGAGTCGCCGAGCCTCATCCCGCCAGCAAGGCGACGTTGCCACCCGCGGCGGTGGTGTTGATGGTCAGCGTCTTTTCAGCGCAGAAACGCTGCAGGTAGTTCGGCCCGCCCGCTTTCGGGCCGGTGCCGCTCAGGCCCTCGCCACCGAAGGGCTGCACACCCACCACCGCGCCGATCATGTTGCGGTTCACGTAGATGTTGCCCACGCGCGCCGCCGCCGCCAGCGCATGGGCGCGGCTGTCGATGCGGGTCTGGATGCCGAGCGTGAGGCCGTAACCCAGCGCGTTGATCTGGCGGATCACGTCCAGCGGGTCGCCGCCCCAGCGCACCACCTGCAGCACGGGGCCGAAGATTTCGGCCTTCACGTCGGCGATGGTCTTCACCTCGAACATCTGCGGCAGGATCAGGTTGGGCAACGCCGTGGCTGGCGCTGCGGCAGGGAGCAGCGCCGTGGCTTCGGCGTGCAGGCGCTGCAGGTGGCGACCGATGCCCTCAAACGCTTCGGCGTCGATCACCGGTCCGAGGTCGGTCGCCAGCTCGGCCGGGTTGCCAGCCACCAGTTCTTTCGCCGCGCCCTGGATCATTTCGATCACGTGGTCGGCAATGCCTTCGTGCAGGCACAGCAGGCGCAACGCCGAGCAGCGCTGGCCGGCGCTTCGGAAAGCACTCTGCACCACCGCATCGGCCACCTGTTCGGGCAGGGCCGTGCTGTCGACCAGCATGGCGTTGATGCCGCCGGTCTCGGCGATCAGCGGCACGATGGCGCCGTCTTTCGCGGCGAGCGCGCGCTGGATGATCTTGGCCACCTGCGTGGAGCCGGTGAAGACGACACCCGCGATGCCGGCTTGCGCCACCAGCGAGGCGCCCACGGTCTCGCCCGGGCCGTGCAACAACTGCAGCGCGTTCACCGGCACGCCCGCGGCGTGCAGCAACTTCACGGCTTCGAGCGCCACCGCCGGCGTCTGCTCGGCGGGCTTGGCCAGCACCGTGTTGCCAGTGGCCAGCGCGGCCGCCACCTGGCCCATGAAGATGGCCAACGGAAAGTTCCAGGGGCTGATGCAGACCCAGGCACCCCGGCCTTCCAGGCGCAGCGTGTTGCTCTCGCCGGTGATGCCCAGCGTCACCCCACTGCTCTGGCCGGGCAGGGTCTGCGGCGCCATCACGCGCTCGGCGTCGTTGGCGTAAAAGCGCAAAAAGTCCACCGCCTCGCGCACCTCGGACACGGCGTCGCCCCAGGTCTTGTGGGCTTCCTTCACCAGCAGGGTGCCAAAGTGCGGCAGCGCAGCATCCAGTGCGTCGGCTGCGACACGCAGCACCGCCGCCCGCTGCGCCACGGGCCGGTGGTTCCAGGCGTCGAAGGCATCGATGGCTCGCGCCACCGCCACCGTAGCGTCTTCGGCCTGCGCCTGGGCCACCACCGGCACGGCACAGGCCGCGTGGGCCGCCAGCAGTTCGTCGCGCTGGACGATCACGGTCAGGTCGCGGCCGCTGCTGTTGGCGCGCGCGACGCCATACAAGTCAACGGGCAACGGCAAGGAAGGTTGCGGCTCCAGGCGCAGTGGCGAGATCAGCAGTTGATCCATGCCCACCGACTCGTCGGCCAGCTGGTGCACGAAGGACGAGTTGGCGCCGTTCTCCAGCAACCGGCGAACCAGGTAGGCCAGCAGATCGCGGTGCGCGCCCACCGGGGCGTAGACGCGGCAGGCCACGAGCGGGTTCTTGAGCACCTCGCGGTAGATGCCCTCGCCCATGCCGTGCAGCCTTTGCAGTTCAAACGGTACGGCCTGTCTTGAACCCATCTGCAGGATGGCAGCGATGGTGCCGGCGTTGTGCGTGGCGAACTGGGGGTAGATCGCATCGGGCGCGTCCAGCAGCGCTCGCGCACAGGCCAGGTAACTGACGTCGGTGTGGTGCTTGTGGGTGAACACCGGGTAGGTGGGCAGGCCCTGCTCCTGCGCGCGCTTGATCTCCGCATCCCAGTACGCACCCTTGACGAGGCGGCACATGAACCTGATCTTGTGCTGGCGGGCCAGCGCGGCCACGTGCTCAATCAGCTCCACCGCGCGGCTCTGGTAAGCCTGCATCGCCATGCCCAGGCCTTCCCAGCGCGGGCAGTGTTCGGCCACCAGCGCAGCGAGTGCCTCGAACACCTCCAGCGACAACTCCAGCCGGTCCACCTCTTCGGCGTCGATCGTCAGGTTCAGGTTGGCGGCTGCCGCTGCGCGGCACAGCGTCCACACGCGAGGCACCAGCTCTTCCATCACGCGCGTGTGCTGCAGATCCTCGTAGCGCGGGTGCAGGGCGCTGAGCTTGATGGAGATGCCGTCGTTGTGCGCGGGTGAACGCGCCGGGTCGGCGGTGCGCGCAATGGCGTTGATGGCGTCTGCATAACTCGCCAGATACCGCAGCGCATCGGCCTCGGTGCGAGCGCCTTCGCCCAGCATGTCGAAACTGAAGCGCAGCTGGTCCTGCTTCTTGCGGGCCGAGGCCGCCTCCTTCATGCCCTCTTCAATCGTCTGCCCCAACACGAACTGGCGGCCCAGCAGCTGCACCGCGCGCAGCGTGGCCGCCACCACGGTGCGCGCGCCGAACTTGGCCATCAGGCCCGGCTCCTGGCCTGCATCGGGCAGGAAGTGCTTGGACATGGCGATGGCGGTCGATGACAACCGGGCCAATGTCGAGTCGGCCGCGCTTTCAAAGTCCGCCCGGCCCAGCTGGTCGGCCGTCAAGGCAATCGCGGTCTCGGCGTCCGGCACGCGCAGCAGCGCCTCGGCCAGACGCATCAGGGCCAGACCTTCGGCGCTGGAAATCGGGTATTCCTTGAGCAGGCTTTCCATGGCCCAGAAGGGCGGCGGGTTCTCGCGCACCGCGCGCACCCACGGCGCGGCCACGGTGGCGGCGGCAGCCCAGTCCAGCGCGCCCTGCAGGGCCGCCAGGCGCTGGGCGACGATGGCGGGCTCGGGCCGGTAGGGGAATGGCAGGCGGTCGGTGGTGCGGGGCATGGCGGTCTCCAGAAACGGGGCAAGGTGGCGGGTGCCCGAAGTCTGAAGAACCTTACGCCGACTTTTTACCTGTTTTTTTCCAATTCAACCGGATAATTCACCACCCATGAGCGAAGCCACACACGAACTCGACCGCATCGACCTGCGCATCCTGAATGTGCTGCAGACCGATGGCCGCATCGCCAACCTGAAGCTGGCCGAAGCCGTGGCACTCTCGCCCACCGCCGTGCTGGCACGCACCCAGCGCCTGCAGCGCGAGGGCTACATCCTGGGTTTTGAAGCGCGGCTGAACCCGCTCAAGCTCGGGCGCGGCATGCTGGTGTTTGTGGAAGTGCTGCTGGACCGCACCACACCCAACGTGTTCAACGAATTCAAGGCCGCGGTGCAGGTGCGCGACGAAATCATGGAATGCCACATGGTGGCCGGCGGCTTTGATTACCTGCTCAAGACCCGCATGGCCGACATGGCCGCTTACCGCGACTTTGCCGGCAGCGTGCTCTGGCAACTGCCGGGCGTGCGCGAGACGCGAACGTATGCGGTGATGGAGGAAGTGAAGAACAGCTCACGGCTGCCGCTTTGACAAGCCCGTTCGCAGCGCGACAATCGCTCCAGCCCATTGGAGTTCCGCCATGTTGAAAAACGCCACCCTGTTCACCACCCTTCTGGTCTGCGCCGCAGTGACCAGCGCCCAGGGCATCAAACCCGGCCTGTGGGAGATCAACCAAAAGTTGGGCGGCAACCCCCAGATGGACCAGGCCATGGCCCAGATGCAGAAACAGATGGCCGCCATGTCGCCCGCCGAGCGCAAGCAGATGGAGGCCATGATGGGACAGCAGGGCGTGAACATGCCCACGGCGGCGCCCGGTGGAGGCATGGCGATGAAGGTCTGCATCAGCCCGGAGATGGCCGCACGCAGCGAAATGCCCAGCCAGACCGAGGGCGACTGCAAGACCACCGTCACCGCGCGCAGTGGCAACACGATGAAGATGAGCGTCGCCTGCAAGAACCCGCCGTCCACCGGCGAAGGCACCTACACCTTCAGCGGCGACACCGCCTACACGATGAAAATGGTGATGAACACCACCCGCCAGGGCAAGACCGAAACCATGACCATGGACGGGCAGGGCAAATGGTTGGCCGCCGACTGCGGCGCCATCAAGCCGATCAAGGCGCCCGGCAAGTAAACCGGCTCAGGCCCGTTAGGGCCGGCTGCCGAAGACCGCCCGGCCCACGCGCACCATCGTCGAACCGGCAGCCACCGCGGCGTCCAGATCATCGCTCATGCCCATGGACAAGGTGTCGAGACCGAGGCCGCGGGCGTTCAGATCGTCGAACAAGGCCCGGGCCTGCTGAAAAACCACCCGTTGGGCTTCAAACCCTTCGGCCGGTTCGGGAATGCACATCAGCCCGCGCAGCTTCAGCCCGGGCAAGGCCGCCACAGCCGCCGCCAGCGCGGGCAGCTCCACTGGCGTCACGCCCGACTTGTTGGCGCCGCCGTCCACATTGACCTGCAGACAGACCTGCAGCGGCGGCAGTTCAGGCGGCCGCTGCTCGCTCAGCCGTTGCGCGATCTTGAGCCGGTCCACCGACTGCACCCAGTCGAAATGGGCGGCCACCAACCTCGTCTTGTTGCTCTGCACCGGGCCGATGCAGTGCCATTCCAGCGCCACCGCCGGGTGCGATGCGCGCAAGGCAAGGATTTTCTCCACGCCTTCCTGGATGTAGTTTTCGCCAAAAGCCCGTTGGCCGGCGGTCAGCGCTTCGGCCACGGCTTCAGGCCCGAAGGTCTTGGAAACCGCCAACAACGTGACGGCGTTCACATCCCTGCCCGCCTGTGCACAAGCCACGGCCATCCGGCGGCGCAGCTGTTGGAGATTGTCTGGAATCGTCGTCATAATGAGTTGCTTACACCAACACCGCACGGGACCCCGGGATGGACATCACCCAACTGCTCGCCTTCAGCGTCAAGAACAAAGCATCCGATCTCCACCTCTCGGCCGGTCTGCCACCCATGATACGGGTGCACGGCGACGTGCGGCGCATCAACGTCGAGCCGCTGGACCACAAGCAGGTCCACAGCATGGTGTACGACATCATGAACGACAGCCAGCGCAAGCAGTACGAAGAGTTCATGGAATGCGACTTTTCGTTCGAGATCGAAGGCCTGGCCCGCTTCCGGGTCAACGCTTTCAACCACAACCGCGGTGCCGGTGCGGTGTTCCGGACCATCCCGAGCAAGATCCTCACGCTGGAGCAGCTCAACGCGCCCAAGATTTTTGCCGATCTGGCCCTGCGGCCTCGTGGCCTGGTGCTGGTGACCGGCCCCACCGGCTCGGGCAAGTCCACCACGCTGGCCGCCATGGTGAACCACCTCAACGAAACCGAATACGGCCACATCCTGACGGTGGAAGACCCGGTGGAATTCGTGCACGAGTCCAAAAAGTGCCTGATCAACCAGCGCGAGGTGGGCCCGCACACGCTGAGCTTCTCCAACGCGCTGCGCTCGGCCCTGCGTGAAGACCCGGACGCGATCCTGGTGGGCGAAATGCGCGACCTGGAGACCATTCGCCTGGCCATGACGGCGGCAGAAACCGGCCACCTGGTGTTCGGCACGCTGCACACATCGAGTGCTGCCAAGACCATCGACCGCATCATCGACGTGTTCCCGGCCGAAGAAAAAGACATGGTGCGCGCCATGCTGTCGGAATCGCTGGTGGCCGTCATCTCGCAGACGCTGTGCAAGGTGAAGGACGGCAGCGGGCGGGTTGCGGCGCACGAGATCATGATCGGTACCAGCGCCATCCGCAACCTGATCCGCGAGGCCAAGGTGGCCCAGATGTACTCCGCCATCCAGACCGGCAACAACGTGGGGATGCAGACGCTGGACCAGAACCTGTCTGAGCTCGTCAAGCGCAACGTGATCAGCCCGATCGAGGCGCGCAGCAAGGCCAAGATCCCAGAGAATTTCCCGGGGTAGAGATGTCCCACCCCTGTCGCTTGCCCGCTGCGCGTGGCCGCATCCCCCCTCAAGGGGGCAATGCCATCGGCCCGGCAAAGCCGGTTCCGCGGCATTCCGGTATCTGACTACCCTTCCGTCCTCGGTATCCGCTTCAGTCCCCTCAAAGGCCCCACATGGAACGCGATCAGGCATCGAAATTCATCAACGATCTGCTCAAGCTGATGCTCAGCCGCAGTGGCAGCGACCTGTTCATCACGGCCGATTTTCCGCCGGCGATCAAGGTTGACGGCAAGGTGGTCAAGGTCTCTCCGCAGCCACTGAACGCCACGCACACGCTGGCGCTGGCGCGCGCGATCATGAACGACAAGCAGGCGGCCGAGTTCGAGCGCACCAAGGAGTGCAACTTCGCCATCTCGCCACCGGCCATTGGTCGCTTCCGGGTCAGCGCCTTCATCCAGCAGGGCAAGGTCGGCATGGTGCTGCGCACGATCCCCGCCGTGCTGCCCACCATCGACAAACTGGGCTTGCCGCAGGTGATGAAAGACGTGGTGTTGTCCAAGCGCGGCCTGTGCATCCTGGTCGGCGCCACCGGCTCGGGCAAATCCACCTCGCTGGCCGCCATGGTCGACTGGCGCAACGAAAACACGCACGGCCACATCATCACCATCGAAGACCCGGTGGAGTTCGTGCATCCGCACAAGAACTGCGTGATCACGCAGCGCGAAGTGGGCCTGGACACCGACAGCTGGGAAGCGGCGCTGAAGAACACGCTGCGCCAGGCACCTGATGTGATCCTGATGGGCGAGATCCGCGACCGCGAGACCATGGAGCACGCGATCCAGTTCTCGGAAACCGGTCACCTGTGCCTCGCCACCTTGCACGCCAACAGCGCCAACCAGGCGCTGGACCGGATCATCAACTTCTTCCCGGAAGACCGCCGCGCGCAGCTGCTGATGGACCTGTCACTCAATCTGCGTGCGCTGATCTCGCAGCGCCTGATACCGCGCCAGGACAACAAGGGGCGCCACGCGGCGGTGGAGATCATGCTCAACTCACCACTGATCTCCGACCTGATCTTCAAGGGCGAAGTGGCCGAGATCAAGGAGATCATGAAGAAGAGCACCCAGATGGGCATGCAGACCTTCGACCAGGCCTTGTTCCACGCCTTCGAGGCCAACCTCATCACATTCGAAGACGCCCTGCGCAACGCCGACTCGCTCAACGATCTGCGTCTGCAAATCAAGCTCAACAGCCAGCGTGCCAAGACGGTGGATCTGGCGGCGGGCACCGAACACATGACGATCGTTTGACCCACCCCCGCGCTGGATTTCCCCACCCCCGCGCCGCGCCTGCGGCGCGTCACCCAGGGGGCGATGCGAGTGGCCCGGCAAAGCCGGTTCCACCGCATCTCTGGCCCGACTCCCACTCACTCATCCATCAAACCCTCATGAGCAGCATCGCCGCCAAGACATACGAAACCGTTGTGCCGAAGAAGGTCGCTTTTCTTGGTCTGGGTGTGATGGGCTTTCCCATGGCCGCGCACCTGGCCAAGGCCGGGCATGCGGTGACGGTCTACAACCGCTCGCCGGCCAAGGCGCAGGCCTGGGTGGCCGAGTTCGGTGGTGCGGCCCAGGCCACGCCACGTGAAGCGGCTTCGGGGGCCGACATCGTGTTTTCTTGTGTCGGCAACGACGACGACCTGCGCTCCATCACGCTGGGGGCCGACGGTGCTTTTGCCGGCATGGCGCCCGGCGCGGTGTTTGTGGACCACACCACCGCCTCCGCCGACGTGGCGCGGGAACTGCATGCCGCGGCCAAAAACCTGGGGCTGGCGTTTGTCGATGCACCGGTGTCGGGCGGCCAGGCGGGTGCCCAGAACGGCCTGCTGACCGTGATGTGTGGTGGCGATGCGGCGGCGTTCGCTGCGGTGCAGTCCACCGGCATGGCGTTCTCGCGCGCCTTCACGCTGCTGGGCGAGAGCGGTGCCGGTCAGCTGACCAAAATGGTGAACCAGATCTGCATCGCCGGGCTGGTGCAGGGCCTTTCGGAGGCCATCGCCTTCGGCCAGAAAGCCGGGCTGGACATGGTTCAGGTGCTGGACGTGATCGGGAAGGGCGCAGCGCAGAGCTGGCAACTCGACAACCGCGGCAAGACCATGGTGGCCGACAAGTTCGACTTCGGCTTCGCCGTGGACTGGATGCGCAAGGACCTGGGCCTGGTGCTGGACGAAGCCAAGCGCAACGGCGCCCGCCTGCCGGTCACCGCCCTGGTGGACCAGTTCTACGCCGACGTGCAGGCCATGGGCGGAAACCGGCTGGACACCTCCAGCCTCATCAAAAGGTTGAAGTAA
>LNFM01019040.1_pt1 | contig 19834 bp, 18 predicted proteins | sample 596031 | NCBI WGS metagenome assembly LNFM01 (sample SAMN04254537, study PRJNA301005) | activated carbon metagenome | isolation source: dual media filters at the Ann Arbor, Michigan drinking water treatment plant | place: USA: Ann Arbor | reverse complement strand
CGCATGCTGGAGATCAATCGCCGCTACCCCAACGGCATCTTCGAGGCCAAAGGCAACTATAGCGCCTTTCTGGAACAACGAGACGCAGCCCTCTCGGCTCAGGCCGACTACCAGGCATCACTGGCCAATCGTGTGCGCCGGGAGGTCGAATGGCTCCGGCGCGGCCCCAAAGCCCGTACGACCAAAGCCAAATCGCGAATCGATTCAGCGGGACGATTGATCGACGAGTTGAGCGACCTCGAAGCACGGCGGGATAAGGGAACGGCGGGAATCGACTTTACCTCGTCCGGACGTCGCTCGAAGCAATTGGTTGTGGCCACAAAACTCGGCCTGTCGTTAGGCGGCAAGCCGATTATCCGCGATCTCGAGCTATGCCTTGGGCCTGGCCAGCGGCTCGGATTGCTGGGCCCCAACGGAAGCGGAAAGACGACGGTGCTTAAGCTGTTGGCCGGGACGCTCGAGCCGGATACCGGCACCATCACGCGCGCGGACAAACTTCGCGTCGTCACATTCGAGCAACACCGTGATTCGCTGGACCAGCAGGCCACGCTCCGCCGCTCGCTCGCCCCCCATGGCGACGCCGTCGTGTACCAGGACCGGTCGGTGCATCTCGTCTCATGGGCCAAACGCTTTTTGTTCAAACCCGAGCAATTGGATCTGCCGGTCTCTCGATTGTCAGGGGGCGAACAAGCCCGCTTGCTCATCGCGCGGCTCATGCTCCAGCCGGCTGACCTCTTGATCCTGGACGAGCCCACCAACGATCTCGACATCCCGACGCTGGACGTCCTTGAAGACAGCTTGATGGAGTTTCCCGGCGCGCTGGTGCTGGTGACCCACGACCGGTGGTTGCTGGATCGTGGACGGCAACGGCCGCGCCGAATGGTTCGCCGACTATGCGCAATGGGAAGCGGCACAAGCGCGGAATGAACAGGCCACTCGCCGGCCGGCGCAGAACCGCTCTGCCGGAACGAATGTCGAGACAACGGCGCCCGCTCCGAAACGCAAGGGGTTGTCCTACCGGGAGCAAAAGGAATGGGACACCATCGAGCAAAAGATCGCCAAGGCGGAGGCTACGGTAGCGGCCTGCCAAGCCGCAGCCAACGACCCCGCGATTGTAGCCGATGCCGAAGCGCTGCGCGCCCGCTATGCTGCGATCGAAGCGGCGCAGACAATCGTCGAGCAACTCTATGCACGATGGGCTGAGCTGGAAGAAAAGCGAACGCAGTCTGCCAGCGTGTCGCAATCGTAGCCCGGCCATCGGCCAGCATCTCCGCGCGCCGGCCGGTCATTTCAAAACACGCACCCGTGACGGCCACAGCGATCCCGCGACCATGCCGGCTCCGGCCATCACAAATCCGATAAGCTGGGGTGGCCAAACGAAATCGGGGATGGCGAACAATTCCATCGTGAGCCAGCCGGTCACGCCCGCGGCGATGGACCACAGGGCGCCTTGCGTCGTGGCGTGTTTCCAATAGAGTCCCGCAAACAGCGGGACAAACGCGGCGACCAGCGTCACTTCATACGTATTCACCACCAATTTGTAGATCGTCGCATCCGACCAGAGTGCAATCGCCAATACCACCCCGGCAAACCCGACCAGCACAACCCGCATCAGACGCAAGAACTCGGAATCGTTCAACGGTCCAAGCATCGGCCTGATGACGTTTTCGCTCAATGTCACCGACGGCGCCAACAACGTTGCGCTCGAACAACTCATGACCGCAGAAAGGACGGCGCCGAAGAACACCACCTGCGCAATGATCGGCGTATGCTGCAAAATCAGCGTCGGCAGCACCATTTGTGAATCCTGCTCCAACAAGGCGCCGAACTTCACCGGATCCACCAGCGTCGCCGCATAGGCGAGAAACATCGGCACGAAACAGAACCCGAAGTAGAGTGTCCCGCCGAGCAGTGACCCGCGCACCGCCGTACGTTCGTTCTTGGCCGAGGTGATGCGTTGAAACACATCCTGTTGAGGGATCGATCCCAGCATCATCGTCATCCACGCGCCGACGAAGGGAATCCAGGCCGTCAGTGAGGCCTGTGGAAAGAAGTCCAGCTTGCCGGCGGCGGCCGCATGCTCAATCACCGTGTTCACCCCGCCGGCCAGTCCGCTCACGACGGAGGAAATGTAGAGCAGCCCTCCCATGATCACGGAAATCTGAACGAAATCCAAAATGGCCACAGAAAACATCCCGCCGAAGGTCGTGTACATGAGGACGATCGCCGCACCGATCACGATGCCGACAGACTGGCTGATCGCGCCATCAGTCACGGCATTGAGCACCAGCCCCAGCACTTTGAACTGAGCGGCGACCCATCCGAAATAGGACACGACGACGGCGAGTGTGCAGAGCACTTCCACCCGACGGTCGAATCGTAGCCGGTAGTAGTCCCCCACCGTGAGAATATTCAGGCGGTACAACCGCGGCGCAAAGAACAGTCCTGCCAGAATGAGACACATGCTCGACCCGAATGGATCGGCGACGACGCCGCGCAATCCTTCTTTGACGAATGTCGCCGAGATGCCGAGCACGGCCTCGGCCCCGAACCAGGTCGCAAAGACCGTCGCCGTGACGATGGGCAAGGGCAAACTTCGCCCGGCCACGGCGAAATCCTTGGAGTTCCGCACACGGGTCGCGGCAAATAGCCCGATGCCGACGGAGATAAGGAGATATGCGGTTCCGCCCTAGCCCACATTATTCATGACAGTTCGTCGCGAAATCGCCAAGCCGCGTCGTGAGAACGGCGCGCGGAGCCCGGAGGACCTGAGGCATACTCGTGCAGTATGTCGAAGGTCCGAGGGGCGAGCCCGCCGGCCGCAGGCTTGTCGGAACAGCGGATCGGCGATTGCAGCAGAAGGGCTCATGAATAATGCGGGCTCCTCACACTGGCGGGCGGATTCTAACGGGGCTTAGGGCAGGGAGCAATGGGAGCAGTTTCACGAAAAACGCGAGGCTACAGCCCTTGAGAACCGTAGCCTCGCTCCATGGCGACGAATCGCTCACAGATTAATGACGGCCCTGACCTCCACGCTTCCGGTCCTTCTTGTCGTGATCGTCGTCCTTGTCCTCGTCATCATCGCCGTCCTCATCGTGATCTTTTCCATTGTCATGTTTCCGGTCTTTCCGGTCGGATTTTCGCTGTTCTTTGTCAGCTTTCCGCTCGGCTTTCCGGCGCTCTTTTTCGGCTTTCCGCTCTGCCTTCCGGCCCTCCTTTTCAGCCTTCCGCTGTGACTTGTCGCGGTGACGATCGCCCTTCATGCGCTTCTCGCCTTCGCCCTTCATCGCGCCGGAGGGTTCTTCAGGTATAGAAGGAGGCATAGGAGCCGGCGAAGTCGCAGGGGCGGAAGCAGGTGGAACGGTTGGGGGCATCGCGGTGGGATCGGACGACGGAACCTGCGCGAACGTAGATACGCTGAAGGCCAACGCCATCATCAGCGCTGAACATTGAATTGACACACGATACATACAACGTCCTCCTCTATAGTTAAAATAAATTTCTAGGGTACATGCCCTCTATTTTCTACAATAACCGAGTAGCCGCAAGTATTCTTGCATTCTATTCCGTTGCCTTTTCAAGACAACTTCACACGATTTACGGTTGATGGTGACGACAGAGGCCTCACGCCTCCTCGTTACCAGGCAGATTCGTGAAGGGCCCTGCATGGTGAAGGAAGGGAACGTCGAGTATCAGTGGACGGCGTCGGAAGCGATGGCCCTGGTCAACACCGACATGCGGCCTAGAAAGCCCAGTATCGGGAAGGTCCAAACATCAGCCGGCATCCTACGAGAAAGAGTTCCCCGCGGGACTCCACAGGCACAGGTTTCGCCCATTGCACTTCGTACAGATTCAACGACCGGCGCCAATTGGATTCGGGAACATGAACTTCGAGAAGCTGTTGCCTGTGGGGCAACGAGCCCATGAATAAGAGAATGCCGTGCGGGCTTCTATTCAGGCTGTAGGCTTCCCCCTGCTGGATTGTCACCCCCGCCTCATCGATCGCTTCGCAGAACTCATACGTGCAGACCTTCTGTTCTGCAACCCTGTCTTCCCGCCGACGAGTTGGAAACGGAGTGGTGACAGGCCCACTCGACATCCCCGGCCGAAGTCCGGCTTGCACATACTCCGCAACATAGGAGTGGGATGTATGAATAACCTCGCGCGTTCCAATCCTCATGGGGCTAACCTCCATCAAGACAGCGACTGAAGTACATCCCTTAACGTATACAATACAGAATGTATACAATACAGGTTACACAACAGATGAGCAAGTGCCGTACCGTTGGAATAGTCCACCATCCCATGCGCGGAACTTCTGATGATTTCTTTGAAATCTCGTTCAGATCAAGCAGTCCCGTCACGCCACCATGAAGGGACATGGCTACATTTCCATCACCAAACATGTCCTATCAATATGATTTACAACACTATTTCTATTTGTACTGGTCAGCCTACAAAAAGAATGGTGCAGCCTTCACCACACCCTGTGAAACAACGTCATGAACCGAATAAAAAGACCGGCTGCCGCACAGAGTCAGACAGCAGGGGTTCGTATGTGTTCGGGCCGGAATCCCAGACCGATCAGCCTAGCCGGAAACCGTTGGAGAAACGGGAAGCGAGCGATCCATCGGACCGGAACCGGAGGTTGCAACCGGACCGACGTGGCAAGCACAGGCTTGATGACACGGTTTTGAATCATGAGCTGCACTCGCTGTGTCATCTTGGTGGGCCAGGCCCGCCGGGCCTGTACGCGATGCAAATCCTCAACCGTCAATCGGTTGTCGCGTAGCGCGCTGGTCAGCAGATTTGCAGTTGCCACAGCATCCTGAATCGCCAAATTAATTCCTACCCCGGCGACCGGTGACATGGCATGAGCGGCATCGCCGATACAGAGCAAACCCGGCCGATACCATCGTTGCAATCGATCGATCTGCACGGTCAAGAGTTTGATCAGGTCCCACTCTCGCAGTTCATGGACCCGGTCGGCGGCAAAGGGCGCCAAAGCAGCGACACTGTCTCGAAAAGCCTCCAGTCCCTTGGCATGAACCTCACTCAGCGACCCCTTGGCGATCACGAAGCCGCATTGCCAGTACTCACCCCGGTTCAACATGATGAAAATTCGACCGATATCGAACCGGCCCATCGGATCGATCGGATCGTGTGGTCTGCGCGAAAGCCGGAACCACAAGACATCCATGGGAGCACCGAATTCTTCTACGAACAGCCCCGCCTTCGCGCGGACGACCGAATGTCGGCCGTCGGCCCCCACGACCAGCGCGCTCCGGACCTCCAACGGCCCGTCCGGTGTCACTGCGCGAAGCCCAACGACCAAACCGCTCTCTTCAATCAGATCCGTCACCTCCGCATTCATTCGAACCTGAAAATCGGGATACCGGCTTCCCGCTTCGGCGAGAAAGTTGAGAAAATCCCACTGCGGTATGAAGGCGACATAGCGGCACTGCGTCGGCAGGTGCGAAAAGTCCGCCACCGTGAACTCCAGCTCTCCGAACCATCCGTTGATGCGAGAGACTTTCTGATGCGGCAGCCGGAGGAATCGTTCAAGCACCCCCAGCTCATGCATGATCTCCAATGTCGAAGGGTGGAGCGTGTCTCCGCGAAAGTCGCGGAGGAAGTCGGCGTGTTTCTCAAGCACCAGCACCGGGACTCCGGCGCGAGCGAAGAGAAGGCCCAGCATCATGCCGGCGGGCCCCCCGCCTGCGATACAAACTTGAACCGTTTTTGTCATAGCGATGGAACGGTCAGAGAAATGCGATCCTGCCTGTAGGCTATCACATGCTACCCCCACTTCCGCTGACAGGGGAGGAGTCTCCACATAGCTCTAGATTTTATCGGCCGACTGGGCGTAGAATTTTCCCTCTTTAGAAGGGAGGTCCATGTAAGAAATCACCACCATTCACCAGGCGAAGGCCATCAATGAAAGGAGACAATCCATGTTTGCAAGCGGACCCAATTGGGTTGGATTCGTGATGTTGATGCTGGCGCTCGTGTTCAACGAGCTGTACCTTGGGATGAACACGTGGTATGACCTCAACATGAGTGCGGTTATTGGAGCTGTCGTCTACTTGGTCGTGGGGGTCACACTCGCAGTATGGCCAAGTCCAAGCGATGAGAGAGTCTGACTGATCCATAACCCGCCTTGCCGATGATAGATCACATTAATGGTGTGCCCTCAAGCGTCCCCAGACCGTCAGCCGCCTCCAACCATTTAAAAATGCTTACAAACGAGTGCTATCTCTGACGGTCTTTTACTGAGAAAACATGTTCTCGTATGCTCGTTCACCAGACCCACCGCCTGTATATAGGCATAGATAATCGTGCTGCCGACGAACCGAAACCTCCGCCGCTTGAGGTCCTTTGATAGCGTATCGCTTATAGGGTTTGTGGCTGGAAAGGAGAAAAAGCTATCGTGACATGGCCGTGGTGAGCCGGCACCCGACCAGAAACTGATCGCCATCGGAGTCGGTCGACAATGCCCGTACCCAACATACTTCATACACCATCGTAGACCGATGCCATCCAAGTCGAGGATTGTACAAAACGATCAATTGCCGGGCATGCGGCGATTCCCTCATCAAGAGAAGGATGCCGTGCGCGCTTCGATTCAGGCTGAACAACCTGCCTTCCACAACTGCTTCGGCCCCATCAAGGCGCGATTCATATATCTCGTAGGTGTACCAATGACGATCCTCGACCCGCGCTTCCTGGCGACGATTGGAGGACGATGCATCACGATCCAGTCGTACTGGTGGTTCCATTTCATTGAGATGACTTGCCATAGTTCCCTGCCAGGACTCACAATTGCCGATAACTCAGGATATCGTTTGAGGGCAAGAGCCATGCCGATATGGTTCGCACTTTTCATGGGTGATACGGTACCTTTTGAATTGAATGAACTGTAGGAGTGAAGGGAAATACCTACTCACACCTCAAGCCGCTCTCTTGGTGGAGAGAGACCTCGTTCACCGGCGGGATGACTGGAAACACTCCTCCGTATGGTCATTGACCAGACCGACTGCCTGCATGTAGGCATAGACAATTGTGCTACCGACGAACCGAAACCCCCGCCGCTTGAGGTCCTTGGACAACGTGTCACTCCCGGGGTTGGTGGCCGGAACGTCTGTCATCCGCTTCCAACGATTGACGATGGGTTCTCCCGCCACAAACGACCACACATACGCGTCGAAAGACCCGAACTCTCGTTGGACGGCCAGAAACGCCTTGGCGTTCGTGACCGCTGCATCGATCTTGAGCCGGTTCCGAACAATGGCCGGATTCTGCAGCAGCTCAGCCTTCCTCTTGGCCGTGAACCTCGCCACTTTCTTCGGATCGAATCCGGCAAACGCCTTTCGATACCCCTCACGTTTCCGCAAGATCGTGTCCCACGTCAGCCCGGCCTGCGCGCCTTCAAGTAACAGCATCTCGAAATGCTTCCGATCACGGTGCACAGGCCTGCCCCACTCCCGATCGTGATAACGGATCATGTGCGGCTTGTCGCCGACCCATGCGCAACGGATCGGAATGGCTGTCGGTTGTGTGGATGCCCTCGGCATAGACCGTTCGTTCTTTCCCATCGTGCTTAGGCCTCAAGTGAAATCCGGTTCTTATTAACCGCCAACCACTGTTCAAACGTCTGCAGAGAGGGATTGAGCGATCGGGACAGGGTCAGATCGCGGGCTCCGCAGAAACGCTCGTTGAAATCATGCTTGAATTGAAACATGTTACACAGATCGTCGACGCCGGGAAATCCGAATGTTCTGTAGGTCTCGAACGACAAGGCGTGATATGTGATGGATCTGCTCAGCGCCTTGGTTAAGGCCGCGGCCATTTCCTGGCCGGTCAGATGCTCCCCGGCAATGCCAACCGTCTTCCCGATAGAGGCTTGCCCTCCCTTGAAAACTCCGAAACAACATTTGCCGATATCCTCGACACCCATACCGGGCAGCTTTTTGTCGCTCATCGGCAGAGTGAGCGCGAGTTGACCGTCCGGACCTTTCTTCGGCCCCATCCCGAAGAAGATCATGTTCTCCCAATAGAACGATGTGAGGAGGAAGGTGACCGGCAATCCCAGCTTAGTGAATTCCGCGTCGGCCTCACCCTTCGCGTCAAAATGGGGCACCTTGTACTTGCCCATCAATGTAGGCATCCGCTGATCGGCCAGTGGAATCCACCGCCTGGTATCTTCGAGAGTCGACCAGACGACATGCCTGACCTCGGCGCTCTTGGCGGCCTGCGCCAGCGCCTTGGCTTGAGCGATTTCCTTCTCAGGCGAGAAATGTTCCCAGTAGTTGGTTAGGCAAAAGGCACCATGACAGCCGGCGAACGCCCGCTTGAGACTCTCGACATCGTCCAGATCGGCAGCCACCACCTCGATCCCCAACGCCGCCAATGTTTTGGCCTTATCGGAATTGGTATCCCGCGTGAGCGCACGTACCGTGAACCCAGCGGCTGGCTCCTTGACGATGGCCCGAACCAGTCCACCGCCCTGCGCCCCCGTTGATCCCACAACGGCGATAATTTTTCTCTCGGTCATACGCACCTCCCTTTAGAAGTGATGATCGTTCTCCCTGGAGCCAATGGCAGATTGTCCACAAAGAGATTCCCTCGTTCAACCGGCCATGTCGACGGACCACGTCTATGCCTGTGCGATTCAATCCGTCCTCGCTGCGGAGGAGGCACGACTACAACAGCACCGGACTGAAAACTGATCGTGAGCCTCGATACCAATCAGCCTCAAGCCTAACTCTCTCATGTGATCACACTCAACCGCGAGCTTGCGTCGTCATACGTGGCAGTCCCTCAACCGGCCTCAAACTCGGCGGTGCGTCCTTAAGAAAGATGACATCGACGACCTATCACTCACAAATAGCCTCTTGACAACGGCACCTACCTACTGGTAGGTATGTGGCCATGATAAAGGGTGACACCAAGACGGCGATTCTCGATGCCGCGCAGGAATTGATCCAGCGTAGCGGTGCGAATGCGATGAGCTATCAACACATCAGCGAAGCTATCGGCATCCGGAAAGCCAGCATCCACCATCACTTCCCCACCAAGGATGCTCTGCTCGATGCACTCATTCGGCGATACGCGGCCTATTTTCTCGGCCTCGTCGATTCGATTGTCGAGTCAAAGAAAGATCCTGCCTCGAAACTGCGTGCATATGCCGGCTTGTTTGAAGCAACGTTGAGCGAAGGCAAGCAGGACAAGGCTTGTCTCTGTGGCATGTTGGGCGCGGAATTATCGACCTTAGGGGGTCCCGCAGCAGCCGGTGTCAGGCGGTTCTACCGGGAGAACGAGGCGCGTCTGGTTCGAGTGCTCGAAGAAGGCAAGGCACAAGGGCAGTTTCACTATAAGGGAGACGCGAAACTGGTCGCGGCCATGATTTTCTCGTTGCTGGAAGGAGGTGTGTTGGTCGCAAGGGCGGAGGGCGGACACCAACGGCTGCATGCGATGGCAGAACAGACTCTGAAATTGCTGCAGAGGTGACAGGATGTTTTTTTGCCGTGCAGACCTACCTACTAGTAGGTCAATTTTCATATCATAACAACGAGGAGGACATCATGAAGACAGTAGGCATCTTAGGAACGGGGCGGATGGGCGTGCGATTAGCGGAAGCATTCGCGAAGGCTGGCACACGTGTCCTGCTCGGTTCGCGCGATCCGCAGCGAGCCGAGCGGATTGTCGAGGGGTTGAATATCCCCGGCATCACACCGACCGGCTACCAGCAAGCGGCGCAGGCGGAATTTGTCTTACCTGCCATGTTTCTGCGGGACGGCATGATTGAGACGCTTCAGCCTTATCGCAAGCATCTGGCGGGAAAGATCGTCATCGATATTTCGAATCCCTTTAATGTCGACTATACGGATTTCATTCTCCCCTGGGATACCAGCGGGGCAGAGGAACTGCAGCGGCATTTCCCGGAGTGGAGAATCGTCGGCGCCTTCAAGAACGTCTGGTGGGAAGTCTTCGATGCCCCGACATTCGACGGGACCGTGACCGACGTTTTCGTTGTCGGAGATGACACCGCTGCCAAACGGGACTTTCTCAAGATTGTCCAGCCGATGCCGTTCCGTTTTGTGGATGCAGGCCGACTGGCCAACGCACGTGTGATCGAGCGGATGACCCTTCTGAGTGGGGAACTTGGCCAACGCTACGGCTACTTTCCACGCATGAACTATCGGTTTATCGGTGAGCCCTGGACTCCAGGTAGCGCTGACCGCTACGCACACCTTATTGCTCCTGCTGTGGAAGGAGGAGTGCGATGACCGTGATGCGACGGTTGCAGGAACTGCAGCTGGTCTTGCCCGAACCGCCCAAACCGCTTGGGACATACGTCCCGGCGGTGGTGGCTGGCGGCATGATGTTTCTCAGCGGCATGCTGCCGGTAAAGGACGGGCGTCCAGCCTGGACTGGGCAGGTTGGGACAGATCTGTCGCTCGATGCAGGCCGCCAAGCCGCTAGGCTGGCGGCCTGCAATGGCTTGGCTGTCGCGCAAGCCGAGCTCGGTTCGCTGGATCGCATCAAGAGAGTGGTGCGTTTGACAGTCCATGTTGCAGGGGCACCGGACTTCAGCGATCACGCGACCGTCGCCGATGGAGCATCCACGCTGCTTGCGTCAGTGTTCAATGAATCGGGCGGTCACACACGGTTGGCGGTCGGCGCTTCATCGCTGCCTGCGAGGATGCCGGTCGAGTTGGAGATCATATTCGAACTTTATTGAACGAGCCTCATCGAAGGAGGGCAAGATGGATCGATCGATGCATCCTGGATTTCGAACCATGTTTGCCGAAGGGCGTCTGACTCTCGGCCTCTTTGCACCTATCGAAGCCTATCAGGGCAGCATCCCCACGATGCGCAACCACCTCTTGCTGTCACGACGGGCAGAGCAACTGGGACTCTCGGCACTCTGGATTCGAGACATACCGCTGTACGACCCATCATTTGGCGACGTCGGGCAGATCTACGATCCCTGGGTGTACCTCGGACATCTTGCGAGGCACACGCGCCGCATCGCTCTGGCAACCGGCAGCATTGTGCTGCCGTTGCGGCATCCGTTGCATGTCGCCAAAGCAGCCGCCTCGGTTGATCAATTGTCAGGCGGCCGATTTGTGTTGGGAGTCGCATCGTTTGGACTCGATGCAGAAACGCGAGGCGAACGGTTTCGCGATTCATTCGAGGTGCTGCGTCAGGTTCTCGAAACACGATTCCCCGAAATTGAAGGTCCCCTTGGTTCGTTGCATGATGTGGACCTTCTGCCTAAACCGGTGTTAGGCACCTTACCCCTGCTTGTCACGGGCAGCAGCCGCCAGCCGATGGAATGGATCGCTGCCCAGAGTGACGGCTGGATTACCTATCCGCGCCCCCTCGCGGCTCAGACCACTGTGGTCGCAATGTGGAAACGGTTGGCCGAAAAAGCAGCACCGGGTCGGTTCAAACCATTTGTGCAATCGCTTTATATAGAATTGACCGACGATCCCCATGCTGGACCTATACCGATCCATCTCGGCTTTCGCTTGGGTCGCACCGTGCTCATTGAACTACTGAAACAGCTGGAGTCGTTCGGCGTCAACCACGTCATTCTCAATCTCAAATACGGCACACGTCCGGCCGGTGAAGTGTTGGAAGAATTGGGGAGCGAAGTTGTGCCGCTCTTTCCAAGACAGGAGACAGCCTTGTCCGCGGAAGCGTCAACGGGGACCAGAGTGTTCGGGAACCCAGCTTCAGTCGGTTAAGTGTATATCTACGGTGAGAGGGAAAGAGCCGATGCCAATCTACCCGATCATCGCGCAGGTCAATTCGACCAAAGATCTGATGCACAACCTGCGTCAGCCCGTCCTGCGCCTGCGCAAGCCAACAACCATCACCTTCACGCAAACTGGTTCATAGTGATCGATGTGCCACGGCGGCAGACCGTCTGGCTGGTTACGCGACATTATTCCATCTCTTCCTCGGGTCTACCCTGCTGATGGTGTCAATCTGCTGTTCAACCCGGCCATCGACGACACAGGCTCAAACTTTCTGATTAACGCGATCAAACCACTCCCACTAGTCCGGAGTTTTCTTCAAATCGGCTTCCCAATCCCAATCTTCATTGCCCTTCTTTGCCGGCTCTATGCATTACTCATCCCAACTACTCAATAACGCTATATCTTCGGATGTGGCGAGACCAGCGATACACCTTGGCAAGGTGCTATCTCGAGAGCGACTGACCTTTTTCCCAACATCTTGGATCTGCCGACTCGCCGATACTCGATCGCACCTCTCCAATGACACCGAACCGGTTCGCCCCCCATAGCGCAGTACCGCGCCCCCACAAAGGACAGAGCATTAGAGCTATGGAGCCCAAGAATTTGATAACATGATCCGGCGTACCCGTTCCAGCGCCCGGCTCATGTCGATGTCGTTTCGACGACGAGAAGGCGGGGACGAGACGGAGTGTTCGGCTACGCCGCATGCAATTGATGCTGTCACGGCCAAGGTCTCCCATGTCACACACTTTGCGGTGTTGCCTATGAATCGTCAGAATCGGCTCGGATCGGTCTTGCTGGTCTTGTTCGTACTCCTGGTAGGCCTCGGTTTGGCCGCATGGAAATACGAATCCGTCCAAGGCGAGCAGGCAGCTTCGTCTCATCAGCCCGAGCCAATGGAGTCGGTGACCGTCGCCGTCGCACGGGCGATCGACCATCGCCAGACCACGACGTCAATCGGAACGGTGCTTGCGTTGCGTTCGATCACACTGAAGAACGAACTGGCCGGGACCGTCCGCGAAGTTCACTTGACGCCCGGGCGGATCGTCGAAGCCGGGACACTATTGGTCGCCCTCGACGTGTCGGTCGAGGAAGCTGAACTCCAGGCTCAGGAAGCGCAGGTCGCGCTCGCCAAGACCGTCCTCAATCGCAGGCAGAGTCTCAACCAGGAGCTCGCCACCACTCAGGAAGAAGTCGATCGGGCACGCGCAGACCTGGATGTCGCGCAAGCCCAGATTGTCCGCACCAAAGCGCTCATCGCGAAAAAGACGATCCGTGCTCCATTCCGCGTGAGGATCGGCATCGCAGATGTCCATCCCGGCCAGTATCTGGACGAGGGCACGCTCCTGACGACACTGCAGGGCGTCGGCGACGCAGTCCATGTCGACTTCTCTGTCGCCCAACACATTGCGGCAGGCTTACACGTCGGCGAAGTCGTGGAGGTCTTTGCGTCAGGTGATTCTCCGGCGGTCCCGGCCAAGATCATCGCGCTCGATTCACGGGTCGACCCGACGACCAGGAATGCGATGGTCCGCGCCAGAATCGAGGGGACCCGACATATCCCGGCACCCGGCGCATCGGTACGCGTGAGGGTTCCGGTCGGCTCATCTCAAACAGTCGTTGCCATCCCGGTCAGCGCCCTACGTAAGGGACCGGGAGGAGACCAGGTGTTCGTCATTGCCACAGACAAAGACGGCCGGACGAGAGCCCAGAGCCGTCAGGTCCAAAGCGGCGCCATGTTCGGCGATGAGATTGTGATCCACACCGGACTGGCCGCCGGCGAACAGATCGCCGCGCTCGGCTCCTTTAAGCTTCGCGACGGAGTCCTCGTCGCCATTGCAGGCGCTGTAGAGCACTCGACACCAACGCCTCATCCAGCCGCCACACCCTAAACCCATGGCCATGCCACAGGACACAACCCGGACATCGTTCCCCGATGTCTTCATCAAACATCCGGTCCTGGCCATCGTCGTCAATCTCGTCATTCTGCTCGCGGGATGGCGGGCCATGACGGCACTGCCGGTACAGCAATATCCCACGATTGAAAACTCCATGGTGGTCATTACGACCATCTACTACGGAGGGAGCGCGGAAACGATTCGAGGCTTCATCAGTACCCCGATCGAACGGGTGGTCTCCGCCATCAGCGGCGTCGATTACGTGGAGTCCACCAGCCGTTCCGGCGTCAGTACCGTCACCATCCACTTGAAGTTGAATCACAACAGTACGGCGGCCTTAGCGGAGGTCACAGCCCGGTTGCAACAGGTGAAGTCTGAACTTCCGTCGGAGGCCGAACCCTCCTCGATTGAAATCCAACGAGCCGATCGCCCCTACGCCTCGTTCTATCTCAGCTTCAGTTCTCAGGAACGGACGGTCCCGGCCGTCACAGACTGGCTCTTACGCACATTGCAGCCTCAACTCTCCACATTGCCCGGCGTCCAACGGGTCACCTTCGAAGGTGACCGGCAGATCGCCATGCGCGTCTGGATCGATCCCGACCGCCTGGCCTCGTTCAATCTCTCACCCGGCGACGTCCAGGGTGCGCTTCGACGAAACAATTATTTAGCAGCGGTCGGACGCACGAAGGGCAATCTGGTTCAGGTCAACCTCCTGGCCAATACGGATCTTCGCTCGACCGGTGAGTTTGAGGAACTGATTGTGGCCGACCGGGGCGGCGCCATTGTGAGACTCAAAGACGTGGCGCGCATTGAGCGGGACGCCGAGGAAGCGAACATGATCGCCAAGTATGACGAAACGGAAGGCGTCTACCTCGGCATCTGGGCGGTGCCCGGCGTCAACGAAATCGACGTCGGACACCGGCTCCGTGATGAGATCGACCGGATCCGGCCGACCCTGCCCAACGATATCGACATGAAACTCGTCTGGGACAGTACGATGTTCATCCGGAACGCGCTGACAGAAATTACCAAAACGTTGGCGGAAACCATTCTGATCGTCGCACTGGTCGTGTTCCTGTTCATGGGATCGGTCCGCACCGCCCTCGTCCCGCTGGTCGCCATACCGGTGTCGTTAGTCGGCACCGCCCTCTTCATGGCCGCGTTCGGCTTCAGCCTCAACCTCCTGACATTGCTCGCCATCGTACTGTCGGTCGGCTTGGTCGTCGACGACGCCATCGTCGTCGTGGAGAACGTGGAACGGCATGTGCGTATGGGCCGATCCCGGATCGAGGCGGCCCAAGCCGCCGCCCGTGAGCTCCTTGGTCCGATCATCGCGATGACAATCACACTCGCCGCCGTCTACGCTCCCATCGGTTTCCAAGGCGGGCTGACCGGTTCCTTATTCCTGGAATTCGCCATGACACTCGCCGTCTCCGTCGTCCTGTCAGGAATCGTGGCCATCACGCTGTCGCCGGTCATGAGCTCCCGATTCGTCCATCCCCGGGGCAAAGAAGGGCGCTTGACCACGTTCGTCAACCGACGGTTCGAAGAAGCGCGAGGGATCTACGCCAGGCTGCTCGACGCTGCCCTCACCATGCGTTGGGGCATCGTGGCGGCCGCCTTCTTCATTGTGATCGCCTCCTGGCCGCTCTATCATTTCTCCCGTCAGGAGCTGGCCCCTGTGGAGGACCAAAACCACATCAGTCTTTTCTTCGAAGCGTCACCGGATTCCACAGTCCAGGCCACCAATCGCCAACATTTCCAGATCGTTAAAGCGATCACGGCCATTCCTGAAACCGACTACACGTGGTCGCTCACCACCGCATGGGGCGGATTCGGTGGCGTGGTTGCGAAGGATTGGCATGATCGGGCGCGCTCTACCGAGGAGATGTACGACGACGTCTACGGCGCCGTGCTGCAAGTACCGGGGCTTCGGGTGTTCCCACGACTGGATCCCCCCCTCCCCACACCGGGCCAATACGATGTGGAGCTGATCCTCCAGAGTGACGTGCCGGCTGAGCAGATGCTCGAAACTGTCTGGGCCGTGCTGGGGGCCGGCTGGCAAAGCGGCAAATTTCTCTATGTGGATACGGACCTCAAGATCGACCTCCCCCAAGCCCGTGTTGTCTTAGATCGTGAACGGCTGGCCGACTTGGGACTGGACCTCGCGGGAGTCGGCCGCGAGCTGGGCACGATGCTCGGGGGGGCCTACGTCAACCGGTTCAACTATTTCGACCGCAGCTACAAAGTCATCCCGCAACTGGGGGACAAGGACCGTGCGACGGTCGATCCGCTGCTCGACTTGAAAATCAAAACGCCGGGCGGCCAATTGGTGCCGGTGTCCACCTTTACCCATATCGAAACGAGCACCGCGCCGCGTACCTTGAACCGCTTCCAACAGCGCAATGCCGTCCGCATCTTCGGAGGCATGAAACCAGGATTTACGAAGGAAGAAGGGCTCCGTGTGCTCGAAACCGCCGCGGCATCGAACGGTCCGCGCGTGGTCATGGACTATGCCGGCGAGTCACGGCAACTTCGTCAGGAGGGAGCGGCACTCACGGTGACACTTGGCTTTGCCGTCGTCCTGATTTATTTGGTGCTGGCCGCCCAGTTCAAGAGTTTCCGCGATCCGTTGATCGTCTTAATCGGCTCGGTTCCGTTGGCCATCTCCGGTGCGCTCGTTGTCAGTTTCCTCGACCTCACCACCGTCAATATTTATTCACAGGTGGGCCTGATTACGCTCGTCGGGCTGATCGCAAAGAACGGCATTCTCATCGTGGAATTCGCCAACAAACTACAAGCCGGTGGTCTTTCCCGCATGGCCGCGGCTCGTGAAGCCTCGTTAACCAGATTGCGACCTGTCCTGATGACTTCGGCAGCCACTGTCTTCGGACATCTCCCGTTGGTCTTAGCGTCGGGGCCCGGCGCAGCGGCCCGCAACAGCATCGGCATGATGCTCGTCACAGGCATGACCGTTGGAACCATCTTCACCCTGTTCGTGGTGCCGGCATTTTACACCTTGATTGCCGCGGAACATCAGCCGGCGACAACACCGGTAAGCGAGGCAGACACGACTCTCAGGGTGGCGGAAGCCGACGCCTAAGTCTGTGTCTGTACGTGGGCCAACTTGTCTCTCAGGCAAGTTGATGGATCTCCAAAGCAAGATACGAACGCCCTGTCGATTTCACGCTTGCTCGACGACTATCTTACGAGCAAGCCGATAGCATATGGCCAATGGCTTATGGCTTGTGGGAAATGAATAATCGGGCCAAGTAGTTGACACTGCAATATCTGTTGCAGAGCGAACCCCTCACCCTGGAGGCCATGATGAAATACCTCTGCCTGGTGTACCTCGAAGAGAAGACCTTGAATGCATTCCCCAGCCACGAGCGGCGCGCGATCTCGGATGAAGCGATGTCCTACTGCGAGAAGTTGCAGAAAGCCGGCCAGTTGCTTGCCGCCGCTCCACTGCATCCGGTCGAAACGGCAACGACCGTGCGAGTTCGAGAAGGCAAGACCTCGACTACCGATGGACCGTTTGCTGAGACGAAAGAGCAGTTGGGCGGGTTTCTCATGATCGATGTCCCAGATCTGAACGATGCCATCCGCATCGCGGCGCAGTTTCCAGCCGCCCGCTTCGGCAGCGTGGAAGTCCGCCCGATGAAGGAGCTGGGCTGCGCAGACTAACCGCCACCATGAGTGACGACACGGCACAAGAGGCCCGCGACAAGGTAGACGAAGTCTACCGGGCCGAGTCACGCCAGGTGCTGGCGACATTGATCCGCCTGCTCGGCAATTTCGATGCGGCCGAGGAAGCATTACAGGAAGCGTTCGCTATCGCGATGGAACAATGGCCACGTGATGGAATCCCGGCCAATCCACGCGCCTGGCTCGTCTCTACCGGACGGTTCAAGGCCATTGACGGCATGAGACGGCGCGCCCGCTATGATGCATCGTTGAACGAACTCGCCACACACATCGAGACCACCACGAGCGATCCCTTGGAACAGACGAACGAGCCCATCGAGGATGACCGTTTGCGTCTGATCTTCACCTGTTGCCACCCAGCCCTGTCATCGGAAGCTCAAATCTCGATGACACTCCGCGAGGTCTGCAACTTGACGACGGAAGAGATCGCCCGCGCCTTCCTCACCAAACCGGCGACCATTGCCCAACGAATTGTCCGGGCCAAAGCGAAGATCCGCGATGCGCGCATCCCCTACGAGGTTCCTCCACCATTAGAATTACCTGAGCGTGTCGAGGCCGTCCTGCGAGTGGTGTATTTGGTGTTCAATGAAGGGTACTCCGCATCGTTCGGCCCATCACTCACCAGGGCGGATCTCTCCTCTGAGGCAATAAGACTGGGAAGACTCCTCCTACAATTGCTGCTTGACGCCGAAGTCATGGGGCTCCTCGCCTTGATGCTCTTACATGAGTCTCGGAGACAGGCGCGCACTTCGGCAAGCGGCGATCTCGTGCTCTTGGAGCAGCAGGACCGATCATTAGAAGGCATCACTCTCGTTAAACAAGCACTCGCCTCGAAGCGAATCGGCCCCTATACCCTGCAAGCCGCCATCGCCGCCGTCCATGCGGAAGCCCGCAGCGCAGGAGAAACGGACTGGGCTCAAATTGTCGCCTTGTACGATCTCCTTTTGCGAACGGAACCTTCGCCCATTATCGAGCTGAATCGGGCCGTCGCGGTTGCCATGCGGGATGGACCGGCGAAAGGCTTAGAGCTGGTTGATGCCCTTCTGAAGCGCGGTGAGTTAGCCCAATATCATCTGGCCTATGCCGCACGAGCCGACTTCTGCCGAAGACTCGGCAGAAACGCGGACGCCCGCGCCTCGTACGAACGTGCGCTGGCCCTCGTGAAGCAAGAACCGGAACAAAGGTTTCTTGAAAAGCGACTGGCGGAATTGGGCCAAGGCACCGTCTCGCCCTGAATCCTACGATTCCTCTCGTGTTTTCAACCTTGTCGATTTTGGCCCTGGCCAACGACTATCTTATATGATGGGAGGTCCCTCATGAAATATCTGCTGCTGGTCTATCATAATGAAGCCAGGTTCAAGAGTATGCCTGAAGGTACCAGGAACGACATGCTCGTGGAATCCATTCAGCTGTGCCACCAGCTTGATGGCAAGGGGCAGTATATCCATGCTTCACCCCTGCAACCTGAGGCAACAGGGAGCGTTGTTCAAGTTCGAGAGGGTAAAGCCTTCGTCACCGACGGCCCATTCATGGAGACCAAAGAGCAGCTCGCCGGATACTTCCTGTTCGATGCCGAGAATCAGGACGAAGCGATCAGGATTGCCGAACGAGTGCCTGGGGCGCGGATCGGCACTGTCGAAGTGCGTCCGTTGGTCGAAATAGCAGGGCTGCCAAACTCTCGTGAAGCGTGAAACGTGAAGCGTATCTCGTCAAAGTTGAAGGCTGACATCCAGTAACACTAGATCGAGAGACGAACGACGAAGAAAGGAGCAGGAATGAGCACCGTACGGCTGTTGGTTGGGACAAGAAAGGGTGCATTCATCCTGACGTCCGATGGCAGGCGGAAACAGTGGACGGTCGATGGTCCTCACTTTGGAGGCTGGGAGCTGTACCATTTGAAAGGCTCGCCGGTCGATCCTGATCGCATCTATGCCTCACAAACCAGCAGTTGGTTCGGTCAAGTCATTCAGCGCTCAGATGATGGCGGCAAGACCTGGAATCCGCCCGGCACAAAACCAGAGGACCTCATGGGAGCGGACGGCATGCCGAAGGGCGAGAGCAACATGTTCCTGTATGACGCATCGGAGAAAACCGGCAAGCCGCTCACGACACACCAACACTATGACGGCTCGCAGCGTCCCTGGGAATTCAAGCGCGTGTGGCATCTCGAACCGTCGCTTACTGATCCAGATACGGTCTATGCCGGTGTGGAGGATGCGGCTATCTTCAAATCTACGGACGGAGGCAAGACATGGCATGAGCTGGCGGGGCTTCGGAGTGCCAAGGGCCAACTTTGGCAGCCGGGCGCAGGCGGAATGTGCCTCCATACGATCTTGCTGAATACCGGCCAGCCGGACCGCATATTCGTCGCCATCTCGGCAGCCGGCGCGTTCCGCAGCGACGACGCCGGCCAGACTTGGCGGCCCGCCAACAAAGGCTTGCAATCGAAGTATGAAC
>LNFM01011335.1_pt1 | contig 19835 bp, 14 predicted proteins | sample 596031 | NCBI WGS metagenome assembly LNFM01 (sample SAMN04254537, study PRJNA301005) | activated carbon metagenome | isolation source: dual media filters at the Ann Arbor, Michigan drinking water treatment plant | place: USA: Ann Arbor | reverse complement strand
GGGCGTGCCGCCCGCGGTCGCGGAGACAGTCGCGGTGAAGGTGATGGCGGCGCCAAAGATGCTCGGGCTGCCCGAGGTGGTAACGGTGCTGGTCGTGGCAGCCGGCGTCACGCTGAACGCGCGGACGACGGGCGTGGCGGCAAGGAAGCTCGCATTGCCCGCCTGCGAGGCTGATATCGAGCAGGTTCCGACCGAGACCAGCGTGATGACGCCCGCAGCCGTCGCGGTGCAGACGGGAGCCGTGGTCGAGGCATAGGTCACGGCCAGCCCCGAGCTGGCGCTGGCGGCCGGCACCGGCGCCGCCGTGCCGAGCGCCCGGTTCGCCAGCGCCGGGAAGGTGATGACGTTGGCGCCTTTCGTCACGCTGAAGGCGCGGTCGACGGGCGCGGCGGCAACGAAGTTCGCATTGCCGGCCTGCGACGCCCGGATCGAGCAGGTGCCGACAGAGACCAGCGTGATGACTCCCGCAGCCGTCGCGGTGCAGACGGGCGTAGTCGTCGAGGCGTAGGTGACGGCAAGCCCCGAACTGGCGGTCGCAGCGGGCACCGGCGGCGCGGTGCGGAATGCTGTGTTGGGCAGCGGCGGGAAGGTGATGGCGTTGGGACCATTGGTGACGCTGAAGGCGCGCGCCACCGGAACGGCGGCGAGGAACGCCGCGTTGCCGTCCTGCGACGCCGTGATCGAGCAAGTGCCTCCCGAGACCAGCGTGATGACGCCGGCCGAGGTCGTCGTGCAGACCGCCGTCGTCGTCGAGGCGTAGGAGACCGCAAGGCTGGAACTGGCCGAGGCAGCGGGAACTGGCGGCGGGCTACCAAAGACGGTGTTCGGCAGCGCCGGGAAGGTGATGATGTTGGGGATCTTGTTGACCGTCTGAGTCAATATCGGTGACCCAGAGGCAAAGAACAGCAGGTTGCCGGCATAGGACGCCTGGATCGCGTGCGCGCCGACGGTGAGGGATCTCGCGACACTGGCAAGGCTAGAGCCGCGAGGGCGCGTCGGAACCGGTGTAAGCCGGTTTGTCGTCGTGTCGTCGCCAAGCTCGCCGAAGCTGTTGTCGCCCCAGCACCTGACCTCGCCCGACGTCGTCAGTGCGCAGCTGAAAATGGCGCCCGCAGCAACGGCGGCCCCGCCGCTCGGCAGGCCGGAGACCTGCACGGGCGTCAGCCGAGTTGTCGTCGAACCATCGCCGAGCTGGCCATCGCCGTTCAACCCCCAGCACTTGACCGCACCTGCCGTGGTCAGCACACAACTGTGATTTCGGCTTGCAGAAACCGCCGCCACGCCGCTCGAAAGGCTGGGTACAGGAGTGGGAGTCAGCCGGTCGGTCGTCGAATTATCACCGAGCTGCCCGAAGACGTTGAGCCCCCAGCACTGGACCGCGCCCGCCGTCGTCAACGCGCAGCTATGATTGCCGCCCGTTGTAATCGCTGCCACGCCGCTCGACAGGCCGGAGACGGCAACCGGCGTCAGCCGGTCGACCTCGGTGCCGTCGCCGAGTTGGCCGGTGAGGTTGTTGCCCCAGCACAGGACCGCGCCCGCCGTCGTCAGCGCGCAGCTGTGACGAGTGCCGATAGAGATTGCCGCAACGCCGCTCGACAGACCGGTTACGGTGACAGGCGTCGGCCGGTCGGTCGTCGTGCCGTCGCCGAGTTCCCCGTTGCCGTTGAACCCCCAGCAGCGGACAGCACCGGCTGTGGTAAGAGCGCAGCTGTGTTGAACGCCTGCGGAAACCGCAGCCACACCGAAAGACAGGCCGAAGACCTCAACCGGGGCCAGCCTAGATGTCGTCGTGCCGTCGCCAAGCCGGCCGCTGCCGTTGTTACCCCAACAAAAGACCGCGCCCGCCGTTGTCAGGGCACAGCCGTGCTGGCTACCCAAGTCGATTGCTTCGACGCCGCTCGCTAGCCCGGAGACGGGAACTGGCGTCGGTCGGTTCGTTGTCGTGCCGTCGCCAAGCTGGCCGGAGAAGTTGTTACCCCAGCAGGAGGCGCCGCCGTCGCTGCCGATCGAGCATGCGTAGTCGTTTCCAGCCGCCAGTATCGTTTGCGTGACGGGGGTCAGCGCCACTACGCCCAGAACCGTTGCGGCAGTCGTGTCGGTGATCGTTACCGTGCCGGTCGGCGCAATGATGCCCGTTGCCGCCCTGACGCGGGTCGTGAAGATGACGGGCTGACTGAAAGTCGATGGATTGACTGAGGACGACACCGTGGTTGTCGTTGCAGTCTGTGCGTAGGCCGGAGCGATAATGCCGGCCATGGCGATAAGAATGAGCGCCGCGACGCGGCCGGCGCGCCGACCGCCGCCGGGCAGGATGCGGGCAGCCAAGTGCCCGGCTTCACCAAATGCAATCATCCCCGGCCCCCACCGACGCCCCATCAGAGCTTCCCTAACGGGATGGCAAAAGTCTCGCGCTGTCAACATTTCCCGGCGCCTTTGCGGCAGGCTTCCAAACTTGCCCGCAAGCGACCTTGCGGCCGCCACTTCGTTCAGGCGAATCAATGCTCACCATTCGATCAGGGGAGCTCGCTGGCGCGCATGGTAACCTCGCAGTAGTATTCTCTGCTCAGACTGCTCGTGCTCGCCAGCGAGTCTCCCAGAGCGCCTTGAGTGCAAATCGGACTGACCTGCGACAGCCGTATGTTTCTTTGTCAGCCACCGGAGCCCGCACTCAGCTTGGGAGGTATGTGAGTCGTGGCCTCCAGATACCGAAGATCACGTTGACGACCGAGACGACGAGCAGGACCCACAGCGTGCCGCGCTCGGCGGTCAGGGTTGTCGCCAAGGCAGCCGGTTCGATCTGCCCGGCGAGCGCCATGGCGCTCTGCTCGGCTTCGCGCTGCATTGGGCCCAAGACGCCGACGAACCCTGCCTCGAATACGAGAATGCCACTCGCGGCCTTCACCCAGGCCCAGCCGGCATTCTGGTATCCCTTATTGAACGCGATCGCCAGCAGGCCGGCAATGAGCGTCAGTGCGAGCGATGGGAAGAAGATCCACGTGGCGATGTCGCCCATCGCACCACGGATCAACGCGTAGCCGGCAATTGAGGCAGGTGGCGGGGCTGCGCTGAGGAGCACGAGCAAGGCGGCCATAGCGCCCATTAGGCCGATTGCCCCGATCGTGTGCAGGAACTTCAGGAATCGTCGCACCGGTATCTCATCACATTGCCGCCTTGTTCCCCTTTACCGGGGCCAATGACTGCTAGGTAAGTGAATCCTGACGTCGTTCACGTGCTTGTCATCGACTTGGAACTGGGCAGCCGACCGGTCGAGCTTCCGGAATGATCGCCAATCGCTCAGGGCTGTGGTTCCGGCGTGATTGTCTGCCCATGGTCTCTCCCGTTCAGCGCATTGTGCCGATTGCAGGCAGAAATCCGACCCGTCCCGACTGTCCAGTTCTTATGATCCACCTGCTGCACATCTGGACAGCAGTTGAGGTTAACCGATCACTTGCGCCGCCTCGAATGCCATCCCTTGTTATACCCGTAGGACACCGCAGGCACAGCCATCGCCAGTTGGTCAGTTAGGATCGCATTGGCGATCAGGAGTGCCTTCAAGGCCGCCCTAACGTCACCGCCACATACAGCGATGGCCTCATCGGTCGCGGCTTCCCATTCGTCCGGCAGCTTAGCAGTCTCCATCTCGACATAATGCTGATTCCCGCTTGAATGCGCAAGGCATTTGTTCCTATTTTGTTCTCACAGCAGGAAAAAGCAATTTCGAGCGAAGGTAGCTCGCAAAGGCGGTAGCCGTGGCGAGGCCTAGCACAGCAGTGGGCCGTATGCTCGGCTCCTGGCCAGTGGCCCGTCGCGCGTTCCACCCATCTTGGTCTTTTGACGGCATGGCGCACAGAACGTTCTTGAAGCGTCGTAGGTAGATTCCACGCGCATACCAGCATGGTCTGCGCGGTGTAGAGTTTCACTGTCGTCTTCGTGGTTACGCGCGGTCGATGCGCCTCACGCTTCTGTCCTCGCTTTCGATATTGCTCATTCTGGCCGGACTGTCCGCAACCCCAGAACAGTTGACGACGATGGCAATCGTGCTTGACGAGCATTGCGCTGCCAACGCCGTCCCCTTTGACGCGCCCGAACGGGAGGAAGTCGCTCGCCGACTAATGTTCCTTTTCAGCGTCGGAGTTTCGGACGCCAAGCAGCTTGCGGCGCTGCTCACACAATCCAGGGTGCCATAAAGCTGGCTCTCAGCCCACGACCTATCGAAGCGCCCTGACCCAGAGTCCGAGTCTGAGTTAGCAACGCAATTGGTTCTGGCACTCGCGGCCGCCATGCTGTTTGGCTACTGGCTTTCTTGAGCACTCCAATAGCGTTCCGCGATCAGAAATCTGCCCTAATCAACTACCCTAGAATCGCCCACACCAAAAATTGAGATCGGCGTAAATTGTTGACTTTGTTATGGTGGCTGGGGAACCTGGATTCGAACCAGGACTAACGGAGTCAGAGTCCGTGGGTCTACCGTTAACCTATTCCCCAACAGCCGCCATCGGCGGTGCCGTCGCATGCAAATGGATACACGCCATGCCGGCGCCGATCCAATCGCGCCGCCTTGTAACACATCCGCCCCCCCGATCAAGGGGCTTCGTCCCCTGCCCCGGCAGATGCCGGCCCGCATCGGATGCGCGACATGGCGAGCCCGGCGGCGCGGGCGGTCTCCGATCGCGGCGCACGCTCATACGAGACGCGGCGCCCATCCCGAGCGCACGCTGCGAACGCGCCGCTGGCGACACGGCGGGGAGCCTGCCTTCCCGGCGCAGCACCATGTCCACAGGTCTCTTCGCCGGGTTGAACAGGCATCGGCGCCGTCGCCCGGCACTCGGAAAGAAAGAGGCCCGGGCGCAACGCGCCGGGCCTCTTCATGTTGGTTCCGTGCGATCGGCGTCAGCAGACGCCGATCAGGCAGACGTGGATCAGTAGCCCATCCCGCCGCCGCCGCCGGCGCCTGCAGCGCCTGCGTCCTTGGCGGGCGCGTCGGCGATCATGGCTTCGGCGGTGATCAGCAGGCCGGCGATCGAGCCGGCGTCCTGCAGCGCGGTGCGCACCACCTTGGCCGGATCGATGATGCCGGCATCGATCATGTCGACATAGGTTTCTGTCTGCGCGTCAAAACCCTGGTTGGGGTTGTTGCCGGCCAAAAGCTTGCCGACGATGACAGAACCCTCATTGCCCGAATTCTCGGCGATCTGCCGGATCGGAGCCTCGAGCGCGCGCAGCACGATGGAAATGCCGGCCAGGATGTCCGCATTGCCGTCGGTGAGCACGTCGAGTGCGGCCTTGGCGCGCAGCAGCGCCACGCCGCCGCCGGGCACGATGCCTTCCTCGACGGCCGCACGCGTCGCGTTCAGTGCATCGTCGATGCGGTCCTTCTTTTCCTTGACCTCGCTCTCGGTGATGCCGCCGACGCGGATGACCGCCACGCCGCCCGCGAGCTTGGCGAGACGCTCCTGCAGCTTCTCCTTGTCGTAGTCCGAGGTCGTCTCCTCGATCTGCTGCTTGAGCTGCGTCACGCGGCCGGTGATGTCGGACTTCTTGCCGGAGCCGTCGATGATGGTCGTGGTGTCCTTCTCGATCATCACGCGCTTGGCGCGACCGAGCATGTCGATCGTGACATTCTCGAGCTTGATGCCGAGATCTTCGGAGATCATCTGGCCGGCGGTCAGGATGGCGATGTCTTCGAGCATCGCCTTGCGGCGATCGCCAAAGCCCGGCGCCTTGACGGCGGCGACCTTGAGCCCGCCGCGCAGCTTGTTGACGACGAGCGTGGCAAGCGCCTCGCCCTCGACATCTTCCGAGATGATCAGCAGCGGCTTGCCGCTCTGCACCACGGCTTCGAGGATCGGCAGCATGGCCTGCAGATTGCCGAGCTTCTTCTCGTGGATCAGGATGTAGGGATCGTCGAGCTCGACGCGCATTTTTTCGGCATTTGTCACGAAATAGGGGCTGAGATAGCCGCGGTCGAACTGCATGCCTTCGACGACATCGAGCTCGGTCTCGGCGTTCTTGGCCTCCTCGACCGTGATGACGCCTTCATTGCCGACCTTCTTCATGGCCTCGGCGATCATCTTGCCGACGGAAGCGTCGCCATTGGCGGCAATCGTGCCTACCTGGGCGATCTCTTCCGACGACTTGACCTTCTTGGCGCGCTTCTGGATGTCCTTGACGACAGCCGCGACGCCGATGTCGATGCCGCGCTTCAGGTCCATCGGGTTCATGCCGGCGGCAACGAGCTTGGCGCCTTCGCGCAGGATCGAGGCGCCGAGCACGGTCGCCGTCGTCGTGCCGTCGCCGGCAAGGTCATTGGTCTTGGAGGCCACTTCGCGCACCATCTGTGCGCCCATGTTCTCGAACTTGTCGGTCAGCTCGATTTCCTTGGCCACCGTCACGCCGTCCTTGGTGATGCGCGGCGCGCCGTAGGAGCGGTCGATGATGACGTTGCGGCCCTTGGGGCCGAGCGTGACCTTCACCGCATTGGTGAGGATTTCGACGCCGCGCAGCATGTGATCGCGGGCGTCTGTTCCGAATTTGATTTCCTTGGCAGACATGGTTTCCTGTCCCGTTCGTTTGTCGGAGAGATTGCGGAGGCCGCGCTCAGGCGGCCTTCTTCGCCTTGGTCTTGGATGTGGTCTTCGGCTTGGATTCGGCCTCCGGGGCCGATTTCTCGACGATGCCCATGATGTCGGCTTCCTTCATGATCAGAAGGTCCTCGCCATCGAGCTTCACTTCCGTGCCCGACCATTTGCCGAACAGGATCGCGTCGCCGACCTTGACGTCGAGCGCAATCAGCTTGCCGGCATCGTCACGCGCGCCGGGTCCAACCGCGACGATCTCGCCTTCCTGGGGCTTTTCCTTGGCGGTGTCGGGAATGATGATCCCGCCCTTTGATTTCAGTTCGCCTTCTGCGCGCCGAACGACGACGCGGTCGTGAAGTGGTCGGAATTTCATGGGAGGTTCTTTCCGCTGGCCGTCGAAAGCAGGGCCGCTGCGGCTGATATAGAGGTTTTGGCACTCGATTGATAGGAGTGCCAAGAATTTTTCCTGATGGTCGGAAAATAAGACGGAACGTGTTAGGGTACCCGGAGAAGATGATCCCCGCCCGCAACCAGTCGGGGTTCGAATTTGAATTTCGACCCGTCGCTTCCTATTTGAGGGCAGCGGTGGAATATTTTTCAGATCTTGACGAAAGGAACGCGAAGATGGCCGAAAACAACCAGAATATTATGGAAAAGGCGCAGAATCGCTTCCTCGAGACGCAGAAGAAGACCGCCGAGCGCAACAAGGCCACGGCCGAATACCTTTCCGAGGCCAAGGCAACGGCGATCAAGACCGCCAAGCTGCGCCAGCTCCGCCTGGCCCGCGACGAGGCCGACCGCGCCGCCGAGGCGTTGAAGCCGGTCGAGCCCAAGAAGAAGCGTGCCACCCGCGCCAAGGCGGCGGTGACAAAGGTCGCCGCTGAGTAGCAGCGCCCGCGTCGGCCCGGCCGCCTCCCGGCCACCGGACCGCCCATCGTGGTTGAGATGACCTGCCTCCTGGCCATGTCTCCAGCCCGACACGCCATGACTGGCGGTCCGGCTGAGGTGTGTCGACTGCCGGGGTGGCGTGCGGACGGCGCCGCCTGACGCGCTCGGATCCCCGGACGGCGCAGCCCGCCACGAACGCCGGGCTGTCCCTGGCATGGTCAATTTTCCTCGTGTCTGCCAGGCCCGTATGGCATCTGGCGTGTTCCCGCACAGTGATTCGGAGCCGAGCCATGGGGCCGCCGATCGATCCAGTTCCGTCGCTCGACGCGCCGCCGGCTTCCGCCGACGTGGTCATCGTCGGCGGCGGCATCATCGGCGCCAGCACGGCGCTGTTTCTGGCGCGCCAGGGTGTGTCCACCGTGCTCTGCGAGAAGGGCCAGATCGGCGCCGAACAGTCCAGCCGCAACTGGGGCTGGTGCCGCCGCATGGGGCGCGACGAGCGCGAACTGCCGCTGATCGTCGAATCGCTCAAGCTGTGGGACCGCATGGACGAGCTTGTCGGCGAGGATGTCGGGTTCCGCCGTTCGGGCATCGCCTACATCTGCAAGGACGATTCCGACGTTGCCAGGCACGAGGGCTGGCTGCGCCGTGCCGGCCCCTACGGGCTCGATTCGCGGATCCTGCGCGGCGCCGAACTGCAGGCGCTGCTTCCCGGCAGCGCAAAGCCGCTGCGTGCGGCGCTCTTTACGCCGAGCGACGGCCGTGCCGAACCGCAGCGCGCAGCCCCCGCCATCGCGCGAGCCGCCGCCCGATCGGGCGCGTCCATCGTCACCAACTGCGCCGTGCGCAGCATAGAGACGCAGGCAGGGCGCATTGCTTCCGTCGTTACGGAAAAGGGCGAAATCGCCTGCAGCACGGTGGTGATCGCCGGCGGCATGTGGTCGAGCATGCTGTGCCGCACGCTGGGCATCCGGCTGCCGCAGCTCGGCGTGCGCTCCTCGGTCATGCGCACCGGACCCTTCGCTGGCCCCGAAGGTGCCGCTTCCTCCGGCCACTTCTCGTTCCGCAAGCGGGCAGACGGCGGCTACACGATCGCGGGCGGCGGCCACAGCCATGACATCGTCGTCGACAGCTTTCGCTATTTCAAGGACTTCCTGCCCATCCTCGCCATGGACTGGCGCGAGCTTTCGGTGCGCGTGGGTCGCGACCTGCTGGAGTCGCTGATGCGGCGCACATGGAGCGGCGACGAGGTCTCGCCCTTCGAGCGCTGCCGCATCCTCGACCCCGCCCCCGTCTATGCCCACACCGAACGCGCCAGGCACGCCCTCGAGACGACGTTTCCGGCCTTCCGTGGCGTGCCGATCATCCAGCGCTGGGCCGGCATCATCGACGCGATGCCGGATGCCGTTCCCGTCATCTCGCCGGTCAAGTCGATGCCGGGCCTGATCCTGGCGACCGGCTTTTCCGGCCATGGCTTCGGCATCGGCCCGGCCGCCGGACGGCTGACGGCAAACCTCGTGCGCGGCGACACGCCGATCGTCGACCCCTCCCCCTACCGCTACGAGCGCTTCATCGACGGAACCCGGCACCGTCCGACAACCAGCGTCTGAATGGTCGGAGATCGGGGCTTTGGCGCGACCGGGCGAAGGCCGCGGTCGGGTGAAAAACTGCCGCCACCTCATCTTGTATACAGTTGGCCTCCCGGCTAGAAATTACGCAGGGGAATTGGGGGAACAGGCGCATGCGCCCATCATATCTGTCTGCCTTCGCCGCCATGGTGCTGCGCCGTGCCGCCGCCGTGGTGTTGCTAACCTTCGGCTTGCTGGGTCCGGCGGCCGCGGACGGCCTGTTTTCGCTGCTGCCCGGCGAACTGACCGGCGCCGCGGCAGCCCAGCAGACGCCCGGCCTTGGCGTGATCCGCTCCCGCGACGTCGTGCTCGATTCGGCCTATCTTGCCGCGCGCATTGCTCCTCAGGGCGTCGACAATGCCGCCAACCGATTGGCGCTCGCACCGCCGGCCGCGCCCGTCCGAATCGAGCTGTTCACCGGTTACACCGTGGATCTGCGGCGCACCTCGATCAGCGAAGCGTTCGGCGGAGGCTTCATCTGGACCGGACAGTCCGCGCGGGGCGGCACCGAAACAGCCAATCTGGTCATCCGCAAGGGGCTGGTGACCGGCACAGTCGACTTCGGCAAGCACACCTACCGCATCGATCCGCTCGGCGTCGGCAAGGCCCACCGTATCAGCGAACTCGACACGTCCGCTTTCCCCGAGGACATCGAGATGCCGGTAAAGGTTCCCCCGGGTGAAAAGCGATCCGAGGCGGACCAGACCGAGGCCATCACCGAGATCACCATCCTGATGCCCTACACGGCGCGTGCCGTCACCTCCCTTGGGCCGGGAGGCGACATCGTCGCGCAGGCGAATCTGGGCGTCTCACGTTCCAACACGGCCTACCAGCGCTCCAATGTGGAAATCACGCTGCGGCTTGTCGGCACCCCGCTGGTCAATGGCTATGACGAGCAGGCCACCGGCAAGACCTACAATTCCATTCTCGAGGAACTGACCAACAACACCACGACCGGTCCGTTCCAGCCCGTTCACGCCGCACGCGACGCGCTGGGCGCCGACCTCGTCGCGCTGCTCATCGACCGGCCGGAATTCTGCGGCCTTGCGTGGAAGCCCGATAACCCCTCCGCCCAGTCAGCCAATCTCGGCATGTCGGTCAACACGGTGGCGAACTGCATCGCCGTCGACGTCATTGCGCATGAGGCCGGCCATAATATGGGCCTTGACCACGACCGCTTCGTCGTCAACCCCACGCCGCCCAACACCGCCTACAATCTCGGCTTCGTCAGTCTGCCCGGTCAGTTCAGGGACATCATGTCCTATAACGACCAGTGCGCGCAGGCGAATGTCCAGTGCCAGCAGATCAACAATTTCGCCAACCCGAATGTGCAGTTCAACGGCTTTGCCACCGGCATTCCGGCCGGGCAGAACGGTGCGGCCGACGGTGCAAGGCGTCTCAACGAAACGAAGGCCGGCGTGGCCTCCTATCGTGCGACGCCGCCCGGCACCACGCCGGCCCTGCTTGCGGCCGTCACGCCCGTGGCCCGCGCCACCGCCGTCGGCGGCACGGTCACCGCCTTTGCCACCATCCTCAACACAGGCAATGTCGGGGCCACGACCTGCTCCATCGCCATGCCGGCCGGGCAGCCGGTAACGTTCAGCTATTCCGGCCGCAATCCCGGAACCGGCGCGCCGGAAAACCCAGACCAGCCCGTGAACATCCCGGCCGGCGGCCAGTACGACTTCCTGATGTCGTTCACGCCGACGGCGGCCATCCAGGCCAATCTCGCGCTCGTCTTCGACTGCGCCAATTCGGCGCCGGCGCCTTCGGTCGCGGGTCTCAACACCTTCCTGCTGACCGGTACGGCAGGCGCAGCGCCGGCCGACCTGGTGTCGATCGCGGTGACCGCCACCAATGACGGCATCGCCAACATCCCGCTCGGCGGAACCGGCTTTGCCGCGCTCGCCGCCATCAACATCGGCGCTGGCGCCAATCTGCAGGCTCGCCTGCAGACCAACGCGATTGGTGCGGGCAACAACCCGCTGCCGCTGACGCTCTCCATGTGCCAGACCGACCTGCAGGGCGGCTGCATCTCGGCGCAGGGCGGGACGGTCGACTTCGCGGCCGGCGCCAACCAGACGGTGACCTTCTCGGCCTTCGCCACCAGCAACGGCACGCCGATCACATTCGACCCGGCCAACAAGCGCATGTTCGTCCATTTCTTCCAGGGCAACACGCCGGTCGGCTCGGCAAGCGTGGCGGTCCGCACCACGGCAAACGACGCCAGCATCGCTGCGGCGTCCGCCAACTGACCACTGGTCGCCGCTTCAGTGCGGCAGCAAATGATCTGATCGTCCGGCGCCTTCAGGCGCCGGCTGCCAATCCGGAACCCGCCACCGCTCGACCCGCACATCACCGCCACGTCCGAACACCCATGCCCACCTGACTGATGAGGGAAACTGCAATGCACGCCGCACCGAGATCGCGAGGCCTGGTTTTCGCAACCGTCCTCACCCTTCTGTCTGCAATTCATGCTTCACCTGCGCTTTCGGCAGGTTCCGAGGTTACAGCCAGCGTAGCATCCAAACTCGCCGCCGGCTCGGACCTGTCCCGCCTGTTTGCCGAGACCGGCGTTCGACTTCCGGTCATCGTCCAGTTCGCGGCACCCAGCCTCGCCGCACCATCGGCGTTTTCCAGCCCGGCGGAAGCCGACGCAGCCCAGACTCGCGCCATCCGCGCCGTGCAGGACAGGATTCTTGGTACGACTTTCGGATCCGCACTCGCAGGCCCGGCTGCCGACGCCCTTGCGGTAAAACGCATGGATTTCTCGCCCATGTTCGGCATCCAGGTCACGTCGGCCGAACTGGCCGCGCTCGCGGCCAACCCCGATGTCGTCGTCATTCACGAAGATAAGCTTGCAAAGCCCTATCTCGACGAATCCGTGCCGCTGATCGGCATGGCGGACGCCTTTGCGGCCGGCGCGACCGGCAATGGCTGGCACGCAGCGGTTCTCGACACGGGCGGCGCACGCACGCACGAATTTCTCAACTCCCGCATCGTGTCGGCGGCATGCTACAATTCGATAAACACCACCTTCAACTCGACCAGCCAGTGTCCCGGCGGCGTCACGGAATCGACCGACATCAATTCGGCCAATGACTGCAATCCGACAACCATTGCAGGGTGCGGGCACGGGACACACGTTGCTGGAACGGTCGCCGGCTTCAACACCAATCGCCAGGCGGGCGAGCCGGCAAATGGCGTTGCGCGCGACGGTCGCCTGATCTCGATCAACGTGTTTTCCTTGTTCACCGGAAACATCTGCGGAGGGGCAGGCCTTTCCTGCGTCCGCGCCTTCAATTCCGATCAGATCAAGGGGCTCGAACGCGTCTTCGCGCTGCGCAACACGTTGAATATCGCCTCGGTCAACATGAGTCTGGGCGGCGGGCAGTTCGCTGCGGCCTGCGACGGAGAGGTGCAGAAGCCGATCATCGACCAGTTGCGCGCCGCGGGGATCGCGACGGTCATCGCCGCGGGTAATGACGGCTTCGACACGGAGGTCGGCGCACCCGGATGTATCTCGACGGCAGTGACGGTTGCATCGACCGACAAGCAGAATGTGCGTTCGGGCTTCTCCAACTGGGGCAACCTGATCGATCTCGTCGCGCCGGGTACGAGCATCTTTGCGTCCGTGCCCAACTCCAACACCGCTTACGGCTTCAAGAGCGGCACCTCGATGGCGACGCCGCATGTCGCGGGCGCATTTGCCGCCATCCGCTCGGCACGGCCCAACGCAACCGTCGACCAGATCGAGACCGCGCTGAAGAACACCGGTGTTCCTATCACGGCCGCTGGCGTCACCAAGCCGCGGATTCTGGTCAGTGAGGCACTCGCCGCCATTCCGAACGTGGCAACGCCCACCACCATCCTGGCCGCCGTCACCCCCGTTGCGCGCGCCACCAGCATCGGCGGCACGGTCACCGCCTTTGCCACCATCCTCAACACCGGCAATGCCGCGGCCAATACCTGCTCCATCGCCATGCCCGCCGGCCAGCCGGTGACCTTCAGCTATTCCGGCCGCAACCCGGGTACGGGCGCGCCGGAAAACCCCGGCCAGCCCGTGAACATTCCTGCCGGCGGCCAGTACGACTTCCTGATGTCGTTCACGCCGACGGCCGCCCTCCAGGCCAATCTCGCGCTCGTCTTCGATTGCGCCAATTCACCCCCCGCCCCTTCCGTCGCCGGTCTCAACACCTTCCTGCTGACCGGTACCGCGGGCGCGCCTGCAGACCTCGTATCGATCGCCGTGACCGCCACCAATGACGGCATCGCCAACATTCCGCTCGGCGGAACGGGCTTTGCCGCCCTTGCCGCCATCAACATCGGCGCCGGCGCCAACCTGCAGGCCCGCCTGCAGACCAACGCCATCGGTGCTGCCAACAACCCGCTGCCGCTGACGCTCTCGATGTGCCAGACCAACCCGCAGGGCGGCTGCATCTCGCCGCAGGGCGCGACGGTCAACTTCACGGCCGGAGCCAACCAGACGGTGACGTTCTCGGCCTTTGCCACCAGCAACGGCACGCCGATCGCTTTCGACCCGGCAGGCAAGCGCATGTTCGTCCACTTCTTCCAGGGCAACACGCCGGTCGGTTCGGCAAGCGTGGCGGTGCGCACCACGGCAAACGACGCCAGCCTGGCATCCGCCAACTGACGCCTGCGTAACGGTCCGGCAGGACCGAAACGGCCCGGGGCGTCACACGCACCGGGCCGTTTTCATGTAGGCTTCAGGGCTCATGGCACGTACCCTGCTCCCGTGCCGTAACGCCGGCGTGGTCTACGTCACCTTGGCGCGGGTCCTGAACTCCGGCCGGTCCCACAGTTTTTCACGCATCACTGTCTCGATAATCCCGGCGGCCTTCGTCACGTCCTCGGCCGAGACGTAGAGCGGCGTAAAGCCGAAGCGGATGATGTCGGGCGCACGGAAATCGCCGATCACGCCATTGGCGATCAGCGCCTGCATCACCGCATAGCCCTCATGAAAGCGAAACGAGATCTGGCTGCCGCGGATCGCCGCGTCACGCGGCGAGGCCAGTTCCAGTTCCGGGCAGCGCGTCTCGACTTCCCGGATGAACAGTTCGCACAGTTCTACGGAATGCGCCCTCACCGCCGCCAGGTCGACGCCCTCCCAAACTTCCAGCGCCGAAGTGAAGGCTGCCAGCGACAGGATCGGCGGCGTGCCCACCCGCATGCGGTCGATGCCCGGCGCCGGCCTGTAGTCGAGATCGAAGGCAAACGGTGCCTCGTGCCCCATCCAGCCCGCCAGCGAGGGCTGGATCTGGTCGGCGTGGTCGGGACGAATGTAGAGGAAGGCCGGCGCGCCCGGCCCGCCATTCAGGTACTTGTAGCCGCATCCCACTGCGAAATCCGCCCCGCAGCCCTCCAGGTCGACCGGGAACGCACCCGCCGAATGCGCAAGGTCCCAGATCACCATCGCGCCGGCCGCATGCGCCTTTTCGGTCAGCCGCCGCATGTCGTGCCTGCGGCCCGTGCGGTAGTCGACCTCGGTCAGCATCAACACCGCCGTGTCGGCATCGACAACATCTTCGACATCCTCCGGAGCCACGATCCTGAGCACATGCCCGCGAGCGAGCGTGCCGATAACGCCCTGCGCGACATAGAGGTCGCTCGGAAAGTTGCCACGGTCCGAAACGATGACGCGGCGCTCGCCCGCCATGGCCAGCGCCGCCATCAGCACCTTGAACAGATTGACCGAGGTGGAGTCGGCGACGATCACGCTGCCCTGCGGCGCACCGACCAGTGTCGCGACCCGGTTGCCGGCTTCGAGCTGCATGTCGATCCAGCCATGCTCGTTCCAGCCGCGCACGAGCTTTTCGCCCCAGCCCACGGTAATCTCGCGCGAAACCCGCGCGGCGACCGATTTCGGCAGCGGTCCCAGCGAGTTGCCGTCGAGATAGACCAGCCCCTCCGGCAGGTCGAATTTCTGGCGCGTCGCGGCAAAGAGGTCGGTCATGGCGGGCCTTGCGCAGATGAGGGCACAGCGACGATCGCACCTGCCAAATAGTATTTCAAGCTTGAAGTTTCTGCCCTGATTCCGTGGGACTGGCGTGGAAGCCGATTGCATCGGCACGGCCGCGCGGGCATCACTTGCTCGACACCGCCAGGAACCGGATGGATCGCATGCCTTACACCACGACCGCCGAGTGGGACGATGCCTACACCAACGGGGCCTATATCGAGAATGGCGACTCCTATCCACAGCGCTGGGCGGCCGATGCGCGGGCCTTCCGCGCGGGGATAGATGCCGATGGCCGGTTCCGCGGCGACATTCCCTATGGCCCGCATGTACGAAACCGGTTCGACCTCTTCCTGCCGCGCGGCGCGGCGCTGGGCCTCGTCGTCTTCGTCCATGGCGGCTACTGGCTGCGCTTCGACAAGTCGTCCTGGTCGCATCTGGCCGCCGGTCCGCTCGAACACGGACTTGCCGTCGCCATGCCATCCTACGTGCTGTGCCCGCAGGCGCGCATCGCCGAGATCACGCAGCAGATCGGCGCTGCGATCACGGTTGCCTCGGCCGAAATTCCGGGCCTGATCCATCTCGCCGGCCATTCCGCCGGCGGGCATCTCGTCAGCCGCATGGCATCGGACACCTCTCCGCTCGGCCCCGACGTTTTTGAGCGGGTCCGCAAGATCGTCTCGATTTCCGGCGTCCACGACCTGCATCCGCTGATGCACACGACGATGAACGAGACGCTCCGCATCGATGCCGCGGAAGCGGCAGCCGAGAGTCCTGCCCTCCTGCGGCCGCGCAACGGCGCCGACATCACCTTCTGGGTGGGCGCCGACGAGCGTCCCGAATTCCTGCGCCAGACGGCATTGATGAAGCGAGCCTGGTCCGCGCCAACCATCGTCGAGCAGGGGCTCAACCATTTCACCGTGGTGGAGGGGATGGCAGACAGGAACCATCCGCTGGTCGAGACGCTTCTGGGCCTGTAAGAAGGTCCAGCACTCTTGGAGGTCCGATGAAAGCCGTCTTCGTCCAGCTGCAATGCGTACCAGGCCAGACCTATGCGGTGGCCGACCATCTCTTCGAGCGCGAGGTGGCCTCGGAACTCTACTCGACCAGCGGCGAATACGATCTCCTGATGAAGATCTACATCGAGGACGGCATCGACATCGGCAAGTTCATCAACGAGAACGTCGCCAACGTGCCGGGCATCGTGCGCTCGCTGACCACGCTCACCTTCAAGGCATTCTGACCGCCCTGGCTACGCCGCGGCCGCTTCCTGCACGGAGTGGCTAAGCCGGCGCACATCCTCATCATTCAACAGGCCGCCGGCGCGCAACAGCGAGGCAAAGCGCCCATTGGTGGCGGAGAGTTCGTCGAAGCCACCCATTTCGATGACCCGGCCCTTGTCCATGAATACCACCAGATCGGCATCGCGCACGGTGGTCAGGCGATGGGCGATGATGAAGGTGGTGCGGTCCTGTCGAACACGGTCGATGGCCTCCTTGTCTCGACATCGAGTGCGCTGGTCGCCTCGTCGAGCACCAGGATCGGTGCGTCCTTGAGCACGGCACGCGCAATGGCGATGCGCTGGCGTTCGCCGCCCGATAGCTGGCTGCCGCGTTCGCCAACCCGCGTGTCGTAGCCGGCGCTCTTGGACAGGATGAACTCCTGTGCGGCGGCTGCTTCGGCGGCGGCATGGATGTCGGAATTCTGCGCGCTCTCGCGGCCGATGCGGATGTTCTCCTCGATCGTGCGGTTGAACATGCCGGCGTCCTGGAAGACGGTCGCGATCGACTGACGCAGCGAATTCTGGGTCACGCTGCGTGTATCGATGCCGTCGATCAGGATGCGCCCGCTCCTGGGCGTGTGCACGCGCTGCAACAGGTTGATCAGCGTCGTCTTCCCGGCCCCGGTCGGGCCGACAATGGCGATCGTCTGGCCGGCGCGAACCTCGAAGGACACATCATCCACGCCCTGGCCGGAATCGGGGAATTCGAAGCTGACATTCTCGAAGCGCACATGGCCCGTGACGTTTGTCAGTTCGCGCTGGCCCGCCGGCTCGGCGCTGAGCGCGGACGCATCCTCGAGCGCATAGAAGGCATCCAGCTTCGCGCGGGCTTCGAAAATCTGGTTGACGAAGGCCGAGACTTGGTCGAGGCGGCTGATCAGCAGCGCGGCAAAGCCCGTGAAGGCAATCAGGTCGCCGATGCGCAGTTCGCCGCGAGAGATCAGCACCGCGCCGATCAGCAGTACCACCATCATGGAAATGGTCGACGCAAGGCGGTGCAAGGCGCTCGCCAGCGCCCACCAGTCCAGAACCGGAAACTGAGCGGCAAGCAGGTTTTTTGTGTGCGTCCGCAGCGCTTCGGTCTCGTGCGCGATCCGATTGTAGCTCTGCAGCACCGTCATGTTGCTGACGGAGTCGGTCACATGGGAAAACACTTCGTGATAGTGGTTCTCGACCTTGGCCTGGCCGTCCTTGGTCTTTCGCATGACCAGACGGCCAATGGCGACATAGAGCAGGCCGAGCGTGAGCAGCACGATCGACATGCGCAGGTCGAGCGAGATTGCGGTCGGCACAAGCAGGATCAGGGCAACAGCTGTCGACAGATGGGTGCGCATGAACTCCAGCCACAGACCGAACAACGTCTCGACGGCACGGATCAGCGTATGCAGCGCGTTGGATGTGCCGCGTTTCTGGTGCCACGACAGCGGCATGGAAATGACGCGCTCGAAGGCTTCGCAGAGCACTTCGGCACGGCGGGCATGCGCGAGCCGGTCGGCTCCGCGCGCCACGAGAACATAGGCGACGATGTTGAAAGCTCCCAGGCCTGCCCACAGGCCCAGCGTGGCAACCACGTCGCGCTTTTCGGAAATTGCATCGATGATGCGGCCGAACAGGACCGGTTCGGCGATGGTGACCATGGCGAGGCAAATGTTGGCGCCGCAGATCAGGAATACACGCTTCTTGTCGGCCGAGAGGTACCGAAGCGCTCTCCAATAAATTTCGAGCAAAGACACGTCACTACCTCATACGTCAAACATTGTGCAGTGCACCAATAGATTTTGGTATCGATACCCTGACACGAGTTCAATGCCCGATTTGTGGCTCGGTTCCGATTTCGCGAACAAATGATAGCAACATCCGGAAATGAACCGTGATCTCTTAAGACAATGACTTTTAAGCAAAAAAGGCACTCATGCGGCCAAATCATGGCAGCATTCCAGTGAATCTGTGAACGGTACCTACTTCGTTCGCACTTGCGGTATCCGCACCACCACGTTCCGCTCGCCCGACCCCCCGATGGCGAACGATCCGGCCTCGGAGTGGACACCGTCCACCTCGATGCTGATGGCGCTTTCCGCTGCGTCACGTACGACCCGGATGGCATAGGTGCAGCCGTCGATCCGCAGGGTTGCGGAATAGCCATCCCAGTGTCCCGGAAGTACCGGATTCACAACGATCTTCGACCCCTCGCGACGAATCCCGAGAATGGCTTCGACCGCCGAGCGGTAGAGCCATCCGGCCGAGCCCGTATACCAGGTCCAGCCGCCGCGCCCGGCTTTGTCGCCCTCGGCGTAGACGTCGGCTGCCACGACGTAGGGCTCGACCCGGTAGCGCTCCGCGGCTTCCTCGTCTTGCGCATGCGACACGGGATTGAGCATCTGGAAGCAGCGATAGGCATCGTCTGCCCGCCCCATTTCGGCGAGCGCGATGACGAACCACGTTGCCGCGTGGGTATACTGGCCGCCGTTTTCGCGAACACCCGGCGGATAGGCCTTGATGTAGCCCGGCTCCTTGGGAGTCTGGGAGAAGGGTGGCGTGAACAGCCGCACGAGGCCGAGTTCGGGGTCGACCAGTCGCCCGAAGGCGGACTGCATGGCAATGGTGGACTTTTCCACGTCCCCGCCCGCCAGCACGCTCCAGGACTGTGCGATCGAATCTATCTGGCACTCGTCCGAATCCTTCGAGCCCAGCGGCGAGCCGTCGTCGAAACTGCCGCGGCGATACCAGGCGCCATCCCATGCCGCGTTTTCCAGGGAAGCCTTGAGGGCAGTGGCGCGGTCGCGCCAGGTCTTCGCAAGCTTGGTCTCGCCCCTGCCCTCGGCAAACGGTGCAAAATCGCCGAGCGTCTTCAGCAGGAACCAGCCGAGCCACACGCTCTCGCCCCTGCCCGCTTCGCCGACACGGTTCATGCCATCGTTCCAGTCGCCGCCCAGGAAGAGCGGCAGGCCTTGTGCGCCTGTCCGCGCCAGCGCGAGGTTCAAGGCGCGTACGCAGTGTTCGTAGATGCTTACAGGTTCGCCGCCCGGCTGTGGCGTGAAGAAGGCGTCGTGCTGCCCTGGCTCAAGTGCCGGACCGGCAATGAACGGCACTGCCTCGTCGAGGATCGAGGCATCGCCCGTGACCTTGATGAAATGCGCGACGGCATGGGCCAGCCACACGACATCGTCGGAGATCATGGTGCGCACGCCGGCTCCGGTGCGCGGCAACCACCAATGCTGCACGTCGCCCTCGCGGAACTGGCGCCCCGCCGCATTGAGGATCTGCATGCGCGCCAGGCCCGGGTCATGGATCAGGAATGCCAGCGTATCCTGCAACTGGTCCCGGAAGCCGAAGGCACCACTCGCCTGATAGAAGGCCGAGCGCGCCCGGATCCGGCAGGCGAGACTCTGGTACGGCAGCCAGTGATTGACCATCGCATTCAGGTCGGGGTCGGGCGTATCGACCTGCAGGGTGTCGAGGAAGCCGCGCCAGTTTTGCTCGTT
>LNFM01006214.1_pt1 | contig 19837 bp, 10 predicted proteins | sample 596031 | NCBI WGS metagenome assembly LNFM01 (sample SAMN04254537, study PRJNA301005) | activated carbon metagenome | isolation source: dual media filters at the Ann Arbor, Michigan drinking water treatment plant | place: USA: Ann Arbor | reverse complement strand
CGTATGCCCAGCGGGTGCGGCAGGTGCTTCTTGACGTAATCACGCCCCAGGTGCAGCGCCTGCACGTTGCTGTCGAGCAGCCTTTCCTTGCCCTTGTACTGCTCGGCGAAGAGCTTCTCGAAGACCTCGGCCTCCATGTTCAGCAGCACCGAGAGTGCGCCGACGTAGATGATGTTCTTGAACAGCTGGCGCTGGCGCGGGTCGGTGTAGTTGGCGTTGGCGATGGCCGTCAGCGGCACCGGGATGACGACGATGTCGTCGCGCAGGCTGCCCGGCGGCAGCGCCCGTGTGCTGTCGTAGAACAGGTAGCCGCCGGGCTCGATCTCGGCCACGTCCTGGGTCCAGGTCTGCGGGTTCATCGCCACCATCATGTCGACGCCGCCGCGTCGGCCGTGGTAGCCCTGCTCGCACACCCGCGCCTCGTACCAGGTGGGCATGCCCTGGATGTTGCTGGGGAAGATGTTGCGCGGGCTGACGGGCACACCCATGCGCATCACCGCCTTGGCGAACAGTTCGTTGGCCGAAGCCGAACCCGAACCGTTGACGTTGGCGAACTTGATGACGAAGTCGTTGACGGCTCTGATGCGTTTCATGCCCGGGCCCCTGCGCGGTGGGTGGTGGACTGGTGTGACGGATTGGGCCCGCGGCAGCCCGGGCCGGCCTTGGTGGTGAGCAGCAGGAACTTCTGCATGTCCCAGGCGCCGGTGGGGCAGCGTTCGGCGCACAGCCCGCAGTGCAGGCAGACGTCCTCGTCCTTGACCATCACCTGCGCCGTCTTCAGCGCCGGGCTCACGTAGAGCGCCTGCTCGAGGTTGTTCGAAGGGGCCTTCAGCCGCGTGCGCAGCTCGGCTTCGTCGCCCGGTGCGGTGAAGGTGATGCAGTCGGTGGGGCAGATGTCCACGCAGGCGTCGCACTCGATGCACAGCTTGTCGGCGAACACCGTCTGCACGTCGCAGTTCAGGCAGCGCTCGGCTTCCCTGAACGCGGTGGCGGCGTCGAAACCCAGTTCGACCTCGACGCGGATGCTGGCCAGCGCCGTTTCGGCCGCAGCCCAGGGCACCTTGTGGCGCGTGTCGTCGCTGGGTGCGTTGTCGTAGCTCCACTCGTGGATGCCCATCTTCTGCGACACCAGGTTCACCATCGGCGGCGGCCGGTTGCCCACCGGCTCGCCGTGCAGGAAGCGGTCGATGCTGACCGCCGCCTCGTGGCCGTGCGCCACCGCGGTGATGATGTTCTTGGGACCGAAGGCCGCGTCGCCACCGAAGAAGATGTTCGGCACCGTCGACTGCAGGGTGGTCGGGTCGAGCTTGGGCAGGCCCCACTTGTCGAACTGGATGCCGCTGCCGCGCTCTATCCAGGGAAAGGCATTTTCCTGGCCCACGGCCACCAGCACCTCGTCGCAGGGCAGCACCACGTCGCGCTCGCCGGTGGGCACCAGGCTGCGCCGGCCTTCTTCGTCGTAGACGGCCTTGACGATCTCGAAGCTCATGCCCTTCAGCTTGCCACCTTCATGCAGGTAGGCCCTGGGCACGTGGTAGTTCAGGATGGGAATGCCCTCGTGCAGTGCGTCTTCCTTCTCCCAGGGGCTGGCCTTCATCTCGTCGAAGCCCGAGCGCACCACCACCTTCACGTCCTTCGCGCCCAGGCGACGTGCCGAGCGGCAGCAGTCCATGGCCGTATTGCCGCCGCCGAGCACGAGCACGCGCTTCTTCACGCTGGTGACGTGCTGGAAGGACACGCTGGACAGCCAGTCGATGCCGATGTGGATGTCGGCCGCGGCCTCCTTGCGGCCGGGCAGTTCCAGGTCGCGCCCACGCGGTGCGCCGCAGCCGACGAAGATGGCGTCGTAGCCGTGGTCCATCAGCGCCTGCATCGAGTCGACGCGGTGGCCGGACTTGAACTCGACGCCCAGCGCCATGATGTAGTCGGTCTCTTCGTCGATCACCGCTTCGGGCAGGCGGAAGCGCGGGATCTGCGTGCGGATGAAACCACCGGCCTTCTTCTCGCCGTCGAACACCGAGACCTGGTAACCCTGGATGGCGAGGTCGCGCGCCACCGTCAGCGATGACGGCCCGGCGCCGACGCAGGCCACCTTCTTGCCGTTGGGCGGCATCGGCTTGGGCATCTGCGCCTTCACGCGGTCTGCGCCCTTGTGGTCCGCCGCCACGCGCTTCAGCCGGCAGATCGCCACCGGTTCGGGCTTGGTGGCATTGGCCTCCTCGACCCGGCCCCGCCGGCAGGCGGGTTCACAGGGACGGTCGCAGGTGCGCCCGAGCACGCCGGGGAAGACGTTGCTGACCCAGTTGACCATGTAGGCGTCGTCGTAGCGGCCCTGGGCGATGAGCCGGATGTACTCCGGCACCGGGGTGTGGGCGGGGCAGGCCCACTGGCAGTCCACCACCTTGTGGAAGTAGTTCGGGTCCGCGATGTTCGTCGGCTGCAATGTCTTCTCCTGGTCCTGCACTCGTGTGGGGGTCTGGCAGTGGCGTCAAGTCTATCCAGTACGCCCGGGCAGACAAGGCGGACTGCACCTGCGGTTCGCACCGCAATGGCACGTCAGCCCGGCCGCTGGCAGGCGGCAGGGCCGTCGTGAGGTGCGCACCAGCACGCTGGGGCCGTTCGCGTCCTCGCTCAGCGGAAGGGCTCGGCGCGGGCCAGCAGTTCGTCCAGACCGGGCTCGTTCGGGTCGCGTGGCTTGCCGGGGTGGATGATGGCCACCTGGCAGCTTTCGGCGGCCTCGACGAGCTGGCGGTAACTGCCGGCGGTGAGGTCCTTGATGTAGGCCTGTTTGTGCGCGTCGTAGCCGAACATGCGGTCGTTGATGAGCTGGCATTCGTTGCAGCTGGGGCAACGCGCGGTGTCTATCCAGGCTTCGTCGCGGGTGTGCTGGGGCGCGGCGTCCGTTTGCTCCGCGGGCGCGGCGGAAGTGCCGGTCTCGGCGACAGCGGCCGGCGCAGCCGCCGTTGCCATGGCCGGTGCGGCGGCCTGCGAGGCAGCCCACGCCGCCTTCTCGCGCGCCAGCAGGCGTTCGGCGTGCGAGTCGTGCACGCCGCCGTGTTCCTGCAGGCGGTGCCACAGCAGCAGGCAGCGCTGCGTGGCCTGCATCAGCCGTGCGTCGACCAGCACACGCTGCAGCGCGTCGTCTTCGTCCACGGCCAGCACGTAGGGCACGCGCCGCGCCGCGGCGGCCTCGTCCAGTGCCAGCCAGTCGGTTGCGGGCAGCATGTCCTCGCCCCAGCGCTCGCGCGGCACCAGCGCGAAGTGTGCCGCCTGGCGCGGGTCGCAGAGCATGAAGTCGGCGAAGCTGAAGGCCACGCGCAGGCTGGCGCGTTGCAGCGCGGTGTCGGCGTAGTCCAGGGTTTCCGCCGGCCAGTCGTCGTCGGGCTGCGGGTTGTTCTCGAGCGAAAAGCGCTCGGCCCAGTTGCTGCCGGCCGCAGCGTCGTAGCTGAAGGTCGGGAAGGCGCGCGAGGTCATGGCCGCGGCGGCATACAGCGTGGCGGGCAGCGTGCCCACCGGGTCTTCGTCGCGGGCGAAGACGCTGAACAGCGCCGGGCCGCGGCAGGCCAGGCCCTGGATGATGCGCCCGCGCAGCGCGTACAGGTTGGCGCTGGGCGCCTGCAGCACGAACATGCCGCCCAGGCCCATGGCCGTGGTGGCCAGGCGTGCGCTGCGCACACCGAAGGCGTAGTGGCCGGTGCCGATGGCAGCGTCTTCCAGCAGGTCGTCGGTCTGCACCAGCACCTTCACCGGCAGGCCGGACGACAGCAGGTCCATCAGCATCGCGTTTTCCGGCGCCTCGTTGCGGCCGGGCGGGATGCACACCAGGTAGTCGGGGAAACGCGCCAGGTCTTCGGGCGCCAGGGCGTGTTCGTCCATGGCCTCGACGCTGAGGTCGTGCTCGGCCTCGACGTAGCGTCCCGTCGCTTCCAGTTCGGCCACCGCCATCGCCTTCACCAGCGCGGCCAGCTCGGCGAGCCGCTCGCGGAACGCCTGGGCGGCCGCGGCGCAGTTGTCGAAGACGAAGCCGTGGCAGCCTGCCGCTTCCGACGTGCCTTCGAGTTCGGGCGCGGCAAAGAAGCGCTGCGACTCCAGCACCGCCAGCGTGCGCAGCAGGCGTTTACGCCGCGCCGGCGGCAGTTCGTCGCGTGGCGCGCCCTTGCCGACGACGCGCGACAGCGCATCGAAGTCGAACTGCGCGTGGTGCGGGCCGCCCACCGACGCCATCAGCGCCTGCGGCTGACGGCCGGCCTGCGAGTGACTGAATGCGGCGCGCAGGATGTCGGACAGCTTGCGCACCAGCCGCCCCAGGTCTTCATGGAACTGGCGCGCCTTGCGCCGCTGCACGGCGTGCCAGGCGTGCGTGAGCAACTGGGCCGGCATGTCGGGCGTGCAGCCGAGCACGGCGCCGTCGGCCTGCAGCGCGGTGCCGGCCTGCGTCAGCACCTGTTCCAGCGTCTCGCCCTCGCGCGCGCCCAGTCGGGCGGCGGCGGCGTTCCACAGTTCGGCCAGGCTGCCGCGCGCGCCGGCGGCGACGTCGCGGCGGATCTCGCGTTCCAGTTGCAGCGCGTGGCGGCGCAGGCGTTCGCCTTCGATGCCACGTGGCGCCACGTCCTTCAGCACCGCGTCGACCAGGCTGGACAACGAGTGCACGAACTCCGGCGCACCGCGGCGGGTTTCCAGCACCAGCGGATAGTCGTGGCGCACCGCATCCAGCTCGCGGTAGGGCGCCAGCAGCGCCGGGCGCAGGCCCAGCCCGGCGATCGGCAGCACGCCGTCGCCGGCGCGTTTGGCCGTGAGGTGGAAGATGCGCTGGTCCTGGTGCCTGGTCTGCATGTCCATCAAGAGCCCCTGTTCACGCGGCGTGCTGTGCCTGCGACTCGTCGTCGGGCCACACGGTGTACTTGTCGAACTCGCGGTCCAGCCCGGCGCGGATGGTGGCGGGCGTTCGCATCTGGCCGGCGTGGCGCAGGTCTTCGTAGCAGGGCGCGTCGGGGTTGCGGTACAGGATGCCCACGGGGATGGGTTCTTCCATCGAGGCGATCTCGCGCGCACGGTCGATGTCAATCGGGTCGTGTTCACGCTGGTTGCGGTAGGCGCTGCTCAGGCTCGGGCTGAGCTGCAGGCCGTCCTTGTGCGTCAGCAGCATCGTGCGCTGCGGGTCGTGCAGCCAGGGGTCGAAGGCCTTGGGCATGAACTCGGGGCAGCGCTGCAGGATGCGCACGAAGGAGAAGCCGCGGTGCTTGAAGGCCGCGCGCACGATGTCGTAGAGCACCTCGGGCACCCAGTCCACGCCCTGCGCGATGAAGGACGCGCCCTGCACGCCCAGCGACACCGTCAGCGGGTTCATCGGCTCGAGCATCGCGCCGTAGGGCGTGGTGTTGCTCTTCAGGCCCTTGGGGCTGGTGGGCGAGGCCTGCTTCTTGGTCAACCCGTAGACGTGGTTGTCGTGCAGGATGACGGTGATGTTCATGTTGTAGCGCAGCGCGTGGATCCAGTGCGCCGCGCCGATGCTGCAGCAGTCGCCGTCGCCGGTGCTCACGAACACATTCAGATCGGGCCGGGCCATCTTGATGCCCTCGGCCACCGGGAAGGCGCGGCCGTGGATGCCGTGGAAGCCGTAGGTCTTCATGTAGTGGGGCAGCCGGCTGCTGCAGCCGATGCCGGACACGAACACCGTGTTCTCGGGCGCCAGGTCTTCCTCGGCGCACAGGCGCTGCATGGCCGCCAGGATGGCGTTGTCGCCACAGCCGTTGCACCAGCGCGGCACGCCGCCCTGGTAGTCCTCGAGCGCGTGGTGCTCTTCGACGAGCTTGATGACGCATTGACTCAGTGAGCGGCTCATGACGGCTGACCTTTGGTTTGCAGTGCCTTGTGCACGACGCGGCAGATGTCGCCGGGCTTGATGGGCTGGCCGCGGGCTTCGCTCCAGCAATCGATGTCGACCAGGAAACGTGCGCGCAGCATCATCGCCAGCGCCGAGTAACGGCGGTTGTCCTCGTCGATGAGTTCGTCCTCGATCTTGTCTGACCAGTTGCCCTCGATCGTCATCACGTGCTTGAAGCGCGCCAGGATCTCGCGGATGCCCGAGGGCATGGGCTGCAGGAAGCGCAGGTGCATCGAGCTCACGGCCAGACCTTCGGCGCGCAGGCGCGTCACCGCTTCCTCGATGGCGCCCATGGTGCTGCCCCAGCCCACCAGCAGCATGTCGCCGCCTTCACCTTCGGCGCCGCCGAACACCGGCGGTGCCTTCAGTGTCTTCTGCAGCGCGGCCAGCTTCAGGCTGCGGTGGCGCAGGCCTTCCTCGTTGATCTTCGGGTCGTAGGCCACCTTGCTGTTGCGGTCGTGCGCCAGGCCGGTGAGGGTGTGCATGCCGCCGGGCTGGCCGGGCTGGAAGCGCCGCGACAGGCCAGTGATGGCGTCCCAGTCGTAGGGCTTGGCGCCGGGCGGCACCGGGGTCTGGTCGACCGGCGGCGCCAGCCAGTCCTCGCTGAACACCGGCCGCGGGAAGGGCTGCTGCGCGGTCGACAGACTGGCGTCGGACAGCACCACCACCACCATGCCGAAGGTCTCGGCGATCTTGCGTGCGGTGATGACGGAGTAGAAGCAGTCCTCGATGCTGCACGCCGCCATCACCACCTTGGGCGCGTCGCCGTGGCTGCCGAAGATGGCGGACAGCGCGTCGCCCTGTTCCACCTTGGTCGGCTGGCCGGTGCTGGGGCCGCCGCGCTGCACGTTGACGACGACGAGCGGAATCTCGGCCATCACCGCCAGGCCGATGGCTTCCTGCTTGAGCGAATAACCCGGCCCCGAGGTGATGGTCACCGCGCACTTGCCGGCGTAGCTGGCGCCGATGGCGAAGGCGCAGGCGGCGATCTCGTCCTCGGCCTGGTGCACCAGGCCGCCGACCTTTTCGAACACCTCGCTGAGGTAGTGCGAGGCGGACGTGGCCGGCGTGATCGGGTACATCGCGCAGATGTCCATGCCCGAGGCCATCACGCCCAGGGCGACGGCGGTGTTGCCATTGATGACGATCTGCGCCTCGGTCGACTTCTGCGCCGGGATGCGGTACTTGAAGTCGAGGTTCACTTCGCCCCAGGTGGCGCCGGCTTCGTAGAGCGCCACGTTGCTGGCGATGACCTTGGCGTCCTTCTTGCCGAAGATGCGCGCGATCTGTTCGCGGGCGAGTGCGGCATCCAGGCCGTACAGGTTGCACAGCAGCCCGAGCACGAACATGTTCTTGCCCTTGCGCGGGTCGTTCACCAGTTCCTTGCAGCGGGCTTCGAAGGGGGCCTCGATGACCTTGAAGCCGTCCTTGCGCAAGGCCTCCACCGTCTTGCGGTAGCTGGCGACGACGGTCGGGTCGCGGTGCTCGCTCCACATGCTTTCCAGCACGATGGTGGCGCCGGGCTTGAGCTCGCCGGCCTGCACGCGGCCGATCAGCACCTGCTCGTTGAAGGCCACCACGAGATCGGTCTGGTCGCCGCCGTTGGTGATGCGCTGCGAGCCGATGCGGATGCGGATGCCGCTGGCGCCGGCCACGCTGCGCGCCGGCGGCTGGATCTCGGCCGGGATAATCTCCGTCGTCCAGATGCCGTTGCCCATGCGTGCGGCAATCGCCGCCAGGCTCTGGCCGCAGCGCTGCGCGCCTTCACCCGAATCGCTGATGACCTCGACGATGTGTTCGCTGATCGGCACGGCGGGCCGTGGTGTGGTGGCGGTGGCTGGGTCGAGCAGGACGGTGTCATTCATCGTGGTTACTCTCAGTTGGCCATGCCGGGCAGCGCTGCCGACGACGCATCGGGCGCCATGCCCCGATCAAGCTTCCCGCCACGGAACCGGCTCTGCCGGGCCGTTGGCGGACGGTCCCCTTGGGGGGTAGCGAGCGCGAGCGAGCTTGGGGGCTTCATTTCACGTGGACACGGGCGTAGCCGCGCTCGCTGCGCGGGATGCCGAAGAGGCGCGACGCCGGGTCGTCGCCGGGTGGCGCATAGACCCGCTCGGTGTCGCGCAGGCCGAGGTAGGCCTTCATGCCGCGCGCGGCCTTGCGGCCGGCCCCCATGGCCTGGATGACGGTGGCCGCACCGGTGACGATGTCGCCGCCGGCATAGACGCCGGTGATCGACGTGGCCAGGTTCTCGTCGGTCTCGATGTAGCCGCGTTTGTTCAGCTTCAGCCCCGAGGTCTGGCCGAGGATGGGGTTGGCGTTGGTGCCGATGGCGAAGACGACCATGTCGGTCTCGAGCTCGAACGCGCTGTCGGGCACGGGCACCGGCTTGCGCCGCCCGGACGCATCGGGCTCGCCGAGTTCCATGCGTTCACAGCGCATGCCGCGCACGTTCTTCTTCTCGTCGCCCAGCAGTTCGAGGGGAGAGGTCAGCCACAGGAACTCGATGCCTTCCTGCTGCGCGTGGTGGATTTCCTCGGCGCGTGCCGGTGCTTCGGCGGCACTGCGGCGGTAGACGCAGTAGACCTTCTCGGCACCGACCCGCAGCGACACGCGCATCGCGTCCATTGCGGTGTTGCCGGCGCCGATCACGGCCACGCGTTTGCCGGGCTGCAGGGGTGTGTCGAAGGCCGGGAAGTCGCGCCCGCGCATGAGGTTGCAGCGCGTCAGCCATTCGTTGGCCGAGAGCACGCCGCCCAGCGATTCACCCGGGATGCCCATGAAGCTGGGGTAACCCGCGCCGGTGCCGATGAACACGGCGTGGAAGCCCATCTCGCCGAGCATCTGCTCGACGGTGAACAGGCGCCCCACCAGCGTGTTGCACTCGAACTTGATGCCCAGCTGCTGCAGCTTGCCGATCTCGACATCGACGACGCTGTTGGGCAGGCGGAAGTCGGGGATGCCGTACTTCAGCACGCCGCCGGGCTCGTGGAAGGCCTCGAACACCGTGACCTCACAGCCGGCCTTGGCCATGTCGGCCGCGCAGGCCATGCCGGCCGGACCCGAGCCGACGATGCCGACCTTGAAGCGTGTGCGCTCGATGTAGGGGATGTTGGCCCAGCCCTCGGCGATGGCCATGTCGCCGACGTAGCGTTCCAGTCGACCGATGGCCACCGGCTCCAGCGATTCACCCACCGTGCACACGCCCTCGCACTGGTTTTCCTGCGGGCAGACGCGGCCGCAGACGCTGGGCAGCAGGTTGGTGTCGGTGATGACGTCGTAGGCGCCGTGGAAGTTCTTGGCCTCGATCTTCTTGATGAAGCCGGGGATGTCGATGCCCACCGGGCAGCCGCGCACGCAGGGCTGGTCGGCGCAGTCCAGGCAGCGCGCCGCCTCGACCAGTGCGTCCTCGAGCCGGTAGCCCATGGCCACCTCGTCGAAGTTCGTCACGCGCTGCTCGGGCGCCTGTTCGGGCATGGGCGTGCGCGCTTGCGGAATGCTGCGTATGGTCTTCTTCTTCGCGGCCATCGTGTGGTCTCCGGATCAGCGGCAGATGAACTGCATTGACCAAGGCCTTGCGCGGAACCGGCTCTGCCGGGCCGCTGCAAGAGCCCCCTCGGGGGGTAGCGAACGCAGTGAGCTTGGGGGCTTCATGTCAGTGGGCGTGACCAGCGCCGCCACGCAGGCGGCAGCTCTCGTTCCAGGCCTCGAGGGCAGCCTTCTCAGTGGGCTTGTAGCGGCCCAGGCGCGCCATGAGGTCGTCGAAGTCGACCTGGTGGCCGTCGAAGTCGGGGCCGTCGACGCAGGCGAACTTGATGCCGTCGCCGATCTTCACGCGGCAGCCGCCGCACATGCCGGTGCCGTCGACCATCACCGGGTTCAGGCTGACCATGGTCTTGATGCCGAAGGGCCGTGTCGTGTCGGCGCAGCCCTTCATCATGATCGGCGGGCCGATGGCCACCACCTCGTCGATGTCGGCGTGTTTCGACACCGCCTGCTTGATGCCTTCGGTGACCAGCCCCTTGATGCCGGCCGAGCCGTCGTCGGTGCAGACGATGAGTTCATCGCACACGGCGCGGAACTTGTCCTCCCAGAACATCAGACCCCGGTTGCGGAAGCCCAGCACGCCGATGACGTAGGCGCCGCTGTCCTTGTACGCGCGGGCCTGCGGGTAGATGGGCGCCACGCCGAGCCCGCCGCCGACACAGACGACCTTCTTCGCGGTGCCGACGTGGCTGGGGATGCCCATCGGCCCGACCATCGCGTGCAGCGAAGTACCGACGCGGCAGTTCTGCTGCATCTCCTTCGTCGTCTTGCCCACGGCCTGGATGACGAGCGTGATGGTGCCCTTGTCGCGGTCGAAGTCGGCGATGGTCAGCGGGATGCGCTCGCCGTGTTCGTGCTCCATCACGATGACGAACTGCCCGGGCTTTGCGGCCCGCGCCATCTGCGGGTGTTGCACCTCGAGCAGGTAGGTGACGTCGGAAAAGTCCGAGCGTGCGACGATCTCGAAGCCTGACATGGCATCCCCTTGCGTTTGCGGCGCTACGCCGGGGTGGGCACTCCAAACAGCAAGGCGCTCACTTCGGCGACGGATGCCGCTCGATGGTGTTCGAGGCCCGAGGGTAGCGGCGCTGCCGGGCGGGGGCTTGCGCCAGATCAAGCGCCGCCGCCCGGGGGTGCCCCGTAAGATGCGGCGATGCCCAGCCCACCCCTCATTCCGGCCCTTTCCGGCGAACGTTTCGAAGTGGACGGCGTGAGCTGCTACGTGGCCGGTCGGGGCCCGCCGCTGCTGCTGGTGCACACCGTGAACGCCGCCGCCTCCGCTGCCGAAGTGCGCCCGCTCTACGAACACTACCGCGCTACGCGCACGGTGTTTGCGCCCGATCTGCCGGGTTACGGCTACAGCCGGCGTGGCGACCGCGTCTACACGCCGCGCCTGATGACCGACGCGCTGCATACCATCGCGCAGCAGATCCGACAGCGCTGCGGCGAGGCGCCGATCGACGCGCTGGCGGTGTCGCTGGGCTGCGAGTTCCTGGCCCGCGCTGCGATGGAACAGCCCGCGCACTGGGGCCGGCTGGCACTGGTCAGTCCCACCGGGCTGATGGGCAAGACGCCGCGGCGCGGGCCGGCGGGCAGCACACGCGCCTTGCCCTGGCTCTACAAGGCTTTGGCGAATCCGCTGTGGGCGCAGGCCTTGTTCAACGGCCTGACGAAGCCCGCCGTGGTGCGCTACTTCCTGCGCCGCACCTGGGGCGGGCCGGGCATCGACCCGCAGATGACCGACTACGCCATCCTCACCGCGCGCCAGCCCGGCGCACGTTTTGCGCCGCTGCACTTCCTGGGCGCCGGCCTTTTCAGCGCTGACATCCACACCGTCTACGAAGCACTGCGGGGTCCGGTGTGGGCCTGCCACGGCGTGCGCGGCGACTTCACCGACTACCGCGGGCTGCCGTTGCTGAAACCGCAGCCGCCATGGCGAGTGACGGTCTTCCCCACCGGCGCGCTGCCTTACTTCGAAGTGCCCGAGGCCTTCCGCGCCGAGTTCGACAACTTCCTGGCGTCATGAAGCGCCGGGTGTGGGTGCGGCGGCGCGGCGCTGCGGCTGGCATATTCTTGGCGCCGGGCCGCGCGCCAGCGTGCAACTGACCACCACGCCGCCGCCCGACCGCCGCCACACATGTCGACCGCACTCACTGCCACGGAAGTCCGCGTGCTCAGCCTGCTGCTGGAGCGTGCGCTGGCGCTGCCCGCCGACGAGCGCGAGGCCTTCATCGCCGCATTGCCCGAACGCCAGCAGGTGCTGGTGCCGCGCTTGCGCGAGCGCCTGGCCAGCCTGGTGCAGGCCGAAACCGAAGTCGCCGCCCCGCCGCCGCCCCTGCGGCCGAAGGCGGCGCCCCGCCCCGAAGTGCGCGTCGGCCCCTACCGCCTGCTGGAGCCGCTGGCCGGTAACGAGGCCGGCCGGGTCTGGCGTGCCGAACGCGGTGAAGGGGCCGCGCGCCAGGTGTTCGCGCTGCGCCTGCCGCCGCAAGCCGCCGCAGTCGGGACCGACGCCCCTGCGCCGCGTGCAGAGGAAATGCAGGTCGTGCTGCTGCCGGCGCATGCCGACATCGTTCGCCTGGTCGACGCTGGCATCGACGCCCGGGGGCGCTTCTACCGCGTGCTGCCGCTCGTCGAGGGCCAGGGTTTGCTCGAGCATGCGCAGCGCCGCGGTCATGGTGACCGTGCCGTGGCACAGCTGATGCTGAAAGTGGCGCAGCTGGTGGCGTTTGCACACGCCGAACAGGTGGCCTGCGGCGACCTGCGCACGTCCAGCTTCCGTGTCGACGACGAGTCGCGTGTGCTGCTGCTCGACTGGGGCCAGGGCCGTGCACTGCGCGCCGAGACCATCGCTGCCGACCTGTTGGCGCTGGGGCGGGTGCTGCAGACGCTGCTGGCCGGAGTCGAACCCGGTGCGGCCGATGGCGCGGCAGCACGGCCAGCGCGCGCCGTCACGCCCGGCCCCGACCTGGCCCGCGTGCTGCAGCGTGCACTGCGCGCCCCGGGTGTGCCGCCCTACGGCAGCGTGCAGGCGATGGTCGACGACCTGAAACTGATACCCGACTTCCGCCCGGTACCGGGTGCGCCTGGAGGGGCGCTGCACCTGGCGCGCCTGTTCCTGCGCCGCAACCGGCTGGCGCTGGGCGCCGGCGTGCTGGTGGGTGCGCTGCTGCTGGCGGTGGGCAATGCCGGCTGGCGTGCCTACCAGCGCGGCGCCGACCAGACGCAGCGCAGCGACCAGGTCCAGCTCTTCCTGGCCGAACACCTGCCCGGGCAGGCGCCCGGTGCCGACGGCCAGCCGCCCGACATCGCCGTCGAGGCCCCGCGGCTGCAGCGGGCGCTGGAGACGGCGCGTTTCGGTTTCCCGGGTGACCCGGTGCTGCGCGGCCAGGTCATCACGGCCCTGGGCCGGCGCTTCGGCGTCCTGGGCCAGCCCGAGCAGGCGCAGGCCGTGCTGCAAGAGGCGGTGACGCTGCTGCAAGGCACGGCGAACCCGGCCGACCCGGCCCTGCACGCGGCGCGCGTGGCGCTGGCGCAGCAGTTGCTGCACAGCGGCGGCGCGGGTGCGCCGGCGCAGGCCGCGGCGCTGGCGCGGCAGGTGCTGGACGGCTGCAGCGCAGGCGACGCCTGCGCCGCAGCGCGCCAGGCGGCGCAGGGGGTGTTGCAGCAGGCGGGTGCGGCGCGCTGAGGGTGGCCGCAGCGGCGCGGTGCTACAGCGCCTTCGTCGCGATCCTGAAGTCCGGGTCTTCCGCGAACGGCGCCACGTGGAAGCCCAGGTTCACCATCAGCTTGAGCATCGGCGCGTTGTTGGTGAGGATCAGCCCCATGATCTCGGCCAGCCCCATGCGCCGTGCCGCCTCCATGATCGACAGCATGAGCCGCGAGCCCAGGCCGCGGCCGGCGTAGTCGTCGGCCACCAGCAGCGCAAACTCGCAACTCGTGCCGTCGGGGTTGGTGACGATGCGGCTTACGCCGATGATGCGCTCGTGCTCGGTCGTGCTGCCGTCTTCGGCGGTCACGGTCTCCTTCACCACCGCCACCAGCGCCATCTCGCGGTCGTAGTCGATGAGCGTGAAGCGTGCCAGCATGCGCGCTGGCAGTTCGGGCAGCGAACTCGCGAACCGGAAGTAGCGGCTCTCGGGCGACAGCTTGCGCACCAGGCCTTGCAGCATCTCGGCGTCGTCGGGGTGGATGGCGCGGACGGTGTAGGCGCCGCCGCCCTTCAGCGGCCACTCGCGGTCCAGCCCGGTGGGGTAGGGCAGGATGGCCAGGTGGTTGTAGCTGCCCGGTGTCGAACTGGCGTCGTCGATGACGACACGTGCATCCACCGCGATGGCGCCGCTCTCGTCGACGATGATGGGGTTGATGTCCATCTCGCGCAGCTGCGGCAGCGCGCACACCATCTCGCTGACGCGCAGCAGCACGGCTTCCAGTGCGCCGTGGTCGATGGCGTGCGTGCCGCGCCAGGCGTCCAGCATCTCGGCCACCCGGGCGCGGTGGATGAGGTGGCGCGCCAGGAACTGGTTCAAGGGGGGCAGTTCCATGGAACGGTCGGCGATCAGCTCGACCATGGTGCCACCGGCGCCGAAGGTGATGACGGGGCCGAAGGCCTCGTCGGTGGTCATGCCGACGAAGACCTCGCGCCCGCGCGGGCCCTGGCGCGGGCCGGCCATGGGCTGCACGGTGATGCCGTTGATGCGCGCCCCGGGCTGCGCCTTGGCCACCGCCTGCAGCATCTCGTTGTAGCGGTCGCGCACCTGGGTGGCGTTGTGCACGTCGAGCACCACGCCCTGCACGTCGCTCTTGTGGCTGATGTCGGGTGAATCGATCTTGAGCGCCACCGGATAGCCGAGCTGGCTGGCAATCAACATCGCCTCGTTGGCGCTGCGTGCCAGCATGGTGCGCGTGACGGGGATGTGGAAGGCCGCCAGCAGCGCCTTGCTCTCCATCTCGGTCAGCACCTTGCGGCGTTCGGCCAGCACACCTTCGATGAGCAGGCGTGCGCCCTCGGTGTCGGGCATGGCACCACCGCCCAGCGGCGGCGGTGTCTGCTGCAGCAGCTGCTGGTTGCGGTAGAAGCTGGCGATGCTGTTGAAGGCGTCGACCGCACCCTCGGGCGTGCGGAACACGGGCATGTGCTTGGCCACCATGATCTCGCGCGCCTTGCGCACGCGGGCCTCGCCCATCCAGCAGGCCAGCACCGGCTTGGCGGTGGGCGAAAACGCCGCCGCCACCGCGGTGGCGATGGCGTCGGTGTCGACGCCGACCTTGGGTGCGTGGATCACCAGCACGCCTTCGATGCCGCGGTCGGCCACGGCCGCCTCCATGCCGGCGACGTAGGCGGCGGCGTCGGCGTTTTCGCCCAGGTCGTCGACCTTGGCGACCGTCAGGCCCAGGCCCGCCGCCCAGTCGGCCGCCAGCACGGCCGGGCCACCGCCGTTGGTGACGATGCCCAGGTTCACGCCCACCGGCCTGAAGCGCGAGGCCAGGCATTGCGCGGCGCTGAAGAGCTGGGTGAACTGGCGCACGCGCACCACGCCGGCGCGGCGCAGCGCGGCGTCGAAGACGTCGTCGGCGCCGACGATGGACGCCGAGTGCGTCAGCGCCACCTTGCTGCCCGCGGCCTGGCGGCCGGACTTCATCACCACCACCGGCTTGGAATAGGCCGCGGCACGCAGCGCGCTCATGAAGCGGCGGGCGTGGCGTATGCCCTCCATGTAGACCAGGATGCTCTGCGTGCTGCTGTCGGCGGTGAGGAAGTCCAGCACCTGCGGCAGCTCCACCGCGGTGTTGGGCCCCAGCGAGATGACGGTGGAGAAACCGACGCCCTGGTGCTGCGCCCAGTCGAGCATGGCGGTGGTGAGCGCCCCCGACTGCGACACCAGCGCCAGCGGCCCCGTACCCGCCAGCGGGCCCATGGTGCTGGCGTTGAGCTTGAGTGCCGGGCGCTGGATGCCCAGGCTGTTGGGCCCCAGCAGGTTGACGCCATGCTGGCGCGCGATGTGGTGCAGCTCGGTGCACTTGGGGGCATCCAGGCCGCTGGTCAGCACGAGTGCGGCGCGGCAGCGGATGCGGCCGGCGGCTTCCAGCGCCGCGGCGCATTGTTCGGCAGGCAGTGCGATGAGCGCCAGGTCGGCGCGCGACTGCGCCAGTTCGGCCAGCGTGCCGTGGGTGTGGATGTCCAGCCAGGTGACGGGGCCGGCGTAGCCGCCCTCGGCCAGCGCCGTGCGCAGCGCGGCGGCTTCGCGCGTGGGCGCCGCGGCGTCGGGGTCGCCGGCGAAGGCGATGATCGAGCGGGGGTCGAACAGGGGGGTCAGGAAGTGGCGGTCCACGGCAGGTCTCGCAGCGCCGACAGGGCGCGTTGATGCGCAGCATAGGCCCGCGCGCACGGCCGCCTTGTGACGCCGCGCAATGCCCATGGCACCATCGCGCGCCATGAGCGTGAAAAAAGCCGCCACCGCCGACGTGCTGGACGACGAACTGCTGCGCGCCATCGCGCAGCGCGGCGGCGTGCGCAGCTGGCCGGCGAACGTGGTGCTGGTGTCCGAGGACGACCGTTCCGACGCGCTCTACATCCTGCTGGCCGGCCGCGTGAAGGCCTACGGCGCCGACGCCGACGGCCGCGAGGTCGTCTACGGCACCCTGGGCGCGGGCGAGTACTTCGGCGAACTCACGCTCGACGGCGGCCCGCGTTCGGCCAGCGTGATGACGTTGGCGCCCACCACCTGCGCCGTTGTGCCCGGGGTCGAGGTGCGCGGGCTGCTGGCCAGCCAGCCCGACTTTGCGCTGCACCTGGTGATGAAGCTCATCGGCTTGCTGCGCGCGTCCACCGCGCAGGTCAAGAGTCTGGCGCTGGAGGACGTCTACGGCCGCATCGCGCGCCTGCTGCGCCAGCTGGCGCGCGACGAAGACGGTGTGCTGGTCGTGCCCGACAAGCTGACGCAGCAGGACATCGCCGAGCGCGTGGGCTCGTCGCGCGAGATGGTCAGCCGCATCCTCAAGCCGCTGCAGGAAGGCGGCTACGTCGAACTGCGCGGCGGCCGCATCGCGCTGCTGAAGAAGCTGCCGGCGCGCTGGTAGCGGTTGCTGCAGTTCAGGCGGCGACGTCGGGGCCGGCCAGCAGCGCGCGGTTTTCGGCCCGTCCCTGCAGCACACGGTCACGCGTGGCGGGGTCGCGGATGTGCGCCGCCCAGGCCAGCAGGCTGGCGCGGGCCTGCGCCCACAGCGCCGCGGCACGCGGGTCGCCGGCGGCCTGCAGCACGCGGCAGGCGGCCAGTTGCGCGTCGTTGCCACAGCTGCCGTCGCCGTCGCCGGCCTGACCCAGCGCGGGCAAGTCGGCCTCCACCGCGGCCAGGGCAGTGTCGAGCCGGCCGGCCTGCTGCCAGGCGGAGGCCAGCAGCAGTCGGCAGCGCAGCGCCTCACGCGGCATGCCGGCGCTCTTGAAGCCCTGCGCGGCCTGGGCCAGCAGGGCCCGCGCGACGGCCCCCGTGTCCGCCCCGGTGGCTGCCCCCGCAGGCGTCTCTTCGTCCGTCTTCGCGACGACGTCGGTGGCGCCGTGCAGCAGCGCCTGCGCCTGCACACGCTGGCAATCGGCCGCCAGCGGCACGCCGCCGATGCGTGTGTACTGCGCCTCACCCTCGCGCGCGTGCTGCAGCGCGGCTTCGTGATCGCCGCGTTGCAGCGCCACGCGCCCCTTCAGCGACTGCGCACAGGCGATGCCGCTGGCCAAGCCGGCGCTGCGCGCCAGCGTGTCCAGCGCCTCGGCGTGGTGCTGCGCGCGCGCCATGTCCAGCAGGTCCAGCGCATGCGTGGCCAAGGCCTCGTGGGCCGAGCATTGCAGCCGCAGGACGCCGCGCTTCTCGGCCAGCGCCAGCGCTTCTTCGGCCAGCTGGCGCTGGCGGTCGAAGTCGAGCTCCTCGCGGTAGAGCATGCTTGCGACCAGACGCAGCGAAACTTCGTAGATGTGGTCGCTGCGTGCACGCATCTGCTGCGCCGCCAGCGCGGCCTGGGGCAGCGCCAGCTCGATGTGGTGGCGTGCCAGCGCCGCGTCGCCGCGTGTGCGCGCCAGCCAGCTCAGCTCGCCGTGCCCCAGCGCCAGCGGCACCGCGGCCCCCACCGGCGCGGCCAGCGCCACGGCACGCTCGGCCAGCGTGCGGGCCGCATCGGGTTCACCCAGGCGGTCGTGCAGCAGGGCCTGGCCGATCAGGGCCTCGGCGCGCAGCGCATCGTCGTCCAGTCGCTCGGCCAGTTGCAGGCGCGCCGCCAGCGCGTGGGCCTGCAGCGTGCGGTCGCCGACCATGTCGGCCACCGCGGATTGCTGGACGAGCGCGCGCCAGCGGCGTGGCGTGTCGCCCAGGTTGGGCAGCGCCAGCAGGCGCGCGGCGTAACCCAGCGCGGCCTGGTTCGCGAAGCGCGCCGCCGCCGTGTTCATCGCCCGTTCGTACCAGTCCAGCGCACGTTCGTGGTCGCCGGCGCGTTCGTAGTGTTCGGCGGTGATGCCCAGGTACTCGTCCTCGCGGTCGCCGACACGCTCGGCCAGCCAGCGCGCGGCCCGCGCATGGCCGCTGCGGCGTTCGGCGCGCAGCACGGTGTCGTAGGTGACCTGGTGCAGCAGGTGGTGCTGGAAGCCCTCTTCGCGCGTGTCGGCGAAGGTGCTCTCGGCGCGCGGCTGCACCATGGCCTTGCCGTGCAGCGTGGGCAGGTGGGCCGGGGCGGCCGGGTCCAGCGCCGACAGGGCATCGTCCCAGAACACCGGGCCCACGATGCTGGCCTGCTGCAGCGCGTGGCGCTCGGCCGCACCCAGGGCGTCCAGGCGCGCCTGCAGCACGCCCACCAGCGTGGGCGGGATGCGCGCGGCGTGCAGCCGGTCGGCGTTCAGACGCCAGTCTGCCCCGCCGGTGTCGATGACACCGGCGTCGACCAGCATCTGCACCAGCTCCTCGGCGTAGTAGGGGTTGCCTTCGGCCTGGCCTTCGACCACCGCGCGCAGCGCCGGCGGCACCTCGGGCATGCGCTGCAGCAGCGCGTCGGTGAGCGCGCCGCGCTCGTCCGGGCGCAGCGGCTGCAGCGGCAGCAGCGTGTGACCGGCCCAGCCTTCGCCCCAACCCGGGCGCATGTCGCGCAGGCTGGGGCGTGCGGCCAGCACCAGCGTCAGCGGCAGGGCGTGGCGCGTGCACAGCTGCTGCAGCCAGTCCAGCGAGGCGTCGTCGGCCCACTGCAGGTCGTCCAGCAGCATCACGACGCTGCTGCCGTCGCTCGCGGCCAGACCCTGCACGCAGCGCGCGAAGGTGTCCCAGGCGCGGTCGCGCAGCAGGCGCGGCTCTCGCTGCAGCGCCACCACGGCGGGGTGGGCCGAGAAGTCCATGCCCACCAGTTGGCCCAGCAGCGCGGCGTCGCCTTCGCCGTCGCCTTGCAGCAGCGGCCGCAGGCCGTCGAGCAGCTGCTGCCGCGCCGCCTCGCCGGTGCTGCTGTCGGCGATCTGCAGCCGCCAGGCCAGCACCTCGCGCAGCAGGCCGTAGGGCTGCAGGCGGCTGTCGGGCTGCGAGCGGCCCAGCAGCAGCCAGCAGCTGCGCGGGTGGGCGTCGAGCCGGCGCTGCAGCTCCAGCAGCAGCCGGCTCTTGCCCAGGCCGGCGTCGGCCAGCAGCGTGACGGCCTGCAGGCCGCCACCCGCGGCCGTGGTCTCGAAAGCCTGCAGCAGCTGCGCCAGCGCGTCGTCGCGCCCGACCAGCGGGGTGTGCAGGCCGTCGACGCCCCGCGCGGCGACGCGCAGCGAACGCGGCAGCGCACGCTGCACCAGATAGGTCAGCAGCGGCTCGTCCTGGCCCTTCACCAGCAGCGGCGGCTGCGCCTGCACCTCGAAACTGCCCCGCACGAGGCGCCAGGTGTCGTGGCTGATGCGCAGGTGGCCGGGCGGGGCGGTCTGCTCCATGCGCGCGGCGATGTTGACGGTGTAGCCGCGGATCGCGCCTTCGGCGTCGACGCCGCTGCCCAGCAGCACGTCACCGCTGTGCACGCCCACGCGCACGTCGAAGCCGTCGTGGCCGTGCTGCGCCTGCACGCGCGCGCCCTGCTCGCGGGCGATCTGCAGCAGTGCCAGGCCGGCGTGCACGGCGCGGTCGGCGTCGTCCTCGCGCGTGTGGTCGGCGCCGAAGACGGCCAGCAGGCCGTCGCCGACGTACTGCAGCACGCGCCCGCCGTGCTGCTGCACCTGGGCCGTGAACAGCGCCAGCGTGCCGTCCATCACCTCGGACACGTCTTCCGGGTCGAGCGTGCGCGTCAACGAGGTGGAGCCGACGATGTCGGCGAAGAGCACGCTGACCTGGCGGCGCTGCGGGGGCGGGGAGGTGACATCCATCGGCGGCATTCTGGCGGCATCGCGGCCGGCGTGGCGTGGATACTCGCGCTGCGGGC
>LNFM01012027.1_pt1 | contig 19839 bp, 15 predicted proteins | sample 596031 | NCBI WGS metagenome assembly LNFM01 (sample SAMN04254537, study PRJNA301005) | activated carbon metagenome | isolation source: dual media filters at the Ann Arbor, Michigan drinking water treatment plant | place: USA: Ann Arbor | reverse complement strand
CGCCGCCTCAAGCCCTGGCGCTGGAGAAGCCTGAGACGCAGCCCATCACATTCGAATGGAACCCGAGCACTTCCGGCGATGCAGCCGGATACACCATCCGCATCTCGAACACAGCCGCGACGACCCACTACACCTTCCAGACTGGTCGGGAAACCCACCTGACCGTTGAACTCCCGAGGGGAGAAAGCTACATCGCAACCGTGCTGGCCTTCAATGGCGCCGGGCAGAGTCCCCCGGCTGACTACATCCGCTTCGCTCTGTTTTGATTCCTCCCCAGATCGGCGCGACCCGAAACCACTGAAGAAGGCGGCCGGGATGTGTCAGAACCGCCTGGCAGACCAGAATTGCATCCGTTTTTCTGTACGCACCGTCAGTGCGCTGCCGGGGCTGACGTGTGGGCCTGGTCCTGTAAAATTGCGTCGAGCCTGATTCGGGATTGGCGCTGAAAACGTTTCACGTTATCTATCGCAAGGAGCGGATCGGCAAACGCCTGGTCGGACGGCGCGATCGGGGCCAGCGGGAACATGCTTAAGGCAGATCGCTTCGCAGCCGGCTTGGCTTTCCAGGGGGTATAGAGCGGGTCGCCGACCAGCACCATACGCCAGCTCACCCAACGGCTGGTCAGGTAATACGACTCGACCAGAGAGTACTGGCCGGTCATGAGCAGCGCAGCGAATTCGAGCGGCTCCGGAAACGCATCCAGATAGGGCTCCCCGACAGAGCCGAGGGTCGCAGTAATCCCATGATCCAACGCATTCTTGCACCAGCCTGACTCACCGGAGCTATGGAGACTCACGGCTTCAGCAGAGGCCATATGGTAACCGATCGCGCCGGTCCGGAAGGTAAAGGCATCTTCATATTGCCTCAACCGATACCAGCCCGAATAGAACGCCACATCCGGCGCGGCGCCGGGACGCTGAAACCGCGCCTCCGTGTTGTCCAGTTGCGAGCGATACGTGGTGTGCTCCGTGACAAACTGATGCAAGTCCCTCAGACTTTGATCGTAGCGGCCATAGGTATCGGATGGATCCTTGACCGGCAATCCGCGCGCATCCAGGTACACCGTTCCGCTCAGCCCCTGCCGCTCCGCCTCCATCGCGCGATCCACCAGCCCGCTCGCGAGATCAGCAGTCGAGGCATCGAGCCGGCTCACCATGAGAACAGGGATCTCTCGATGTGCCGCTCCGGCTTTCTTGAACGCATGGTGCAACGGATTCGCCCGGCGCCAGGCCGCGCCGTACAGCGTCCGATCCCACCAGAGCAGGCTTAGTTCACTGTCGACGCTCGCATCGCCATGCTCATCCGACAACTGATTCAGTTCCATCGCGGCCAGACCGAATACCCCGTAGGTTCCGTACACCTGCTCAACCCGTTGATAGAGATCGGTCCGCCGATCCCGAATCGGAAGCTCCAGCGATCCCAGCAACAATTGTAATCCCTCCGCTTGCTGCACTCGCATCTGCGTGGCCGCCTCACTCCTCGAATCCTGCCCATCCCGGAGAAGTTCGCGCCGGAATTGCGCGAGCCCGGCCACCCCCTGATGCTGCCGGACAATGGCCTCCAATTGTGAAGACCACTGCGCATCGGCCGGCGGCTTCAGCTGCCTCACCCGCTTGGCGGAGGCTTGCACAGCCTCGTCGACGCGGAGCAAGAATGCGATATTTCGCTCGTAGGTGACGGGACTCTCGGCATGCGGCGCGGCAGGAGCGGGGGCGGAGCCTGAAATCGCGGCGACGGCCCGGGCCCGACGCTCGAGATCTTCCAGCCGCACCCGCGCGGCACCGAGTCTGGCGGCTGCATCGCGACGCCAGCGCTCTTCGTCGCCCGTGAGCTTCAGAGCGGCAACCCGGAGCGGAACTCCAAAGACCGTCACGGCCACACGAATCGATTTGTGAATGCCCTGCGTGTGGAGCATCTGCCGCAGGGGCGTCACCAGGCGGCGCTCATAGTCCTCCCGGCTCATGGTGTCGTCGAGCGGAAGATCCAATTTAGAGATGTGCTGCGCAGGAATTCCCCGGCGCATCGCATAATGGTGTGCGACCAAGAGACTCTCACGGCTATTGGCATTAGCAACAATCACGACCTGATCCGGGGAGAGCTCCGCTCGAACAGTAGGAATATCGAACAACAAAACCAGGCCCTGGAGAATCGACACAAATCCAATGAGGAGCGCCGAAGCAGCTCTGGGGCCCGGACCCATCGCTCTCAAACAGTCGCTTCGCAACATCTTCAGTCTTGGCCTCTCAAGGCCGGTTTCAGGAATGCCCGAGACCAGGCCCGCTCTACTCGAAATTTACGCATCGGTAATCCGTCTCTAACTCTGCCGCAACGCTGGGTTTATAGACTGTACACAATACAACAATATAAAGGGAGGAACAGATGGTCACAGTCGGACAATTGATGAAGAAAGAGCTGATTACGGTGGACGCGGGGACATCGGTGATCGATGCGGCAAAGCTCATGAAAACCTGCAACGTGTGCAGCGTGCTGATCGCCGAGAAGGGACGCATCATCGGCATCGTCACGGAATCGGATATCGTGAAGAAGGTCATCGGCTCAGATCGTGGTCCCTACTTCATCCCGGTGGAAGACATCATGAGCGCCCCGGTCGTCGGAATTGAAGAACGAAGCCCTCTCACAGAAGCGGCAGACTTGATGAACAAGCACCGGACCCGCCATCTGGGGGTCATGAAGGGTGGATCGGTCATCGGAATTTTGTCCGTCCGTGACTTACTCCAACCGGTTTCCATCGACGAATTCTAATCCCCTCAATCCCCCCGCCACAATTCTGTCATGCCGACTCTTCCGCGACAATCGCGGGAGAGCGGGATCTGTCTAGTGAATGCTGAATGCTGGATGCTGGAAAGGAATGTCGGAGGCCCCTAAGTGCGCAATTTATACCCGACGCCGCGCACCGTCACGATCAGGGCAGGATGAGTCGGATCGATTTCGATCTTGTGGCGGAGCGAGTGGATATGGACGTCCAGCGCGTGTTCTTCGAGCGCATAGCCCTCCCCCCACACGCGATTCAGCATTTCCTGGCGTGAAAACACACGGCTGGGAGACTCTAAAAACTGCCGGAGAATTTGAAATTCCTTCGGCGTGAGTTCAACCTGACGCCCTTGCACAGTCACCTCATGCCGGTCGAGATCCATTTTCACATCGCCGACCCCATAGTGTGTCGTGGTGCCGCTCAATGTTTCACGTCGTCTCAGAATGGCACGCACTCGCGCCACCAGTTCACGGGTACTCTGGCTGCACACGACCAGATCGATCCCGCGATCGTAGTCCTGCACGCATTCATCTTCAGTGCAAGCCGGCACGGTATCATCGATGGCAACGATGGGAACGGTCGCCAAGGTCCGAAGGTTACGCAGATTCGAGGTGGTCCCGGTTTGGCGATCAATGACAATCAGGGACGGCACCGACGCTTTCGCCTCGCTAAACGCCGCGGACTCAGTCGTCACGACAGTGCCGCGGTAGCCGTTACTCTCCAGCGCTTTCTTCAGCGATTGCGCGAATGAATCCGTTCGAACGAAGATGAGGATAGATTCCGGAAGCTGGGCTGAGCTTGATATGGTTGCATGCATCGCGATGGCCACACTACTGCCTTGCAGTTAAGCCAGCCTTAGGGCCATGTAAATTGTCCGTTAACTTCTGCGTCCTTCCCAGCAACAGGGCTCCGGCAAGTTAACTCTGAGTTAACATGCCGTTAATGCGACCGAAACGCCTTATTCCTATAGTCGTACCTGCTTATCGGCATACCCACTTCGCATGAGGACATGACAAAGATGCCCTGTTATCGATTCATTTCGCGATGTTATCTGATCACAATTGCCGTCTCCCTCTGGTTGGCCCCAGGGACCTGGGGCCAGGTCCGACCCGAACTGGACCCTGCGATTCTCCCCTACGCTCAAGAGGCCACTGTGGCGGGAAAGTTCCTTGTCTCCGGATCGGAAACGATGAGGCCGTTGATTCAAGCCTGGGTCAATGACGTTCGTCGCCGGAATCCAGGGCTGAAGATCGCCGTGGAAGGGAGCGGCTCGGAAACGGGGCTGTCGGCCCTCCTGGAGCATCGTTCGGAAGTCGCCGCCATGTCCCGCCGCATGACTGCCAGGGAGATTGCTGAATTCGTGAAAGAGTATGGATTCGAGCCGACGGAAGTTCCCGTGGCCGTCGATGCCCTGGCGGTCTTCGTGCACCGGGACAACCCGCTCCCGGGCGTCTCGCTCGACGAGCTAGATGCCATGTTTTGTCTGCAGCGGCATCGCGGCCTGCCATATGTCGTCGATTCCTGGGGATTGGTAGGACTCCAGGACGAGTGGTTTGAAGCCCCAATCAACCTCTACGGACGAAACGGCAACTCGGGAACCAGTTATTTCTTCAGGGAGGAAGTCTGCAAAGGCGGCACGTTTCGGCCTCGCATGGTGAACGCGGACGGCTCCGCGTCGGTCGTGATGGACATTATGCGGGACCGGTTCGGGATCGGGTTCAGCGCGATCGGCTATCGCACTTCTCTGGTCAAGCCCCTGCCGATCGCCGCAGTCAAAGGCGGTCGCTATGTGGAGCCGACGTTCGAGCAGGCCATGAACGGGTCGTACCCGCTGCGGAGAAACCTGTACCTCTATATCGCCCATCCCGCAAGCCTCGCGTCTGCCCAACCGGTCTCGACGCTCGTTCAGTTCGCGCTCAGCGCGCAGGGCCAGCAGTTGGCGGTCGACTACGGATACTTTCCCTTGACGGTCCAGGAAATCGCCCGGCTCCGCGCCAAGTGGCCGCCCTCCGTCAAAGCGGCGCTGGCGCCCATGCCGTCCCGTCCAACGAACTGAACGCACAGCAACGGAACTCGAGCTGGAAGGTGGAGATGCCGCGAACAGACGCCGTCGCGACAACGTCATTTTGGTCGAAGGTCGGGATGGCCGGACTCGCGGCGTTGTCCGTCGGATGTCACGCCGCGCCGTTTCCCACCGTGATCGTGTACGAAACCTCCGAGGCCTATGTGCGGCTGGAGGCGAATCACCTGCTCACACACCACGCCGGGTATTCCCATCCCGTCTCGATCGCCCCGGACCTGATGGCCGCCGTGCTGGAGGGCATTCAGGTAGAAGAGCCCTACACCCGGCTTCCCGTCTATGACGACCTGTCGATTCCCAGACGGCACCCGGCCTTCACCGAATCCGACATCGACCGTTTCGCACCGCTCTTGAGCCTGGCACTCCGGCAAGCGACACCGGAAGAGGTCGTGACCACCTATCCGGATCGAGCCGTGAAGTCACATCGGGCGGGCTCTTCGTCGAAGGAGACGAACTGCATCTGTTGCTAAGCAACCTGCGGTCCGGGACGCACCCCGTCGCGGATATCGGGGTAGCCCCGTCGGAAGACGATCGGCTGAGACCGCTGGAATCGCTTGCCCCCCAGCGGGGAGCGCTGGTCTTTCTGCCGGCGTCGGCGGCGCGCAATCCCGCTCCCTCGGGCCTGAAGCGAATCACTCATTGGGACCGGCGGGAGGTCATCGTCCGGTTTCATGCCCTCACCCCCCGCAGCCAAGCGAACACACCGGCCGATATGAGCGGGCCTGGCAGGCCACCGCGCTAGAAGCTCCACTGCAGCTGAAATCGAATCAGATTCCCACTGTTCTTCTGATAGGGAGTTTGAAGACAGGCGGCCCCGATGGCGAGGGAATTCGTGCAGGTCGTCGGCGCGAACTCCGGGTCGGCCGACGTGCGGGACGTGAATGTGCCCATGACGGTTAGTTCGACCGCCTGGTTAATTTGGTATTCGAGTCCAATCTCCAGCTCGCGCACGGAATTCCGCGGGGCGTTGGCTTCGTGCTTCTTCCCTCCGAAATACTCCTGATAGCGCACAAACGGAATCATTCTCAGACAGTAGGTGTCGCACTGATAATTGTAGAACAGCTGCGCATATCCTCCGCTAACAGTTCCAACGACGACCTCCGTTCTGGCCGTGTTCAGCTCGGGCCCGCGCCCAACCGTGAATTCTGCCTGGAAACCGATAGGCTGGGGATAGGCGATGAGATGCCAGGCGACTCGCTCATCCAGATAATTCCCGCCGTTCCGGAGCTGCGGGCTGGAGGACAACGCCGCGCCCGTGCCGGAAAACGTCGGCGTCAGGGGAATGATCGGCGTAGTGCCGACATTGAACTGGCCGGTGTAGGCGTCCATCCCGATTTCAATCATCTGCCGGTTGATGAACGGAAGCTCGAACGGATAGGAGGAATGAAACACGACATGTTTGTTTTTGTTGGCATCCCGCTTGTTCGCGGTCTGCCCGCCGTACACTCCGATGCCGAGCATCCCGTAGTCCCCCGATCCCTTCAGCCCGCTGTCCACCAGCCGCCGAAACCGCTCCCGCACCGATGTCGGCGCGTAATAGAGAAACAGGCCGAGATCGCGCTCGTTGTTTTGGGCGCTGTTGATGGCGTCGTTCCGGTCCAGGGCCAGGCGATTCTGGCTGGATTGCATGTTTTCGAATCCGAACGGGACCTTCGACAAGCCGGCGCGTATACGCCATTCCTTGTCCTCCGTGAGAAACAGATCGGCGTACCAGTCGCGCAGCGTCACGGTCTGTTCGGTTCCGCTCAGAAGGCTGCCGAACTCCGGCTGGATGTAGACGAAGACCCGTTCGTGCGGCTGTCCGCTGAGGATGATACGGCCTCGGCGAAGGAAAAACTCGTTGTTGCGCCCAATGGAGCGATCGCCTTGGGCGCTCAGCAGTTGGTCCCGATTGAGCGTGTTATTGAAACGAAATTGCGTATACCCGCGGAGGCTGATCTTCTCGTACCATCGTTCCCTGACCGGCGCGTCGCCGACGCCCCGGCTTTCTTCCGACGCCTTACTCTGACGCTTTTCCTCCTCGGCCTTGATCTGCACCCACTGGTCGATCGTAATTTGCTTATTCTGCAGCAGGGCATCTTCCAGCTTGCCGGCCGACGCGGGAGCGCCGGACAGTCCGAGGCCCATCAGCGCGCACACCCATCCGCCTACCCACTTCCGTACCATCCTATTCATCACAATCCCTTCCTCAAGCGGCTCATCCAAGAACCAGCAGAATAGGGAGAGACGATTACAGCCGGGTTACGATCAGCTCCGGTCTCGGTTAACTCATCAAGCAGGGGAAATCTCGGTGGCGGCAACTATGCCGGACAAGCCGGCGGGACAGAGTCGACGGAATCTAGCAGGCTGAGGAAAACTCGGTTGATGCCGAGAATATGGTTAGAATCTTCCGTATGGTGCTGGGGTCAGAATAACCTCAGGATGCTCAAAAAGGCCGTCCAGCAAGGCCGCAGCGAGTGAAGGGCCGAGGCGTACCCTCTGGGGTACGTTGAGGGTCTGAACGATGCGAGAACGCCGCTGGTGGACTTTTTCAGCATCCTGTTAAAAGCAGGCCCGCAGGCGCTGGCTATAGTACTTCGCAAAGCCTTTGATCCATCTCGGTGAACTGAGAGAGCTCAAGCTCCACGCCGGATTGAGGCGCCGGAGACGGATTCCGACATCGCGGAACTCCGGATTCTGCTTGTGGATAATCATGTACAGTTCGCAGGCCTTCTGCGTCCGATGGAGGGTTTCCAATGTGCGGGCGAGAAAATAACGCATATTGAGACGTTCAATGTCCGTTCCTTGCTTGCTTTTCAAGAGAGCCACCAGCTCCTTGGCCGCGTCCTCATGCCGGCCGACCGCGCTAAGGCACAACGCAACTTGGGACATCGCACGCACCTGCTGCAGCGCGTCCGTCGCCGCCCGTTCGAATGCAGCAATCGCCTGTTTGTACGATCCGGCCTGTTTCAAGGCGAGCCCCTGTTCGTAATACGACTGGGGCTGGGCTACAGGCTCAGTCGACGGCTGGGGAAGCGCTGAGTCCTGCGCTGGCGGAGGAGAAGCCGGCGCAGCCGCCGCAACTTCCAGTGCTTCAGCGACGGCATCCTCCTGACTGAACAGATCGTCGAACGCATGCTGCGCAACCGGCAGGATGCCTCCCGCCCGCCGATCGTTGGTCGCGCGCCAGACGATGTCGGCGGTCACCAGCGGCGCGCGTTCCGCATAGCCATAGGCGAGAGACACATCGCAGACCTGATTGATCAAACGGGCGTTGCCGCCGGTCAAGCGATGCACCATGACCGACGCCTGGGTGGTCATAACCGGCCGCGCGCCACCCGCCATCGACATGCGGTGCCGGATATACGACGGGGTTTCATCCTCGCCGAGCGGTAGTAAATGATAATCGACGGAGATGCGCTGAGCGAATTGGATGAGGTCCCCGCGCTGGAGCAGTCCGCGGAGGCCCGGCTGGCCCGATAACACGATCTGGAGCGGCTGATTCCGCCCGTTGTTCACATTCGACAAGAGACGCAATTCTTCCAGCATCGCCGGGCCGAGATTCTGCGCTTCATCCACCACCAGGACGACCCGCCGCTGGCACTGATGCTCACGGGCGATGAAGGCCGTGAATGCCTTGAACAACTCGACGCTGTCCATGCCTTTGCCGTCGAGATTGAACGCCATCAGAACCCAGGGCATCAGACTCCCCAGGCCGGCGTGCGTGTGCGAGAGCACCCCCAATGTCACTTCATGCTGCGACTGCTCCAGGATGGTGTTCAAGAGAGTCGTCTTGCCGGTCCCCGGCTCGCCGGTGATGACCGTAAAGATGGCCCGGTTGAATAATCCGTACTCCAGCAGATTCAGCGCCGTCTTGTGCTGCTTCCCCAGATAGAGGAAGCGGGGATCCGGCACCAGCGTGAAGGGATTGGTTCGAAACCCGTAGAACGATTCGTACATACAAGCCTCGCAGGCGGTCGGTTAGTTTGCAGCCAGCGCGCGCATGGCATCGACGTTACGCTGGTCCTTCCCCGATTGATTCAAGACCGTCCCGATCACAGGCACCGCCCCACGCACTAGGGCCAGCGACTCTTTGATATCCTGGCGGGTTGTCATACCCTCCCCGGCCACCAGCAAGAGCGCGTCCAACGAGGGCGCGAAGGCCAGCACATCCGAACTGACCAGCAACGGAGGCAGATCGATCACGATGACCCGGGCCGGATAGCGATGCTTCACGTCCGTGATCAGCCCCGACATCCGCGTAGAAGTCAGCACCTCGGCGGAGCGCTGAATCGGGCGGCCGCCGGGAAGGACCACCAAGCGCCCCAACCCCGGATGGATGAGGATGTCCTCCAACGGACAGTCTTCCAACGCATAGTCCGCCAGGCCCTTGCAGTTCCCCAATCCAAGCAGGGTATGGACAGTCGGATGCTTCAAGTCGGCATCGATCAACATCACGGTTTGCGTCGTTTCCATTGCCAGGGTTATCGCGAGATTCAACGCTGTCAGCGACTTCCCTTCCTGCGCTCGCGGGCTCGTCACACCGAGGACATTCCAGTGATTCTCCCGCAGGCGATGCAGCACCTGCGTGCGCAAGAGCTGATACCCGTCGGCAAATTCCCCCCGGTCGAACGCCGCCACGACACGATGACGCCGCAAGACTTCTTCCCGGCATTCCACCACCCGCGTCTTGGAGTACACGATCGGCGGAGGGTTCTGTCTGGAAGACGGATAGGGTTCGGAACGGCCCCCGGCTCCCTGCCTGGACTCCTGCTTATACTGTTCGATGGCTTGCGAGAGTTCTTCCATGGCTCTTCTCCTTATCCCAATCAGGCCAGACCGAGTTTCCTGAGCGCGGCAAACCAGACGATATCGAGCGGCAGCCAGAGGTAGTGCGCTACGACCGCCGCGATCACCGCCGCCCCGGCCCCCGCCCACCGCCAATAGCGGCGGCGGCGAATCACGTCCAGAACCTCCTCTTCCATCGGGAGATAGCGAATGACCGCCAGCGGGGCCATCCCGGCTGCCAGACTCAATTGATAGGGAGTACGGATGGTCTCGTCCATCTGTTCGGCCGCCGCCCCGGCTCCCACCCCGCCGACTACAGCGAGCAGCCCTGTGAGAATCAATATGACCGGCCGGTTCGGCCGCTCCGTCCGCTCCGGAAGATCGGCCGGATCGATCAGAGAGAATCGTTCTCCCTTGCGCTGAACTTCGAGCCCTTCCGAGACCTGGGCTTCCATCAGGCGGGAACGAATTTCCTGATACTTGTGCGCCGTGCCCTCTCGATCGCGCATCAAGTCCTGGTATTCCGGTTCAACCTCCGGAAGACGCTCGACCCGTCTGGCCATCTCCTCAGCGCGTTTTTTCAGCGAGACCTTGGACTTTTGAAGCGCCTGCAGCGAGGCCGACGTGGACGCGAGCTGCGATTGAATGTTGATATAGGCCGGGTTCTCCGGTTTGAACAACGCCGTCCTGGGCGGTCGCTTGGTCATCTCCGCCAGGTCTCGCTCCAAGCCCGCCACAGCCTGTCGCGCATGGGTCACGTCCGGATGATCCGCTCCATAACGCTCCAGCAGAGTCGCCAACTTGGACCGTTCTCCCTCCAATCTCTTCGGGACATCCTCTCCCGGCGCGTCGCCCCCCGTTTCCCGCTCCAGCGCCGCCAGCTCTTGTTTCATCTTGATGATGTCCGGGTGATCTTCGGACAAGTACCCGCTGGCGCTGGCGTATTGCGCGCGCAACGCCTTGAGTCGCTCCCCCGAATCGAAGATCCGCTCGCCGCTGGCGGCAATCATGGGCGTGTTGGGTTTCAGCGTCGCCAGCTCGCCTTCCAGAAACCGCTTGCGCTCTTCAAGACTCCGGATGTCGCGATCGACGTCGATCAATTCCCGGTCCGCCTGATTCAACAGTTGCATATTGAGCTGGGTCAGCTCCGGCAAGGCTCCGCCGGCTTTCTGTTTCACCACCGCGATCTTGCCTTCGAGCGCTTCGATATGATGCGCAAGATTCTCGGCTTCCTGTTTCAGGAACGCCGTCGTCTGCTGCGCGTGGCGCTCCCGCGACTTCAGATTTTCCCCCAAAAACAAATCCGTCAGCTCGTTCGTCACCTTCTGGGCCAGATCGGGGGTTTCACCGTCATAGGCCAGCGTAAAGGCGATCGTCGCCTGGGTCGGAGTCTGAGTGCGCTTATCGACCACTTTGACGTTGATCACTTCAATCTGAATATCTTTGACGAATTGCTGCAAGACCTCCTCGGTCGGACTGCCCTTCCGGAGCCTTTTGTACAGCCCATACTGCTCCACAATTCTCCACAGACTCGCCCGGCTCATGACTTGCTGCTTGATCGTTTCAATCCGCTGATCGGCATAGCTGGTCATCGTCGAGCGGACGAGATCCGTGGGAATCTCCTGCTCCTCGATCAGGATCGTCGCCTTCGACCGGTACACCGGAGGCCACAGAAAGGCCGTGGCCAAACCGACGGCCGCGATCACAGACACGACGGCAAAAATGACCGACCGGCGGCGGTGGACCATCTGCCTGAAATCCTTTACGGCATGACCGGCTTCGACCGGCCGATCTGCTCCGATAGACTGCGCGATCGCCATAAACACCTCTCCTTAACGCCCGACCGACAGCTTGGGCGGGTAATACGTCAGCATCACCGTCGTCGCGTTTCCAAACGCCCGTTCGCCGAAGCTCTCCACTTCGCGGCGGTTATAGGTATAGGCGACCGTCAACGACCACCATTCGTCGAACTTCCAGGTCAGGCGCGGGCTCACGACGACATACCGGTTTTCAGGAAACGTGAACGGCACCGCCTTGGACGCTACTGAGGAGGCCAGAAGCACTTGCGCGTTCACCGAGGCATTCAGGCGATCCGTCAGATCCTCGGAAAGCGTGACGCCGGCCCGTTCCGTCTTCAGCAGCAGACCGAACCCGCTCGGGTTGATCTCCCGGCCGATGACGATCTCGGCAAACCCCGATTGCCATTGCTGCTTGAGACTGCCGTTGGCCACCCAGAGCATTTGCGTATCGCTGAGCCGCGTTGGTCCGAACGAAATACTCGAGGAGACGACCTGGGGCCCCCCGGTCACGGTCACCGCCAGCCGCTCCGTAAAGGCGTGCGCCCACGAGGCCTGGGCTCCCACGATGTCGGACCGCAAGGCGCTGGCTGTCGGGACGGTGAAATTCGTGTAGGTCCCCAGCAGCATCAGGCGGTCGTTCTCCGAAGGCTGATAGGCAAGCCCCGTGGACCCGCCCTGCACCTGATAATCCACCAGCCCCAGCCGCGCGCCGTCCTCGTACGTGGCTTTGGAATACTGGTAGGAACTCTGGAGAGACAGCCGTTCCGTGAACGCGTGTTGCCACGACGGCGCCAGATTCCACATGTTGCGCTGCGTGAAGCTCAACACCACTCCGGTTTGCAACAGTTCCCCCCTCAACGTGTTGTCTCTCGTGAATCCGCCCTCGAATCCGAATGTTTCGCGATCCAGTCCATATTTTACGGACAGTGGAAAACTGAGGTTGAGCAGCTCCTGGTTTCGCCCTCCGTAGTACCGCACCACATCCGCCGTCGCCTTTCCACTGACCTCGATATTCTCAGTCGACCCGGCGAACTTCACCCCTGGCGACACCCAGTGTCCATACACCGGCTTCTGCGGACCGGCCACCAGCAACAGGTTGCTGTTGTACTCACCCTTCACTCCCAACGACGGTTCAGCCGACCATTCTGCCGCGTACCCGTTCAGAACAAGTCCGCCCATGCAGAGACTGCTTCCCGCAAACGCCGCCGTCACAAGCCATCGCCACATCATAAATCTACATCGTTGCGATGGAGGGTGATCCCTCAAGGCACCATGACCACATCACCGCGCTGGAGCAGGACATTGCGCTCCAAACTCTTCCCTCGTTTGAGATCTCCATAGGGAACGGGGATCACTTGTTGCTCGCCACTGATACGCCGGATGATCCGAATATCGTTTTCAGACGCAAACGGCGTCAGACCTCCGGCCAGACTCAAAGCCTGCAGGACATCCGTCGTGTGGCCGATCATGAATTCGCCAGGCTTGTTGACCCGGCCCAGTACATAGACACGATAGCTCAATACTTTGGTCGCCGCGACCGAGACATTCGGGTTGGGGATATATTTCGCCAACCGCTTGGCGATATCCGCGCGCACCTCTTCAACCGTCCGCCCCGCCGCCTGCACTTCACCCACGAGGGGAAACGAGACAAACCCGTCAGGCCTGACGACGACCTCTTTGGTCAGGTGTTCATCCTTCCAGACAGCGATCGCCAGCACGTCTTCCGCTCCCAGGAGATACTCGACGCCGGATCCGGTGCCAGGCGTCGCCCCCGACTTACTCGAAGACTCCAATACGCTGCAGCCGCCGAGCCAGAGCAGCAGCCCGCCGAGAAGCGTCCGGGATAGCATTCGCATGACATGAGAGAGCGGCATCATCTTAACCATCGATCTTCGCCAGCATGGATTTGGCTTCCTCAAACCAGGGATAGGACTGCTTGGACTGGAGCGCCTGCGTGAGGTGCGCGCGCGCATCCGCCCGAGCGCCCGTCTGCGCGTAGATGACACCCAAATGGTAGTTCAGCACCGGATGATCCGGCGCCTTCGCCTGGGCTTGCTTGACCAGCCGCAAGGCGTCCTGATGATGCCCGAGTTTCAAGTGCGCCCAGCCGAGCGTATCCAGGAAGAAGGGATTCGGCGCCTGCGTTTCGAAATCGCGGCTCAATGTCAGCGCCCGCTGGAGACTATCCGGGTCGCCTTTCTCAGTCAGCAGGGAGGCCAGATTGTTCGACGCCAGCATCGACTTCGGATGACTCTTGAGAATGGCTTCGTACTGAGCGACCGCCTCGCCGACCCGCGCCCGGCCTTCCAGACTGGTCGCCAGCATGAGGCGAAGTTGCTCGTTCTCCGGATTCTGGCCCAGCGCCTGCGTGAGGACGGCATCGCCGGCGTCGGCCTGCTGCTTCAGGTAGTAGTCCCGGGCCAGATGCATCCAGGGGGTGACCCACTTCGGATTCAGCCTGGTGGCGGCTTCGAAATGCGGCTTCGCCGACACCGCATCCCCGCTCGTCAACAACATCTCTCCCAGGAAGCCCTCGGCAAAGGGATGAGCCGGCTGTTCGGCCACCAGCGCTTCGAGCGTCCGTTGAATCTGCTGGGTCTGGCCCCGCCGCACTCCGAGTTGGACGAGCGCAAGCAGCGGCTCCGCGGCCTGCGGCGCCTGCGCGATCGCCCGGCGGTACGCCGCGTCGGCCTGATCCCACTGCTGCTGCGCGGCCGCGAGATGTCCTTCCGCCAGATCCGCATTCACGCGGTTCGCCCCTGCCGTCCGCAACCTCGACAGCGTCTCCTGCGTGCCGCCCCACTCCTTCTCCTGCATCTGAAGCTGGAACAACAGGCCCAGCAGCGCGACATTTCCCGGTTCTTTGGCGATCAGGGGATCCAAGCGATGACGCGCCTCCTTAAGACGCCCTCCGGCCGCGTCCAGCCCGACCAGCAGGACCTGCGCGTCGGTGAGCGACGGCGACAGCGCGGCGGCTTTTTCCAGGCTTTCACGGGCCAGCACCACATCGCCGTTCAACAGATGCGCGCGCCCCAGCAACCGATGGACATCCGCAGCCTCGGCTGAATCCTTCAAGACTGATCGAAAATCCTGGGCCGCCGCTTTCCCGTTCCCGCGCTGGAGGGCGATCTTCCCGCGCAGCAATAAAGCGTCCGAGGAGAGAGGATTGTCCTTGAGAATGGCCTGCAGCGCCTGTTCCGCCTTGTCGGTTCGTCCGGCGGCCCAGTCCAGCCCCGCCAGCCTCACTTGCGCGTCCAGGCCCTCGGGACTTCCGGCGAACGCTTTTCGAACTTCCTCATACACCGCCTGCGCCTTCGCCGGCTGCTGCTGGCGTTCATAGAGCGTTCCCAGCGCAAATCGAATCTTCGCCGCGCGCGGCAAGTCTTCTTGGGCCTTTCGAAGGAACGCCTCGGCCTCGGACGGCCCGCGCCGCTCCGCCAGATATTCCCCCATGGCGAGGCGCCGGGTGTCGCTGTCCGGATCAAGCTGGATGGCCTCGCGCATGACAGCTTCAGCCTTGTCGTATTGTTGCTGCCGATCGAACAACGCGGCGCGCCGAATGCGGTGATCGAGCACCGTGGGTTCGAGCGCGATCAGCCGTTGGAGGGCGCCGTCGGCGTCCGCCGGTCGTCCATCCCGGATGTAGGTCATGGCCAGCGCGTCGAGCAGTTCGATGCTGCCGGGATGCGCGTCTAGCGCCTGCAGGATCACCGTGACCGCCTCTGCCGTTCGGGCCCGAGCGGCATACAGCGATGCCAGCAAGAGGGCGGGGTCCACCTCCTTCGGGGCGCCATTGCGAAGCCCTTCCGCCTGCGCCAGCGCTTCATCGACATGCCCCCCCACCGCCAGCGCGGCGATCCGCAAGGACTGGGCACCGATGTGCCCGGGATGCGAGGCCAGCACCCGGTCCGCCACGTGGTTGACCCGCTCCACCGCTCGAGCTTCGAGATAGTACTTTCCGAGCTTCAACCAGGCTTGGTCGTGTTCGGGATTCAACTCCACCACCTGCTGGTATCCCGTCACGGCATTGCGCCAGTTCTTTTCCTTCTCCTCCACCTGCGCGTAGAGATAGTACGCCTCCGCGTCTTTCGGATCGATCTTCAGGACGTTGCGGAGAGCCACCCGAGCCTTGGAATAGTTCCCTTCCTGAAAATATTCCTGCGCGCGCAGGCGGTATTTCGCCTTGCGTTCTTCCGGACCGCCGCAGCCCACCAGACTGACCGCCACAATCGCCGCCACAAGACCCATCAGATGTCGATTCATGACCGATCCCTCCCTCTATTCCCCTTCACGCCCACCACACCCGAACGGCCAGACCGGCCAGCATCCCGGCCGTCAGCCATCCAAGCCGGACAACCATGGCCTGGTGCATCTGGAGTAGAAGCTCGAACGCAAAAAACAACACGATCAGCGTCGCCGTCACCACGCTCAGATGAACGGCGCCGACCGTTAGATCTGAGAGAAACGGCATCACCACAGCCAGAAAGACGATCAAATAATCCAGCGGAGTCGTCTGAAATCGCGCATCGCCCATCCAGCGAATGGCAAGGACGACGAGCACGGCCAGCGCGACAACCCCCAGCGTCAGCGGCGACAGCCAGTCGGCCGGCCACTGGCGCGCCGACGTCTGCGCGTAGTACACCGCACAGGTGCTCCCGATATAGAGACCGGCTCGAACAGCGAGGGCCGTGCCCCGCGCGATCACCAGACTTCCCAGCACCGCGGTGCCGAGTCCGGCGGCGATCACTCCGACTTCCGCAGGGATGTCCCCCGGCGTCGCCAGACACGCAAGCAGATACAACGGCACGAGCAGCGTGAGCGCTCGCAGCGGCCAGGCGCGCAACGTGGCGGGCGCAGCGCCGGCCGCCACCGCTGGCTCCTCCGACGAAACGGCCGCAGGCGTTGGAGACGCCGGCCGCTGGGATGATCGGACGAATACGGACAGGACCGCCGCGGCAAACAGCGCATAGACCGCCAGCAGAATCGCATCGCTCTGCCAGCGCAGCAGAGCGGCGCACAGGACCGACAATCCTTGGGCCAGATAGATACCCGTCACGGCCTGCCGGTGCGACAGGCCCGTCGCCAGGAGTTTGTGATGCAGATGATTGCGGTCGCCGACAAAGGGCGAGCGTCCCTGCCAAATGCGCTGCCCCATCACGCCGACGGTATCGAGGAGCGGAACGCCCCAGAGAAACAGCACGAGCAGCGGACTGTAGGGGGCGCGGGCCGCCACGGCGAGGTAGTGCCCGAGAAACTGGCTGCCTGCATCGCCCATGAACACGCGGGCCGGATAGGTGTTGAACCGGAGAAATCCCAGGAGACCGCCCAGCACCGACACCATCAGCAGCACCAGCATCTGGTCGTTAGCCTGGTAGGCCAGATAGGCGATCCCGGCGAAACTGATCAGCGACAATCCGCCGGCCAGCCCGTCCAGCCCGTCGGCAAGATTCACGGCGTTCGTCATCCCCACAATGACGATCATGGTAATCGTCGCCGCGGCCCAGAGCGGAAGTGCCTGATCGTCAGAGAAGGGCATCGCGGTCACTCGCACGCCGGCATAGGCCACGACAACCGCCGCCGCAATAATCTGTCCGGCGAATTTCATCCGGTGGTCGAGCCCCACCCGGTCGTCCCACATCCCGAACAGCAGAATCACCACGCCGCCCAATAGACTGGCGAGGATCATCCGGTCCTGAGGCGCCCAGAGCAGCACCGCCGCGATCGTGCCGGCCGCAAACGCAATCCCGCCCACCTTGGCGATCGGTTCCGCATGCATCCGGCGATCGCGCGGCACATCGATGAACTGAAAACGCCAGGCCGAGGCGGTCAGCGCCGGAATCAGCGCCATGCAAATCAGCAAGGACCCGATGAAACTGAAGAACAAAGCGGTCGACATGGCCACAGACTCACACGCCCTTTCTCAATCGGGCACATAGGCCGGCAGCAGAGGCTGGACGGCCGCCGCCATCTGCATGACCCGCTGATCCGCCACTCCCTCCGATTCGCCGGGCTGCACCGCGGCCACCAACCGGATCAGGGCTCCGTCTGTCCGTTTCATCGTAAGCGCATCCACGAACAGGAAGAACTTCACCAAGTACTCGCTCGTCACCATCCGGTGGCGCTGCTTGAACCAATAGAGCACGACTTGTTTCTGCGCACCTTTCTGGATCAGGACCCGATTCGCTCGAAAGCCTTGCGCCCCTGCCTCTCCGGCAGGCACGACTACCTCGTCGGATGCAGTAATTTCCCACCCATCACCTGGAATACAGGCTTTTGGAGAATGTGCAGCCCGCCCTTTTTCCTGCGAGCGATAGTAGGCCGCGTAGAAATTGACCGGACCGGCCGGGCTCTGGTAATTGGCCAGCAGATAGTCGTCGAAACGCAAAACGTCCACGTACATTCGCTCCATCACCATCGGTTCGCCCTGCCATCCGGCCAACTGCATGGGGAAATCGACAAAATTCTGGCGCATAGGGGGTGCTTGGTCGCGCCCGGCGGCATGAAACGACATCAAGGTCGTCACGGCCAACAATCCGAGACAGGCGAGAGCCGGGCCGCTCACGACAAATGCGGCGGAACCGGAAGACAACGCCGCTCCCGGGCGCGCCGCAGGCCGATCGACGTCCGGCGCAGATCCAGCGCCGACCCGCTCCAGCAACCACATTTCCGCGCCGAGTATCGCCAGACTCAACACGAAGAGGAACCAGCCCTCGAACGCATGCATGAAGCCCTCGGCGGCGCTCCGACCGAACTGATCGACCAGCACCCCGATCAATCCGATCCTGAGACCGTTCAAGAGCACGGCTAAGGGGATCGCCGAGGCGACTAACACCACCCGCTTCCACAGACGATTCTGGAACAGATAGGCGCTCAACAAGGTCAGGGCGATCAACGGAATCAGATAGCGCAAGCCGCTGCAGGCTTCGACCACTTGCAACTGGATCGGGCCGAGGTCGATGACGTTGCCTTCCCGGAAGGCCGTCACTCCGATCAGTTGCAGAAAGCCGACGCCCAGCGCCGACGACATGAGTTGCAGCGAGGATGACAGACTCTGCAACAGCATCTGCGGCAGCGGAAACATGGTGAGAAGATATCCGAGGGGAAAGGCCATTTCACGGGTCGCACCAGGGCCACAGACCGAGAGAGTAAGACCGATAATCATGAACCACAGCGAGAGATGCTGGTGGAAATACACCGTCGCTAGTTCGCCAATAACATACAACGAGAGACCGAGCATCGCGGGAACTATCCCCCACCAGGACGAGACAATCCCCGCCGCCATAATCCGTTCACGGCGCCACCAAATGAGGGCCGCCGTGATGACCGGCACGAAGAACCCGTGGCTGAAGTTGTCATCCTCCATCCACTGGGTCACCAAATACTCCAGGCTCTCGGCATACGCGATGCCAAATAGAAGGACGATGACCGCCGCCGTTCCCCAGAGCATAACCGGCCGGCGGCGATGCAGTCCGGGAACGCCAACTTCGGATTCGGATAAGACCATTTCACTAGCCGGCATGGACGTCACTCCGGAGAATTCTATTTCGTGCTGCTGTCCCATCGCGCCTCAGGAAAAATCTCTCCAGCCGGCCAGTTCCAGCGCGACCAATCCGACGAATTGCGACCCCTCGACCAACACGCGTTTCCACAACCGGCGCGGTTCGCAGGCAAACCGCCACAACCACTCGAAGCCCATGTCGCCGACCCAATCGGGCGCGCGCTGCACCGTCCCCGCCAGAAATTTGAATGCAGCGCCGACGCCGAGCACCAGCGGCACATTCAGCCGGTCACGATGGGTATAGATCCACTGCTCTTGCTTGGGGAGCCCGAGCCCGACCCACAACACATCCGGCTTCGCCTCGTTGATGCGCCGGATCGCCGCCTCGTCTTCTTCTTCCGTCAACGGGCGAAACGGCGGCGAGTACGCTCCGGCAACCGTCAACCCGGGGTACTGCTGCGTCAGATTGCCTGTCAGGCGTTCAAGGGTATGATCGGTATCGCCGTAAAAATAATGTCGGAAGCCGAGACCCTGGGTGCCGAAAAAGAAGGCCTTCATCAAGTCGGTGCCTGCGACTCGGGACCGCACTGCGCCGCCCTTCCATTGCGCCACTTTCACGAGAGAGATACCGTCAGGAACGGTCAGGTCCGCCTGCCGGACCATGCGCCGGAAATCGGCCCGGTTGTGCGCCTCGACGACCGCGTGCATGTCGGCCACCACGACCCAATGAGGACGGAAGCGCTCGTGCCTGACCCAATGCGTCATCACCGCCACGACGTCGGGAATTTGGATCATATGGACGGGAAGCCCGAGAATCGGCACCTGGCTGAATCGACTCGCTTGCTCTTGCTCAATCGTCGCTGAAGCCATCGCAGACCTCCTTGTGATACGCACGACGCCGGATCCATGGGAGGCCAAGTCT
>LNFM01006212.1_pt1 | contig 19839 bp, 22 predicted proteins | sample 596031 | NCBI WGS metagenome assembly LNFM01 (sample SAMN04254537, study PRJNA301005) | activated carbon metagenome | isolation source: dual media filters at the Ann Arbor, Michigan drinking water treatment plant | place: USA: Ann Arbor | reverse complement strand
CCAAGTGGCCACGGATCGTGGCCGAGTGAACCCCGACACCGCGGCCGAGTGGCCGCCACCCGCGAACCCGGCGGAGGATCCGGTACGCCAATTGGACCTCGACGGCGCGGCCGATTGACCACGAACCCGGACGGGACGATCCCCCCGCCGGGGCTCAGGCTTCGAGGACCGCCCGGACGAGGGAGGCGAAGGCGTCCCCCCGGACCTGGAAGTCCCGGTAGTCGTCACCCGTCGGGGCCCCGGGGGACAGGAGGACGACCCCTCCGCGCGGCACGAGGCGGCGGGCGTGGGCGACGGCGCCGGGGAGGTCGTCGGCGAGGACGGACGGCGGGAGCGGGCCTCCTCCCCCCGCCACGGCCCCCTCCGCCGCGATCCGCTCCAGGATGCGGGCTCCGTTGCCGGGGAGGCCCACCACGCCCGCGACCCCACCCCCGGCGCCCGCGACGTACGTGGCGAGGGGTGCGTAGTCCTGGGCGCGGTCGTGGCCGCCGACCAGCAGCACCGCCGGCCGGGGGGCGAGCGCCCGGGCGGCGGCGACGGTCGCCTCCGGGATCGTCGCGATGCTGTCGTCCACGAACAGGACCCCGTCCCGCTCCCCCACCGGCTCCAGGCGGTGCGCGAGGGGCCGGAACCCCGCGAGCGCGCCGGCCAGCCCCTCCACCGCGACCCCCGCCGCGTCGAGGGCGGTCAGGGCCGCGCACACGTTCGCCAGGTTGTGGTCACCCGCCAGACCGATCCGGTCCCGCGCGGCGAAGTGCACGCCGCCGCGGGTGACGCCACCCGGCGCGACGTCGAAGCCGGCGGGGTCGCAGAACCACCGCGGCCCCGGCAACCCGGCGCCCCGCTCCCGCACCCGTGGGTCCGCGGCGTTCAGCACCGACGCCATGTCCCGCCGGTGGGCGAAGAGGTTCAGCTTGTCGTCGTGGTACCGCTCCTGGGTCCCGTGCCAGTCCGTGTGCTCCCGGAACAGGTTCAGCAGCACCCCGACCGGCGGCGATGCGTCGAGGTCGCTCGTCTGGAAGCTCGACAGCTCCAGCACCCACAGATCCACCCCGGCGCCGTCGGTGGCAAGCACATCGGCGAGGGGGACCCCGATGTTCCCGGCGAGCTGCACCCGCAGCCCCGCCGCCCCCGCCAGGTGCGCGATCAACGCGCTCGTCGTGCTCTTCCCCTTGCTCCCCGTCACACCGATCGCCGGGGCCCCCGCGTGCTCCGCGAACCACAGGTTCGTCCCCGTCGTCACCGCCACACCCGCCTCGGCGAGGGCCCGCGCCTCCGGCCGGTACCGGCTGATCCCCGGGGACCGCACCACCACGTCGCACCCGAGGAGCACCGCCGGGTCGGCGGACACCCCGGCCTCCGCGACCCCCTCGTCGACCAGCGTCAGCGGCGTCCCCGGCAGGCGCTCCGCGACGACACGGGCGATCGCCCGGCCCTCGCGGCCGAGCCCCCACACCCCGACCCGCCGGCCCTCAAGCTCCGAGAGCCGCACGCGCCGCCCGCAGGTGTCGTCCCGGGATCGCGTGGTCGCCCCGCGGCGCCCGCCACGCGTCTACGGCGGCGGCGTCGGGCCCACCGGCCGCCCCCGCGAGCGCCACCACCACCGCCGCGTCCGACCACGCCGGGTCGGCCGCCAGGGTCCGCAGCGCCGCCCGCGCCTCGTCGACCTCGCCGACGCACTCGAACGGCTTGTCCTCCTCGATGCCCAGGATCGCCCGGTACCCCGCCTCCTGGAAGGGGTGGTCGAGCAGGTCGGCGCCGAAGACGCCCGTCAACGCCGTCCGGTCGAGGAACGGCGCGAGGGCGAGGAACACGAACCGGCACTTCGGGCAGTCCCCGCACCACCCGGGCACGGCCGGCTCGTGGATCCTGAACCCCACGTTGCAGCTCATGAACGTCGCGTGGTGCTCCGGCAACGCCGCGAACGCCCGGCTGATGGCGAGCTCCGACCACGGCCGCAGCAGCGAGAAGTACACGAGGTCCGCCGCGACGTCGCGCCGCACGGCCGCCGCCAGGTCGCGCTCCGCCTCCCACCCCTTGCTGTGCTGGTGGTTCACCACGCCGCCGAACTCCGGCCAGTCGAAGTTGCCGGACGACGCCGACCGCTCGTTCGACATCACGACGGAGTCGCAGTCGTGGAGCAGGGCCGCGACCACCGCCGCGCACGACACGATCGCGGTGATCGGGACGTGGCCGTTGAGGGCGCCCGCCCGGTTCAGGTCGAACAGGCGGGGGTCGAGGTCGCGGGCGACGTGCAGCATCGGCACCCCCTCGATGCGCGCCGCCGCATCCGCGGACGGCTTGCGGCCCACCGAGAACGCGATGACGTCCTCCCCCGCCCGCGCCAACGCGGCCAGCGAGACGACCGAGTCCTTGCCGCCGCCCACCGGCACCAGCGACCGCCGCGCCAGGCCGAGCGCGGGCGCCGGCGCCGGGTCGCCGCCGGAGTCGGGGAAGGCGATGCCGCGCCCGATGTCGGCGCGGCCGTTGCGCCACGCGAACTCGCCGAGCCCCTGGGTCCACAGGCGCTCCAGCGCCCGCGCCGTCGCCGGGGACGGGGCGTCGCCGTCGACGTCGATGCGGGGCGGCACCGCCGCCTTGAAGTAGCTGACGCCCGCGACCAGGTGCAGCAGCCGGACGGCGGCGTCGAGCGCCCGCGCCCGGTCGCCCCCCGGTGGATCGCCCCCCGGGACCGGGAACGTGAAGGTCTCGGTGAACGCGATGTCGTCGAGCGCGTACCCGAGCCGCACCACGCCGGTGGACCAGTCGGCCGCGCGCTCCGTGAACCGGAAACGCCGCACCGACGCCGGGGAGAACGCCGGGGCGGAGGGGCTCATCCCGGCAGGCTCTGCAGGTCGCGGAAGTACAGCGTGAACCCGACCGCCGCGAAGATCGCCGCGATCAGCCAGAACCGCACGATGATCTTCGTCTCGCTCCACGCCGCCATCTCGAAGTGGTGGTGGACGGGGGTCATCAGGAACACCCGCGCCCGGAACCTCTTGAACACGATCACCTGGATGATGACCGAGAGCGCCTCCGCCACGAAGATCGCCCCGATCACGACGAGCAGCAACTCCGTCTTCGTCATCACCGCCATCGCGGCGATCGCCCCGCCGAGCGCGTAGGAGCCGGTGTCCCCCATGAACACGGCCGCGGGGAACGAGTTGAACCAGAGGAACCCGACGCACGACCCCGCGACGGTCGCCCCGAAGATCGCGAGGTCGCGCTGGTCGGACACGAAGGCGATCGCGGTGTAGGACAGCAGCACGATGGCCGCGCACCCCGCCGCGAGGCCGTCGAGGCCGTCGGTGAGGTTGACCGCGTTCGCGGCGCCGGCGACCACGAGGAACACCACCACGAAGAACGCGGCGACCCCGATCTCGAACGACTGGTCCCACACGGGGACCACGAGCGTCGTGGGGAGGCCCACCACGTTCACGGCGACGAGCACCACGACGGCGGCCACCACCAGCAGCCCGAGCATCCGCACCCGCCCCGACAGGCCGAGCGAGCGCTTCTTCACGATCTTCATGAAGTCGTCCACGAAGCCGATCGCCCCGCACGCGATGGTGGCGAAGAGGACGAGCATCGCCTCGGTGCTGCGGCTCGACAGGATCACGAACGGCAGCGTCGTCGAGAGCAGGATCAGCAGCCCGCCCATGGTGGGGGTGCCCTGCTTCTCGGCGTGCCCGGCGGGGATCAGCCCGGCGGGGCGCACGAACTGGCCGACCTCGTTGGCCCGCAGCCACGCGATGAACTTCGGGCCGAGGAACATCAGCAGGGTGGCGGCCGTGATGGCCGCGATCAGGACACGCGGCAACGGGTTACCCCTCCGGCGCCAGGGCGGCGCCGATCCGCTCGAGGGCCATCGAACGGGACCCCTTGAGGAGCACGACGTCGCCGTCCTCGATCAGCTCCGGCACACGTCCGACGGCCTCGTCGACGGTGTCGATATGGACGGTCCGCAGTCCGTCGGCGCCCTCGACGTACGCCCGGGCGCGCTCCCCGACGGCGACGAGCAGGTCGATGCCGGCGGCGGCGGCCGCGGCGCCGATCTCGCGGTGGAAGTCACGTTCCGCCGGACCGAGCTCCATCATGTCGGCGAGCACCGCGACCCTCCGGCCGGGACGGCCCGCCAGGTCGGCGAGGGCGGCCCGCATCGCGATCGGGTTCGCGTTGTAGCAGTCCTCGATCAGGACCCCGCCGCCGGGGAGGGGGCGCTCCTGGCCGCGCAGCGCCGACAGCTCCACCTCGATGCGGGCACCCGCGGGCGGGACCGCGCCGAGCGCGCGGCACACCGCGAGCGCCGCCGCGGCGTTCCGCAACTGCCAGCCCTTAGTGACGCTCAGGTCGAGGTCGAGGTCGGGCCGGTCGCCGAACCGCACGACCGTCACGCCGGGGTCGAGGGTCGCGAGGAAGGGCTCGAGCAACGGCTCGTCGGCGGGCACCACGGCCGTGCCGCCGGGGCGCAGCGCCGTGAGGATCTCGGCCTTCGCCGCGGCCACCGCCTCGACCGTGCCGAGCAACTCGAGGTGGACCGGGCCGATGGAGGTGATGACCGCGACGTCGGGCGGCGCCAGGGCCGCGAGCTCGGCGATCTGACCGGCGCCGCGCATCCCCATCTCGACCACGGCGACCTCGCAGTCCTCCGGCAGGCCGACCAGCGACATGGGGACCCCGATGCCGGTGTTGCGGTTGCCGGGGGTGCCCTCGGCCGCGACCCCCGCGGCGCGGAGCATGGCGACGAGGATGTCCTTCGTCGTCGTCTTGCCGGTGGCACCGGTGACGCCCACCACCCGCGCGCCGCTGCGCTCCAGGGCGATCCGCCCGAGCGCCTGCAGCACCCCGACGGGGTCGGGCGTGACGATCACCGGCTTGTGCATGCCCTGCACCTCGCCCTCGATCCAGCGCCAGGCGGACTCCCCCACCACCGCCGCCGCCGCGCCGTCGCGCAGGGCGTCGTGGGCGTGGGTGCCGCCGTCGGCCGTCTCGCCGCGGATGCCGACGAACAGCCCGCCCTCGACCACCTCGCGGGAGTCGACGAACGCCCCCTCGAACTCGGTGTCCGGCGTGCCGGCGGGGAGCCGGGTCTCGACGCCGCACCTCCTGATGTCGTGCACGGTCAGCCTCATGCGCTCGCTCCGCTCCCCGTCAGGATCTCCCGGGCGACGTCGCGGTCGTCGAAGGGGGTGACGACCCCGTCGCGCTCCTGCCCCTGCTCGTGCCCCTTGCCGGCGACCAGCACCACGTCGCCCCGTCCGGCGCGCCCGATGGCGAGCGCGATCGCCCGCCGCCGGTCCGGCTCGACGACCAGCTCGGCCGGTCCGCCGTCCCCCGCGACGATATCCCCGATGATGGCGTCCGGGTCCTCGCTGCGTGGATTGTCCGACGTGACGACGGCCACGTCCGCCATCCGGCGCACCGCGTCGCCCATCTGGGGGCGCTTGCCGCGGTCGCGGTCGCCCCCGCACCCGAAGACCGTGATCAGGCGGCCGCCGGCCACCAGCTCGCGGGCGGCCCGCAGGACGTTCTCGAGGGAGTCGGGGGTGTGGGCGTAGTCCACGATCACGGGGAACCCCTGGCCCGCGTCGACCGCCTCGAACCGCCCGGGCACGCCGGCCACGGAGGCGATCCCGGCCGCCACCGCCGCGTGGGGCAGCCCCAGCAGCTCGCCGACGGCGACCACCCCGGTGAGGTTGGAGAGGTTGAAGCGACCGCGCAGGGAGCTCGTGATGTCGATGGGGCCGCGCGGCGTGGCGATGCGGGCGCGGATGCCGGTGTCGAGGCCCTCGACGCGCTCGGGCCGCACGTCGGCGGGCGCGTCGACGGCGTAGCCGAGCGCACCCGTCTCGCGGTGCAGCCGCACCCCGGCGGGGTCGTCGAGGTTGACGGCCCCGGGCGGGTCCTCCCCCTCCCCCTCGGGGCGGGCGAACAACGCCCGCTTGGCGGCGTAGTACGACTCGACGTCCACGTGGTAGTCGAGGTGGTCACGGGTGAGGTTGGTGAACAGGGCCGCCGCGAACCGCGTTCCGGCCACGCGCCGCTGGTCGAGGGCGTGCGAGGAGACCTCCATGGCGCAGGCGGTGTCGCCCGCGTCGCGCATCCGGGCGAGCAGCGCCTGCAGCGCGATCGCGTCGGGGGTCGTGTGGGTGACCGGCAGGACCTCACCGCCCACCCGCGCCTCGATCGTGCCGATCAGCCCGCAGCGGCGGCCGGCGGCGTCGAGCACCGCGCGCAGCAGGAACGCCGAGGTCGTCTTGCCGTTCGTCCCCGTCACCCCCACCACGTCGATCGCCCGGGAGGGGTGCCCGTGCAGGGCCCCCGCCGCGAGCGCCATCGCCAGGCGGACGTCGGGGACGACGACCTGCGGCACCGGGAGGTCGAGGGGGCGCGCGACCAGCAGTGCCGTCGCGCCGTGGGCGACGGCGTCCGCGGCGAAGTCGTGCCCGTCGGCCCGCAGGCCCGGCACCGCGCAGAAGAGGGCACCCGGCCCGGCGGCGTCGGCGCGGTGGACGATGGAGGTGATCCTCGTCGCGCCCGGCTCCGGCGGACCGCCCGCGGGGTGGACCAGCCGCCCCCCGGGGACCTCCCCGATCAGCTCGTCGAGGGTCATGCGGGAGCGGACACTACCAGCCCCGTCCCGCGTCTCAGGGCGAGATACGCAGGTTTTGCAGGGACAACTCGGCGATCTGCTCGAAGGCCGGAGCCGCCACGTCACCACCGTAGTAGGCCCCCGAGGACGAGGGCTCGTCGATCACGACCGCGATCAGGAGCTGCGGGTCGTCGGCCGGCACGTACCCCACGAACGACGACGTGTAGAGGGTCTCGCTGTAGAGCCCGGTCTCGGGGTCGATCTTCTCCGCCGTGCCGGTCTTGCCGGCCACCTCGTAGCCCTTGACCTGGGCGAGGGTGCCGGTGCCGGTGCCGTCGCTCGCGACCACCTTGCGCAGCATCGCGTCGACCTGGCGCGCGGTGCGCTCGTGCATGATCCGCCGCCCCGCGGGGACCTCGGCGGGGCGCCCGCCGACCGAGGCGACCACGTGCGGGGTGACGAGGGTGCCGCCGTTGGCGATCGCCGCGAAGGCGCGGGTGAGCTGCACCAGGGAGACGCCGACGCCCTGGCCGATCGGGATGTTCAGGATCGATGTCCCCGACCACTGGTCGTCGGGGAGCACGAGCCCCTCCACCTCGCCGGGGTAGTCGATGCCGGTGGGGGCACCGAAGCCGAAGCGGCGGATCCAGGCCTGCAGGCGCTCCTGCGAGAGCCGCTCCGCGATCTTGACGGTGCCGATGTTGCTCGACTGCTCCAGGACCTGGGTCGCGGTCAGCGTCACCGGGCCCCGCTCGTGGGCGTCGGTCAGCGTCCGGTCGTAGAGCGTGTACTCGGAGGGCAGGTTGAAGAGGGTGCTCGGCTGCACGACGCCGTCGTCGAGCGCGCCGGCCATCGTCACGATCTTGAACGTCGACCCGGGCTCGAAGGTGTCGGTGACCGGGCGGTTCGTCACCTGGTCCTGGTTCAGGGTCTCGCGCTTGTTGGGGTTGAACCGGGGGACGGTCGCCATCGCCAGCACGGAGCCGTCGCGCGGGTCCATCACGATGCCCATCGCCCGTTTCGCGCCGTACTCCTCGCGCGTCGCCGCCAGCACCCGCTCCACCTCGGCCTGGATGGCCGGCGAGACCGTGAGCTGGACGTCGGTGCCCGGCTCGGCGGGGCGGTCCGAGAGCACCTGGATCGGCCGGCCGAAGACGTCGCGGATCTCGACGCGGTGGCCGGGCGTGCCGGTGAGCGTCCCGTCGAGGCTCTGCTCGAGGCCGGAGATGCCCTGGTGCTCGTCGCCGGTGAGGCCGATGAGCTGGGCCGCGAGGGCCCCGCCCGGCTGGAAGCGCTGGTAGGTGTCCGAGAAGTAGACGCCCGCGATGCCGAGGTCGCGCGCGGCGTCGGCGCGGGCGGGGGTCACGTTGCGCGCGAGGACGGCGTAGGTGCCGCCCTTCGCGAGGATGTTCGCCAGGTCGTTCGGGTCGCGGCGCAGCGCGGCCCCGAGGCGGCCCGCGACGTCCTGCGGGTCGAGGATCAGGTTCGGCGAGGCGGTGACGTCCACCGCCAGGCGGTCCGCGGCGAGGTCGGTGCCGTCGCGGCCCTGGATGGCGCCGCGAGGCGCGAGCAGATCCGCTTCGGCGCGGTTCTGGGAGAGCCCGCGCGAGGCGAGGTCGTCGGCCCGGACGGTCCCGAGGAACGCGGCGCGCGCGCCGAGCAGGCAGAACAGCAGCAGCGTGATGCCCGTCAGGATGCGGATGCGGCGGCTGCGCTCGCGCGCGGCGCCACCACGCGCGGCCGGGGCGGCGGTCCGGCGCGGGGGGCGCGCGGGGGGCCGCCGGGACGAGCCGCCCGCCATCAGGGCGTCCGCGGATCCAGGTAGGTGACCGAGTCCGGCGCGGGCGAGACCATGCCGAGGGTGAGCTGGGCGTTGCGGCGCACGGCGGCGTCACGCTGCTCGAGGTCGCTCTTCAGGCGCGCCGTCTGCCCCTCGACCACGCGGGAGCGCTCGATGACCTTGCCGGTCTCGTTGGTCAGGGCGAGCTTCGCGACGTTGACCCAGACGATGCCGCCCAGCACGAGCGCGATCAGCGGGATCACGAGGGGCCCCATGCGCAGGCCGGTGCGGCGCCGCGGGGCGGCGACCGCCCGGGGGCGGGTACGCGGCCGGGGCGCCTCGGGGCGGGTGCGCGGGTCCTGGCGGGGGCGGGCCGTCGACGCGGAGGCGGTGCGGGCGCGTGCGGCGGCGCCGGCGCGGGTGCTCATCGGTCGTCCTCCCCGAGGCGGCGGACGCCGCGCAGCAGCGCGGAGCGGGCCCGCGGGTTGCGGTCGAGCTCGGCCTGGCGGGGACGCTGGGCCTTCCCGGCGAGCAGGGCACCCTCGGCGGTGTGCCCGCACCCGCACACCGGCATGTCCGGCGGGCAGATGCAGCCCTGGGCGCGGTCCCGCATGAACCGCTTCACCATGCGGTCCTCGAGCGAGTGGAACGAGATGACGCCGAGGCGCCCGCCCGGGGCGAGCAGCGCGAACGCCGACCCGAGGCCCCGCTCGAGGCTCCCCAGCTCGTCGTTGACGACGATCCGCAGGGCCTGGAAGACCCGCTTGGCGGGGTGGCCGCCCGCGAAGAGCGCCGGCGTCGGGACGGCGGAGCGGACGATCTCGACGAGGTCGCCCGTGGTCGTGATCGGCGCGACGGCGCGGCGGCGGACGATGGCCCGGGCGATCGGACGCGCGTAGCGCTCCTCGCCGTAGGTGCGCATCAGGCCGGCCAGGTCCTTCTCGGACGCCGTGGCGACGAGGTCGGCGGCCGACGCGCCGCGCGCGGGGTCCATCCGCATGTCGAGCGGCGCCTGGCGGGAGTAGGAGAAGCCGCGCTCGGCGCGGTCGACCTGCATCGACGACAGGCCGAGGTCCATCAGCACGACGTCGGCGCGCACGCCCTGGTCGACCAGGCGCGGGAGGGCGTCGGCGAAGTTCGCGTGGATGAACCGCGTCTCGCAGACGACGTCGTCGGCGAGGTCGGCGAACCAGGAGCGCGCCTCGGGGTCGCGGTCGATGGCGATGTAGCGGCCGCCCTCGCCGAGGCCGGGGGCGAGGCGCCGGGCGTGGCCGCCCGCGCCGAAGGTGCAGTCGACCACGGTCTCGCCGGCGCGCGGGGCGAGCAGCCGCACGACCTCGTCGGCCAGGACCGGCTCGTGACCCCGGGCGGGCCTACGCGACTCGAGCGGCAAGGCGCTTGGCATGGTGGGACACCCCCTCACGGCGGAGCTTTGCGAACCGTTCGGCCAGACGGGCCGGGTCCCAGATCTCCAGGTAGTCACCCACCCCGATGAGGCGGACCTTGGAGTCGCCGATCCCCGCGTGCTCGCGGAGCTCGGCGGTGAGCGGGATGCGGCCCTGCTTGTCGAGCTCGTGCGTGAACGCCCCGGCGATGATGAAGCGGGACAGCTCGCGGGCCTCGTCGTCGAGCACGCTCATGGTCCCGAAGGTCCGGTCCACGAGGGGCGTCCAGTCGCCGCTCGGCACCACCACGAGGCACTCGTCGATCCACCATCCCACGACCGCACCCTCCGCGAAGGGCTCTCGGAGCTTGGCGGGGACGGCCAACCGGAACCTGCTGTCCAGGCTGCACTCGTACGTCCCGCTCAGCAGCCGCCGTTGCATTTCCCCACGCTACCCCACCTGGCCCCACCAGGCAATCCGCGTTCCCCCCCATCGGTATGGGATTCCCCCCCGACGCCCCCCACGCAACGCCAGGATCCACCCCGGCGCGATGCACGCGACGTTGCGGCGCCCGACGTTGCAGAACACTTGTTCGCGTCCGAGGCACGAACTACTGTTCCCCCCATGCCCGCAACCGCCCGCTCCCTCCCCCTCCCCGCCCCGGCCGCCGCGCCGGCCCGTCCGCGCCTGCGGGCGGTCCCGCCGCCCCGCCGCCGGTCGCGGCTCCCGCAGGCCGCGACCGTCGCGCTCTACGCGTTCGGGCTCGCCGCCGGCTTCCTCCTCGCCGCCCTCGCGTCCGCCCCCGGCGGGGGCGAGGTCATGGCCGGCCAGGGCCGCCTGGCACTGGTCGCGGCGGCGGTCGGCGGCCTCGCCCTGCTGCGCGCCCGCGCCGTCGCCCGGCGACGGACGCCACGCCGGAGCGACCCGGCGGTGTAACGCGGCGCGACGGGGTTCCCCGCACGCGCGGGACGCCGGTACAGTGGGCGCGACGCGGATGCCGAAGTGACCAGCCACGACCCCGTGCACGACACGTCGGCGCCGATCGCCGCCATCGACGTCGGCACCAACACGACCCGCCTGCTGGTCGCCCGCGTCGCGCGTGGCAGGGTCGAGCCCCTCGCCACCGGCAGCGCCATGACCGCCATCGGGTCGGGCCTGAAGCCGGGGGGCAGGATCGCCGACGACCGGCTGGAGCTGGCCGAGGCGACCGTCGCCCAGATGACCGCGGAGGCGCGACGCCTCGGCGCCCGGCGCATCGTGGTCGCCTGCACCGCGCCCGCCCGGACGGCCGCGAACGCGGCCGACCTGCTCGACCGCCTCGAGGCGGCGTCCGGTGTGGTGCCACGGATCCTGTCGGGCGCCGAGGAGGCGGAGCTCGCGTTCCGGGGGATGGTCGCGGGCGGGGCCCCCGACCCCCTGCTGGCCGTCGATCTCGGTGGCGGCAGCCTCGAGATGATGGGTGGTGAGGGTGGTCACCTACGGTGGGCGACGTCGATCCCGATCGGCGTGCGGGTGCTGACGGAGCGCTTCGCCCCGTCCGACCCGCCGGCGATCGACCTCCTCGAGCCCATGGTCGCCGCGGTGCGGGAGCTGGTCGACTCGGTCGACATCCCGGTCTCCGGCCGCGAGGCCGTCGCCACCGGGGGGTCGGCGGCCGCGCTCGCCGAGCTCGCCGGGTCGGACCGCCTCGACCGCGACGCCCTCGTGCGTGCCGTGGAGCGCCTCGTCGGCACACCCTCCGACGACCTCGCCGAGGAGACCGACCTCGACCCGGCGCGGGTGCGCCTGTCGATGGCGGGGGCCGCCGCCCTCGAGGCCGTCCGCCGGTCGTTCGACCTCGACGCGATCGTCGTCAGCCGCTCCGGCCTGCGCGAGGGCCTGGTCCTGGAGGCCGTCGGATGAGCACCTCCCCGCCGGCATACCTCGCCCACTGGGGCCTCGCCGAGGCGCCGTTCCGGCTGGAGCCGGATCCGCGCTTCGCCTTCGAGCGCGCCGACCACCGCGAGGGCCTCGCCCGCATCCTCTTCGGCATCACCCAGCTCGGCGGGCTCGTCGTGATCACCGGTGAGATCGGCGCGGGCAAGACCCTGCTCGCCCAGACGCTGAGGACGACCCTGGACGGGGAGGGCTTCACCGTCGCGGGCGTCGCCAACCCACCCCGCACGGGGGCGGCGCTGCTCTCGGCCCTGCTGCCGGCGATCGGCGCCGAGCCGGCGGGCGGATCGGCGGCGCGCCTGGCGCTGCGGGTCCGCGAGGGCCTGGCGGCGGCGGCGGCGGACGGGCGGCGGGTGGTGCTCGCGATCGACGAGGCCCAGCGCCTCGACCCGCGGGCGCTCGACGAGGTGCGCCTGCTCACGAACCCGGACGGGGGCGGCCCGGGCGCGCCGGTGGTGCTGCTCGGCCAGCCGGAGCTGACCCTGCGCGTCGAACGCCAGCCGCAGGTCGCCCAGCGCGTCGTCGTGCGATACCACCTCGGCCCGATGACGGCCGACGAGGTCGACCAGTACGCCCTGCACCGCACCCGGGTCGCCGGCGCGAGTGCCCGCATCATCTCGAAGCGCGCGGCGCGCGCCGCCCACGAGGAGACCGGCGGGGTCCCCCGCCTCGTCAACCTGCTCCTCGCGAACGCGTTGTTCGTCGCCGCCGCCCGCGGCGAGGACACGATCGGGGAGGACACCATCCGCGACCTGGCCGAGGACCGCCGCATCAGCCTCGACGCCGCGTCGCCCGACGGGGAGGCCGAGGCATGAGGCGCGGAGTGACCTACCAGTCGATGCTGGGGGCGCCGGCGGGGTCCCCGCCGGGCACGTACGCCCGCCTCGGCGACGGCGCGATCACGACCCGTCGCAAGGACGCGCGCAAGGACATCGAGGTGTCGGTCTCGAAGTCGCAGCGCCGGTGGCTGCGGGAGGCGACGGAGCTGTCGGGGGCCGGCATCGACGAGGGCCAGATCGTGCGGGCCCTGATCGACCTCGGCATGCAGCTCGACATCGACTGGGCCGTGATCGCGAGCGGGAAGTCCCTGCGCGGCGCCGTCCGGGAGTCGGTCATGGTCCGCACGCGGGCCGCGGAGTAGCCCGGGGGTGGCGCGCGCGTGGGAGGTGCCGGGCCTCCAGGGGCGTGCCCGGTTCCGGGAGGCCGCGGGGCGGATCATCCTGACCCGGTGGGCCGAGATGTGGAGCCACCGCGACGGCACGGAACTGGCGGAGGACATCGAGGAGCTCCACGCCATGCGGGTGTCGTCCCGCCGCCTGCGGGCCGCGATGGACGCGTTCGAGGGGGCCTTCCCGCCGAAGTCGTTCCGCCGGCACCTGCGGCAGGTGAAGCAGATCACCGACGTCCTCGGCGACGCCCGCGACCTCGACGTCGCGATCGACGGGCTGAACGCGCTGCTGCCGGGGATGGCCGAGGACGAGCGGCCCGGTGTCGAGGGCCTGATCGCGCGGTACCGGGAGGACCGGGCGCGCGAGCAACCGCGGATCGTGGCGCTGTTCGCCCGGATCGACGAGGAGGGCTTCGCGAAGCGGCTCGACCGCTACGTCGGGAAGCACACCGGCGTGCGGCTGGCGACGCTGAAGCCCCGGCCGCCGGACGCCTGATGGCGAAGCCCCGGCCCGTCCCCGGCCTCGACGCGGACGCCCGCATGCGACCGAACGCCCGGCGGATCCTCGCCGTGCGGATCGACGAGGTCTACGCGTACGACGGGGTGGTGGCCGACCCGGCGAACGTGACCGAGCTGCACGACATGCGGATCGCCTGCAAGCGGCTGCGGTACCTGCTCGAGATCTTCGGGATCGCCTTCGACGACGCCCTCGACCCGTTCATCGACGACATCCGCCTGCTGCAGGACCTGCTCGGGGACATCCACGACTGCGACGTGCAGATCCCGCGGCTCGAGGAGCACCTGGCCTGGCTCGGCGCCCGGGAGGCGGGGGCGGCGCGGCGCCTGGTGGGCGAGGCGTCCGCGAAGCGCCGGCGCCGCGAGGGCCCCGCGTCTGAGGCGGCGTTCCGCGCGTTCCGCCGGGAGCTCGAGGTGGGGCGGCGGGCGGACGAACGGCTCGGGATCCACGCCCTGATCGCGCGGCGCCGGCGCGAGCGCGACGACCTGTACGCGCGGTTCCTCGACGAGTGGCGGCGGCTGAAGACCGAGCGCTTCCGTGCCCGGCTCGAGGACGCGATCGGGATCGGTGCCGGTGCCTGAACGGCTCGGCGTGATGGGCGACGTGCACGCCAACGCGCCCGCCCTGCGCGCGGTGCTCGACGCGATGGCCGGCGCCGGGCTGGAGCGCGGTGTCTGCACCGGCGACCTGGTGATGCGCGGCGACGGCCCCGACGAGTGCGTCACGGCGGTCCGCGAGCTGGGGTGGCCGTGCGTGATGGGCAACACGGACCGCAAGGTCGCGAACCGCCCCCGCCGGGCGCCGGACAGCCCGAAGGCGCGACGCGTCGGGTCACGCGCGTGGACGACGAACCAGCTCTCCCCCGAGAACCTCGCCTTCCTCGGCGGGCTGCCGATGCTGACGCGGGTGTCCCTGCGCGGCGCGACGGTCGTGTTGATGCACGGCTCGCCCGACGACCCGCGGGAGGCCGTCGACGCGCACACCCCGGAGCGCGACCTGCGACGTCTCCACGAGGCCCTCGGCCGACCGGACTGCGTAGTCAGCGGTCACACCCACGTCCCCCTGGTGCGCTCCGCCCACGGGTGCCTGTTCGTGAACCCGGGCAGCGTGGGCGAGGCGCTCGACGGCGACCGCCGGCCCCGGTGGGGGTGGCTCGAGGCGCGGCGCTCGGGCCTGCGCGCGCACCTCGAGCGGATCCCCCTGGAGCTCGCCCGGGTCCGCACCCCCTGACGGCGCGGACGCGGCCTACGCCGCGATCGCGACCCACTGCTCGTCGATCGCCCGTTCCGCCGCGGCGAGGCTCTCCGCGGCGAGGGGGAGCAGGCCCGCCATCGCCGGCGTGACGGCGGCGAGGGTGAGCTCGGCGGTGATGAACCGCGGCTCGAGGCCGGTCATGCTGACGCCGTGGCCGAGCCAGGCCTCCGCGTGGTCCCACCCCTCCCGCGGGGTCCCGGCCCCGTAACCACCGCCCCGGGAGGCCAGCACCAGGAAGTCACGTCCGCCCAGCAGGGGCGCGTGCGTCTCGGGGTCGAGGGAGAGTCCCGGCGCGATGAGGTGGTCGACCCAGGCCTTCACCGCGCTCGGCGGGCCGAAGTTGTAGAGCGGCAGTCCGAGGATGATCGTGTCGGCCGCCGCGACCTCGCCGACGAGCCGCTCGGTGAGCTCCCACGACGCCTGCTGGCGGGGGGTGCGCTGGTCGGGTGGGGTCATGCGCGCGGTGCCCGTCGCGCTGTCGAAGTGCGGCGGCGGGTCGGCGCCGAGGTCGCGGTAGGTCACGACGCCGCCGGGATGCGCCGCCCGCCAGGCCGCGGCGGCCCGCGCGGTCAGCGCGCGGCTGACCGAGCGCTCGCCCTGGATGCTGGAGTCGAGGTGGAGGAGGTGCGGCATCAGGTCGTTGCTCCCAAATCGTTTGCTGTGCGCAAATGAGTTGTACCACATGACCCGTAGACGGTGGGGTCTACACTGGGTGTCATGCCGTCTCCCGTCACGGCCGCGCACCGTTCGTCGGCCCTCCTCGACCACCTGGCCCGCCTGACGCGTTCGCGTGCCGAGTCGGCGCTCGCCCCCCTGGGGTTGCGGCCGCGGCACCTGGTGGCGTTGACGGTGCTGCGCGAGCACAGCGGCGGGACGCAGCAGGCGTTGGCGGCGGCGCTGCAGGTGGACCGCACGAACCTGGTCGGCCTGTTGAACGAGCTGGAGGGCGACGGCTTGATCGTGCGTGAGCGCGCGGCCGACGACCGGCGGCGTCACATCGTGTCGCTGACCGATGCGGGCGCCCGCCGCCTGGGTGAGGCGGAGTCGGCCCTGACGGCGGCGGAGGACGAGGTGCTGGCGGCGCTCGACCCGGATGAGCGGGAGACGCTGTACCACCTGCTGCGCCGCGCGACCGGCGGCCACACCGCCGATTGCGCCGCGGCGGCGGCCCGGTGCATCGAGGACGACCCGGCGGTCGGGGCCTAGCTCGAGCCCATCAGGCGGCGGGCGGTGCGGGCGCGGAGGTGGTGGGTCCCCCAGGCGGCGAGGGCGGCGAGGAGCGCGAAGGGGCCGATGAGGACGAGCCCGCCGAGCAGCCATGCGAGGGCGCCGGCGAGGCGGTCGCCGGAGTCGGTGATGGGGCCGGCGAAGCGTCCCTCCTCGCGTGGCGCGGCCGGGGGGCCCTCGGTGGTGAGGGTGAGGGAGACGACGGCGAGGCGGGCCCGTTCGCGCTGGGCGGCGACGGCGGCCTCGGCGCGGGCGAGGGCGGCCTCGGCGCGGACGACCCGGCGGGCGAGGGTCGCGTCGGTGGGGTCGGCGGCGGCGCGGGCGCGGAGGTCGGCGAGGGTCTCGGCGGCGCGGGTCACCCAGCGGTCGCCGGTGGCGACGGCGGCGGTGACGTCCACGATGTCGGCGTCCTGGCGGGTGACGGTGCCGAGCCTGCCGAATGCGGCGAGGGCCTGGTCGACGCGGGCGGTGGGGATGCGGAGGACGAGGTCGTTGGTGCCGCGTCCGCCGTCGGGGACGCCGTAGTCGGAGCTGGCGGTGTAGCCGCCGAGGGCGCGGGCGGTGTTCATGGCGGCGGTGCTCGCGCGGGAGAGCGCGTCGACGTCGGCGACCTGCACGCGGGTGTCGATGGTGACGTTGCTGAGGCGCGACCCGCCGGGGACGGGCCCGGGCGCCGGGGTGGCGATGGCGGGCGCGGCGGCGCGCTCGGGTGCGCGTGCGGGGCCGTCGTCGGCGTCGCCGGCGGGTGCGGATCCGGCCGCCCCGGGCGCGGCGGGTGCGGCGAGCCGGGCCTCGTCGGCGGGCGCCTCGGCGGATGTCGCGTCGCCCCGGCCGGCGTCGGTGCCGCTGCCACCGTCGAGGGCGGGGATGGTGCTGAGGGCGACGGCGACGATGCCGGCGACGACGGGTGCGGCGACGAGGAGGCGGCGGCGGCGTTCCCCGCCTCCGTCGCCGATCCAGCGGCGGGGGTCGAGCGCGCGGATGCCGCGGCGGGGGGTCTCCCCCGCCGCGTCGGCGCGGTGCGCGTCGTGGAGGATGCGCCGGCGGAGGGCGTCGGGCGCGCCGGGTTCGAGGTCGCGGGTCTCCTGCATGAGGGCGACGAGGGCCTGCTCGTCGGCGTCGGCGGGGGTGGCGCCGTCGACGAGCTCCCCGAGCCGTCCGGGGTCGATGTCGTGGGGTGCGGTCACGGTCGCTCCACCTCCTGTCGCAGCTTCGTCAGCGCTCGGTGCAGGGACGTCCCGACGGCGGTGGGGGTCATGCCGGCGATGCGGCCGGCTTCGGCGGCGTCGAGCCCGAGGACGACGCGGAGGGCGACGAGCTCGCGTTCGCCGCGGGTGAGGCGGCCGAGGGCGGCGCGGATGTCGGTCGAGAACCCGCGGGGCGCGTCGGGTCCGGGGACGGCGTCGGGTTCGCCGGCGGCGTAGCGCTCCTCACGTGCGCGGCGGCGGCCGTCCTTGCGGAAGTGGTCGAGCGCGACGCGGCGGGCGACCTCGATGAGCCAGACGGTGGGTGTCGCCCGGGTGGGGTCGTAGCGCGGCCAGTCGCGGAGGGCGCGTTCGAAGGTCGCGGAGGTGAGGTCCTCGGCGAGGTCGCGGTTCCCGGTGAGGTGCGTGAGGTAGCGGTGGACGCCGTCGAGGTTGTGTTCGGCGACGTCGGCGAACGCGGGTCGTGTCCGCGTCGGGCTCATCGTGGGGCGGGGGGCCGGGATGACACTCACGCACGGTATCCGCCGCCGGCCCCGGTGCCGTCACGGCGACCGCCGGGTCGGGCCCCGCGGGACCGTCAGGTCGAGGGGGTGGCGCTCCGCCGGTCGGACGCGAAGGCGAGGATCAATCCGGCCGCGACGAGGACGGCGATGCCGAACTCGAGGATCCGCCCGACGTCGAGGGCGTTGGCGATGACCCCGCCGAGCAGGGACCCGGCGATGCCGGAGAGCACGGTCGCCATGAGGCCGGGGCGGCGGTCGTCGGGGATGAGCATGCGCCCGAGCACCCCGATGATCGCGCCGACGATGACCCACCACAGCAGGCTGAGCACGAGGCCGAGCGCCCAGGATCCGATGATGATCAGGGCGAGGACGGCGAGCAGAAGGACGACGATGGCCATGCACCGAGGGTACCGGGATCACCAGCCGACGGCCCACCCGGGCACGAGCACCGTCGGACGCGGGGGCGGCGGCCGCCGGGGGGCGCGGCGTCGGGGTGGCGCCGCGCCGGGGGGTCGCGGCGCCCGCAGCCGGACGACCGGAGGGGGGCGTACGAGGGCGCCGATCTCGGCGACGGGGTCGATCGGCGGCCGGCGCTGCGGCCGGTGCTCGCGCACCGCGGTGAGGGCGAGCAGCATGAGCCCGACGGCGAGGACGGCCCCCAGGTAGTCGGCCGTCGCCGATCCGCGCCCATGTCCCCGGCCGCGGCCCCTCACCCGACGACCCCGCCGACCTGGCGGGCCAGCTCGATCAGCAGCACGCCGATGACGAGCAGCAGCACGGCGGGGACCATCACCATCGCGACGACGAGCTGGATCTTGGGCGCCGCGCGGGCGGCGCGTTCGCGCGCGTCCTGACGGCGTGACGCCCGTAGCGCGCCCGCCTGCCCCTCGAGCGCGCGCGACAGGGGCGCGCCGAGCTCCTCGGCCTGTAGAAGAGCGCCGACCGTCCGGGCGAGCTCGGGGGCGCCGACGCGGGCGGTGAGGTCGCGGTAGGCGGCGGCGCGCGGGGTGCCGAGCGACAGGTCGCGCAGCACGGCTCCGATCTCCTCGCCGAGCACGCCGCCGAGGCGCCCGGACGCGAGGTCGAGGGCCGGGTCGAGCGCCATCCCGGACTCGACGCAGATGCCGAGCAGGTCGAGGAGGTCCGGCAGCTCGCGCACCAGTGCCCGCCGCCGGGCCCGCTCCGCGACGGTCAGGGCGTATCCGGGGGCCATCAGCCCGAGACCCGCGAGCACCGGCAGCAGCAGGGCCGCGGGTGGCGCGGCGATCGCGAGCGCCGCGCCGGCCGCCACCCCGGCGAGCGCCCCGTTGACCCGGGCGCGCGCGACCGCGGCGGGGACCACGACCGCCGCCGCCCCGGCGCGCACGAGCCGGGCGGCGTCGCCGTCCTGCGCCGCGAGCCGGCAGAGGGCTTCGGGACAGGGGATGCGCGCGGCCACGACGAGCAGCCCGTGGGCTCCCCCGCGGACGGCCCCGGTGGTGGGCGCCGCGTCCGCGGGGCGGGCCGCGACCCGCCGCTCCCGCAACCCGGCGGCCGCGCAGACGAGGGCCAGCGCCCAGAGCAGCAGCGGGCTCACGGCTCGACCCGCCCGATGCGGCGGATCAGCACCACGCCGACCGCGTAGAGCGTCCCGGAGACCGCGAGCAGGACGGGTCCCGGCTGCTCCCCCACCACGCGGGCGAGCGTCCCGGGCGACGCGATCTCGGCCATGACCCCGCCCCCGACGGGGAGGGCCGCCACGAGCCACGCGGTCATCCGGGCCTGGGCGGTCGCCCCGCGCAGCTCGCGCGCGAGGCGACCGCGTTCCTCCAGCCGGTCCGCGAGGCCCGCGAGCGCCCGCGCGAGGTTCCCGCCGGTCCGCCGCTGGACGAGGATCGCCGTGACCATGATCCGGAGGTCCCGCGCGGGCAGGCGCGCGGCCGCGCCCTCGAGCACCACCTCCACCCGCCCGCCGAGCTCCAGCTCGCGGACGACCTGGGCCAGCTCGGACCGCACCGGCTCGGGGGCGTCGCGCACCGCCCGGGTGAGCGCCTGCCGCAATGAGAGGCCCGCCCCGAGGCCGCCGGCGAGCGCCTGGGCGACCCCGGGGAGCTGGGCCTCGACGCGCGCGAGGTGCCGGCGGTCCGCGGATCGCACGAACACCACGGAGGCCGCCACCATGCCGCCGGCCGCCGCGGCGCCGGCGACGGGAGGGCCGACGACGCGCCACGCGGCGATCCCGGCCAGGAGGGCTGCGGCCGCGACGATTCCGGCGAAGGCGTCGGCGCCGAGCG
>LNFM01006211.1_pt1 | contig 19841 bp, 18 predicted proteins | sample 596031 | NCBI WGS metagenome assembly LNFM01 (sample SAMN04254537, study PRJNA301005) | activated carbon metagenome | isolation source: dual media filters at the Ann Arbor, Michigan drinking water treatment plant | place: USA: Ann Arbor | reverse complement strand
TGCTCTTGCACCGCAGGGGTCGTCCACACATGGCTCAACGACCACATCATTGCACAGCTATGCTGGTGCAGGGGTCGTCCACCCCATCAGGTCATGCCCGATATTGCGACCGCGCATTTGAGCATTTCGAGAACAGATGAGTTAACCAATACCCCCTCCGGATCAGCGTCCAGTCAAGGTTCGATCTAGGGATAACGTGTAAAGTCGTGGTTAACGCTGGTCGTAGGGGTCTGAACCGCACCATGTTTTCCCGGGGGCTGAATGGTTTGTGTTCAACCGCCACCACTGTCGAATTGGCTCGAAATCACTCATTTGATTCCACGACCGAAATGTCGCCCTGACGTCCGCTATAGGAATGTAAACTCGGCGCGGATTGCCTGGATCTCCCAGCGGCCGGATGCCAAGATCCGCATAGAATTTCCATCTCCGGTCAAAGTGATCGCAGTCCGGTACATCGAGAACGATGGCCGTCCGTGGTAATCTTGTCGGGCGCACCATGCCGCTTGAGCGCTTTCTTCATGAAGCGGAGCGCCGCGTCTTTGTCCCGCGTTTTTGTGATGTAGCTCTCGAGGACTTCGCCATCGTGAGCGACCGCACGCCAGAGGTAAACCATCTCGCCGGTCAGCTTCACGTACATCTCATCCAGGTGCCAGCGCCAATGGCGAAAACCTCGCATCCGCACCGTCTCGTGGCAGATGTCGATACCGCGCTCGAATAGCAGGCCCTCCACGTTCCGCAGCGACAATGGGAAACGCACGTACATCATGACTACCAGGCGGATCACCTCGGACGACGAACTGAAACAGAGAAAAGGGGAAGCGGGCTTTGCTCTGGATTTGCTGCTCATTTGCGCCCGCTAGCAGCATCCCGCCAAGCCAGCCATGTAGCGCTGATAAGGCCCAAGTAATCGTAGTCACCTCAACCCGTGAACACAACCTCGGCCGTTTTCGGATCGGGCTGTCCTCGATGCAGCAACAGAAACGCCTCTGCGATCTTTTCGGGCGCGAACGCCGTGCCGGGCTCGACTTGCCCTGCAATGGTGACGGTGCCGACGCGGATGCCTTTGGGTGCCAGCTCTTCGGCCAGCATCAGGGCCAGCGCCCGAATGCCAGCCTTGCCGACCGATAACGACGGCGCTTGCGGCGAAGGGTAGAGCGCGAGACCTCCGCCGGTCAGGAGCAGCGTCCCGCGCCTGGCCGCAATCATCGCAGGGGCGAGTGCACAGGCCGCAACAAGCGCGCCTGTGACGCAGACCCGGAAGTCTTCGTCAAAGCTTTCGGGGGTCGTGTCGAGCACCGGACCCGGTCGCCAATAGGCCGCGTTGTAGAGCAGGACTTCGGCATCACCATGGGCGCCGCGGATAGCATCAAGCGCATTGGTCAGCGATGCGGCATCCCCCGCATCTGCAGCAAAGCCCTGCGCGTTAATGCCTCTGGCAACAAATGCACTGACAGCCGCGTCAAGTTTGGCAGCGTCACGCGCAATCAACGCGAGCGGATAGCCTTCACCCGCGAAGGCCTCGGCGACAGCGCCGCTGACGCCGGATCCATAGCCGATGATGATGGCGGGTCCTTTGGGAGAATCCATGGTGCCAATCCTTGCTGCTGTGGCGCTTAGGCCGGTTCATTATGCGATTCGAGTTTCCACAATGCCTGATCGGCGGCGCGGGTGATTTCGGTCAAAATGTCGGACGTTACCGGGTCGCCGAGCGTCGCGGCTTCATCGATCGCCGAACGGGTTTCGCCGCCAAAGGCCGCAATCGCTGCCGACAGCGCGGCGATATGCGCTTTGCCGGGCGCGATGTTCAGCGGATAGGGCGCAAGGTGCGAGCGTTCGGTCGCCATCTGGATGGTGCCCTCCGCCGCGCTGCCAAGCGCCCCGGCGCGTTCGGCGAGCAGATCGCTCCAATCCTCAACGCTGCTCGCGATCCCATCGAACAACTCGTGCAAGCCAATGAACTGGCCGCCGCGCACATTCCAATGCGCCTGCTTCACCTGCGCGTGCCGGTCGATGGCGGCGGCCAGATGCCGGTTCAATAGCGCGGCCGATTTGCTGCGGGCATTTTGCGACAGCGTGTGGTGGGTATTCATCACGGGCAGGCTTTCCTAACAATCCTTCCGGCCAGCGACGTTCCGCGAGGCACTTACCGGACCAGAATGGCGCTGATGGCAGGACCCATGCCCTGCACATAGGCAAGGTTGGTGACGAGCATGCCGAGTGGTTCGGTGAAGCGGGCAAGCTTGAGCGGACCAGCATCGACGGCTCCGGCATCGACGTCGCTGACCAATTGCACCACGGTCGCGCGAGCGGCAGGATCATCGCCGCACACGAACACGCCGGGCTTGTGGCCACCAATGTCCATCGAGGGCGCATGCAGGCTTTGGGCGAAGGGCGGCACTGCCTTGACGATCTTGGCGAGCGGCGCGGCCTTCGCGATTTCCTCGCCCGCCGATGTCGTCGTGCCAATCAGCAGTTCGGACATGTCGGGGGCGAACGGGTTGGTGCAGTCCCAGACGATTTTGTCGGCCAGCTCGCTCGCGAGGCTGCTAACAACATCCAGCGTAACGCCCCATGGCGTCGCCAATATGATGACCTCGCCGTGCGCCACCGCTTCCTCCGGGGTGCCGGGCTTCGCGCCGCCCCCGATTACTGCGGCCGCTTCCGTCACCTTTTCGGGCGTGCGGGCATAGCTCACGACGATGTAATGCCCTTTTGCCGCCAACCGTTTGCCAAGGCCCGTGCCGATATTGCCCGCACCGATAATGCCAATTTTCATCATCTGCCCCTTCATTCAGTCTACATAGTGCATCGACCGGGCGAGCGGCTCGACGCGATCGAGATTGGCCTGGAGTGCCGCGATCTTGGCCTTGGTTGCGCCGATCGACGTTTCGCCAAGTGGCAGTCGCTCGGGCGGCGGGCCCCAGCCAGCGGCATCGATGATCGCAGCGGCAGCGCGGGCCGGATCGCCGACCTGCGCACGGTCCGCGTAGACGCCCTTCATCATCTCGACATATTGCCACACCGCCGGATAGCGCGCTTCGTCGCGCGGTCCCCAGATGGCGTTCTTGCCTAGCCATTCCGTGTCGAACGGTCCCGGTTCGACGATCATCACGCCGACGCCATATGGGGCCAGTTCGGCGCGCAGCGCTTCCGACAGGCCCTCGACCGCGAATTTCGAGGCGGAATAGACGCCCAGGCTATCAATCGACACCTCGCCCGCCATCGAGGCGAAGTTGATGTAAAGGCCCGAGCGTTGCTGGCGAAACACCGGCGCAGTCGCGCGGATAACGTTGAACATGCCGTGGACGTTGACGTCGAACTGCAGCCGCGTCTGTTCGGGCGTCACATCTTCGACCGGACCGATCACGCCAATTCCGGCATTGTTGACCACAATGTCGATCCGGCCGAACCGCGCCATCGCGCCATCAACGGCGGTCGCGATGCTGGCGGGATCGGTGACATCGAGGACGGCCTTGAGCACTTGCGGTGCATCATCGGGCAGATGGCCAAGCGCCTCCGTGCGCCGCGCCGTTGCGATGATGGACGTTCCGGCGGCGGCAAGCTGCGCCGACAGGGCTTTGCCAAAGCCTGAGGAACAACCCGTCACCAGCCAGACGGCGGATGCAGTATCGATCATGGATGATCTCCTGGAAGGGCAGAAGGGAGCGAAAGCGCCGCCCGCACTTGCGCTGCGGTGAAGGATTTGGCGTAAATCGGGCTGTCCGGATCAAGCGCGGCAGACTGGCTGAGCCCGCCGATGACCACAGGGTCGAACCCTGCATCGCGGGCCAACTCGGTCACCATCGCGAGGGCCGCCGGATCGTCGCCAGCCATTGGCATGGCGAGCAAGGTATCCGGTGCAAAAGCCTTGTCGCGCAGATCAACCCAGTAAATCGTGTTGAACGCCTTGACGACATGGGCACCGGGCAACAGGCTGGCGGTATAGGCGGCCGCACCATGGCCGGACGCGATGATTGCCGCCGCCATATCGCCATCGCGCGGGGGATAGGGATTGGCGGCATCGACGATGGTCTTGCCCGGCACGCTCGACGCAATATCTCCGGCAACATCGGGCCACGCGCCATAGGGCCCGGCATAGACGACCACATCACCATAGGCCGCGGCCGCGCGTGCTGAACCGGCGCTGGCACCGGAGCCGAGTTCGTCGAGCAGCGGCAACACCCGCGCCGGATCGCGCACGCCGAAACGCACCTGGTGCCCGGCCTGCACCCAAAGCCGCCCCAGCGTGCCGCCGATGTTGCCAGCACCGATGATCCCGATCTTCATGGTCTCGCTCCCCGACCTGGTACCGGCGAAGCGACGCGCAGCACGCGCGCCGGGGTGTTGCCGCCTTCGAGGAGATTGCCGGTGGTCAGCACGATCAGGTCGTGCGCCCGGCCAAAGGTCGTCACGCTCGTGCATGCGTCGCACCCGGATGCCAAGATGTCGGCGATCGTGCCGTCGGGCATGATGCGGATCAGCCGCGCACCATGCGTTGCCGCCGCGATCGACCCGTCGGCAAGGAATGTGAAATCGTCGATCGGCCCAGTGGTAGCGAACAACTCGAGCGCACCCATCGGCGACGTGCCCGACAGCCGGACACGATGCAGCGTGCCGCGCGCCGAATTCGAGATGTAAAGCCAGCCATCATGCAGCTTCAGCCCATTGGCACCGGGTCGCTGTGATGGCGCCGCCGGGTCCGCTCCCAGCAGGGGATCGGCCAGCCAGGGTTCGACCGTGCCGGCCACCGGATTGAACCGCCATATTTTTCCAGCCAGTGAATCGGCAGCCAGAATCACATCGGGGGCGATTTCGACCATCCCGTTCAGGAACAGGGCATCCGGGGCGGCAACCCGCTTTGTGACTGCCCCGCTTCGGCTGAGCACCAGCAGTTGATTAGTGGCGGTGAAGGACGGGCCTTGGGTAAACGGCTTGCCGTGCGCTGTCACGATGATGTCATTAGCCCGGGCGAGGACGGCGACGGGATGCACATCAAGCTTGACGAGGGGGGAGGGTGTACTGCGTCCATTCCAGGTCATCAGCGACCGGTCTAGGTAGCTGGTGAACAGCAGTCGCCCCTTGGGATCAACGCTCATATTCTCCAGGAAAGTGCCGTGCGGATAGCTGGCGACCGTGGTCACCGCCGGTGATTGCGCCGCTGCTGGTGCAACGATTAGGCCGACCGTGATAGCCGCCCAAATCATTTCTTTGCGTGTCATACTGTCCTCCTCAAAATCCTGCGGTCATCTGGACCAGGGCAAAATTGGTGTTCCGGCCACCGCTGGCGCGAATGCCGTCGAGCGCCTGCGCGTGCAGATAGGATGCATAAAATTCCAGGTGGCGATTGACCCGCCAGCGCGCCGATGTTGCGATCTCGACGGCGGACAGCTGTCCGCCATTTGCGGGCAGCGCGAGCGGCCGACCGTTTGCCGCATAAATTGCATCGCGGGTCGATGCGCGCGCGAGCAGCGTCATGTCCGTCCTGAACGTTACCCGATCAACGACCTTGCTGACATTGGCCTGCACGTTGATCTGGTTCGCGTAGAAATACAGCGGCGCGTCGTTAAAGGCGCCAAGATTAGGATAGAGCGGATCGAACGTGCCAAGCTGGCCATTGGCGGGATCGCCGTCGCCACTGGCAACGCCGATCTCCGCCCCCAGACGCAGCGGATTGCGGCTACCTGTCGTCCAGCCGAAATCGACCGCCCCGCCCCAGGCGAGGATATCGCGCGTGCCGATATGGCCGGTCTGAACGCCGCCCTGGGCAGTGAGATCCCATTGATGCGCAGTGCGCTGATACTTCACGCCGAAGGTCTGGCGCTCCTCCGGCCCTGAAGCGGACTGGAACGTCGCCAGCGGGCGGGCCCGGTTGAAGATGAAGGCGGTCCATTGGCCGGTTCGAAGGGTGCCGGGGAATTGCCAGTTGATCCCTGCAAAACTCTCCTCCCGCGTGCGTCGGTCATCGAAAGCGCCGGGGCGGTTCGTGACCGGACTGAAATAAAAGCCGGTAAGATGATGGCCGCCCAGTATCGCATCGAGCCGCGCGCCATCGAAAGCCCGCCGCAATGTCACGCCATCGCGCAGCGCGACGAGCCGGTTGCCGATGGGAAACTCCTGACGACCCAGGCGCAGCACCAGCGCGGCGCCGCCGATCTTCGTTGGAATGTCGACAAAGGCCTGCGCGAGATCCGGGTCGCTGACGTCGAACGGCCGCACCGCCGGCCGACGCCCCGATTGGCCCGCGGCCGACAGCTGGACATAGGCGCGCACGCCGCCTGTGGTGCGCAGATCAGCAGCGATCAGCCCGCGATGCGCAATCGATTCCGATTGGGGTCCGCCCGCTATGCCGAAATTGACCGGATCGAACGCTTCGAACCTTACCCTGTATTCGCCGCCGACTGTCACCCAGGCGGCGCTCCCCAGGCTGGCACAGACGGCTTGTGAATCGCCCTCGCAATTTTCAACAGATCGTATTTCGGGTGCCGCGCAACAGCTCGACTGTGCCAACGCCTGTGCGGGAGCGATCAACAGACCGCTCCCCATTGTCACGCGTGCCAGAGTTGCGACGGCCGCCATCGGTCAGGGCAGGATCATCGGCGTGAGCACCGGCGCCATCAGCATCTCGAACTCAAGATTGGTGGCCGAGACGATATTCTCGACGATCTTGCCGTCCTTCAGCCGCGCGACATGCGTTTCATCGAACAGGATGACGCGGTCTGTGGCAGGAATGCCGAAATAATCCTTCGCGTGGCGCTGGCGCGAGTGGAACCGCGTGACCACCCGCGTGCCATCAGCGGATTCGAACTGGTCGATGATCTCGACCGGCCCTTCCGCCGGAAACGCATCGACAAAGCCGGTCAGCGTCGCCTTATATTCTTCGATCCCCTCAATCGGCCCCATTGGTTTCAGGCCAGTGATGCCGCGAATATCGGGATGCATGGTTGCATCCGCCGCCGCCAGATCGGCATGGCCCAGAAACTCGACAGTAAAACGCCGAACGATTGTCAGATTGTCCATGTTTTGCTCCTCAGCCCAGATTTGCCCAGATGGTTTTGTACTGGGTGTAACTTTCTAGCGCCTCGGCACCTTGCTCGCGACCAAAACCACTCATCTTGAAGCCGCCGAACGGCGCGTTGGGGTGATATTTGTGCCAGGTGTTGAGCCACACCGTGCCCGCCTTGATCCGGTCGGCGAGGCGCAGCGCGCGGCCCATGTCGCCGGTCTGGATGCCCGAGGCGAGGCCGTAATTGGTCGCATTGGCGAGGCGGATGGCTTCGTCCTCGGTATCGAACGGGATGACCGGGACGACGGGACCGAAGATTTCTTCCTGAGAAATCGTCATGTCGTTGGTCGCGTCGGCAAAGACAGTGGCCTCGATGAACAGCCCTTTGCCGTTGATCGTGCGCGTGCCGCCGCCCGCACTCAGCCGCGCCGACGATTCCTTGCCCGCCTGCACATAGCGCAGCACCTTGTCATACTCCCCGCGCGAGGCGATCGGCCCGATCATCGTCGCCGGATCAAGCGGATCGCCAAGCACCGCTTCGCGCGCCATCGCCGACAGCCGCTCGACGAACTCGTCATAGATCGCGCGTTCAACCAGAATGCGCGAGCCAGCGACGCAAACCTCGCCTTTGTTCCAGAAAATGCCCCAGAATGCCGCCTGCAACGCGCTCTCGATATTGGCATCAGCAAAAACGATGTTGGGCGATTTGCCACCCAGTTCCATCGTCAGATGCTTCATCGTATCGGCACCCTTGCGCATGATGCCCTGGCCGACCGGGGTCGATCCGGTAAAGGCGATCTTGTCGACCTTGGGATTGGCGACCAGCGCATCGCCGATCGAGCCACCGGGGCCGGTGATCAGATTATAGGCTCCCTCAGGCACGCCAGCATCGAGCGCGATCTGCGCCATGGCAATCGCGGTCAGCGGCGTGTCCGACGCCGGCTTGTGGACGATCGTGTTGCCCGCCGCCAGCGCAGGCGCGATCTTCGAGCACGACAGCGCCAGCGGGAAGTTGAACGGCGTGATCGCCGCGACCACGCCCAAAGGCTGACGACGGGTCAGGATACGAATGTCCGCCTCATAGCTTGACCGGTAGCTGCCGTTCATCGCGCTCATCGCCAGCCCGCCGAAAAAGCGGAACAGGCCCGAACAATGCGGCATGATGATCTCGCGGAAATCCTTGTAGGGCATCCCCATGTCCATCGCCTCGCGGATCGCCAGATCCTCGGCGCGTTCGTCCATCAGGTCCGCCATGCGGAACAGGATTTTGGCGCGCTCCTCATGATGCATCCGCCCCCATGGGCCCTCCTCGAAGGCCTCATAGGCGGCATCGACCGCAGCATTGGCGTCGCCTACCGTGCCCTTGGCGATCTGCGTGGTAATCGCCTCTGTCGTCGGATCGAGATTGTCGGTGGTCTCGCCAGTTTCCGCATCGCGCCACTTGCCCGCGATCATCAGTTTGCCAGGCGCGATGGCTTTACGCAGCGGCCTGTCGTTGGGCGATGCGGATGGCTGCGCGTCAGGCGGCACTGGGGTCATGATGCGTTCCTAGTTGCAGACGGGGGTGAGGATTGGTGTGGCGTTGCGTTGTGGGAAGGCCCGCGGCGCGCCGCCGCGACGCTCGGGCAAAGCGTGTCGAGTTGGTCGGCGTCAGGCGCTGCAAGGCGGAAAAGCACACACGCCTGATCGACATGGGCCGTGCCCGATAGCGGATCGGCAGCGCTCGCCGCAGGCACGATCACGCCGGCGGGCCAATGGTGCGTGGTGCCCGGCGCCGATAACTGCCCGGCGCAAACCGCGACCAGATCGCAGCCGACCGCGACCCCTTCGCCCTCGACGTAATGCTCGATGCTGCCACGGCGGAGCAGCGTGAGGCAGGCGATAGACTCGTGGGGGAGGTCGGCAAACACCGGTACGCTGCGCAGAAGCTCGGCGAGCGGCGGTGCCTTGGGGTCATGGGCAGCGATGCGTTTCATACCGTCCTCCGGTCGTCGCCATCGGTACCGGGAAACAGCAGCGGGGGCGTCCTTCGATCGGCGGGTAATCACCTCCCCAAATTTGGGGAGGCGCGATCAGGCCGGTATAATGGCAGTAATCGTCGTTCCCCGTCCCGGCGCACTATCGATCGCCAAAGTGCCGCCCAGCGCTTCAATTCGTTCGCGCATGCCAAGCAAACCCCAGTGGCCGCCCATTGCAGCGGCGTCGGTCGGTTCAAACCCCTTGCCATTATCGACGATCTTCATGACGAGTTTGCCGTCTTGAGACTGCGCGCCAACCGCTATTTTGCTGGCCTCGCCGTGAATGATCGCGTTGTTGACGGCCTCCTGCACAACGCGAAGCAGCGCTTCGGCTTTTACCTGCCCCAAGCGTTGTGGAAGACCGGCAAGGTCGAGATCGATTGCAGCCTGATCATTGCGCCGACTTTCAAGCCAATCGACAATCGCGGCACGCAGGTCACCCGATGCCAACAGTGGCGATCGCATTTGCCAGACTGCGTTGCGAACCTGCGCCAGGCTGGCACCTGCATCACGCGCCAATGCAGACAGCAAAGCGGGCAGCGCGGCTGGGTCTTCGCGGGCGGCAGTTCTGGCGGCTGCCTGCAATTGCATGGTCACCGCCATGAACCCCTGCAAAGCTGTGTCGTGAAGATCCCGCGCGACCCGCGTGCGCTCTTCGATCACCGCGTCGTCGCGTCTACGCGCCTGGACGAGACGAAAGCGCGAAAAGCCGATGACACCTAAGAGAATGACGGCTCCAAGTATTCCGAATAGAATTACACGCGTCTGGACAAGGCGCGCCTGCGCGCGTTCAGCATCGAGTGCCGCCCGCGTGCGCGTGAGCTCGAGCGCTGCTTCGCGCTCGACCACCGCTGACCGGGCGACTGCAGCAGTGACTGCCGAGCCGCGCGCGGTATCGGCAACCGTTCGCATGGTTTGGTAGGCTTGCTCAGCATCGTTGAGCGCGGTGTCATATTCGCCGACGCCGGCATGAACCCGAGCCGCGAGACGGTATAGATTGGCCTGGCCGCTTGGAGTCCTATCCTTCGCGTCACGCAGGGCAATCGCAAGCCACGGCAGCGCTTCACGCGGACGTGCCAGGGCGTTCAGCGCCTCGGCGAGCGCTTCCGCCTGTTCGGACACTTGCGCCGCTTCGCCCCTGCGTGTTGCCGCGCTTGCGCACATGCGCATACGTGGGATCATCGTGTCATCATTGAGGTATGCCTCCGCACGACCAATAGCTGCGGTCGCTGTACATACAGGGTCGGGCAAGGAGACGAGGCTTGGATGCTGTTTAGCGATTTCGAGCGCTCGCCTGGCCGCGACGCGGGCGTTCGCGTAGCGCCCCCGGTCGAATTCAAGCAGTGCCTCGTCCAATGACGCGGCATAACGAGCAGTCGGATCACGAAACTCTGCTGCGATTCGGCGATCAGTGGCAATTGCACCGTCGCGGTCGCCACTATCGTCCTGAACATTGGCGGCATTTAGAAGGGCTCTTGCCGCGAGATCGGGCAGCTCCGCCCGCGAAAAAACCGCAGCGGCGCGCTGGAAGTGGCCAAGTGCGGATACATAGTCCCCGGCGCGTCGACTAACGATGCCCAGAGGCACGAGAGCCCTTCCCTCGCATTCGAGATCGGCTGCACGTCGGCATTGGAGGAGAGCGGCTTCGGCAGCGCGCCTGCCCGAGTCGAAGTCGCCGGACCGAATTGCGAACGCGCTCGCATACCCAAGCGCCAATCCTGACCCGCGCGCATCACCGCGCGCCTGAAAGTCCGTTGCAAGGGCGGTGGCCGAGCGGCGCAATTGGGAATAAGGTGCCGGTGGTGGTCGGCTGTCCATGGCTCGCTTAATCTCAGCAAGCCGCGACTCCAAGACATTCGAAGGCACTGACTGCGTTTTTGCAGTCGATTGCGCAAAGGCTGAAATGCCCCACATTGCCAAAAGCAACGTGAGCGGTATCTGGAGACATCGCGGCTTTACGACCTTCCGCACTGTCGTTAGCAATACCGCAAAGAACAAAAATGCTTGCGCCCGGAAACTGCCGGGCAGAGCCATGATGCCCATCCGATCGCTCCTGCTCATCACGCTGGCATGCCTTAATGAATCCACGCTGTCGACGATTCGATGCCTTGACCACATGCGGCACGCCACTCGACAGGAGACGCTGTGGATTGCTCGATCTGCGTCAGCCGTGGATCGACTTGCTGTCCACTTGCACTGGAGCTCATACATCCGACCAGAAGAACGACCAGCCACCGAAACCTCATAGCTGCCCGATGCTCCGGTCGCCTGTCGCAAGGAACCCCCGCGCGATTGCTGCCGCTATTGCTGCGCCACGATCACGACAGCCGAATTTTTCGATGATGTGCTGGACATGCGTGCGGACCGTCGCCTCCCCGATGCCGAGCCGCGCGGCTATTTCGGCGTTGCGCAACCCATCGGCCAGATGATCGAGGACGCCGCGTTCCCTCGGCGTAAGGTCTACGCGGGGTCCGTTGAGGACCAGGCGCATCGCCACCACTGCTGGAATATGTCGTCGCCCGGCGGCAACGGCCCGGATCGCCGCCTCAATCTCATCAAGCCCTGAATCCTTCAGGACATAGCCGCGCGCGCCAGCTTCCAACGCGCGGTGAATCGCTTCGTCGCCATCGAAGGTGGTGAGAACAAGGACCCGAACTGCGGGATGCCGCGCCAGAATGGCGGCGGTTATCACAGCGCCGTCTTCGCTGCCGAGCCGCAAATCCATTAGGACAACGTCGGGGTCAGATGCTCCACAAGCACGCAGCGCCGTGGCCTGCGAGTCGGCTTCAGCGACCACCATCATTTCATCCGCTGCGCCGACCAATGCCGCGATCCCGGCACGAACCGCCGGATGATCATCAACGATGAGCACACGAATCATTTCGATTGCATATCAGAACCGAGCGGGCGGTCATCATTGTTAATCGTCTACTTGGGCAACATGTACAAATCGGTTAGCGCGAGAAAAGATGGTTGGTCCGAGGCTTCAATTTGCAGGCATGCTAAAGTCGAGGCGATCTAAGCGAATCAGATTGGCGTGTTTTTAGCAGCTTGCTGCCGGTTGATCCGACGAACGAAGGGCGTGGCCGTCGCCACCAAGAGAACCGCTCCATCATCGACGGGATACTCTGCCGAATTCTCTAGCGCACGCCATGGCGCGATGTCCCGCCCAAGTACGGCCGCTGGAACACAATCTATTGGCGTCACATTGGCGTCTGTGCGCTGGAGCACTGCCGGGCTCCGGGGAGCAGGTTACATCGGTTACGATGTCCGCCCAGATCTCCTTCGCCCCCAATCGGGACCGATGGGTAGGCGCACCCTTGCCAGTTGTCGCGGCTCGTCGACTAACTCGCCGGCCAAGGTTGCATGTTTTAGTGGCGGTTGCGCAAGGGAGCCGCCTATGATGGGGGCATTCTTGAGCAAGTAACCAGGCGTTGAGGTAGACTGCTGTTGCACTATTCTGCAACGACGGATGAGTTCTGAATGAATTTCTAGCTTTAAACGGCGCGATCAAAGGCTCGACTGGCCAATTATGGGGCCAAGCGGTCATGAGCCGATTTCAGGGCAACTGAACCAGTTGGCGGAATGCCGCTACGCATGAGCCGGGAGGGGGACCACGCACACCCGTTGGGACTAGAGCAAGAACCTGCAATTGGACGACGACCGAATGCTCAAAACGCAGTAGGAAAACTTACACATGCTCAGGAGGATTTGAAAATAATTCAATATTAACAGTGCTATAGGGGGGGGGTTGCGCCGGGCTCAAAATCCGGTTCCGAAAGGAATGTCGGTTCGATTCCGACCGCCCGCACCATCGGAGTCTCGGCACATTTTTAGAAAAGGCGTTGGCGGGCTTGCGGCCTATGGACCGGCAAATCTTTGCGGTCGCATTGTCCTATAGATCACAATTGAGAAGAATTGTGGTCGATTGAGGCTGTTATTATCGATCATTAGCTCGGGTCTGATCGATCTTGATGGGACGTTTTGGTCCTGGCGGATTTTTTGGGCCCTGCGGACGGGTAGGGCGAAAGGATCTTGGCTAATTTGCGTTGAGCGCGTCCGCCAACAGTTCAGATATTCGGGAACTGCGCGACGGGCTGCAAAACCTGCCGCCCGTTCGCATTGGTTTCCGGTGTACATGGGTGGAAACCGGCCGGTCTGATTTGGAGCGGCAAGGCGGCCTTACCGGCCATTTATCACGCGGGCTTTTACGGCAGTTACGCTCCCCAATTGGCGCCATTTAACGCGCTGATCTGCGTCGCTAGAACCCGCCATTCAATCAGGCTCGCGGTCGGCACCCCCGAAGATCCGCAGCTAGAGACATAACGGCCTTTCCCGACGCGATCGTTGAATGACGGCATCAGGCAGAAGCGGATGATCCGCTTCTGATCAAATCTTATAAATGATACGGCCAAACACCATCAAGAGGAGCAGGCAATGTCATCGCAGACCAAACGGTCCTTCAAGGGTGCAGGACAAAGCCTGCTCACTGTCGTTTTCGCGACCGCGCTGGGACTTGGCTTTGCTAACCTCGCTGGGGCCAACAGCATCAATATGGGCGCATATTCGGCCGTTTTCGTTTGCGCGATGCTCGCCTTTGCGGTGAATTGGTTGGCCTTCATCCCGTCGGCTTTGGCGCAGAAAGACACCTATTACGACACTGTCGGCGCCCTGACATATTTGTCGGTGATTGGGGTCGCCGCGTCCAATGCCTGGCCGCTCGATACCAGAGCGATGGTTGTCGCAACGATGGTCGGCATATGGACGATCCGGCTCGGAAGCTTCCTTTTCAGCCGCATTCATGCGTCCGGCGGTGCAGATCAGCGATTTGAAAAGATAAAGGTCAATCCGCCACGATTTCTGGTCGCCTGGACGCTGCAAGCCGTATGGGTGATCTTCACAGCATCGGCAGCGCTGGTGATCATCACGTCGCGGCAAACCGCGCCTTTGGATGGCCTCTTCTGGGCAGGCGCTGCGCTTTGGGTGATCGGCTTTGCTTTCGAAGTGGTTGCAGACAGCCAGAAGCGGCAGTTCAAGAAAGACCCGGCGAATAAGGGTAAGTTTATCGACACCGGGCTTTGGGCATGGTCGCAACACCCGAACTATTTTGGCGAGATTACGCTGTGGTTCGGCATTTTGGTGATGGCGATCCCGCTACTATCGGGTTGGTCATGGTTGGCGGTCATATCGCCGATCTTCGTCTACCTGCTGTTGACCCGGGTGAGCGGCATCAATCTGCTGGATGGCATTGCGAAAGAGCGCTGGGGCGATGACCCCAGCTATCAAGCGTATCGAAAAAATACGCCGGTGCTGTTTCCGCGTCCGCCGAAAGGCTAAATGCGGACTGTCATTCGCGTGCGCACCCGCCAATTTCGGCCCCGGCTGATCTCATCGGCGGGACGCAGTATCGCTCTCCACCGCAACGCCTCAAAGCCCCTGCTGCCGCTCTGCTCGCCAGCAAAGTCGAACGGTTCTTGGGCGGGAACGGCGGGTTCTCACCTGTTCAAGCCTTCGACAAATTTGGGGCGGTTCACGTCGCCGTCGCCGAACCGCATGTCATCAATGCGCTCAATTTCACCGTTAAAAGGCGCTGGCGGCAGTCCGACCAGCGGCCACTCGCTGAGTCGCCCAACCCTGACGCAGCACGGATCAGGCCATAATCAGGATGATTGATCTTGTCGGCGGAGCGGCGAGGGGCGACAAGTGCGGATGGCTGATCCTTCCCTCCTGACGGTGCGCGCGCTCGCCAAAAGCGTTCCTGGCCCGCGTACGTTGTTTCGCGGGCTAGACTTGGCGGTCGGTGCCGGGGAGATTGTTGCGATTACCGGCGAATCCGGCGTTGGCAAATCGACCTTGCTGAACATCCTTGCCGGGTTGGACGACGCCGATGCCGGCGAGGTGGCAATCGAGGGGATCGCGCTGAGCGATCTCGACGAGACCGCGCGCACCCGGCTCCGGCGCGAACGGATCGGCTTCGTTTTTCAGGCTTTTCACATCCTGCCATACCTCACCCTGCAGCAGAACGTCGCGCTCCCGCTGGCGCTGGTCTCGCCCGACGCTGCGGCGGCGCAGATCGAGGCGGAGGCGATGCTCGCTGCGGTTGGGCTCGGCGGGCGCGGCGCGGGCTATGCGCGCGACCTGTCGGGCGGCGAGTTGCAGCGCGTGGCGATCGCGCGTGCGCTCGTCCATCGGCCTGCGCTCATCCTCGCGGACGAGCCGACCGGTAATCTCGATCCCGAGACTGCGGCGCGCGTGCTCACCTTATTCGCCAGTGCTGCGCGCGAACGCGGCGCGGCAGCTGTGCTGGTCACGCATTCCGACGCGACCGCCGCGATCGCCGACCGCGTGTTGAGGCTGACGTCCGAGGGCCTGGTCGAGCGTGCGCGCTGAGCCTGGCCTATGGTCAGGACGGCTGGCGCTCGGCTGGCTGCTCGGCGGCGAGTGGCGCTTTCATCCGACGCGTTTCTTGGTCACCGCGATCGCGATAGCGGTGGGGGTCGCGCTCGGCTTTGCTGTGCATTTGGTCAACGGCTCGGCGCTCGCCTCGTTCGACAACGCGGTGCGCGGCGTGAATGGCACCGCCGACCTCAGCGTGAAGGCGACGAGCCGACTCGGCTTTAACGAGCGCCTCTACCCGCGCGTCGCGACGGCCAGCGGGGTCGCGGACGCCAGTCCCATTGTTCAACTCCCCGCGCGGATCGGCGCGGCGCGCATGACGCTGCTTGGCCTCGACATCCTGCGGGCGGCGGCGGTGACCCCGACGCTGATCGGAGTCCGCGCGCAAGGGCCGGATGCGGGCGGCGCCGCGGTTTTCGACGAGGCGAGCGTGTTCCTGTCGCGCGCAGCGCTCGAGCGGAGCGGTGCGAAGCTTGGCGCGGTGGTCACGATCGCCGCGAACGGGCGGGCGGTGCCAATGCAGATCGCGGGTACGCTCCCCGGTGTTGCCGATGGTAGCGCAGTCGCCGTGATGGACATCGCCGCTGCGCAGTGGCGGTTCGACCGGATCGGACGGCTTGATCGGATCGACGTGAAGGTGGCGGATCGCGCAGCGGCAGATGCCGCGCTCGCGAACGTGATGCCCGGCGACGCGGTGATCTCGACCGCGCAGGCGCAGATCATGCAGGGTGATGCGCTGTCTCGCGCGTACCGGGTCAATCTCGACATGCTGGCGCTTGTCGCGCTGCTTACTGGTGGATTTCTAGTCTATTCGGCGCAGTCGCTGTCGGTCGTCCGCCGGCAGAGGGCCTTCGCGCTGCTGCGCACGTTAGGCATGCCGCGCAATGGGGTGATCGCCGCCGTCGTGGCCGAGGGCGTGGCGATCGGCGTGATTGGATCGGGCTTTGGGCTGGCGGCGGGCTACGGGCTTGCCTGGGCTGCGTTGCACTGGCTGGGCGGTGACCTTGGCGCCGGCTATTTTCGCGGGGCGGGGGCAGGGCTGGTGTTCCAACCCTGGGCCGCGCTCGGCTTCTTCGCGCTCGGCCTGCTCGCGGCGGTTGCCGGAAGCGCTGTACCGGCGCGACTGGCGGCGCGCGCGGCTCCTGCGGCAGCGCTGAAGAATGTCGGCGACGTGGTCGATCCGCGTCAGCGCGTGGCATGGTGGCCGGCGGCCGCTTTGCTGATCGCAGGGAGCGTGGTGTCGCTGCTGCCGCCCGTCGCGCACTTGCCGCTGTTCGGCTATGCCGGAATGGCGCTGTTGCTCGCCGGTGGCATAGCCGGGGTGCCGTGGTTTGCGCGGGCGTTGCTGAGACCGATCGCGCGTCGGGCGATCGGCACGGTCCCGGGTCAGCTCGCGATCCGGCATTTGCACGGCGCGCCGGGCGAGGCCGCGACTGCGCTGTGCGGCATTGTCGCGTCGACCGCGCTGATGATCGCGATGGCGACGATGGTGACGAGCTTCCGTGGCGCGGTCGATGACTGGCTCGGCCAAGTGCTCAGCGCCGATCTGTATATGCGGACCAATGCGGGCGCGAGTTTCGACCCCGCCACGCGCGCGCGGCTTGCCGCGACGCCCGGCGTCGCGCGCATGGCCTTCGGACGACAGCTTCCGCTGACCATCGCCCCTGATCGTCCGCCGATCGCGCTCGTCGCCCGTCCCCAGCGCGGCGTGGAGGATCCGCAGTTCGTGCTGATCGCGCGCGCGGATGCGGTGCCAACTGGCCTCACGCCGATCTGGGTGTCGGAGCCGGCGCAGCGCCTTTACGGCTGGAACCCCGGCGACGTTATCCGTTTGCCGATCGGCGGCGGCACGCGCTTCGCCGTGGCGGGCGTGTGGCGCGACTATGCGCGGCAGGGCGGCGCGGTGCTGATCGACGACGCAGACTATCAGCGTCTGACCGGCGATACCGGTCGCGACGAGGCGTCGGCCACGCTCCTGCCCGGCAGCGATGCAGCGGCGGTGATGCAGCGGCTGCGCGCGCGCGTACCACCGGCGTTGCGCGGGCAAGTCGATATCACCCAGCCGACGATGCTGCGCCGCTTCGCCTTGACGCTGTTCGACCGGAGTTTCGCGGTGACCTATCTGCTTGAGGCAATCGCCATCCTTGTCGGGCTGGCCGGTGTCGCGGCGACCATGTCAGCGCAGACGCTGGCGCGCGAACGCGAATTCGGGATGCTGCGCCATCTCGGTCTCACGCGCGGCCAGCTCGGTGCGATGCTCGCGACCGAGGGGGCGATCGTCGGGCTGACTGGCGCGCTGGCCGGGATCGGACTTGGGCTGGTGCTGGCGCAAGTGCTGATCCATGTGATCAACCCGCAATCGTTCAACTGGACGATGGACACGCGCGTGCCCGTCGGGACCCTGCTGGCGGTGGCAGCGACGCTGACCGGCGCGGCGGCGGTGACCGCCATACTGGCGGGCCGCCGCGCAACATCGCGCAGTGCAGTGCAATCGGTACGGGAGGATTGGTGATGCGCGTATCCCCGATCGTCGCACTACTCGCTGCCGCGAGTCTGACCGCGTCTGCGCCGACGCCCTATCCGGTGGTGAAGCCCGGCCTGGTGCTGCGCTTCCCGCGCGATCACGGCGCGCATCCGCAGTTCCGCACCGAATGGTGGTATGTCACCGGCTGGCTTCGCACGGCGGACGGTGCCGATCTCGGGTTTCAGGTCACCTTTTTCCGCACCCGCCCACTAGTCGATCCGGCCAATCCGAGCAGATTCGCGGCCGGGCAGGTGCTGTTCGCGCATGCCGCGCTGTCAGACCCCAGGATCGGACGACTGCTGCACGGCGAACGCTCCGCCCGCGCAGGGTTTGGCCTGGCCGGTGCCAACACCGGCGATGCCGACGTCACGATCCGCGACTGGCGGCTGCGGCGACGCACCGACGGGAATTGGACGACGCAGGTGGCGGCACCCGGCTTCGCGCTTGCGCTCACTTTCGCGCCGACCCAGCCGCCGCTGCCGCAGGGCCAAGGCGGGTATAGCCGCAAGGGGCCGCAGCCCCAGGCAGCGAGCTATTATTATTCGATCCCGCACCTCAAGGTTTCGGGCCATGTGAAACGCGGGGATAGGTCGGTCGCAGTAACCGGCGAGGCGTGGCTCGATCGCGAATGGTCCTCCAATTTTCTTCAGGCCGACGCGCAAGGGTGGGACTGGACCGGCCTCAACTTCGACGACGGCAGCGCGCTGATGGCCTTCCGCATTCGGCGCAAATCGGGCGGCACACTGTGGGCGGGCGGGTCGTTGCGCCGCGCCGACGGCACCATGGTCGTGCTGGCGCCGAGCGACGTGGCGTTCCGCCCGCTGGCACGATGGCGCAGTCCCGTGACCGGCGCGGTATATCCGGTGAAGCAGGAGCTTCGCGTGCGATTGCCGAGTGGCGTGCGCCGCTGGGTGCTAACCCCCTTGTTTGCGGCGCAGGAACTCGATGCGCGGCGCAGCGGTCTGCCGGTCTATTGGGAAGGCGCGGTGCGGACCACGGGTGGGCACGGCTATCTTGAACTGACGGGCTATGATCGCGCGCTTAAGATGTGAACCCCGCTGGGTAAAGGATGCGGCGGCTTGCGCGCGGCGTAGGGCACGCCGATACAAAATCGTCCGATGCTCGGGAAGGAATGACCGACTTTCGGCAGCCGTCAACCGCTTCGACATGTCGCCTTTTTGGGTCACAAATCGCCCTTCGCTGGTTGTGCTGCAGCCGGACAGCAGTGCACCCTAATCTCCGCTGTGCTGATGCTCGGCAATTGATCCACCACATCGGCACGGTTTCGTGACAAAGGTCGATGCCGCGCTCGAATAGCAGGTCCTCGACATTTCGAAGCGACAGCGCGTCTGGACGACCATGGCTTATCTGGATGACGATATGGAGGGAGGTGACACGCGGTTCGTGCGCGCGGAGTTCAGTATAAAACCTGTAGCGGGAATGCTGTTATTGTGGAACAACATGACCCCAAAAGGCGAGGTTAACTGGTTGACCTTGCACGAGGGCGCGCCCGTCAAGCGCGGAGAGAAAACGATAATCACCAGGTGGTATCGTGAGCGCCAATGGTTATTTCCGCCAGTCGACACGGCTGCAGGTGCGGAGCTTGATGTTGTGACTTCATGAAATACGTTGAGTATCCTGATCGCTCTTGCGTCAGGCGCGTCGCACAGGTTGTTCGGACGCTTTTGGCGGGCGCGATGGCCGCGGCGTCGATGATGGTTTCGGCGTCGGCCTTGGCCGGGCCGTCACCCGCAACTTGGGCCACTGAAAGTGCACCTAAAGACGCGGATGCGCCGCAGGTCCGTCGTGGTCTGAGCCCCGACGATCCTCCACCTATGAGTAGAGCCGGAGGCCCTGTTGATGCCCTTGCGTGGGCGTGATGGCAACCGGGTTGGGGGTT
>LNFM01006210.1_pt1 | contig 19843 bp, 19 predicted proteins | sample 596031 | NCBI WGS metagenome assembly LNFM01 (sample SAMN04254537, study PRJNA301005) | activated carbon metagenome | isolation source: dual media filters at the Ann Arbor, Michigan drinking water treatment plant | place: USA: Ann Arbor | reverse complement strand
GGAAGATCGAAATGCGACAGGTTCAGACATTGCTGCGCGGCGCGTCGTCCCGGATCGGACGCCGGCTGGCCCAGATCGTCGCCATCGCCGCCGCCAGCCTGCCGGCCGCCGGCGCGTAGATTTCCGTCCGGCGCAGCGATCTGGACAAGCCGGCACGGTTGGTGAAATAACCACCCCCGTGAAGACCGTATACACCGAATTCCATCGCAGCCACGATCCGCAATTTTTCCTGGTGCGGGGCGTCGTCAAGCGCACCACCGAGCAGCCCGAGCGGGCCGATCGATTGCTCGCGGGCTTGAAAGCCGGCAAGCACGATCTGGTCGCGCCGACGATGTTCGGCCAAGGGCCGCGCGCGCGGGTCCACAGTGCCGAATATCTACGTTTTCTCGAAGAGGCCTGGGACGCCTGGGTTGCGCTCGGCGATGCCGGCCCGGAAATGATTGCCAACGTGCACCCCGTGCGCAATGCCGCCACGTACCCGACTCACATCGTCGGTCGCCTTGGCTGGCATACGGCCGATACGGGCTGTCCGATCGGGCCGGGGACCTGGGCTGCCGCATGCGCGGCGACCGACGTTGCAACCACCGCCGCCCAGCTCGTCATGGACGGCGAAGACGCAGCCTACGCACTGTGCCGTCCGCCCGGTCACCATGCCTTCAGCGACATTGCAGGCGGATTCTGTTTTCTCAACAACAGCGCGGTGGCGGCGGCGCAGCTTCGGCTCAAGCACGAACGCGTCGCGATCCTCGATGTCGACGTGCATCACGGCAACGGCACGCAGGGCATCTTCTATGAGCGTGCGGACGTGCTCACGGTTTCGATCCATGCCGATCCCGTCTTCTTCTATCCGTATGTGTGGGGATATGCGCATGAGCGCGGCGCGGGCCCCGGCCTCGGCGTCAATCTGAACATTCCGTTGCCGAAGGGCACGGGCGATGACGACTATATAAGAGCGCTCGGCGAAGCGGAAAAAACCATCCGCGCCTTTGCGCCGGGGGCGCTGGTGGTCGCGCTCGGCCTCGATGCCTCCGAACGCGATCCGCTCGCCGGACTTGCTGTCACGACCGATGGCTTCCGGCGGATAGGTGCGGCGATCGCGCGGCTTGGCCTTCCGACGGTGCTGGTTCAGGAGGGCGGATATTTGTCCGACATCCTCGGTGCCAATCTCACCGCCGCGCTCGGCGGTTTCGAGGAAGCACGTTAGGCTCACTCGATGACGATGCGCGGTGGCGGCCGGTGTGCGGCGCCGGTCTCGATCGCTGTCCAGATGTCGCGCGCGATGCCGATGTAGCGCCTGGCGTGGACGCCGTCCGGCTCGACCGCGACGATCGGGCGGCCGTCGTCGGAGGTTTCGCGAATCTGGATATCGAGCGGGATCTCGCCCAAAAACGGAATCCCGCGGCTCTCGGCCTCGACCCGCGCGCCGCCGTGACCGAAGATCGGCGTGACGCGGTTGCAGGCCGGGCAGCAGAAGCTCGACATGTTCTCGATCAGCCCCAGAATTGGGATGCTCACCTTCTCGAACATCGCAATGCCGCGCCGCGCGTCGATCAGGGCGATGTCCTGCGGGGTCGAGACGATGACGGCGCCGGCCAGCGGCACCTGCTGCGCCATGGTGAGCTGGGCGTCGCCGGTGCCCGGCGGCAGGTCGACCACGAGAATGTCGAGATCGTTCCACGCCACTTCGCGCAGCATTTGCGTAATGGCCGAGATCACCATCGCGCCGCGCCAGATCATGGCGCTGTCTTCCTCGACCAGGAAGCCGATCGACATCACCTTGACACCGAACCGCTCCATCGGTTCCAGCATGCGCGGGCCGAGTTGCCGCGGCTTGCCGCGCAGGCCGAACAGCTTTGGCAGCGACGGGCCATAAATGTCGGCGTCGAGAATGCCGGTCTTTAGCCCCAGCGTGGCGAAGCCGAGCGCCAGATTGCAGGAGGTGGTGGATTTGCCGACGCCGCCCTTGCCGGAGGCAACGGCTATAACGTGCTTGACGCCGGGAAGGCCGGCGGCCTTCGACGTCGCGCGCGCTTTTAAGTCGGGAGGGGGGGACGCGGACACGGGCTGCTTACGATCCGGGCGGACCGTCCTTCTTCGCTTCGCGCGCACGCAGGTAATCTTCCGTCGACATCACCGGCGGGCGTTGCGGTCCTGCATGCGGATCGAAACTCTCGTTCACGACGGCTTCGACGCGGCAATCCGCGCACATCTTGATGACGTCGAGACGTTTGGCGTTGGCGCCCTGGAACATCCAGTGCTTTTCGCCGCCGAGCTTGGCAAGCACGCGGTCGATCGAGCTCCTGGTGCCGAACGGCTTGCCGCAGGCGATGCAGTTGAACGGCTCTTCCTCCTTGAGCACGCGAAGCGGCGTGTCCCAGGCCTGGAAGTCGAGACGCGGCTCGATGGTGATGACCTTCTCGGGGCAGGTGGACTGGCAAAGCCCGCATTGCACGCAGAGGCTCTCGGTAAAGCGCAGCATCGCACGGTCAGGATTATCCGACAGCGCCCCGGTCGGACAGGCGGTGACGCAGGCATGGCACAGCGTGCAACCATCGACATCAAGCCTCACGCCGCCGAAGGGCGCGCCCGGCGCCAGCGGCACGATATCGACGGGTGTGGGAGCGGCGTGGTGAAGTTCGCGGAACGTGGTCTCGAGCACGCCGCGCTTGGCGCCGCGCGGCACGAAGCCGGCGGGCTTTTGCGTCGCGATGCCACGGGGCGCGGCGTCGAGTGCGGCGCGCAGTTGGTCCGGATCGTCGGTCTCGATGATGCGCACCAGACCAGCGCCGAAGCCGAGCGCCGAAACAATGCTGTCGGATGTTTCGACCGCGCGGCGCAACGCGGTGATGTCGTGGCGGGGTTTGCCGCGTGTAACGATCGCGACGCCGCTGCCGCCATACGCAAACGCCGCGCCCAGCATCTCCGGCCCGAGCTGCGTCACCTCGTTGACGTGCAGCGGCAGCACGTTTGCCGGCAGACCTGCGCCGAACCGCGCCAGCGCATCGATGATGTCAGCGCCGTGTTCCCCGTCATGAAACAGCACGACAGCGTCGCTCCCACCGGCCTTGCGATAGGTCTGCAGCAGCGTACGCAGCCGCCGCATCAGCGCATCCGCGCTCGGCAACGCATAGGATGCCGCACCTGTCGGACAAACCGACGCGCAGGAACCGCAGCCGGCGCAGACATTGGCGTCGATTGCGACGGCGTTCCCGTTCGGCGTGATCGCGCCGGTGGGGCACAAATCGAGGCAGCGCGTGCATCCGGTGATGGACGAGCGCGAATGCGCGCAGAGCTTCTCCTCCAAATTGATGTAGCGCGGCTTGTCGAAGGTGCCGACGAGATTGCCGGCATCCGCGATCGCGCGCTCGACCGCGGCCCTGTCGCGCGGATCTGCGCGCAGGTAACCCGGGCGCAAATCATGCGCGGGAAACAACGGAGTGCCGCCCGAGAGATCGAGGATCAGATCGCAGGTCGAGGTCGCGCCGTCGCGCGACGATCCGAACACGAGCTTCGCGCGCGAGGACGGCTGCGGCAGTGCATAATCGTCGATCGCAAGCTCGAACTGTCCGAGATGGCCGCGAGCATTGCGGATCGTGCCCTTGAGCACCGGGAATTCGTTGGTCCGGCGCGGCGCCACTTCGCCCGGCCTGCTGAGTAGCACAGTAATGTCCAAACGGTCGGCAAGGCGCTGCGCTGCCTCGATTGCGACCTCGTCGCGGCCATAGATCAACGCGACGCCGGTGCTATCGAGCGTCACCAAAGAAATCGGCGGCATGACTTCGCCCGCCGCGGCAATCAGCGCGGCTGCCTTCGGACCCGCGGCAGCAGCGTCCTTTGACCAGCCGCCGGTCTCGCGGATGTTGACGAAGGTGAGCTGGGCCTGCGGAGAACTCTCCGCGACCTCCCGAAACAGCGGCGCTTCCTGCGTACAAGCGATTGTGATCGGCGATCCGCTGGCGAGCGCCTGCTTGAAGCGATCGAGTTCGAGACCGCAAAGCTGGTTCACTTGGGTGATGTCAGCCGCGCAGCCGCGCGCAATCGCTGCCGGATCGAGCGGCATGGTCTTCTCGCAACTGCATATCAGGAGGCGAGACGCCGACGCACTCATTATAAATCCCTGAACCTCGTGCACCAAACGGACGGTTGCTTCGTCCCACGGTTCTGCGGTAACCGCTCCGGCAAACATCTGCAAGCTACAAAGCCTGCTCGCGCCGCCGCCTTGCGCGGGATAGCATACTCCGTCCGTTCGTGAAGTATTCAGGGATTAGTTCTGCGTGATCGCTCGTCCAGGGGATATGGAACAGACGCTCGACCTGCCGCCCGGTTATACTTTGGTCGCGCTGCGCGAGGTCGGCGATGCATTTGCGCATGGCTGCGACATTGCGGCGGAGGCGGGCGCCGGGACCCTGGTATGGGTGCGACGTTACGACCTCGTAGAGTTCGCCGTCGTGCTTGAGCCCGACGAACCGCTCAAATCGGCGCGGCGCGCGTTCTTCGCCGGCATAAATGCCGTGGCGGATGCGATTGCCGCACATTGTCCTCCGGAGCGGGAGGTCAGCTTCGACTGGCCCGATACGATCAGGTTCGACACGGGCTTGCTCGGCGGCGGGCGGCTCGCCTGGCCGAAAGACTGCGCCGAGGGCGATGTGCCGGCATGGCTGGTGTTCGGCGTGCTCTTGCGCGCGGCCGACATCGCGCACCTGCCGGAGATGCAGGCTGCATCGGGCGTGTCCTTGCTGAGCGAAGGTTTCGAGCTGGTCGATACGGATGCCATCATCGAAAGCTTCACGCGCCATTTGATGACCGCGTTCGACCGCTGGCGCGAGCGTGGATTCGAGGCGATCGCGCGGGATTACCTGGAGCGGCTTCCGAAGCAAAAGGCGGGCGAGATCAGGGGCATCGACCTGAATGGCGACCTTCTGGTCAGCGGGCCTGCCGCCGGCGGCCCGCCGGAGCGGACCAGCCTTGTGGATGCGCTCGAAATGGCTAACTGGTATGATCCGCAGTCACGCGGTCCGAAATTCGGATGAGGCGGACATGCTGAAATTTCCGCGCACCATCAGGCTGGACCCTTCGGATACGTTCGTTTTCGAGCGGGCGGCGGAACCGGGCGAATGGGCGGTCTCCGGTGCGTTTGTGTTCTGGAACATGGATCTTGAGACACTTAACCAGAAGCAGCGCGTCGCGCTGCGTTCGGGTTTTCTCGGGATCGGCAGTTTGGGATGGTCGACCCTTGCCATCGTCACCGAAGCCACCGAAGCCGAAAGACAGCTAATGATCGAGCGTTTCGCGGCGCAGTTGATGGAGAAGTTCGGGGCGCCGGACGCCGATGCCGCGCGCCTCGCCGCCGAGGAGGAAATCGCATTTGCGGCCTCGCTGTGCGAGCACCCGCCGCAGACCTTGCTTGCGGTGCAGCGCAGTGTCGAGAATGGCGAAGTCCGCGAACGCTTTCGCACGCTCAAGCCGCGGCAGGCAGCAGCGGATGCCGATCGGTTGCACGCGCATGCCAGCGCCTTTACGTTTCACGAGATTGAAGGCGACGCCGGGCCCGCAGAGGAGGTCGATCTGCTTGGATTGATCAGGACCGACCGCAAGACCGGGGATCGCACATGAGAGAATTCTGGGTCGCCTCGGGCCATCATCTGACGCGTCGCGCCGATCACGGCGGGCTGGTCGCAACGCCCGAGCTGATCATGGCCTATCTGGCGCGGCCTGAATTGATGCCACCGAGCGACGCCTGCGAGGCCGAGAAAAATCTGCATGCGAGCCTGCTTGCCGATCCGCTTCGGCCGGTCTCCGCGGCGGACATTGCTGTTCTCGCCGACGCCGACGCGCGGGAGAACTGGGCCTTCATGATGAATTTCCGCGACCGGCTGATGGCGGCGCCGTCGCTCGAGGCGGTCTATGTCGCGCTGGCCCGCAAGGGCGCGGGCGATTTGCCGCCGATCTTTCTGTCGCAGCTTTGCCATCTCATTCTGCGCAATGCGCTTGAGGGATGCGAGGATCCTTACGTGCTGCGCGCCGCCGAACTGTTCTATCGCAGCCAGCTGGCGGCCACTCATGACGGCACGTTGTTGCTGGCCGATGCGGAGGTCGTGGAGGCCGAGCAGCATGCGCAGCACGACCTGCATTCGTCGCCGCTCACGGCCATGCTGCAGCCGAAGGCATTCGGCGAAATGGACGTCATGGACGACGACAACGCATGGACCTACTGGTCGCGTTCGGACGCGCATGCGATGGCGATGAATCTCGGCGGCAACGCCAAGGCGCGCGCCGGCTTGTGCCGGGTCGTCGAGCGCTGGATCGGCCACCTCCTCGGCATCGGCGTCAACGTCGAGACAATAGCCTCGATCGAGGACCGCGACTGGCGCTGGTTCATCGGCCTCGACAGCGAGGCCACACGAATTGGCAACGCGCTGTGGCACGGCGAGCGGCTGGACGGCAGCGTCAGTGAGCGCATCGTCGCCCTGATGCGGCTGAGCTTCGAGGATACCCGAATGGTGGACGAACGCGTCGGCAACAAGCCGGTCTACCTCATCCTCGCCATGGGCGCGGACAAGGTCGTGAGGCTGAAGCCGCAAAATCTGATCGCAGGGCTGCCGCTTGCGGCGGCGGCGAATGTCGCATGATCGGCCGCGAAACGGAGGATCGGGCACGGCAATGACGGAAGCATCCCGCGAGGTCGGCGTAGTTTTGCGCCGCCGTTCGATCGACAATCCCTGGATCGACCACGTGTGGTCGCCGGCGATGGTCCTGGACGAGGTACCGGCGACGGCACCATGGACCGCGCTGTCCACCGAGCGCGATGCGACGATTTATTACGCTGGTTCAGCGAGCATTGAACTGTTCAGCGCGGAAACCGCAAATTACCGCGACAACCTGGCCGACGGTGAGCCCCGGATCTGGGTGGCGCTGCGGCGTCAGGATGGCGGGCCCGAACTCGAACTGACGAAAGTGACCGCCGATCCGACCGAAGGCGAAGCGATGTTCGAAAGCGGTTGCGACGTGATCGGCACCGTGCCCATGCCGCCGGAGATCGCGTCGTGGATTGCGGCGTTTGTCGATCGATTCCATGTCGAACGCGTGTTCCACAAGCGCAAGCGGGATCGCGCGCGCGGCGATCGCCCGCGAATGCCCGGCGGCCGGCCGGATGAGGGGACAGGGCGCACATGAGCGATCAGGACAAAGCCGATCAGGACAAGGGATTTCTGGCGCGATGGTCGCAGCGCAAGCAGGAAGCAAAGCAGCCGGAGGCGAAGCAGGAGGCGCCGGTTGCCGCTGCATCAGATGTTCCGGCCGAGCCAATTGTTGCTGAAGTCGACGCGGAACCCGAATTCGATCTCTCCAGCCTGCCGAAGCTCGAGGAACTGACGGGAACGACCGATATCACCGCGTTTCTTAAAAAGGGCGTGCCCGAACATCTGCGCAATGCCGCACTGCGAAAATCCTGGGCGCTGGATCCAGCGATTCGCAACTACGTCAATCCCGCACTCGAATATGCATATGACTGGAACGCGCCGGGCGGAGTTCCCGGTGGCGGCGAACTCGGCGCGGGCGTCGATGTTGCACGCCTGGTTTCGCAAATTATGGGTCAGCCGGCGGTTGAAGCCGCAAGTTCCGACGCAAGTTCGGGAATTGAGGCGGCCGGCCTTCCGGCGGAATCCTCCGAGCGCGATCCGTCGCAGAATGAATTTCAGGTTAAGTCGTTGGGACAAACTGAAGAACCGCAGGCAGCGATCGAACACAGTTCCGTCACAGAAATCGCCGCGGACGAATCAACGGTGGAAATCGCACGCAAAACAACGAGTTCCGCTGCGCCGCAGCAACCGGTGCGACGTCATGGCAGCGCAAAGCCGATTGGTTAGACAAAAGTTTTTGCGGACATAGGCACAGCCTATGTTAGAGATTCCTCCTTGGAATAATTCCAGTTCTAAGTTGAGTAACCCGAGGGACACGGGTGGGCGGGGGAGAATCGGTAGCACCATGCGTGACACCGGTCTGGAACTAGCAATCAAAGCAGCAGGTGGTGTCGCTTCGCTGGCGCGGGGAATTGGCATCGCGCAGCCGTCTGTTTCTGCATGGTCGCGAATTCCCGCGGAGCGGGTTCTCGCCGTTGAGGCACTGACGCAGGTGAATCGTTTTGTACTCCGTCCCGATCTCTACGGACCGTCCGAGACCCAGGTGACATCGAAGCCGGAAATCGACGAGATTGATCTGCTGCGTGCCGCAGAATACGGCCTGCTGTCGCTGCTGCTCGGCAAGGCGCCGGATGCGGATACGCTCAAGCGCGTTGCGATGCTGAAGGGCGATGGGTCCGATCTCGGCATCGCGCATATTGAGCTTGCTTCCGCAGCGGCGGCGACGGACGACCGTGCCGTCAGCAAGGAGTTCTTCGATCTCTTCATCGGGCTCGGCCGCGGCGACCTGCTTCCCTATGCGTCCTACTATCTGACCGGCTTCCTTCACGAACGACCGCTGGCGCGGGTGCGCGAGGATCTCGATGCGCTCGGGATCGAACGCGCGGGTCCGTCCCGGGAGCCGGAAGATCACATCGCGATCCTGCTGGAAGTCATGGCGGGATTGGCGCGCGGCGACTTCGAGACTGACTTCGCGCAGCAGTCGCGCTTCTTCGATCGTCATCTCAAACCGTGGGCGGCGCGGATGTTCGCCGACCTGGAGATGTCGCAATCGGCAAAGTTCTACCGCGCGGTCGGCCGTGTCGGCCGTGTCTTCATGGAATTGGAATCGGAGGCCTTCACGCTGTCCGAGTGACGGTGGAGGCAAGACTGAGAGGAGATCGCAATGAGTAAGTCAACCGACAAGGGCAAGGCGCCGTCTTCGGGCGTCGACCGGCGCAGCCTGTTCCTGATGGGCGGCTCGGCCGTCGCCGCGGCTGCGGTCGTGCCGCTCGCGAGCAGCGGGGCCGAGGCGGACGAGTCGCAATCCGAGCGCGTCAAGGCGCGCTACAAGGAAACCGACCACGTCAAGAATTTCTATCGCGTCAATCGCTATTGATGGGACCACGCATATGTTGACCAAGCGAAAAGAAGGATCCGCGGGCAGGGCGCGTTTGCAGGGTGTCGCCGCCGGCCTCGCCTCTGGCGTTCTCGACCGCCGTACGTTCCTGCGACGCTCCGGCCTGGCTGCCGGTGCCGGCGCCGCGATCGGATTGATGCCGCTCGGCTCGGTGCGCAAGGCACAGGCCGGCCCGAAGATCGTGGGCGCGCCGACGGAAATCAAAAAGAACATCTGCACGCATTGCTCGGTCGGGTGCACCGTCATCGCCGAAGTGCAGAACGGCGTCTGGGTCGGCCAGGAGCCGGCCTGGGACAGCCCGATCAACCGCGGTTCGCATTGCGCCAAGGGCGCGTCGGTGCGCGAACTCGTGCACGGCGACCGCCGTCTGAAATACCCGATGAAACTGGTCAACGGCGAATGGCAGAAGATCTCGTGGGATCAGGCCATCAACGAGATCGGCGACAAGATGCTCGAGATCCGCGCCAAGTCCGGCGCCGACTCGGTCTACCTGCTGGGTTCGGCGAAATTCTCCAATGAAGGCGGCTATCTGTTCCGCAAGTTCGCGGCCTTCTGGGGCACCAATTCGATCGATCACCAGGCCCGCATCTGCCACTCCACCACCGTCGCCGGCGTCGCCAATACCTGGGGATACGGCGCGATGACCAATTCCTACAATGACATCCGAAACTCGAAGACCATCGTCTTCATGGGCTCGAATGCCGCCGAAGCGCATCCGGTATCGCTGCAGCACATTCTGACCGGCAAGGAGCTCAACCGCGCCAACGTGTTCGTGCTCGATCCGCGCTTCACCCGCACGGCCGCTCACGCCACCGAATATGTCCGGTTCCGCAGCGGTACCGACATCGCGGTGATCTGGGGCATGCTGCACCACATCTTCAACAATGGCTGGGAAGACAAGGAATTCATCAAGCAACGCGTCTACGGCATGGACCAGATCCGCGCCGAAGTCGCGAAGTGGACGCCGGAGGAAGTCGAACGCGTCACCGGGATTCCCGGCGAGCAGATGAAGAAGGTCGCCGAGACCTTCGCCAAGCAGAAGCCGTCGACCTTCATCTGGTGCATGGGCGGCACCCAGCACACCGTCGGTACGGCCAACGTCCGCGCGTATTGCAACCTGCTGCTGGCGACCGGCAACGTCGGCACGTTCGGCGGCGGCGCCAACATCTTCCGTGGCCACTGCAACGTGCAGGGCGCGACCGATATCGGCCTCGATATCACGACGCTGCCGCTCTATTACGGCCTGGTCGAGGGTGCCTGGAAGCACTGGGCGCGGGTCTGGGAGGTCGAGTACGACTATCTGCAGGCGCGCTTCGACGAAGTACCGGCGAAGGCCGGCCGTCCGGCCCGTAACCGCAAGCAGAACATGGAATTGCCGGGTATCCCGTGGACCCGCTGGTTCGATGCGACGCTGGCGAACCCCGATGAAGTCGACCAGCGCGATGCCGTGAAGGGCGTGGTCATCATGGGTCACGGCGGCAATACCGTGCCGCGCATGACCGAGATGGTGAAGGGCCTGGAGAAGCTGGAACTGCTCGTGGTCGCCGATCCGCATCCGACCACGTTCGCCGCGATCTCCGAGCGCAAGAACGGCACCTACCTGTTGCCGGCCTGTACGCAATTCGAGACCTCGGGCTCGCGCACGGCTTCCAACCGTTCGATCCAGTGGGGCGAGCAGATCGTCAAGCCGATCTTCGAATCGAAGGACGATTACGAGATTATCTATCGTCTTTCGGAGAAGCTCGGCTTTGCCGACCGGATGTTCAAGAACATCAAGTTGGAGAACAAGCGCCCGCTGCCTGAGGATGTGCTGCGGGAAATCAATCGCGGCGGCTTCTCGACCGGCTATTCCGGCCAGTCGCCGGAGCGTCTGAAGGCGCATATGAACAACCAGGGCAAGTTCGACCTGGTGACCCTGCGCGCCAAGGCCGACGAACCCGAGATCGGCGGCGACTATTACGGCCTGCCTTGGCCGTGCTGGGGTACGCCGCAGATCAAGCACCCGGGCACGCACACGCTCTACAACACCAACCTTCATGCCAAGGACGGCGGCGGTACGTTCCGCGCCCGCTTTGGCGTGGTGTACGAAGAGAAGCAGCCGGACGGTTCGGTGAAGAACGTCAACCTGTTGTCCGAGGGCTCCTACAGCAAGGGCTCGGAACTGACCGACGGCTATCCCGAGTTCACCTACGGCGTGCTCAAGAAACTCGGCTGGGACAAGGATCTCACCGAGGCCGAACTGGCGACGATCCAGAAGATCGGCGGCAACAATCCTGACGGCGTCGGCTGGGCGGTCGACCTGTCCGGCGGCATCATTCGCGTGACGCTCGAACATGGCGTGATGGCGTATGGCAACGGCAAGGCGCGTGCAGTGGCGTGGAATCTGCCCGATCCCGTGCCGGTTCATCGCGAACCGATCTACACGGCGCGCCCCGATCTCGTCGCCAAATATCCGACGCGTCCGGACGGCCGCCAGTTCCGCATGGCCAATCTCGGCTTCTCGATCCAGAAGGCGGCGGTGGAGAAGGGACTTGCCAAGCAATTCCCGATCATCCTCACCTCGGGACGTCTGGTCGAATACGAAGGCGGCGGCGAAGAAACGCGGTCGAACAAGTGGCTTGCCGAATTGCAGCAGGACATGTTCGTCGAGGTCAACACCTCGGACGCCGCCGAACGCGGCATCAAGGATGGCGGCTGGGTCTGGGTGCTGGGTCCGGAAAACGGTTCTAAGGCGCGGGTCAAGGCGCTGGTGACCGACCGTGTCGGCAAGGGCGTGGCGTTCATGCCATTCCACTTCTCCGGCTACTTCCAGGGTGTCGACCAGCGCAGCAAATACCCGAAGGGGGCCGATCCGATCGTGCTCGGCGAAAGCGTCAATACGATCACTTCGTACGGCTACGATCCGGTTACCGGCATGCACGAGGGCAAGGTGACCCTGTGCCAGATTCAAGCGGCGTGAGAGGAGAAATAAATCATGGCTCGCGTCAAATTTCTTTGTGATGCCGATCGCTGCATCGAGTGCAACGCCTGCGTCACGGCCTGCAAGAACGAACATGAAGTGCCGTGGGGCATCAACCGCCGCCGCGTCGTCACCATCAATGACGGCAAGCCCGGCGAACGCTCGGTCTCCATGGCCTGCATGCACTGTACCGATGCGCCCTGCGCCGCGGTCTGCCCGGTGTCGTGCTTCTACACCACCGCCGACGGCGTGGTGCTGCACTCCAAGGATCTCTGCATCGGCTGCGGTTACTGCTTCTACGCCTGTCCGTTCGGCGCGCCGCAATATCCGAAGGTCGGCAACTTCGGATCGCGCGGCAAGATGGACAAGTGCACCTATTGCGCGGGCGGGCCGGAAGCCGACTCCACGCCGGCCGAATACGCCAAATACGGCGCCAACCGTCTCGCCGAAGGCAAGCTGCCGATCTGCGCCGAGATGTGCTCGACCAAGTCGCTGCTCGCCGGTGACGGTGCGATCATCGCCGAGATCTACAAGGAGCGCGTGATGAAGCGCGGCTACGGCTCGGGCATGTGGGGCTGGAAGACGGCCTACAGCGATTCTCCGACCGGCTGATGCCATGGCCGCGGCGCTTTGGCGCTGCGGCATTCGCGTAATTTCTAAATCGGAAGGCGTTGTGCAAATGCCAGGCTCACTTTCAACTCTCAAGCTAGCGATCGCCAAGTCTCTGTTCGCGGCGTTCGCGCTGCTGTTCGTTCTCGGCCATCCCGCGGCGGCGCAGATTTCCTTCAAGCCGACCGCCGAAGCCGTTCAGGAAGACAAGCTTCTGAATGCGCTGAAGGAGGGTGACAAGATCAGCGGGCGCATCTCCATCCCGGACAAGATGGCATCCAGTCTGATCCAGCCAGCCGGCCGCGACTGGCGCGATTTCCAGCGCAGCAAGCTGCCATGGATCGGCGGTCTCTCGATTCTCGGGATGCTGGCCGTGCTTGCGATCTTCATGATGGTGCGGGGCCGGATCCGCCTGCAGCGGGGTTTTTCGGGCAAGACGATTCTGCGGTTCGCGAGTTTCGAGCGCTTCACCCATTGGCTGACGGCAAGCTGTTTCATCATCCTGGCGCTGTCAGGCCTGAACGTGAGTTTCGGCCGCATGCTGATCCTGCCGCTGTTCGGACCGGAAGCCTTTGCGAACATGTCGGCCTGGGCCAAGCTTGCGCATAATTACCTGGCGTTCCCGTTCATGCTGGGCCTCGTGGTCATGTTCCTGATCTGGATCAAGGACAACATCCCGGGCAAGCTCGACCTGGAATGGATCAAGCAGGGTGGCGGCATTCTCTCCAACGGCAAGCATCCGCCGGCCAAGCGCTTCAACGCCGGGCAAAAGGGAATTTTCTGGATCGTGATCATCGGCGGCGCGCTGATGTCGGTGTCCGGCTGGTTCCTGATCTTCCCGTATCTCCCGGGCAGCGTCACCGCGCTGCAGTTCTGGACCGTGATCCATGCCGTGATCGCGATGCTCTTCATCGCCGCGATGCTGGCACACATCTATATCGGCTCGGTCGGGATGGAAGGCGCGTTCGACGCGATGGGAACCGGAGAGGTCGATGTGAACTGGGCCAAGGAGCATCACTCGCTCTGGGCCGAGGAACAGCAGCGGAAGGCGGGCGCGCCGCCCGACCGTACGCCGCACGCCGTCCCGGCCGAATAGTCGGCCCGGCTCACGTGAAGTGTGAGCCGGCTCAAGTCAAATGTGAGGAAGGACCATGAAAGTCTTTTTTGCGGCTCTGGGGTTTGCGTTCATTGCCGCCGTCGGTGTGGCGATGGTGCTCAATACCTTCCAGGAGCAGAGTTCCGTCGCCTATTCCACGAGTGGCGCCAGGGTCGGCGATCCCGGCCATAATCTGATCGGGCCGAGCTGAAGGCCCGCGGTGCTCACGCCTGGCGTCACCGTCGCATGGCCGGTCGAGATCCGGCTTCGCAAGGATCGTCACGCCCTGCAGGTGTCGTTCGACGACGGCAGGATCTTCGATTTATCAGCGGAACTGCTCCGGGTGACCAGCCCGTCCGCCGAAGTGCAGGGGCATTCCGAAGCCGAGCGCAAGACCGTTGGCGGGAAGCGCAACGTCACCATTCTTTCGGTCGATTCCGTCGGTAACTATGCCGTCAGACTGGGGTTTGACGACATGCACTCAACCGGCATCTACTCTTGGGCGTTTCTGCGCGATCTCGGATTGAACGCCGAGCGGCGCTTCCAGGAATATCTCGACGACCTCCAGGCCAAGGGCCTCGACCGCGACAGACCGGGCGTGCGCTAAGGCCGATGCGCATGCGATTGATTGCCGCGAACGCATTGCTGGCCAAGCGGGCCCGGTCCGCGCTGCTGGCGCTAGCCGTTCTGTCGATCGGGGCGACTTCCGCCTTCGCGCAGCTGCGTGGCCATGGCGGACCGGTGCGGGCGCTGGCGATTTCCCCTGACGGGCTGAATGCGATTTCCGGAAGTTTCGACTCGACCGCCATCCGCTGGTCGCTGGCGCACAATGCCGCCGAGCAGGTGCTTCGCTTCCATTCCGACGCCGTCAACGCGGTCGCATGGCTGAAGGATGGCCGCGCGGCGACCGCCGGCGCCGACGGACGGATTGCGATCTGGAGTTCCGGCAAGGCCGAGCCCGACGCGGTGCTGGAAGGCCATACGGCGCCGATCGTGGCGCTTGCGGCCTCGCCTGATGGCACAACGCTCGCTTCGGCGTCGTGGGATCACACGGTGCGGCTCTGGCCGCTCGCAGGCGGCGCGCCGCGCGTGCTCGCGGAGCATACGCAGAACGTCAACGGCGTGGCGTTTGCCGCCGACGGACGCGCCGTCGTCAGCGTCAGCTACGACCAGAGCGTCCGCATCTGGCCGCTGTCCGGTTCGCAACCACCGACCGTCGTTGCGATGCCGACACCGCTCAACAGCGTCGCTGTCGGCGCCGATGGTGAAATCGCGGTCGGCGGCGCCGACGGCAAGGTGTACTTCCTCGCCGCGAACGGCGCGCGGGCAGGCGAGGTACAGGCCGTGCCGCGACCGGTGATCTCGATTGCGATCTCGCCCGATGGCACGCAGGTCGCCGCCGCAAGCATCGGCGGAGCAGTGGCGGTGATCGATCGCAAGTCGCGCAGCCTTGCGCGCACGCTGGTCGGTCCGGGACTGCCGGTCTGGTCGGTGGTGTTTCTCCCTGACGGCCGCACCTTGCTCACCGGCGGCGCCGACAACATGATCCGGCGCTGGAACGCGGCGACCGGCGAGCCCATGGATTCGGTTCTCGTCGAGACGGCGGGAGATCCGCTGGCAGCCTTTGCCGGCGATCGCGGGGCGGATGTTTTCCGCGCCTGCATCGCCTGTCATACGCTCGGCGCCGATCAGGCCAACAGGGCAGGGCCGACGCTGTCAGGCATCTTCGGCCGCCGTATCGCAACCGCGCCGGGCTACAATTTCTCCGACGCGCTCAAGCGTCTCGACATCGTCTGGACGCCCGAGACGATCGCAAAGCTGTTCGAGGTCGGGCCAGCGGCCTATACGCCCGGCACCAAGATGCCCGAGCAGCGCATCGGCTCGGAGCAGGACCGCGCCGCGTTGGTCGAGTTTCTGAAGCGCGCGACCAAGCGATAGGCGCAGATAATCTGCCGATGCTATGGCTGCGCCGGATGCGGCGGCGCCGTGAACACGAACGACATGTCCTCATAATCCTCGATCGGGAGCCTGGCAGCGACAGACGGCGATTTCTTTGCCGAGGCCATGCCGGTGGTCATGGCGGCGAGGCGGTCGTTTGAAGGTGAACGCAGATGCAACAGGCTGGTGGCGGCGAGCAGGGCGACGGCCACGAATCCGGAAATCAGCAGACGGGTCATTGAAATCTCCGTTCGGCTCAAAATGCAAAATGCAAACAGGATTGCGCCTTCGCATTTACGGCCAACGGCTGCAGTCCGTTGTGGTCTGCCTCACCTATCACGATCTTGTTTGACGATGTGATCCGATTCCATTGGTGGCCAGGGAGACCTCAGGCGATGCCTGAAGCCTCTCCCGGGTGCTCCGCTTACCAGCGATTGTCAGCCGCGCCTATGTCGAGGGTTGCGAGCCGGCATTCAGCAGTTGCGAAACGGCGGTAACCAGTTGCGCCGGCGCGAACGGCTTGGTGAGCAGGATGCTGTTGGGAACACCCTCCGAAGGCCACTCGTTGGCGCTGTCGCCCGTCATGTAGACGACCGGTAGATCGGGCCTGGTTTGCCGGGCATGCCTTGCGACGGCCCAGCCATCCCTCGCGCCATTGCCAAGATTGATGTCGGTCACGAGTGCCCGGAACCCGGGATCTGCGCCGTCGAGCAGGTCAATGGCCTCTTCGCCCGAGGACGCTATCGTCGTCTCGAACCCGCCATCGGACAGGGCTTCCTCGATGACGCCCTGTATCAGCTGATCGTCTTCGACGATCAGGATCATCAATTGATTTTCCAACGCTTTCCCCTGCAGCTGCGTTGCAGCGCGCTCCGGGTTGTAAGCTTCAGGGAGCATATTCGTTCCGGGCTCGCGGCACAGGTTCCGCCGAAATCACGAATTTTTTCCCGCAGGCGGCGCTCGGTCGAGGCTCATTGCCAGCACGCGGGCGACGTGGATGGCCTCGCGGGCGGCGCCATCCCTGATCTGGTGCCGGCAGGACGTCCCGTCGGCCACGATCAATGTGGCGCCGTCGGCACGGCGTACCGCCGGCAGCAACGACAATTCGGCCATTTCGATCGAGGCCTGATAGGTCTCGGCGGCATAGCCGAACGCGCCGGCCATTCCGCAGCAACTGGACTCGATGGTTTCGACGGCGAGGTCCGGAACGAGGCGCAGCACTTTTTCGACCGGCTTGAACGCGCCGAATGACTTCTGGTGGCAGTGGCCGTGCACCACAGCCTTGGCGACAACCGGGCCAAGCGGCAATTGCAGCCGGCCTGCTTCGGCCTCGCGCGCCAGGAATTCCTCGAACAGCAGCGCATGCGCGCTGATCGTCTTCGCTTCGTTATCGGAGCGCAGCGACAGCAATTCGTCGCGGAGCGTGAGAAGGCAGCTCGGCTCCAGGCCAATGATCGGAACCCCGCGCGCGGCGAACGGTGCGTAGGTCGCGACAAGGCGATCCAGTTCGGCACGGGCCTGATCGACCAGACCAGCCGAAAGGAACGTGCGCCCGCAGCACAGCGGCCGCGCGCGATCGACCGGCTTCGGCATATGGACGCGATAGCCGCCCTCCACCAGCACGCGCAGCGCGGCGTCGAGATTTTCCCGCTCATAGGCGCGATTGAAGGTGTCGGCGAACAAGACGACTTCGCGGCCGGCTTCGGGCCCGGCCGTTCCGGTGGAGGTGAATACGTCGCGCCGGAACGCGGGCAGGGCGCGTTGCGCGCTGATCCCGGCAAATTTTTCGAACAGCCTGCGCAGCAAGGGGCTGCGGTTGCGCCAATTGGCCAGCGGCGCAACGCGCGCCGCCAGGCCCGCGTAGCGTGGCAGATAGCCGACCAGCCGGTCTCGTAGCGTCAGGCCATGTTTCCTGGCCCGCGCCGCCAGCACCTCGATCTTCATCTTCGCCATGTCGACGCCGGTCGGGCATTCATGGCGGCAGGCCTTGCAGGACACGCAGAGTTTCAGCGTCTCCATCATCTCGTCCGATGCCAGCGCATCGGGGCCGAGCTGGCCGGAGATCGCAAGCCGCAGCGTATTGGCGCGACCGCGCGTGACATCCTTCTCGTTGCGGGTGGCGCGATAGGATGGACACATCACGCCGCCTTCGAGCTTGCGACAGGCGCCGTTGTTGTTGCACATCTCGACCGCGCCCTGAAAGCCGCCGCCGGGATAGGCCGACCAGTCGAGCACGGTCTGCAACCCATCAATGCGATAGCCCGGCGGGTAGCGAAACAGCGTGCGATCGTCCATCCTTGGCGGATCGACGATCTTGCCGGGATTGAGCACCTTGTCCGGATCGAAGCGCTGCTTCACTTCCCTGAAGTCGGCAATGATGCGCGCGCCGAACATCTTCTCATGGAATTCCGAACGCACCAGGCCGTCGCCATGCTCGCCGGAATGCGAGCCCTTGTACTCGCGCACCATCTCGAACGTCTCTTCGGCGATGGCGCGCATCGCCTTGACGTCCTTGTCGAGCTTCAGGTTCAGCACCGGGCGCACATGCAGGCAGCCCTCGGAGGCGTGCGCATACATCGTGCCGCGGGTGCCGTGTTTGGCAAAGATGTCGTTGAGCCGAGCGGTGTAGTCGGCGAGGTGCGGCAGCGGCACCGCGCAATCCTCGACAAAGGAAACCGGCTTGCCCTCCTGCTTCATCGACATCATGACGTTGAGGCCGGAGGTACGGAAATCTGCGATGGCGGTCTGCGTCGCAGGCTCGACGACGTCGACCACGCCGCCCCATTTGCGTTGCGGATGATTCCAGCCGAAGCCGAGGTCTGCCATCACTTCCGAAAGCTGCCTGAGCTTCGCCAGATTATCGGCCTGATCCTCCTCGGCGAACTCGACGATCAGGAGCGCGTCGGGATCGCCGCGGACCGTGGCATCGATCACGGGCCTGAACATCGCAATGTCGCGCCCAAGCGCGATCATGGTCCGGTCGACCAGTTCGACGGCGATGGGCCGCAGCTTCACGAGGTGCTGGGCAGCATCCATTGCCTCATAGAAGCTGCCGAAATGGCAGACGCCGAGCACCTTGTTGCGGATTACCGGCCATAGCTTCAGCTCGACCTGGGTCGTGAAGGCAAGCGTGCCTTCCGAGCCCACCAGCAGGTGCGCCATGTTGTTCGCCGCGTTGCGCGGCACCAGCGCGTCGAGATTGTAGCCGCCGACCCGGCGTTGCACCTTTGGAAATCTTTCCGCGATCTCGACCGCCTCGCGCTCGCCGAGTCCGAGCATGTCGCGAAACAGTTTCAGCCCGCTCTCCGGGGCATCCACTCCCGCCAGATCGCGCGGCACTTCGCCAAAGTGAAGGCGCGTGCCGTCGGCGAGCGCGGCATCCATCGACAGCGTGTTGTCGCGCATGGTGCCGTAACGCAGCGAGCGCCCGCCGCAGGAATTGTTGCCGGCCATGCCGCCGATGGTGGCGCGCGACGCCGTAGAGACATCGACCGGAAACCACAGCCCGTGCTTCCGGAGCTGCCGGTTGAGGTCGTCGAGCGCGATGCCGGGTTCGACCACGCAAATGCGGTTGGCGACGTCGAGCGAGACGATCCGGTTCAGGTGTTTTGAGAAATCGACGACGATGCCCTCATTGACCGTCTGCCCGCATTGCGAGGTCCCGCCGCCGCGCGGGGTCACCACCCGCCCGTCGTCGCGCGCGATCGCAAGCGCCCGCAGCGCCTCGTCCATCGATCGCGGCACCACCACGCCGAACGGCATGATCTGGTAGAACGAGGCGTCGGTCGCGTAACGGCCGCGGTTGAAGGGATCGAAGAGGACGTCGCCCGAGACGGCAGACTTGAGACGCTGTTCGATCTTCGAGGGGCTTACGTCAGGCATTTTTTATCCAGTAGTCCAGCCACTTAGAGGGCTTTTGTCACCCTCAACTATATGATCCGGTGCTGTTAGTCGAGCACAAGCACCCGCCGGGAAGGAGGATGCGACTTCGCGTTCTCGCGGCTGGAAAAGCCCGAGGTTTGCATCGTGCGTGTCCCTCTGATCAGGCGAGGGCGCAGGGAAGACCGGGTGCACGCTGCACCCGCGGTCTCATGTGCAATAGCGCACAAGGAACGCGCACACGAGCATACAGGTTCAGCGGAAACACTCCGGCCTTCCCTGCGCAGTGGCTTTACGGCTTATAACGTGATCTCCCCGGTGAACGG
>LNFM01013638.1_pt1 | contig 19844 bp, 20 predicted proteins | sample 596031 | NCBI WGS metagenome assembly LNFM01 (sample SAMN04254537, study PRJNA301005) | activated carbon metagenome | isolation source: dual media filters at the Ann Arbor, Michigan drinking water treatment plant | place: USA: Ann Arbor | reverse complement strand
CGTCGTGCGGATGTTCTGACAGAGCGCAGCGAAGACGGTTATCGGTATCCAGAGCGGCACGGTTCCTCCGCGGCCAGTCTATGGCGTCGGTGTTCCGGCGTCTGCTAGATTGATTTTCACGATGCGACAAGAATTGCACAACGAGCTCACCGTGGCTTGGCAAGGGTTGGGCGCGACGGGCGAATGGTGGACCGGCAGCGAGCGCACGGCCATCGCCCTCGAGGCACGTGCGGCCCGAGCCTGCGCGCTCTGCCGCGCGCGCAAGGCGGCCCTGCTGCCGCGCATGCTCGACGGCCAGCATGCGTCCCTGACCGACCTGCCGCCGCCTGCCCTGGAGGCGGTCCATCGCATCGTCTCCGATCCTGGCCGGCTCTCCGAGGCCTGGTTCCGCGACGTCGTCGAGAGCGGCTTGAGCGAGGAAGCCTATGTCGAGCTGCTGTCGGTCGTGGCGATCGCGACGGCGGTCGATACGTTCGATCGCGGCCGCGGGTCTGCGCCACGTCCCCTGCCTGGCGCGCGGTCCGGCACGCCGACGCGACGCCGGCCGAGGGGGGCCAAGCCCGGGCTTGGCTGGATGCCCATGCTCGCGCCGGAGGATGTCGGCGCCGAGGACCCGCCGCTCTACGCCTCGGCTGGGCGCATTGGCGGCAATGTCCATCGCGCGCTCAGCCTGGTACCCCGGGCGATGATGCAGTTCTGGGACCTGTTCGAGACCATGTACTTGCCGCAGGCCGCGATGCGCGAGCATGCCCAGATCGAGATGCTGGCCGCCCGGGTCGCTGTCCTCAACCAGTGCGTTTATTGAACCACCAGCCATCTGGCCCTGCTCCGTGCGAGCGGCAGGCATGGCGGCAAGGACTACGAGCTCGCCGGAATCTTTCAGGGTGACGGTGCCGAGCGCGTTGCGAGCGGCGTTACCGCCGAGACGGTGCTGCTCGCCTTTGCCGATGCGGTGATCGAAGGCGCGCCGGAGCTCGATCGGGCGCGCGATGCCGTCGTCGACTGCCTCGGCGAGGCGGCCATGGTGGACGCGGCCGCCGTCATCGCCGGCTTCGACGCGATAACCCGCGTCGCCGACGGCTCGGGCATTCCCTTGGAGCCGGAAAAGGCGGCAGCCACAGCGGGCTGGCGCTCGCACCTCGGCATCGATGATTTCTGGGCCAGGAAGGTATGAGCCTACAAATCCGTGCCCACCGCGTCATTGACCGTGGTGAAGCCGTCGCGGGCGAGCAGCGCGGCAAGCTCCTTCTTGATGCTGCGAACGAGCGTCGGGCCTCCGAACACCAGGGCGGAGTAGAGCTGCACCAGGGTCGCACCCGCTCGGATCTTGGCGTAGGCGTCGGCGCCCGAGCCCACGCCGCCGCAGCCGACCAGGGGAAACTGGCCCTCGACCCGGCGAGCTGTGCGACGCAGCACGTCGGTGGACAGCGCCATGAGAGGCGCCCCGGAGAGCCCGCCGGCTTCGCTGCGATAGGCACTGCGCAGCGAAGCCGGCCGCGACAGCGTCGTGTTGCCGACGATGATGCCGTCGATGCGCTGATCGCGGCATACGGTCACGATGTCGTCGAGGTCCTCGTCCGCGGCGTCGGGGGAGATCTTGACCAGAAGAGGCGGGGCTTTGACGCCTATGATGTCGCGGACTCGCTTCAGGAGGTCGGCGAGGGCCACGCGGCCCTGCAGGTCGCGCAGGCCCGGCGTGTTGGGCGAGGAAACGTTGCACACCAGGTAGTCGGCATGGGGCACCAGGACCGCGGCACAGGCGACGTAGTCCTGCACGCGATCCGGGCTGTCCTTGTTGGCGCCGACATTGATGCCGACTAGCCCATTGCGACGGCGGCGCATCAGGCGGTCGCGCATTGCGCTGAGCCCGTGGCCTGGAAACCCCATGCGGTTGACGACGCCGCGATCCGCGGGAAGGCGGAAGAGGCGCGGTCGATCGTTGCCATGTTGGGGCCGAGGCGTGACGGTGCCGATCTCGACCAGCCCGAAGCCCAGGCCGAGCAGGGCATCGGGAATCTCGCCGTTCTTGTCGAAGCCAGCGGCCAAGCCGATCGGATTGGGTAGCGTTCGTCCCCAGACGTGGGTTTCGAGCGATGGCGGATCGGGCCTGCGGTCGGCCGGAAGCCATCCTCTTGCCAACGCCTTCAGGGCGAGGGCGTGCGCGCTCTCTGGATCAATTCGGGACAGGTAGAGGTTGGCGAGGGTGTACCAGACGGCCATGCCGTCTGGTTACCAGAGCTCGCCTGTGGAGCGTTCGTCGCTCAGCGCCGATCCTTGCCCTGCTGCGGCCGCAGCGCCGGGGAATCGCTGAATACGACCATGAACAGCTCGCGGAACAGCGCCGCGATCCGCGGGTCGTTCGGGCCGGTGGCCGGGGTCCACGCCGTGGTCTGGGACATCGACATGTCGTTCCGGCAGTAAACGGCAAAGAGATAGAAGACGCCCGGGCTTCCCGGCCGGAAGCGGGTCTCGCCCCTGCAGACCGTGTCGGCGTTCAGGTCGAGCGCGGGGTCGAAGACGAGCACCAGCCGGTAGTCCGGTCGGGGCCGCTCGACCGGCGCGTCATAGGTGAAAGTGAGGGCCGGCCGAGGCTTGGCAGCCTGCATCATGGGCAACAGGTCGCGCGCCACCGTGCTGGGTTCTACGCCGGGAAAAGCCGTGCCGGCGAGGGTAACCTGGAAGTTGCGGCCGTCCGTTGCCGCGAAGAACTCCCGATAGTCGTACTGCGGTGCATAGTACACGCCGCCGATGACGGCAGCAGCGGCCGCTGCGGGGATTGCCGCCAAGCCGAGCAGAATCGCGGCAAGCTTGTTCCTGAGACGCATGGGGGACGACCTCTCTCGTAGTCGCCCGCGATAATAGGCCGGGACGACCGTCAGTTCACGTCTCAATATTGCGTGCGTTCTGTCGGATCAGACGTAAAAAAGCCTCAGACGTCGAGATCGCGCGCGAACTTGGCGTTCTCCTGGATGAAGGCGTAGCGCTTCTCCGGCTTGCGCCCCATCAGGTCCTCGACCAGCGATCGCGTCTTCATTGCGTCGGTCCGCGCTTCGACATCGGAGGCAGTCGGGACGTCGACCTTCAGCAGGATTCGACGCGTCACGTCCATGGTGGTCTCGCGCAGATGCACGGACTGCATCTCGCCCAGTCCCTTGAAGCGGGTCATCTCGACCTTGGCGCCGCCGAACACATCGCGGATCAGCTCGTCCCTGTGCGCCTCGTCGCGGGCATACTCGATGCGGCCGCCGCGGCTCACCGTTCTCGATCAGCTTCGGCATCTCGCGGTAGAAGAACGTCATCAGCAGCGAGGCGATGTGCGCGCCGTCGACGTCGGCATCGGTCATGATGATGACGCGCTCGTAGCGCAGGCGCTCGTCGTTGTAGTGGGCGCCGGTGCCGCAGCCGAGCGCCTGGATGAGATCCTGGATCTCCTGGTTCTCGCGCAGGCGCTCGGCGCTGGCGCTGGCCACGTTGAGGATCTTGCCGCGCAGCGGCAGGATGGCCTGGGTCTCGCGGTTGCGCGCAGCCTTGGCCGAGCCGCCAGCCGAATCGCCCTCGACGAGGAAGATCTCCGTCCCCTCGGCCGCGGTGTTGCTGCAGTCGGCGAGCTTGCCGGGCAGGCGGAGCTTGCGCGTCGCCGTCTTGCGCTGCTGCTCGCGATCCTGCTTGCGGCGCAGGCGCTCCTCGGCCTTGGCGACGACGTGCTCGAGCAGCACGTTGCCGGCTTCCTTGTCGCCGGTGAGCCAGTGCTCGAAATTATCGCCGACGATGGTCTCGACCAACTTGGTCGCCTCGACGCTGACCAGTCTCTCCTTGGTCTGGCCCTGGAACTGCGGCTGCTCGATGAACACCGAGACCAGGCCGGCGGCGCCGTCGAGCACGTCGTCGGCGGTGACGATCGCGCCCTTGCGGTTACCGGTCAGCTCGGCGTAGCGCTTGAGGCCGCGCACCAGGGCGCTGCGGAAGCCGGATTCGTGCGTGCCGCCTTCGGCCGTCGGCACCGTGTTGCAGTAGGAGCGGATGAAGCCTTCCTCGTCGACCGGCCACCACACCGCCCACTCGACCCGGCCGCCGGCCGTGCCGTTGGTCTCGCTCCTGGCCTCGCCGGCGAACGGCTGCGGCACCACCGTCGGCCGCTCGCCGACCTCCGACATCAGGTAGTCCTCGAGGCCGCCGGGGAAGTGGAACGATTCTTCCTCCGGCACGCCGCCGCCCTTGGGCAGCAAAGCCTTGTCGCAGCGCCAGCGAATCTCGACGCCGCGAAACAGGTAGGCCTTCGAGCGTGACATGCGATAGAGCCGCTCGGCCATGAACATCTGCTTGCCGAAGATCTCCGGATCGGGATGGAACGTCACCGTCGTGCCGCGACGGTTGGGCGCAGCGCCGGCCGACTTCAGCTTGCTCGCTGGCTTGCCGCGCGAGTAGGTCTGCACCCACGCCTGCCGGTCGCGCGCCACCTCGACCACCAATTCGTCAGACAGCGCATTGACCACCGACACGCCGACGCCGTGCAGGCCGCCCGACGTGGCGTAGAGCTTGTTGTTGAACTTGCCGCCGGAATGCAGCGTCGTGAGAATGACCTCGAGCGCCGACTTGGACTTGAACTTCGGGTGCGGGTCGATCGGGATGCCGCGGCCGTTGTCGCGCACCAGCACCCGGTTGCCCTCGAGCAACTCTACATGGATCGTGTCGGCATGGCCGGCCACCGCCTCGTCCATGGCGTTATCGAGCACCTCGGCGACGAGATGATGCATGGCCCGCTCGTCGGTGCCACCGATATACATGCCGGGGCGCTTGCGGACGGGTTCCAAGCCTTCCAGGACCTCGATGTCGCGCGCCGTATAGGAGTTGTCCTTGCCCGTCGAGCGCTTGCTGGCCGCCCGATCGAACAGATCGCCTTCTTTCGCCATCGCTGCTTCTTGTCTTTCCGCGGCCGCGCGAGGGGATCGCTTGATGGCCGGTCAGAGATGGATATGGTAGGAAAATCTCGGGGAATCAACCAAATCCGGGGAAGTTTTGATGGCCGAGAGGAGCCGCGACCCGATCGTCAGGACGGTGCCGCAGCCCGCCGACATGAACGGCAATGGCGACATTTTCGGCGGCTGGGTGCTGTCGCAGATGGACGTCGCGGGCGGCGTGCTGGCTGCCCGGGTCGCCAAGGGCAGGGTGGCCACGGTGGCGATCGCCGCCATGACCTTCGTCCAGCCGATCAAGGTCGGCGACATGGTGTCGATCTACGGCGAGGTGAAGAAGGTGGGCCGAACCTCGATCACCATCGACCTGGAGACCATGGTCCAGCGTCGCCACGAGGAAACCGACATCCAGGTCACGCACGGCACCTTCGTGTTCGTCGCCATCGACGACGACGGGCGGCCGAGGCCGCTATCGGCGGCATGAACCTCATGGGCGCTAGCTTACAGAGAAACCTCACCCTGAGGAGCGGCCCGGAGGGCAGCGTCTCGAAGGGTGGGTCACAGCACCGGTGTCGCGAACAGGCTTGTTCCACGATTTCCTCCGCAGCCCATCCTTCGAGACGCGCCAAAGCGCGGGGGATACCCCGCGCGACGCGGACGCTCCCCAGGATGAGGGTTCTACTGGGCTTTCGGCCAAGGCGGATGCCTACGAGCATGAGGCTCACCCTCGCGCTGGCGAGCCTCCTCATCGGCTGGCTGGCCGGCGGCGTCGCCCAGGCCCATCCGCATCTGTGGCTGCAGCAGCAGGTTCGCGTCGTCGCCAAGGACGGCAAGTACACCCACGTCGAGATCGAGTGGCGCTTCGACCCATTCTCCAGCGAGATCGAGATCCCGCTGATCGACGAGGACAAGGACGGCAAGTTCTCGGCCCGGGAGGTCAAGGTGCTGGGCGGCGAGATGCTGCCCGAGCTGGCCAAGGTCGGCTACCTCACGTGGATCAGCACCGGGGGCAAGGACTTCCGCCCGGCCAAGCTGCCGCAATTCTCCGCCCGCATCGACGACCCGGCGAGCTTCACCTTGCCCGACTGGGACCGCTCGGCCGGGGACAGCGGCATGGCAATGCCACCCAACAAGCAGGCGAACCAGCCGGCGCTGCCGCAAAAGCGGGGACCGCGCAATCTCGTCTACATCCTGAAGTTCGCTCTGCCCGAGCCATCGAGGACGGTATCGGTCACCACCTACGATCCCGACGATTTCATGCGGATCGAGGTCGACAGGACTGCGCTGCCGGCGGGCTGCACCCTGGCCAAGCATCCGACCCACAAGGCCGAGTTCATTCGCGGCTACCCGGTCTTTGCCGATAGAGTGACCTGTCAATTGCCATGAGGTCGACAACCGTGAAATCGACCGCACTGCGCTCGCCGTTCCTGTGGGTCGGCGTTCTGCTGGTTGTCGCCCTGGTAGGCGCGCTGATCTTCAGCGACAGCGTCGCCGATCTGGCCCGCTTCTCGGCCGACTATCAGCGCCGCATCCAACAGGTGCTGTCGTCGGCCCTGCGCGATGTCCAGTCGGGCTCGGGGTCGGCGGCGTTGTGGACCCTGGCCGTCGTCTGCTTCGGCTATGGCGTGGTGCACACGCTCGGGCCGGGCCACGGCAAGGCCGTGGTCGTCGCCTACTTCCTCGACAGCAGCCGGCCACGCGCCTGGATCGAGGGCGTCTTCGCCGGCGCCTGGATCGCGTTCACCCATACGCTCGCCGCCTTGCTGCTCGCGGCGGCGCTGAAGGTCTTTTCCGTGGTCGGCCTGTTCGGGGCGCTGCGCGAGGTGCGCAACGTCGAGATCGCCTCCTACACGTTGATCCTGGCGATCGGCTTCTGGCGCCTGTGGGCAGGCATCACCGGCCGCCTGCACGAGCATGGCCATGGCGACCATGATCACCATGACCATGCTCACGATCACGATCACGACAATCATCATCACCATGGCGATCAGCGTCAGCGCACGATCGCCGGGTGGCTGCTGCTGACCGCGGCCGGCATCGCGCCTTGCGCCGGAGCCCTCGTGGTCGTCCTGCTCTCGGTCGCGCTGGGCGTCATCTGGGCGGGCGTGATCGGCGTGCTGGCAATCGCGCTCGGCATGGCGATCACCCTGGCGGGGATCGGCATGGCCTCCATGCTGGCGCATCGGCTGATCATCGGCGACGGCAGCGCGCGCGAGATCGGCCGCTACACCGCGATTGCCGCCTCGCTGATCGTGATCGCCACCGCCGGCACCCTGCTGCTGGGTTCCCTCGAACGCTTCCTGCGCTGAGCGGCGATGGCGGTTTCCCAGGCACCTGCCCGGGTGTCGCGTCCGGTCGTCGGCCTCCTGCTGATGTGCGCGGCCTGTGCCTTGTTCCCGATCATGAACGGCTTCGTGAAGCTGCTGGCCGCGACCTACGATCCGGCGCAGATCGTGTGGTTCCGCATTTCCATGCATCTCGTGCTGGTGCCGCTGGTGTTCGTGCCGCGGCTGGGCCTCGGGCTGTTCCGCACGCGGCGCATCGGCCTGCAGGTGGCGAGCTCGGTCATGATGCTGGTGTCGACGCTCTGCTTCTTCTTTGCCGTCAAGGACATCCCGGTCGCCGAGGCGATCGCCGTCAGCTTCGTGGCGCCGCTCGCCGTCGTGTTGCTGGCATGGCCGCTGCTCGGCGAACGCATCACGCCGGTCCGGCTCGGCGCAGTGCTGCTGGGTTTCGCCGGCGTGCTGGTGGTGATCCGGCCCGGCAGCGCGGTCTTCCAGTGGGCCTCCGTCCTGCTGGTCGGCAGCGCGCTCTGCTATGCCATGTACCAGATCATCATCCGACGGGTCGCCGGGACCGACCATCCGGCGACGTCGATCTTCTACAGCGTGCTCCTCGGGACGGTGCTGATGTCGTTCGTCGTGCCGTTCGTCTGGAAGACGCCGGCGAGCTGGGGCGACTGGGCATTGCTCTGCTCGCTGGGCGTCCTCGGTGGGCTCGGCCACTACTGCATCGCCCAGGCGATGACCTATGCCTCGGCCAATTTCCTGGCGCCGTTCAACTACACCCAGATGATCGGGTCGGTGATCGTGGGCTACCTGCTGTTCTCGGAGGTGCCCGACCTCTACGTCTGGCTGGGCTCGGGCCTCATCGTGGGTGCCGGGCTCATGGTTGGATGGCAGTCTCGCAAGATCTGATGGAGGAGGAGAGGATGCCCTATCTCGTTGCCGCCGACCTGCCGAACGCTCCTGCCGGACAGCGCTTCCGCGAGATGCTGGCGCGGCCCGGCATCCTGCAATTGCCCGGCGTGCACAACGGCGTGGCAGCGCTGCAGGCGCGCGCGGCGGGCTTCGAGGCGCTCTACCTGTCGGGGGCGGCGATGTCGGCCTCCATGGGGCTGCCCGACCTCGGCGTGATCACGGTCGAGGACGTCTCGTTCTTCGTCCGCCAGATCAGCCGGGCCAGCGGCCTGCCGCTGCTGGTCGACGGGGACACCGGCTACGGCGAGGCACTGAACGTGATGCACATGGTGCGCACCTTCGAGGAAGCCGGCGCCGCCGCGGTTCACATCGAGGATCAGATCCTGCCCAAGAAGTGTGGCCATCTGAACGACAAGAAGCTCGCCTCGCCGCACGAGATGGCGGTCAAGGTGGCAGCGGCGGCAAAGGCCCGGCGGCATCTGTTCGTCATCGCCCGCACCGATGCGGCGGCGAGCGAAGGCCTCGACGGGGCCGTGGCACGAGCGCGCCAGTACCTCGCCGCCGGCGCCGACGCGATTTTCCCCGAGGCCTTGCACGACGCCGAGATGTTCCGCGCCTTCGCCCGCGCCATGCCGGGCGTGCCGCTGCTCGCCAACATGACCGAGTTCGGCCGCACGCCGTTCTTCACCGCGAGCGAGTTCGAGGCCATGGGCTACAGCATGGTGATCTGGCCGGTCTCCTCGCTCCGGGTCGCCAACAAGGCCCAGCACGACCTCTATGCCGCGATCCGGCGCGATGGCGGCACCCAGAACATGCTCGACCGCATGCAGACCCGCGCCGAGCTCTACGACACGATCGGCTATCACGCGTTCGAGGCGCTCGATTCCTCGATCATCGAGACCGTCGTCCCGCAGGGCATGCCGCAGCGCCAGCAGTAGGAGCTGCGTCCGGCGCTGCAGCGCCCGCGCTGTGTCGCACGCCGTGGGCTACTTCGACAGCCGCTCGAGAATTCGCGGCAGGTGCTCGCGTCCCCAATAGAGATCGCCGTCGGGAAAGAGGAAGCTCGGCACGCCGAACACGCCTTTCGCCTCGGCGCGCTCCTGGACCGCTCTCAGCTCGCGTTCTCCCTCGCCCGTTCGAAAGGCGTCGAACCCGTCGGCATCGGCTCCCGCACGGCCGAGAATGTCTTTCAGCGCCTCGGGATTCTCGATGTCCAGATCGCGCTTCCAGAACCGTTCGAACACCTCGTCGTTGTAGGCGCGGAACACGCCACTACGCTTGGCATAGAGCAACCCGATGCCGGCAAGCGAGGAGTCCCAGATCTTCTGCGTGCCCCGGATCGTCAGCCCGAGCCGGCTGGCCTCCCGGCGTACATCCATGTAGCTGTACCTGACCCGACGCCACTGGTGGGCATTGCGATCCTGCTCCAGCACGTGACCTGCGGAGTCGACCCTCGCGCTGCCCAGGTAGGCAGGGATGTCGAGCACGTAGGGCAGCCAGTCGATCTCGGTCCCGGTGTCGCGCTCCAGCTGATGGGCGAGGTCCTTGGCCAGGTAGGCATAGGGACTCTTGTAGTCCATGTAGAGCTCGAGCTTTCCAAACGACATGACGTTCATCCTGTCAGCACGCAGTGCCAGGGCCGGGCAGAGTCTCGTCGGCCCCGGGTCGGCGTGGCGCGTCGCCAATGCCGGGCACGGGTGTGGCTGCCGGTTTGTGAAGCTACAATCCCAGGGGCGATAGGTCCGGCGCGCGTCGGTGATGGTCAGTGGCGTCCTGGAACGCCTTGCCGAGGCGCAGGACGGTGCCTTCGGCGAATGGCTTGCCGACGATCTGGATGCCGAGCGGCAATCCGTTGGAGTGGCCGGCCGGCATGGCGAGCCCGCACAGGCCGAGGTAGTTGCCAGGCCGCGTGAGGTAGCCTGGGATCGGCGAGGATTCGTCCACCTCCGCCAGCGGAATCGCCGGGACGGCGACCGTCGGCAGCAGCAACGCGTCATAGGGGGCGATCCAGCCCGCGAAGGCCCGCCGGCGAGTGGCGACGGCCCGCAATTCCTCGCTGTAGGCGGCCGTCGGCAACCCCTTGGCAGCCAGCGCGCGGCTGCGGACGGCCGGGCCGATCGGCTTGCCTGGGTCCTCGATATAGTCCCGATGCAGCGAATAGGCCTCGGAGGCGATCAGGGTGCCGGCCGGGCGCGACAGGTCGAAGAACCAGTCGGGCACGCGTACCGCCTCGACCACGGCGCCCAGGCTCTCGAAGGTGAGGCCGGCCGCCTGCCAGGCCTTGATCACGTCCTTGTGCATGAAGCTCGGGAGCTGGTCCGTGTCGGGCATGGCCACGCGCATGCCTTCGATCGAGCCCGGCCGGGTGGCCAGGGAAAAATCCTCGAGCGGCTGGCCGAGCGTCGTGGGGTCGCGCGCATCGGGGGCGGCGAGCGCATTCAGCATCAGGGCGCAATCCTCGACCGAGCGCGCCATCGGCCCGATCGAATCGAACGTCCAGCTCAGCAGGATGGTGCCGTGCAGCCCGATCCGGCCGAACGTGACCTTGAGGCCGACCAGACCGTTGAAGGCGGACGGGATGCGCACCGAGCCGCCGGTGTCGCTGCCGATCCCGGCCGGCGCCAGCCGCGCGGCGACGGCCACGCCGGTACCGCTCGACGAGCCGCCGGGGACACGATGCGTGGCGAGATCCCACGGATTCCACGGCGCCCCCATGAGCGGGTTGGTGCCCCAGCCGCCGAACGCGAACTCGACCATGTGCAACTTGCCGAGCGGGACCATGCCCGCGGCGGTGAGTCGCTCGACGGTGTTCGAGGTCTCGGTCGCCACGCGCCGCTCGAGCATCTTCGAGCCGCCGGTGCCGACCCGGCCGGCGATGTCGCACAGATCCTTGTAGGCGACCGGCAGCCCGTGCAGGGGCCCGAGCGGAAAGCCCGAGCCGCGGGCGGTGTCGGCCGCATCGGCGAGCGCGCGCGCCTCGCCGGCATAGACTTCGGTGAAGGCATGCAGCTTGCCATCGGCCTTCTCGATGCGCGCCAGAAGGCTGTCGACGATCTCGCGCGAGGAGAACCGCTTGGCGGCGAGCCCGGCGCCGAGCTCGACGAGTGTGAGATCATGAAGGTTCATGGGGTGGGGTGTCCTCGAAGTTGAGCTGGTGTGTTCTGCGGGCGCAATCTTCGCTTCTGGGAGCGCTCCACTCATAGGCGCCGACCTAACTTTGGCCGGTCCGACAAAGTCCTCATCCTGAGGAGGTCGCGTAGCGACCGTCTCGAAGGATGGGCGACACACGAGATCGCTGGAAAGGTGGTGTCGCAGCCATCGATTTGTTGCCGACCCTTCGAGACGCGGCCCTCTCGGCCGCTCCTCAGGGTGAGGTCCCTTTGCAGGTTAGCGCCTATGAGCACGTCACTCCAGCGGCGCTCGCGGGATCTCCAATCAACGAGGAGTGCGCCGCGCTGGCGGGGCAAGCTCCGCTACCAATGGCGCGCTCCTGGCGAAGAGCCCTCAATACGTCGCCCGTCCTCCTGACAGGTCGAAGGTGGCGCCGGTGGAGAAGGTGCAGAGGTCGGAGGCGAGCCAGGCGACCATCTCGGCAACCTCGTTCACCTCGCCGAACCGATTCATCGGGATCTTGGAGAGCATGTACTGGATGTGCTGCTCGGTCATCTGGCTGAACAGCTCGGTCCTGACCACGGCAGGCGCCACGCAATTCACCAGCACGCCGGTAGCGGCAAGCTCCTTGCCGAGCGACTTCGTGAGGCCGATCACCCCGGCCTTCGACGCCGAGTAGGCGGACGCGTTCGGGTTGCCCTCCTTGCCGGCGACCGAGGCGATGTTGACGATGCGGCCGCGCCCGCGCGCCGCCATGCCGCCCGCCACCGCGCGGTTGCACAGGAAGACGCCGGTGAGGTTGATGTCGATCACCTGCTTCCAGGCATCGACCGGGTAGGCGACGACCGTGGTGTTGGGACCGGTAATGCCGGCACTCGCCACCAGGATATCGGGCGGGGCGATCCGTGCTTCCGTCTCGCCCAGCGCAGCGTTGATCGATCCCTCGTCGGTGACGTCGACCTCGACGGCGATCGCGCCGGCCAGCGAGGCGGCCGCCTGGCGGGCGCGCGTCATGTCGCGGTCCCACAGGGCGACGCGGCCGCCACCCGCGGTGATCCGGGCGGCGCAGGCAAGGCCTATCCCGCGTGCGCCGCCGGTCACGATGGCGGTCCGCCCCTCGAACAACTCGGCCCCCATGGCTGCCTCCCAAATCCTTGAATTCACTGTCGATTCCTACCATATCGACACGCCGTCCCATCGGCTACACTCAGCCTCGGCGCCCAAGGGCGCCGCCTGCATTCCCGGGAGTTTCATGTCCTCCGCCACGCCGGCATCCATCGACGCCACCCTCGATCTCCTGAAGGGCGGCAACTACATTGCCGACCGCAGCCTCGCGACCGTGCTCTATCTCGCCCTCAAGCTTGGCCGACCGCTGTTCTGCGAAGGCGAGGCAGGCGTCGGCAAGACCGAGATCGCCAAGGTCCTGGCCGAGACGCTCGGCCGGCCGCTGATCCGGCTGCAGTGCTACGAGGGCCTGGACGTCGCCTCCGCAGTCTACGAGTGGAACTACGCTCGCCAGATGATCGAGATCCGCCTGGCCGAGGCGCAGGGTGTGCATGACCGCGGCCAGCTCGCCGCCGACATCTTCGACGAGCGGTTCCTGATCCGCCGTCCGTTGCTCGAGGCGCTGCAGCCGCACACCGAAGGCGCGCCGATCCTGCTGATCGACGAGCTCGACCGCACGGACGAGCCGTTCGAGGCCTACCTGCTCGAGCTGCTTTCCGACTTCCAGGTCACCATCCCCGAGCTCGGCACGGTCAAGGCCGCGCAGACGCCGATCGTCATCATCACGTCGAACCGGACACGGGAAATCCACGACGCGCTGAAGCGGCGTTGTTTCTACCACTGGGTCGACTACCCGGATCTCAAACGCGAGCTGCAGATCCTCGAGGTCAAGGCGCCCGGCGCGGGCACGCGCCTGTCGCGCCAGGTGGTGGGCTTCGTCCAGGAGCTGCGCAAGCTCGACCTGTTCAAGTCGCCAGGCGTCGCGGAATCGATCGATTGGGCGACGGCGCTGACGGAGCTGAACAAGCTCGACCTCGACCCGCGCACCATCAACGACACGCTGGGTATCCTGCTGAAGTACCAGGACGACATCCAGCGCCTGCAGGGCACCGAGGCGGCCGAGATCCTGCGCAAGGTGAAATCCGACATCGCCGCCGAGCCGCTGGGGTGACAGGCGGTGTCGGGACTTTCTTCCTCTGGGCCGCCTCATTCCCCTCCCCAGCTTTGCTGGGGAGACCCCCAGCACGCCGGCGCGCACCACGATGCTGAGAAAATGGTGGCGCTGCGAGAGGGAAGCTCATGGCTGGGCATGAGCGCCACTTTGGCGGAGTTTACTCCGCCACCAGTGGCGCGCTCCCAGCGCATTTTCATAGGAGTTCCCCACCGGCCCGAGAGCCGACCCACCAAGCCAAGAAACTGGCGGCAAGCCGCCAGTTTCTTACTAGGTGTCGGCGTCTTCGCCGACGGAGGGGTCATGAGCTCGAGACTGGTGGCTCATGACCCCTCCGTCCGCGATTACGCGAACACCTCCCCACGGAAGGCGTGGGGAGGAGAAGATGGTTCGTGGTCCGGAAGACCATGAACGCTCCCGTGCCCTCCGAGTCGCCCGAGCCCGCCGATCGCGGCGGCCGCCTCGCAACCAACATCGTTCACTTTGCGCGGACGCTGCGCACGGCGGGTCTGCGGGTCGGCCCGGGCCAGGTGCTGCGCGCCATCGAGGCGGTGGAAGCGGCCGGCCTGCGCAAGCGCGACGATTTCTATTGGACGCTGCATTCGGTGTTCGTGAACCGGCGCGACCAGCGCGAGATATTCGACCAGGCGTTCCACGTCTATTGGCGCAATCCACGGCTGCTCGAGAAGATGATGGAAATGCTGTTGCCGCAGGTCGAGGTGCCAGGGCAGCAGGACAAGGGCAAGCAGCTCAGCCGCCGCTTGCAGGAGGCCTTGCAGCCCGGCCGCGGCGAAGGGCCCAGGGACGAGAACGAGCCTCCCGAGGTCGAGATCGAGGCGACGTTCACGGTTTCCGATCGCGAAATACTGCAGCATCGCGACTTCGAGCAGATGTCGCAGGCCGAGATCGACGAGGCCCTGCGCGCCATCGCACGGTTGCGCCTGCCCGTGCCGGAGCGGCGGACGCGGCGCTACCAGCCGGCGCGGCGCGGCGCGCGTGTCGATTTTCGTGCCTCGCTACGCCGTGCTTTGCGGCCGGAAGGGCTGACGGAGCTGCGCAAGCGCCAGCCGCGCCGGCGGCCGCCGCCGCTCGTCATCCTGTGCGACATCTCCGGATCGATGGCCCGCTACACGCGCATGTTCCTGCATTTCATGCACGCCATCACCAACGACCGCGACCGTGTCCACTGCTTCACCTTCGGCACGCGACTCAGCAACGTCAGCCGGGCGCTGCGCAGCAAGGACGTCGATGTCGCCTTGCAGAAGGCGTCGGCCCAGGTCGAGGACTGGTCGGGCGGCACGCGCATCGGGCAGACCCTGCACGAGTTCAACAAGAATTGGTCGCGCCGAGTGCTGGGGCAGGGCGCCGTGGTCCTGCTGATCACCGACGGGCTCGACCGCGAGGGCGCAGCAGGCCTGGCCGAGGAAATGGAGCGGCTGCACAAATCCTGCTCGCGCCTGATCTGGCTCAACCCGCTCTTGCGGTACGGCGCCTACGAGCCCAAATCTCAGGGCAACAAGGCGATGCTGCCTCACGTCGATGAATTCCGCCCGGTGCACAATCTCGATAGTCTCGCGGGACTGATCGCGGCGCTGGGCACCGCACCGACCGCCGGCGACAGGCGGTTGGCAGGCTGGCAGACGGAACTGCGCAAGGAGGGGATCAGACCATGAGCGACGCACTCGATGTCCTGGACCAGGTCGGCAAGTGGAAGGCGAGCGGCAAGGGCGTGGCGATCGCCACCGTGATCACCACCTGGGGCTCCTCGCCGCGCCCGGTCGGCAGCCAGCTCGGGGTCGACGACACGGGCGCCATGGTCGGCTCGGTGTCGGGCGGCTGCATCGAGGGCGCCGTGGTCAAGGAGGCTCTGGCCTCGATTGCCGACGGCCAGCCGCGGCTGCTCGATTTCGGCGTCACCGATGAGCAGGCCTGGGATGTCGGCCTTGCCTGCGGCGGCAAGGTCCAGGTCTTCGTCGAGAAGGTGGGTTGACGATGAAAAGCGAAACCCTGGCCGCCCTGCAGGACGCCCGTACGCGTCGTCAGGCGCTGGCACTCGCCACCCGGCTGAGCGACGCGGCCGAAGCGCTGATCTACAGTGATCGGACCGAGGGTCCGCTCGCGAGCGACCCGGCGGTGGTCGCCGCGGCGCGGCGCGCCCTCGGCATCGGCCGCAGCGAGACCGTCGAGGTCGGCGCCCAGCGCATCTTTCTCAATGTTTACGTACCGCCGCCGCGCCTCATTATCGTCGGCGCGGTCCACATCGCGCAGTCGCTGGCGCCTATGGCGTCGCTGCTCGACTTCGACGTCACCGTGGTCGATCCGCGCCGTGCCTTTGCCACCGACAGCCGCTTCCCCGGCGTCAAGGTGATGCAGGAATGGGCCGACGACGCGTTCGAGAAGATGGGCCTCGACGTCTCGACCGCCGTGGTGACCCTGACGCACGATCCCAAGCTCGACGATCCCGCGCTCGAAGCGGCGCTGAAGTCGGACGTCTTCTACATCGGTGCGCTGGGCAGCCGGCGCACCCACGCCAAGCGCAAGGAGCGGCTCGCCGAGGCCGGCATCACCGACGAGCAGTTCGCCCGCATTCATGGTCCTGTCGGGCTCGACATCGGCGCCAGGTCGCCGGCCGAGATCGCCGTGTCGATCATGGGCCAGATCGTCGAGGTACGGGCGCGCCGTCTCGACGCGCTGGCCGGCCCAAAGGTGGTTGCAGCGTGAGGTTCGGCGAGACCCCGATCGAGGAGGCTGCCGGCGCCATCCTGGCACACAGCTGGCGCGCCAACGGCGTCAACTTCGCCAAGGGCCGTGTTCTGTCGAGCGAGGATGTCGCCAGGCTCAAGGCGGCCGGCGCCGGGAGCGTCATTGCCGCCCGCCTCGATGCCGAGGATCTTCACGAGGACGAGGCGGCGGCGACCCTTGCCCGCGCCCTGGCGGGCGAGGGCATCGAGGTCACCGCCCCCTTCACGGGCCGCTGCAACCACTTCGCCCGTGACGCCGGGCTGGCCGTGGTCGACCAGGCGCGCATCGATGCGCTGAACGAGCTCGACGAATCCGTCACCGTCGCGACCTTGCCGCCGTTCGCGCGTGTCGAGCCGCGCCAGATGGTGGCGACCGTCAAGATCATTCCCTATGCCGCGCCGCGTACGGCGGTGCAGCGCGCGCTCGAGGTTGCCAAGGAGGCCAACCAGCCGCTGGTCTCCGTTGCGCCTTTCAAGGCGATGCGGGCCGGCCTGATACAAACACGCTTGCCGGGGACGCGCGACAAGGTGCTCGACAAGGCGGTGGGCACGACGACCAAGCGACTCGCCTCGCTCGGCAGCTCGCTGGTCGGCGAGCGCCGCGTGGCCCACGAGGCGGAAGCGATTGCCGGCGCCTTGAACGAGCTGAAGAGCGAAGGTTGCGACATTTTCCTGATCGCCGGCGCCTCGGCAATCGTCGACCGCCACGACGTCGTGCCGGCCGGCATCGAGGAGGCGGGCGGCGAGGTCATCCATTTCGGCATGCCGGTCGATCCCGGCAACCTGCTGCTGACCGCCAGGCTCGACGGCAAGCCGGTGCTCGGCTTGCCGGGTTGCGCCAAGTCACCGAAGTACAACGGCTTCGACATGGTACTGGAGCGATTGGCCGCCGGCCTGCCGGTCGGCCGCGCCGAGATCGTGCGCATGGGCGCGGGCGGCCTGCTGGCCGAGATCGCGAGCCGTCCGCAACCGCGCGACGACAGCGAGTCGGAAGGCGAGGGGCCGCAGCAGGCACCGCGCGCCGCGGTGCTCGTGCTGGCCGCCGGCCGCTCGACCCGCATGGGCGGTCCGAACAAGATGCTGGTCGAGGCGGACGGCGCGCCCCTGGTCGTGCATGCGGTCAAGGCGGCGCTCGAGTCCCAGGCTGTAGAGGTCGTGGTCGTGCTCGGCCATATGGCGAGCGAGGTGCGTGAGGCTGTCGAGAAGGCCATCCCCGGCGGCGGCCGCCTGCGTTTCGTGGTCAACCCGGACTATCCCGAGGGACTCAGCACTTCGGTCCGCACCGGCATTGCCGCCCTGGGCCCGGCGATAGATGCCGCCGTGGTGCAACTCGGCGACATGCCGGGCGTCGGCGCGCCGTTGCTCAATCGGCTGATGGCGGCGTTCAGCCCGGTCGAGGGGCGCTCGATCTGCGTGCCGACCGTCAGCGGCAAGCGTGGCAATCCGGTCCTGTGGGCGCGTCGTTTCTTTCCCGAGATTGCCAAGCTGTCGGGTGACAGCGGTGCCAAGCACCTGATCGGCGAGCATGCCGATCTCGTCTGCGAGGTCGAGATGAGCGGCGAGGCGGCAGTCACGGATATCGACACGCCTGAGGCGCTGGCCGCTTGGCGAGCGCGGAGCGCGACATGAAGCTCGATGTCGCCGGCATTCGCCGGCAGTTTCCCATCCTGTCGGCCGTCATCGATGGTCAGCCGGTCCACTATCTCGACAACGGCGCCTCGGCGCAGACGCCGGACGCGGTTCTCGACGCGGTTCGCACCTACGAGACGACGGGGCGCGCCAACGTGCTGCGCGGCGTGCATCGCCTCGCCGAGCGAGCGACCGAAGCCTACGAGAAGGCGCGTGAGGAGGTCGCCGCCTTCCTCGGGGTGATGCCGATGGAGGTCGTGTTCACCGGCGGCTGCACGGCAGCGATCAACCTGGTCGCCTATTCCCACGGCTCGCTGCTGAAATCCGGCGATCGCATCATCCTCTCCGAGCTCGAGCACCATTCCAACATCGTGCCGTGGCAGCTCCTGCGCGCCCGCAGCGGCATCGAGATCGACGTGATCCCGGTGACGCTCGACGGGCGAATCGACCTCGAGATCCTGCCGCGCCTGCTGACTGCGCGCACCAGGCTGATCTCTCTCGCCCACGTCTCCAATGTCACGGGCGCGCTGCTCGACGTGCGCGCCGTGGTCGCGGCGGCGAAGACGGTTGGCGCGCGGGTGATGCTCGATGGTGCGCAATACGCACCGCACGGTCCGGTCGACGTCCCGGGGCTCGGCGTCGACTTCTACGTTTTCGCCGGCCACAAGGCGTACGGGCCGAACGGCATCGGCGTGCTGTGGGCACGGCCCGAGCTGCTCGAGGCTATGCCGCCGTTCCATGGCGGCGGCTCGATGATCGGGCGTGTCACCTTCGCCGAGACGACATGGGCGCCGCCGCCGCGCCGCTTCGAGGCGGGCACGCCGCCGATCGGCCCGGCGATCGGTCTCGGGGCCGCCTGTGCCTGGATGCGGCGGCTCGACTGGCCGGGCGTGCACGCCCACGAGATGGCCCTGGTGCAACGGCTGATGGACGGCCTGCAGGAGATCGACGGCACCCACATCCTCGGCCCGGCCAGCCTGCAGAACCGCTATCCCGTCGTCTCTTTCATGCTCGACGGCGTGCATCCACACGACGTCGCCCAGACGCTCGACTCTTTCGGCGTCGCGGTAAGGGCGGGGCACCATTGCGCCCAGCCCTTGATGGACCGCTTCGACCTCGACGGCACGACCCGGGTCTCGATGGCGCCGTACAACGACAACTCCGATATCGACGCGCTGCTCACCGGGGTGAAGCACGCGGCCCGCACGCTCCGATGAACGACCAACTCTACCAGGACCGCATCGTCGCCCTGGCCAAGGCAAGGACGGGAGCGGGCAAGCTCGCCCCGCCCGCCAGGTCGGCGCGCCGCGATAACCCGCTGTGCGGCGATCGCGTCACCATCGACGTACGCCTGGGCGACGACGGCCGCATCTCCGAGATCGCTCATCAGGTGCGTGGCTGCCTGTTGTGCCAGGCATCGGCCTCCGCCCTGGCGTCGGTCGCCGTCGGCCGCGACAAGGCCGGGATCGCCGCGCTCCGTCACGACGCCGAGCGCGCCATCGGCCGCGAGCCTGGGGAGGCAACCGAGCCGTTTGCCGCCTTCGCCCCGGTGAAGTCGCACAAGTCCCGCCAGGACTGCGTCCTGCTGCCATTCGAGGCGCTTGGCGAGGCGCTGGGCTGACGCCCCCGGGAAGCAAGCTGGTTGCGGGGAGCGCGCCACAGATGAGCGCCTGACGACTTCTCGATTCTCCTCCCTAGCGAAGCTGGGGAGGAGAGCCAAAAGTCAGCACCTGTCAGTGTGCCACACCAGGGGCGCTCTTCTTCTCCCGTCCGACGACAGAAAATCGGAAGTGAGCTATGATTGCACCAAAGCATGCGCCGGACCGCGGGGGCGATGCCGGGGAGTGCATCGAGGGGCAAGTCCCTGACCACACGACGGCGCGCTACCAGTCTGGCTGCGGGGGGTACGCCGATGCTCAGCGAACAGCGCTTCCAGGAGTTCGCGCTCATGGGCGCCGACTGGTTCTGGGAGACCGACAGCGAAGGGCGCTTCACCTACTTCTCGACGGCCGAGACGCAAGAAGGCCTCGGCCTGGTCAACCTCCTCGGTCGCACCCGCAACGATTTCGCCCGG
>LNFM01006209.1_pt1 | contig 19846 bp, 13 predicted proteins | sample 596031 | NCBI WGS metagenome assembly LNFM01 (sample SAMN04254537, study PRJNA301005) | activated carbon metagenome | isolation source: dual media filters at the Ann Arbor, Michigan drinking water treatment plant | place: USA: Ann Arbor | reverse complement strand
CGTTCTTGTTGCGGCGCGGGTTGCGCGGGCGCGGGCGTTTCGCCTTCTGCAGCTGGCGCCTCCGTACCTTCAGCCGGAGCAGCGGGCGCAGCCGGCGTCCGCCCGAACAGCGTATCGCCTAAGCGGCCGAGCGGATTGTCCGTGCCTTGTCGCGAGAGGATGTCGCGCATCTGGTTTTGTACGATGTCCTCAAGCGCCGGCCGGAACTGTACGCGCGACCACGGGCCGACGACGCGGAACGGAATGCCGAGCCCCGCAACCGTTGCGTTGCCGCCTTGGCCTTCGATCGAGTTCACCGCGCGCGGCGCTATGCGCATGTCGATCGTTTGTGCGCCGACATTGATAAGGCCGCGCCCGTCCAGCCGCACATACGGATTGAGCATACGCAGATTGTCCGTCGCCATTGCGCCATCCGCGACGGCAAACGTCGCGGAGAGTTCGGCGAAATCGGTCGCGCCGCCTTCCGAGGTCGCAGCTTGGCCGGAAGCGAAGCTTTGCAGCGTGCGCGCCATTTGCGCGAGGTTCACGCCTTTCCATTGGCCATCGTTGAAGTTGAACGACGCATTGCCGGAGAGGCTTCGCATGATCGCATCCTGCGAGCGGCCAACGCCAACAAGCGACGCCGCAATGCGGCCGCGCCCGGTGATGCGGTCAAAGCCGATCGCGTCGCGAAGCAGGGGTTCGGCTTGAATGTCTTGCACATTCAGCTCGACTGCTACGCGCGGCACGGCGCCCGATCCATCCGCGATCAGCCGCGCCGAGCCGCTGCCGTCATACAACGCAATGCGCGAGAGCCGGGCATCGAGCGCGCCGTTGGCGACGCGCAAGCCCAGCGCAACGTCGGTGAAGTTCATGCGTTGGAAGATCAAGCGCCCGAGCGTGAGATTGAGATTGGCGTCGAGCGCGCGCAGGCCGGTGAGATCCATCGGCGCCGTGTCCCAGCCGCTGCTCACTTCAACACCTTCGCCGCCTTGCGCGGGCTCAGGCAGATAGGCGTTGAGATCGAGGTTCGCGGCACTCAGTGCGCCGGTGACGTTTAGGCGCCCGCTCTCTTGCGTGATCAGATTGAGCGCGCCGCGTGCTTCCAGCGCATCGAGGCGCAAAACAGCTTCGGTCAGCGCGATTGTATTGCCTTCGCTCGTCATCTGGCTGGCGACGCTGAACGGGCCAAAGCCGCGGTCGCCCTCCATCGGCGTGCCGAGCCAAGCAAGCAGGCGCCGCAAGCTCGAACCTTCCGCTTGGACGCTTCCGGCAAGCGCTCCAGCTGCGCTGTCAAACGTGCCGTCATAGCTCGCTTCCAGCAGAGCGCTGCGCACGGTTGCGGTGAGGGGAGATGTGCCTTGCTCGATGATTGCGCGCGGTTGGGCGACTGCGCTCTCGATGTTGAGCCGCTCGCCGCGATAGTCCAACGCTGCTTCCAAGTTGGCCGGCTCATCGAGCGAAGCGAGCGTCAAGCGCGCATCGACATCTTCGAACGAGAGCGGTTCGCCCTCGGCGCCTTGGAACGTGATCAAGCTGTCGATCAGCTGCACGTTATCCAGCTGCAGGTCTTCGAGCGTGGTTTCTTGCTCTTCTTCGGTTGGGAAGGTCCAGTTCGTGGTCCCGTCCGCCTTGGCGCGCAGGCGAAGCTCTGCACCTTCGAACACTAAATGCTTCACTTGAATGTCGCCGCTGAGCAACGGCATCAGCGCCACTGCAAAGACGATGCGGTCAGCCGCAATGAACGGCGTCTCCGCTTCCTCGGCGCCGCCGCGGCGGGCTGGTTCGTCGAAGCCTTCAGGATTGGAGAGCGATGCATTCTCGACCGAGAAGCCGAGCGCTGGGAAAAAGGTGAGTTCGATCTCGCCGCCGAGCACGAGGTCGCGCTGTGTCGCTTCCTCAATACGGCGCTCCGCTTCGCGGGCGGCCAGATCCTTCGGAAAGAACACGAAGAACAACACGACCGCCAGCACCAGCACGCCGATCACGGCGCCGGCGACAATGCCGATCAGTTTCCAATTGAGCTTGGGCATCGCGTCATCCTTATCCGAACCCCGAAAATAGAGGCTGGCTGGTCTGAAAGCGAGCCTTTGCGGCGCGGTGCGGGTGAGCTATGCCCCAGCGCTATGGCCGGTTTTTTGTCCTCTATGTTCAGCGAAATAGGCGCGCGCCGAAAGCGGCTCCGCTTAGCCTTCGGCGACCGCGCGCAGGGCGTCTTCGAATTCCTGATCATGGGCGGGCTTTTGATTGGCTCGCTCGGCCTTGTCGTGCGCGATTGGATGCCGGCGGCCGCGCCGTGGGGTTTTGCCGTGCCGTTCGTTTTCCTGATCGGCTATGTCCTTATTGACGGACGCCGCCAAGGCGCGCTCGCGCGTGGTGACGATGCGGAGAAGACGTCACAAACGTACGACTGGTGGGCGCTTTGGTGGTCGCTCGGCTGCGCGCTTTTGGGCGTTGCCGCGTTTGTGATCGCGTGGACGTCTGCGCCGCCGGCGCCACCCCCCGAAGACGTGTGGACGCCGCCAGAAAACTCGATCCCCGTCGACATCTCGCCTTGATCGCAACGAGAAATACCGTAGCGCGGACGACGAGCCAAAAGCGTCCGCCAGGGAGGGAAGTATCGTGGCCGCCAATCCGATCTCAGGCCTGATCCCGCGCGGATCATTGGGCCTGAAGCTTTTGCTTGTCTGTTTGCTTGTGCTGGTGATGGGCGTTCCGTTGCTCATCGTCGGCGGCTTGGTCTCTGAGCGGCAGAATCGCGCGATTGCGGTGACACACGAGATCGGTTCGGCTGCCGGCGGACCGCAAACCGTCGGCGGACCGATGTTGTTGGTGCCGTATCAGCGCGATGTCGAAAGCACTGACGATCAAGGCCGAACGCAACGGCGCACTGAGCGCGGTTCGTACGTCATCTTCCCAGAGACAGGTACGGCCGACACGACGCTCGCTGTCAGCGACCGCAGGCTCGGTATCTATCGCGCCGCGATCTACGAGGCGAACACCGAATTCGACGCAAGCTTCACGCCTGCCGAGGCTGTCGACGGTCTTGACGAAAGCTACCGGCTCGATTGGTCGGGCGCACGTATTGTCATGTTCGTCTCCGACAGCCGCGCCATCCGCAATGTCGCTGAACTGCGCTTCCCAGATGGCTCGACGGCAACGCTGGAGCCGATCTCGGATTTGAGCCTTGCGGCGCCGGCACAGGATTATGCGCGCCCGGGCATATTCTCATCGCCGCAAGCGCCACTGCCGACGAACCTTCAAGCCTTCGCCGCGCCGGCGCGTTTCGGCGCGACGCCGCAGGACTTTACAGTCGAGACCCGGCTTGAACTCACCGGCGCTCAGCGTTTTTCGATCGCCGCTTTCGCGCAGGACACCACGACCACGATACGCGGCGATCGTCGCGATGTGCGGGCGGAAGGCTTCTTCCAGAATAACGAGATCGTCGTCTCCGGCGCCGAACGCGAAGGCGCTACGCAAACTGCGCCCGATGGCGGCTTCGCTGCGTCATGGCGCGTGCCCTACGTGGCGCGGGGCATCGAGAAGGCGGCCGATCTCGCCAGCTTCAATCTTGGCCAAGCCGCCGGCCGCGATATGGCGGTGAGTTTCGTTGCGTCCGACGACATCTACACCGGCGTCGCTCGCGCGGTGCGCTACGGCATCATGTTCATCGGCATCGTATTTCTCTCGACGCTGATTTTCGAAGCCGTCAGCGGTCGCAAGGCGCACCCGGCGCAGTACATCCTGGTCGGCCTCGCGCAGTGTGTGTTCTACCTGCTGCTGCTCTCGCTGACCGAGATCATCGGCTTTGCCACCGCCTTCATCATTGCCGCTGCGGCGACTGTTGCGTTGCTGGGCTATTATGCCGGGACATCGTTCCAATCGGCGCAGGTTGGCGTTCGCGCTCTCATCGGGCTCGGCGCGCTCTATCTCGCCATGTACGTGCTGATGACGCTGGAGGACTTTGCGCTGCTGGCCGGCTCGGTTGTCGCCTTCGCCGTGATCGCGGCGACGATGATCGCCACACGCCGGATCGACTGGTACGGCAGGGGTGTTCCGACGGCCACGGCGAATTCGGAATAGGCCGCAAAAACAGGGCCGTTAGGGCGACGTGTCGCCTTGACGGCCCTAGCGGCGCTCGCCATCAAACCGGCATGGTCGAACTTACTCTGCCGAAGAATTCCAAGATCAAAAAGGGCCGCACGCATGCGGCCCCAGCCGGCGCCAAGCGTACGCGGGAATTCAAGGTCTATCGCTACGATCCCGACACCGGCGAGAACCCGCACTGGGACACGTTCACGGTCGATCTCGACGCTTGCGGTCCGATGGTTCTGGACGCGCTGATTGCCATCAAGAACGAGACCGATTCCACGCTCACTTTCCGCCGCTCGTGTCGCGAGGGCGTCTGCGGCTCGTGCGCGATGAACATCGATGGCCGCAACACGCTCGCCTGCACCAAGGGCATCGACGAATGCTCGGGCAAGGGCGCCATCAGCATTTCGCCGTTGCCGCACCAGCCGGTGCTGAAAGACTTGGTCCCGGACCTCACGAATTTCACAGCGCAATACGCCGCCATCCAGCCCTACCTGCAGACGGTGACGCCGGAGCCGGACGCCGAATGGCGCCAAAGCCCGGAGGAGCGCACCAAGCTCGACGGCCTCTATGAGTGCATCCTCTGCGCCTGCTGCTCGACATCGTGCCCATCCTATTGGTGGAACAGCGACCGCTTCTATGGCCCGGCGGCTTTGCTGCAGGCGTATCGCTGGATCGCCGATAGCCGCGATGAGAAGCAGGGTGAGCGTCTCGATGCGCTCGAAGATCCGTTCAAGCTCTATCGCTGCCACACGATCATGAATTGCGCTCAGGTCTGCCCGAAGGGCCTGAACCCGGCCAAGGCCATCGCCGAGATCAAGAAGGCGATGGTCGAACGCAAACTCTAGACGGCCCCCGGTCCCGGAAGGAGGGAACCTGACCCGTCGGTCGGCGTTCTCCGTTCGTGGGTGAGGTTTGTCTGGGGAGTGCGGTGAGCAACGTCGCGGAATCTCGTTGCGACGAGGGAGAGCTGTACGGCTCTGAAAATACACGTGAAAATCTACAGATTAGCCCGGCTAGTTCGGTGGTCGCGCCCCGGCCTGTCGAACTGCGAACTTTGTTCGATTTCACCGATCGCCTCTTTCGTGCGGAAACCAGCGAAGCCGCTTACGACGCAGCGCTTTCCGCCATCATTGACGGCCTGAACTGCCAACGCGCCTCGATCCTGCTGTTTGACGAGGCGGGGGTCATGCGCTTCGTCGCGTCTCGTGCGCTTTCCGCGGACTATCGCGCAGCCGTCGACGGCCATTCGCCGTGGCGGCGCGGCGAACGCGAAGCCAAGCCAATCTTGGCGCCGAACATTGGCGCGCTTGAAGTGGATCCCGCGACCAGAGCCATCATCGCCGGCGAGGGCATTGCCGCACTCGCCTTCATTCCGCTCGTTGCTGATGGCGGCGTGATCGGGGAGTTCATGGCGTACTATGATGCGCCACACGTCTTTTCGCCTGGCGAGGTCGACCTTGGTCTCACGATCGCGCGCCAGCTTGCGTTCAGCATCGAGCACAGGCGCGCGTCCGCATCGCTTGCAGCCAGCGAAGAGCGCCACCGCGCTGTTCTCGACAGCCTGACCGAGATGGTGTGCCGTTTTACGGCGGACGGCGAGATTCAGTTCGTCAATCGCGCTTATGCGGATGCGCGTGGAACGACGCCGCAGGCGCTTCATCGCGCTAACCTCTGGGATTTCGTCGCCGACTCGGATCGGCCGCACGTGCGCGCCATGCTCGATCAACTCACGCCGCAGGCGCCAGAGGTACGCATCGAAAACCGCTTCCTCACGACAGCGGGCGAGCGCTGGATGCTCTGGACCAACCGCGTCTTGCGCTTCGATGCGCAGGGCCGATGGCTTGAGGCTCAATCGACGGGGATCGATATCTCGGAGCGCAAAGCTGCAGAACAGACGCAACAGCGCCTGATCTCCATCGTCGAGAATTCAAGCGACGCGATCATCAGTAAGGATCTGAACGGGATCATCCGAAGCTGGAATAAAGGTGCTGAGCGCCTGTTTGGCTATCAGCCGGACGAAATCATCGGCTGCCCGGTGCTCACGCTGATCCCGCCGGAGCTTCATCATGAAGAGCCGGATATCATCCGGCGCATCAGCCGTGGCGAGCGGATCGAGCACTTTGAAACCGTTCGCGTTCGCAAGACTGGCGAACGGGTTCAAATCTCGCTCTCTATCTCTCCGGTGAAAGATGCCGAAGGGCGCATAACGGGCGCTTCTAAGATCGCGCGCGATATCACCGAGCGCAAACGCGCCGAGGAGCAGCGCACGCTGCTGATCAACGAGCTTAATCATCGCGTAAAGAACACGCTCGCCACGGTGCAATCTTTGGCGATGCAAACGCTGCGCAATACTGAGCGCAGCGAGGATGCGCGTGCGCTTTTTGAATCGCGTCTCACCGCGTTGTCGCGCGCGCACGATCTTCTCACGGCGGAAAACTGGGAAGGCGCCAGCCTTGCCGAAGTTGTCCATCGCGCACTCACGCCGTTCGATGCGGGCGGCAACCGCATTCGTATGCAGGGATCGTATGTGCGCCTCACGCCCAGGCAAGCGCTAGCACTATCGATCGCATTGCATGAGTTGGCGACGAACGCCGCCAAGTATGGCGCTCTTTCCGGCGATTGGGGCTATGTCGATGTACGCTGGTCTTCAGCGGACGGCACTCTGCGCCTGACATGGACCGAGAGCGAAGGGCCGCCCGTCGAGAAGCCGACGCGGGCAGGCTTCGGATCGCGCCTCATTCAACGTAGTTTGGCGGCTGAGCTTGGTGGCTCGGCCATCATCGAGTATCGGCGAGAGGGGCTTTACGCCGAAATCAATGCGCCGGTCGAAGCGCACAAGAGGGTGGGGCAATGAGTGCGATGAGTGCGACGCAGAGACCGCGTGTGCTGGTGGTTGAAGACGAGTCGCTCGTCGCCATGCTGATCGAGGATATGCTGAGCGATATGGGCTATGAAGTGGTCGCCGTTGCGGCGCGCATCGATCAGGCGCTTGATACCGCGCGGAGCGTCGTCGCGGATCTTGCTATTCTCGATCTCAATTTAGCTGGCCAACGCACCGACCCTGTTGCGGAGGTTCTCCGGGCGCGCGGCATTCCGTTCATGTTTGCGACTGGCTATGGCGCTGCGGGGGTCGCTCAGGAATGGTCGCACGTGCCTGTCGTCCAGAAGCCGTTTCAGGAGTCAGAGCTCTCCCATGCGCTGCTGAAGCTCAAGGTTCACGAAACGGGGGCGCTTAAGCCAGGCGTCCAATCGTAGAGCGGCCGCGTCACGCCGTTATCGAAACGCACGCCGTTTGGCGCAGTGATCAGGCCCGGCCGCGTGTCTCGCCCGCGGACACTGAGTGCTACAATGCCATGAACGTTGGCCGGCACGACTTCACCTGGATCGCTGACGCCATCGGCGTTGGCATCGCGCCAAAGCGCCAAGCCGCCGAGTTCAGCGCCTGTCAGTTCGCCATCGCGATTGTCATCGAGCGCGCGTAGCGCCTCAAACCCATCGCTCCAAAACACGCTCCATGTCCGCGCGCCGATGAGATCAAAGCCGGAGCGGATATCGCCGCGCCATTCCGGATCCCAGACCAGCCACGCGGCATCGGCTGTGAGCCAGCCTTGCGCGCGCGCATCGCCAGTGCCGGCGAAATCGAACGCGACCGGCGAGCCATTGTCGACAAGGCGATCAAACGAGGCATCCGACAGCGGCACGACAATCGGCGTGACGTACATGATCGGCCGGCTTTCACCCAAGCGTGTGCGCAAACGCTGCACGCGCGCGCGGTCGCCGCGTGACTCGGCCAAGTGCGAGAGATGCTCTGCGGTTTCGGTCAGCACCGCATAATCTTCCCACTCAGATTGCTCCGCATCGAGCCTTGGCAAGCCGCGCTTAATGATGTCGCGCAGCTGCCGGCGCGCGTCGCTTGTGCGCCCCATGCGGTCCAGCACGTAAGCGTAGCCCAAGCGGGCGCGCAGATTGTTCCGGTCAAGTGCGAGCGCACGCTGGTAGTGGCCGCGCGCCGCTTCAAGCCGCGCAGCCGCATTTTCGCCAGTGCTCGCGGAGATATCGCCCGGCAGCTCTTCTTGCGGGCCAAGGCGAAAATTCAGCGCCGCGCAGCGTGCGTCGGGTGCAAAGACTTCCGGCGGGTCGGGCTGCGGATAGCGCCCCGATCCTACGTCCGTGCAAAGCGCGCTGCCGGCTTCGATGAATTCATTGGAGTCGCGTGTGTAAGTGAACGCGCCGTCGTTACGCGCGTAGGCAAGAAGGTTCAGGCGCGCCAGCAGCAATTCGCGCTGCAGCGGCTCAAGCCCTTCCATTGCGGAGATGTTGGCAAGCGCGCGATCAATCGGCGCTTCGTACACCGGACGAGGCGGCGGAATGAAGGGGATCGCGGCCGTGCTCGCGGCCAAACCAATCCAGAATGCAATCGCCAAAAACTGGGCGCGCATTGGAAGTCTCCGTCCGACACCCGCCCTCGCATTGCCACCATGCGCCGCGTTGCTGCCTTCGTCCATGGCCAAATTTTCACAATCACGCGGGCGTGAGTGAAACGCGCCTCAAGTCTTAACGGGCGGCGGATCGCGCCATTGGCATTCGGGACCGTTCGGATCGAACGGCGTGTCTGGCGCGGTTGGCAGCACGCGCTCGACGTAATGCTTCAGTTTGCGAATGACCGATGTCGCATCGCCGTTGGCGTGCTCCCACGGAATGAGCGGGCCTACAGTCAGCCTGAAGGTCTTGCCGCGTTTGTTGAGCAATTCGTGGAAGAGCGTGATGTCGCGCAGCTCCGCGGAAATTTTGGCAAAGGTGTGAAACCAAAATGAGTAGGGGCCGCTCATGTGTACCGGCAGGATCGGCAACTCGTACTTGCGTGAAAGCGATGCGGCTGTCGGCATCCATTCCGGATCGGTGAGCAGGCCGTCGCGCATGCGTGCGAGGCGTCCCGCTGGGAAGATCGAGATCGGACGCTTCTGCTCGAAGGCTTCATCCGTCATCTTGAGCGTCACGCGCGTGCGCTCGCGCGTACGCTTGGCAAGCACCCATTCGACCGGGATCAAGGCTTCGTCGAAACGCGGGCAGACGCGAAGCGCATCCGAGTTGGCGTAAAACAGAATATCGGGCCGAATGCTCTTCACCGCGTCATAGACGGCAAGGCCATCGACAATACCGGTCGGGTGATTGCACAGCATCAGGAACGAGCCGTCCTTCGGCATCCGTTCCAGGCCGCTTACCTCCAACTTCACTTCCAACAAGCGCGAAATGTATTCAAGCGCCTCGCCGCCACCCATTGGTTGGATGGCGTCAGCCATGCTGACAGCTTTGCGGTAGTTGAGGATTGTGTAGAGGATCGGTCGCAGCACCGGCCATGAAGGGCCGCTCGAAAGCTTCGGTGCGCGCTCCTCGATCATCTCCTCGACGATATGCTTGGTCCGCGCGGGTGGGGCGTTCGCGGGCGATGAAGTGGCGACGGCGTCCATCGGCGTCATTTGCTCTGTTCTCACGACTCGTTCGCGCCGCTAGGGAAGCATGGGCGAGGCTGCCCGCAAAGGGGCGGCGCGGCTTGCTTGAGCGGTTCGAGTGGGCTTTTTTGCGGCGAAGTGACCATGACCACCCCTCTGGCGGCATACCGCGCCCGCGTCGCCGCCGGCGATATCGCTGCCGATTCCAATCAGGCCGAGGCCGCAGCGCGCTTGGACGCGCTGGCTGAGGCGCTTGCAAACTGGAAGCCGGACGGCTGGTTCAAATCGCCGCCGCCGCGCGGGCTCTACATATACGGTCCCGTCGGGCGCGGGAAATCGATGCTGCTCGATATCTTCTTCGAGCACGCGCCCGTGAAAAAGAAGCGCCGCGTGCACTTTCACGAATTCATGCTGGCGCGACACGGCTTCTTGCAGAAGGTCCGGCTTGAGAGCGCAGGGGCGCAGGATCAGTTGATCCATCTCGCGGCGCGACAAGTGGCGGACGAAGCACGCCTTCTTTGCTTCGACGAATTCCAAGTCACCGACATCGCCGACGCGATGATCTTGGGCCGGTTGTTCGAGCGCTTGTTCGAAGAGGGTGTCGTCATCGTCGCCACATCGAACCGCCCGCCGGACGATCTCTACAAGAACGGTTTGAACCGCCAGCTTTTCACGCCGTTCATCGCCATGCTGAAACAGAAGCTCGACGTGTTCGAGCTTACCGGTCCGCATGACTACCGCTTGCGTCAGCTTATGGCCGCGCCCGTTTGGTACGCACCGCTCGGGCCTGCAGCGTCGGAAGCGATGGATAATGCCTGGGCACGCCTGACAGGCGGCGCACAGCCGCAAGCGGTAACGCTCGATGTCAGCGGTCGCGCCTTGCGCGTTGAGCGCCAAGCAGCGGGCGCCGCTAGGTTTGGCTTCGAGGAATTGTGCGCGCGGCCCCTGGGCGCGGCCGATTATCTGGAAATCGCTGAGCGCTTTCACACCGTTTTGTTGGAAGACATTCCAAAGCTCAGCCCATCAAAGCGCGAGGAAGCAGCGCGGTTTCGGACTTTGATAGATGCGCTTTATGAGGCAAAGGTGAAGCTCGTCGCGAGCGCTGACGCTGAGCCGCAGAAGCTCTATCCGGAAGGTGATCAGAGTTTCGAATTCGAGCGGACCGCGTCGCGGCTGATCGAAATGCGCAGCCAGGATTACCTCGCTCTTCCACGCCGGGATGCGGAATGGAAGAGCGGGATCGTCGAGTAGGCTAGACGCCCGTATCCGCGTCGTCGCGCAGCTCTTGCGGCTGCGATGGCGTCGGCGACAGCGTCACTTCCGCATAGTCCGGACCGAACGACGCGGGTTGCGTCATCGGGCGGGGCGTGAAGTGCGTCGCATCGAACGATTGTTCGTCAAGCGCTGCGGCGATGGCGCGCCCGCGCTGCATCGACAAACGATCGGAAGCGTCCAGCGCTACGCGGATCTCGCTATAGTCGCAGCCTTCCATGTTGCGTGAGGCGATATCGAGAATTTGACGCGTCTCCGCATCCAGCGAAGCCGAGTCTTGGGAGAAATACACGCGGAACGACGTTTCCGCGCAGCGCGCAGGCGCTTGTTGGGCGAAAGCGGGCGCGGCAGCTGCGGCCAACGCCGCACAGGCGAAAAGTGCAGTACGCATCATGATCCTCATCTCCCTGTCGAAACGCGGAACCGCGTGATCGGTTTCAGAGAAATAGGCTTAACGCGGAACCGCCGCTGTGACGGCGGGCACAGGTCACTTCTCGTGAATCTTTTCGCCACGCGCGAGCATGGCGACGAACTTCTCAATCCGCGCCGCGCGCGTCTCCGGCTTCTTTGCATCGTGGATGCGATAGAGCACGGCGTAGCGATTGGTGGAGTCGAGCGTCTTGAAGAACGCCGCGGCTTTTGGATTGGCTCTCAGCGCTTTCGCGAGGTCGGGCGGTACTTCAATCGTGCTCGCGGGCGCGTAGGCGGCGTCCCAGCGGCCATCTTTCTTTGCCCGTTCGACCTCGGCCAAGCCTTGCGGCTTCATGCGGCCTTCTTTGATCAGGCGCAGCGCCGCTTTGCGATTGATCTCCGACCATTTGCTGCGCGGCTTGCGCGGCGTGAAGCGGGTCAAGAACCAATCGTCATCGAGGCTGCCGAGTTGCCCATCGATCCAGCCGTAGCAAAGCGCACTTTCGATTGCGTTCTTCTTGCCCACGCACGGCGTTTCGTTGCCGCTCTTGGCGAACTTCACCCAAAGGCCTTTGGAATCAGCAGGTGTTTGGCGAGCCACTTTTCCCAAGCGTCTACCGATTTGAACGGCAGTGTCGGCAGATCGTCCTTGCTCATCGCCGCCGGCGGCGTGTCGGCGTGCCGAGGATGCCTCGCATGATCTCGCGCACCAGCGTGTTCATCATGCCCGATGCAACGCGACCGGTCTGGCGCTCCACCGGCGACGTACGCGAACCGCCGCTTGAGCGGCTGCGCGTCGTGCCGCCACTCGAGCGCGAACCCGTTGAGCGCGAACGCGCGCTTTTGTTGGCTTCTTTCTCGCGCGCTTCGCGTTCCTCTTCTTTTGCTTCTTCACGCGCGAGCTGTTCGGCGCGGCGGCTCAGTATTTCGTGTGCGCTCTCGCGGTCGACAGCTTTCTCATAAACGCGGCCTGCGGTGTTGGCGCGCATCATTGTTTGACGCTCAGCAAGCAGGATCGGGCCGACATGGCTGTTCGGCGGCCGAATCTTTGTGCGCGCGACAGGCGTTGGCGCGCCTTTCTCATCGAGCGTCGAGACGAGGGCCTCGCCGACGCCCAGTTCCTGAATTTCCTTGGCGACATCCACGTTCTCGTTGGCGCGGAACGATTGCGCGGCGGCGCGGACGGCTTTTTGATCCGTCGGCGTATACGCCCGGAGCGCATGCTGGAAGCGGTTGCCGAGCTGTGAGAGGATCAGCTCCGGAATATCAGTCGGCGATTGCGTCACGAAATAGATGCCAACGCCCTTGGAGCGGATCAGCCGCACCACTTGCTCGACCTTGTTTACCAGCTCCTTCGGCGCGTCGCGGAAGAGGAGGTGGGCTTCATCGAAGAAGAAGACGAGCCTCGGCTTATCGGCGTCGCCGACTTCCGGCAGTTCTTCCCAAAGCTCGCTCATCAGCCAGAGCAGGAACGCCGAATAGAGCCGCGGGCTTTGCACCAGACGCTCGGAGGCGAGCACGTGGATCGTGCCTTTGCCGTCCTCGCGCGGCTTCAGCAATTCTTCGAGCTTGAACGCGGGTTCGCCGAAGAAACGGTCGGCGCCGTCCATTTCGAGCTGCAGCACTTTGCGCTGCAATGCTGAGATCGATTGCGGCGTAACGAGGCCGTATTTCTTGCCAATGTCCTCGGCATTTTCCGACAAGTAGGTGAGCAACGCGCGCAGATCGTTGAGATCGAGCAGCAGTCCTTCGTTCTTGCCCGCCTTGATCCAATCGTCGGCCAGGCGGAACGCAATCGTCAGCGCGCCTTCTTGCGCATCAGTCGCCTCGAGCACACGGCCCATCAGCACGGGCCCCATTTCGGTGACGGTTGTCCGCACCGGGTGGCCGAGTTCGCCATAGACGTCCCAGAACGTCACCGGCGCCGCAGTCGGCGTGATCGGCATGTTGATTTCGGCAGCGCGCGCTGCAGCCCAGCCTGGCGGTTCGGTGTCAGTGCTGGCGCAGCCCGAGAAGTCGCCCTTGATGTCGGCGGCGAAGACGTTGACGCCCGCGGCCGCGAATTGCTCGGCCAGTACCTGGAGCGTGACGGTCTTTCCGGTTCCGGTGGCGCCGGCGATCAGGCCGTGGCGATTGGCGCGCTTCAGCGCCAGCGATTGGACCCCTTCTGGGCTTGCCCCGATATCGATGCTGGTGGCCATGTTCTTGGGCGACTCCTTCATGTTGGCCGCAACTTGGCCTATCGCACCCCCCGGGCCAAGGTGTTGGGGTGGTCAAGTCTAGCCGGCCCGGCCCTTGCGCCGCAGCACGGCGCGCCGCAAAGCACTCCGATGTCGAATAGCAACGAAATGTCGATGCGCGGCGCGCTGTGGATTGTCGCCGCGGGCGTGATCGCGGCTGGGCTCTTCTTCCTCCGCGAGCCGCTGACCCAGTTCGCGATGGCGCTGATCCTCTGGCTTGCGATCGACGGCCTGACCGACACCCTGGGCAGGCGCATCCCGTTCATGCCGCGCTGGCTGGCGCTGCCTCTGGCGCTGATCGTCGTGCTCTCGATTGTGGCGCTTATCGGGTTCGTCGTCATCGACAACATCGCCGGCATTATCGGAGACGTGACGCGTTACGAGTTCCGTTTGAACCAGGTCTTGAGCCAGGTTCACCAACTCATCGGCAGTCCTGGCCGTTCGCCGACTGTGCGTGACTTGATTGCTCAGTTCGATCCCGGTCGATTGACCGGCGAAATCGGGGAGGGGCTGCAGAACGCTGCGTCGGCGGCGATCTTCACCTTGATCTATCTCGGCTTTATCTTCCCGGCCGCTGCCGTGATGTCGAAAAAGCTCGATTACATTTTTCGCGGCAAGAGCCAGCGCGAAACCGCACGGGAAGTCATGGCGCGTATTCGCGTTTCGATGGAGCGGTATCTTTGGGTGCAGACGGTGATGAGCCTCATCATCACGGGGCTGACCTACATCACGCTCGTCGTCATCGGGCTTGAGAACGCGCTGTTCTGGTCGTTCCTGATTTTCTTTCTCAACTACATCCCGACCATCGGCTCGCTCGCGGCTGTTGTGCTCACCACGGCGGTGGCGTTGGTGCAGTTTCCAACACTCGGGCAGGTCGTTGCGGTGTTCGCCGGTGTTGGCGTTTGGCAATTTGTCATCGGCAATTTCATTCAGCCGCGCATGACAGGAGATTCATTGAATCTTTCGGCAGTCGTTGTGCTGCTCGCTTTGGCGATCTGGGGATCGATCTGGGGCATCGCCGGCGCATTTCTCGCCGCGCCGATGACAGTGATGTTGATGATTGTATTGGCGCAATTTCCAACGACGCGATGGATCGCAATTCTGCTCTCTGAAGATGGCAAGCCAACGCCCGACGCCGAGCGCGTGAGTAAGTCCGATTCCGGATCAAAATGATGTTGCGAATCGACGACGAACATGTATCGCTAAGATGAAGAACGTCGCCGGGGCTTGGGGCGTTTGGCAAAACGCCACCGCACTTTCGTACCCCAATCTCGGCACGCTCGAAACATCGGTTTGATGTTTCGTACCGCACTCGTGGGCTCAATGGGGGGCTTCATTCGCGCGGCGCGAACGTCCACAGGACCAGGCCTCCGCGTGCGTCCCCCACCCAGCCTGCTGCGAGGCCTGCAGGCGCCGCCGGACAGCTTGTCCCCGTTCGGCGGCGCCGCCAATTTCAGAAACGCTTTCGCCAAACCTACGCGGTGTGAAACAGCGGTCACGCCAGCTCGCTAACGCGCCCGGCGGGTTGTTGATGAGCGAAGCGTTGGCGTCCGGCTTCGTCGCCTCGCTCATGCCAGACAACAGCCCAGCTCTGCGACGACGGTTGCCGCAGAGCCAGCCGTTTTGGTTGCACCTTCCGCTGGGGCGAGTAGGTTCCGCGCAAAATAAGGAAACGCCTCATGGACGCCGCTGCGCGCCAGGAACTCCCTGACACCGCTGAACAATTTATTGGCAACGTGCTCAAAGGGCCGTGGCCGGCCTTCCGCGCCAATGGCGCCATCGACAACGCCGCCGAGGCATTCCTGCGCGGGATGTACGACGACGCGTCGCCGGACGAGATGGCCGATCTCTCGGCCGCTGATCTGGCGGCCCTCTCCCACGATTTCTGGATCTGGCGCGGTGAGCGTGAATGTGAGCAGCAATGCTCGCGTATCCGCCGCGGCGTCGGCGCCGGCGGGCGCGAACTCGATCGCGACATTCTCGAAGTCGCCGGTCCGGACATGCCGTTCCTGGTCGACTCGATCATGGGCGAAATCGCCGACCAAGGGATCTCGCCGCTCGCCATGTTTCACCCGCTCGCGCCGGCCTCGAACGGCAAGGGCAGGGACTCGCTCATTCAAGTTCACTTGCCACGTCTTTCGGTGCAGCGCGCCAAGGCGCTGCATGACGGCGTGCGCGAGACGCTGGCGGACGTGCGCGCCGCTGTCGCCGATTACACCGGCATGCGCCAGCGCATGCTTGATGCGGCGGACGAACTGGAAAACGCCAAGTCGAACGCAGCACCGAGTGATGTGGCCGAAGCCGTGGCGCTGCTGCGCTGGCTGGCGGCGGAGAAGTTCACATTCATCGGCTCGCGCGACTACGTCTATCTCCGCGATGAGAAGGGCGCGATCACGCCGCACGAGCCGGACATTATCGGCGAAAGCTGCCTCGGCATTCTGCGCGATCTGAACTGCTACGTTCTGCGCACGTCGGCCGAGCCGATGACACTGACGCCGGAATTGAAGCGCCTCGTTTCCGAGCCGACGCCGCTTATCGTCGCCAAGTCGACGCTGCGCGCGCGTGTGCACCGCCGCGCCGCCGCCGATTATATCAGCGTGAAGCGCTATAACGACCAAGGCGAAGCGATCGGCGAAATCCGCTTCGTTGGTCTGTTCACCAGCGAGTCGTTCACGGAGGCGACGCGCAACATTCCGATGCTCCGCCGCAAGGCAGAATGGGTGTTGCACCAAACCGGTTTCGCGCCCGGTGGTCACAACGCCAAGACGCTGCGCAAGATCATCGAATATTATCCGCGCGAAGAGCTCTGGCAGATGTCGCGCGATGAGTTGCTCAACATCTCGCGCGGCATTCTGCATTTGCTCGATCGCCCGCGGGCGCGCGTTTTCATCCGCCGCGATCGCTTCAACCGCTTCGTCACCGCGCTCGCCTATATTCCGAAGGATCGCTACGACACGCGCATCCGCGAACAAGTCGGCCAAGCCATCGCGACCGCCTATGGCGGCCACGTCGAGAGCTTCCAGCCGCAACTGGGCGAAGGCCAGCTCGCGCGCGTGCTCTTCGTCATCGGCGACATCGATAAATCGCGTCCCGATCCCGATCCGCGTGGACTCGACGCTGCGGTGGCCGCAATCGCGCACACGTGGGAAGATAGCTTCGGCCAAGAGCTGATGCGCTCTCCGCTGTTCGAAGGCGAAGCGCGCGAAGAGGCGGCTAACCGTTTCCGCAACGTCTTCACCGCCGCCTATCGCGAGCGCTTTCCGGTCTCCGAAGCGCTGACCGACACCAACGAAATTCTCTCAAGCTCGGCGAACGACGTCATCCGCGCCCGCGCCTATCGCTTGGCCAAAGACGCCGACAATATCATGCGCGTGAAGTTCTACGCGCGGGGCGATGTGCTCGCACTTTCGGCCACGGTGCCGATCCTTGAGAACATGGGCCTCTTCGTCGATTCCGAAGTGAATTATGAATTGCAGCTCAAGGCTGGCCGTCTGCATCCGGCCGAGCGCATTTACATTCACGACATCGAATGCCGCTCCGCGGACGGCAAACCGATCGATCTGGAACGCGCCGGCCAACAATTCGAAGATGCGTTCGCGGCGGTGTGGACCGGCAAAGCGGAGAGCGATGGTTTCAACCGCTTGATCTTGGCGCTGCCATGCTCATGGCGCGAAGCAGCGCTCGTGCGCGCGCTCGCCCGTTATCGCCAGCAAACCGGCCTCGATCCGAGCCAAGCTGTGCAAGAGCAGGCGCTGGCGAACAATTCGAAGATCGCGGCACTCATCCTGGCATTCTTCAAAGCACGCTTTGATCCGAACTTGCCCGAGACAATGGGGACGCGCGAGATTCGCTCCACCAAGCTCGAATTCATGATCGAAGCGAAGCTGAACGAGGTCGTCAGTCTCGATGAAGACCGGGCGCTCCGCCGCATCGCTCGCCTGATCAAAGCCATCCGCCGCACGAACTATTATCAGCCCGGCGCCGATGGCGAGCCGAAGGCGTACATGTCGTTCAAGATCGACAGCCACGCCGTCGCTGATCTGCCGCTGCCGAAGCCGTATCGCGAAATCTGGGTGGCTTCGCCGCAAGTTGAAGGCGTGCACTTACGCTTTGGTCCGGTCGCGCGCGGTGGTCTGCGCTGGTCAGATCGCCGAGACGATTTCCGTACCGAAGTGCTCGACCTCGTCAAAGCACAACAAGTGAAGAACGCCATCATCGTGCCCGTTGGCGCAAAGGGCGGCTTCTTCCCGAAGCGTCTGCCCGCGCGCGGCGCGCCTGGTTTCCAGGAAGCTGGCGTCGAAGCCTACAAGACCTTCCTGCGAGGTCTGCTCGACATCACCGACAACATCAAAGGCGCTGATATCATCGCGCCGAAGAATGTCGTGCGCTGGGATGAGGACGATGCCTATCTCGTCGTCGCCGCCGATAAAGGCACGGCGACTTTCTCCGATATCGCCAATGGCATCAGCGCCGAATACGATCACTGGCTGGGCGATGCGTTCGCCTCCGGTGGCTCAGTCGGCTACGACCACAAAGCCATGGGCATCACCGCCAAGGGCGCGTGGGAAGCGGTGAAGCGTCACTTCCGCGAAATCGGCAAGGACATTCAAACGCAAGAATTCACCGTCATCGGCGTCGGTGACATGTCGGGCGACGTGTTCGGCAACGGCATGCTGCTCTCGCGCAAAATCCGCCTGCAAGCGGCGTTCGATCACCGCGACATCTTCATCGATCCGAACCCCGGCGATTGCGAGAAGAATTGGATCGAGCGCAAGCGTATGTTCGATACGCCGCGCACCTCCTGGCAAGACTACGATAAGAAGCTGATCTCCAAGGGCGGCGGCGTCTTCTCGCGCAGCGCCAAGTCGATCGATGTGACCCCGGAGATCAAGGCGCTGACGGGGCTTGAGAAAGATTCGGTGACGCCGGTCGAGCTCATGTCGGCTCTGTTGAAGAGCCCGTGCGAGCTGCTGTGGTTCGGCGGCATCGGCAATTACATTAAGGCCGCGTCTGAGTCGCAGACCGATGTTGGCGACAGGGCCAATGACGCGATCCGCGTCAACGGCGAAGAAGTCCGCGCGCAAGTGGTGGGCGAGGGCGCCAATCTCGGCGTCACGCAAGCCGGCCGCATCGCGTTTGCGCGCCACGGTGGGCGCATCAACACCGATGCGATCGATAATTCCGCCGGCGTCGACACGTCGGACCACGAGGTCAATATCAAGATCCTCTTGGGCGATGTCATTCGCGCCGGCGCGTTGAAAGCCGACAAGCGCGATGCGCTGCTTGAGTCGATGACTGATGAGGTTGGTCAGCTCGTCCTATGGGATAATTACGACCAGACCAACGCTATCTCGATCGCGGAAGCCAACGCCGGCAACGATCTCGATAGCCACGAGCGCTTCATGCAGCGCTTGGAATCCGAAGGCAAACTCAGCCGCAAAGTGGAAGGTCTGCCGGGGACGGCCGAGATCGCAGCGTTGCGCAGCGCTAAGCAGGGGCTCACGCGGCCGGAACTTGCAAAGCTCGTAGCCTACTCCAAGATCAATCTCTTCGATGCGCTGGTGGACTCCACAACGCCGGACGATCCGGCCTTCGAAGGGCCGCTGCGTGACTACTTCCCGCGCGAGCTGCACAAGTTCGACGCCCAGATGAAGACACACCGTCTGCGTCGCGAAATCATCGCCACGCAACTGGCCGACGATCTCGTCAATCGCTGCGGCCCGTCCTTTGTCGACCGCATCAAGGACATCTCACGCGCTCGCACCGTCACCGTTGCGTGTGCCTTCGAAGCGGCGCGCCGCATCTTCGATCTCGAAGCCATGGTCGATCGCATCAACGCGCTCGACAATAAAGCCCCGGCGGCGGCTCAAACCGCGTTGCACCAGAGAGTCGGCGGGGCGCTGCGCCGTTCAACGACATATCTCGCGCGCCACGCCGGATTCGAGAGCGAGAAGCCGCCAACCATTCTTGATGTGGTCAACCGTTACAAAGCCCTGGTCGATGCGCAACGCGCCAACATCGAAGACGATCTCAGCGCCATCGAGCGCGAACGCGTCACCGCGCGTCTTCAGTCGCTCGTCGATCTCGGCGCGCCGGAGGATATCGCCCGCGAAACCGCCTTGCTCTCGCCGCTGACGCTTTCGCTCGACGTCGCAGACATGGCAATCGACACGAAGTGGCCGATCAACGAAGCTTCGATGCTCCATTGTGTGCTTGGCGCTGAGCTCGGCCTCGATGCGTTGCGCGATGCCGCAACGAACATGAAGCTCGAACAGCACTGGGATCGCCTTGTCGTGCGCCGGGCAGCGCAAGATTTCGGCGACATTCAGCTACGTCTCGCTGAAGCCGCCGCGCGCGCCATCGGCACGCCGCCGAAGAATGCCGATTATGGCTGGGCCA
>LNFM01006208.1_pt1 | contig 19850 bp, 17 predicted proteins | sample 596031 | NCBI WGS metagenome assembly LNFM01 (sample SAMN04254537, study PRJNA301005) | activated carbon metagenome | isolation source: dual media filters at the Ann Arbor, Michigan drinking water treatment plant | place: USA: Ann Arbor | reverse complement strand
ACCCTATCGTCTAGAGGCCTAGGACATCACCCTTTCACGGTGAGTACCGGGGTTCGAATCCCCGTAGGGTCGCCAAGTTTTGCAGCACTTGGTCCGGTTACGCAAGAAGCCGGGCGAACGCTGCACCACGCGGAGTGGTAGTTCAGTTGGTTAGAATACCGGCCTGTCACGCCGGGGGTCGCGGGTTCGAGTCCCGTCCACTCCGCCAAAAAACAAGAAAGCCGTTGCATGCGAATGCAACGGCTTTTTTCTTTGGGGTCTGCTGCGATCCAGGGGACTCAGGCGTTCGCGCTGCGTGCCAGTTCGGCCGCACGCTGTTCGATCGCCAGCAGCAGGCGTGCCACGCTCTCGGAACTCTTCTGGTCGCCTGCATCCAGCAGCAAGGCTGCTGCGCGCGCCATCGCCTCGATTTCCTTGGCGGAGTCTTCGATGAAGCTTGGGTTGGCTGTGGGCATGGTGGATTGCGCCTGACGCTAGGGATGTAGCGGGACCACCGATTGTGCTGGGCCCGTCGGGCAGATCAAGCGCCGTTGCCTGTGATTCTCGGCGTCTGTGCGTCAAAGTTGACGCCAAGCGCCGGATATCTGTCGGCATGCCGGTTCCCGGCCCGCTGCGCTGCACCCAAGAGGGCGAGGTGACACAAAAAAAGCCCCTTGCTGCAAGGCAAGGGGCTTTCAGAGTGGTGCCGGAGAAAGGAATCGAACCCTCGACCTTCTCATTACGAATGAGCTGCTCTACCAACTGAGCTACACCGGCGAAGGCGCAGATTATACCTGCTTGAGGTGGTAGGACGTCACGCGTTCGACCTCGTTTTTCGAGCCCAGGATCACGCTCACGCGCTCGTGCAGCTGGCCGGGCTGGATGTCCAGGATGCGCTGGTGGCCGTTGGTGGCCGCGCCGCCGGCCTGCTCGACGAGCCAGCCCATGGGATTGGCCTCGTACATCAGGCGCAGCTTGCCGGGCTTGTTGGGCTCGCGTTTGTCCCAGGGGTACATGAAGATGCCGCCGCGCGTCAGGATGCGGTGCACGTCGGCCACCATGGAGGCGATCCAGCGCATGTTGAAGTCCTTGCCGCGCGGGCCTTCCTTGCCCTGCAGGCATTCGTCGATGTAGCGCTTCACCGGCTCGTCCCAGTGGCGCATATTGCTCATATTGATCGCGAATTCCTTGGTGTCCTCGGGAATGCGCACATTCTCCTGCGTGAGCACGAAGGAGCCCTGCTCGCGGTCCAGCGTGAACATGGCCACGCCATCGCCCACGGTGAGCACCAGGGTGGTTTGCGGGCCGTAGATGCAGTAGCCGGCGGCCACCTGCAGCCGGCCCGGTTGCAGGAAGTCGCTGGCGCTGACGGGTTCGACGGCCCTGGGGTCGTCGTTGTGCTTCTTGAGCACGCTGAAGATGGTGCCGATGCTGACGTTGACATCGATATTGCTCGAGCCGTCCAGGGGATCGAAGAGCAGCAGGTATTCGCCCAGGGGGTAGCGGTTGGGCACGGCATAGATGTCGTCCATCTCCTCCGAGGCCATGGCCGCCAGATGGCCGCCCCATTCATTGGCTTCGATCAGCACCTCGTTGGCGATGATGTCCAGCTTCTTCTGCACCTCGCCCTGCACGTTCTCGCTGCCGGCCGTGCCCAGCACACCGCCGAGCGCGCCCTTGTTCACGGCCTGGCTGATGCTCTTGCAGGCGCGCGCCACCACTTCGAGCAGCAGACGCAGCTCGGACGGGATGTGGCCGTGCACGCGCTGCTGCTCGACCAGGTAGCGAGTGAGGGAAATTTTCGATGACATGATTCTTCTCCTTGGCCGTTCGCCCTGAGCTTGTCGAAGGGCTTCGACAGGCTCAGCCCGAACGGATCGTTAATCGGCGAGCGCGCGCGTCACCACTTCGCGCACATCGTTGCTCAGGTCGGGCTTGGCAGCCACCCGGGCGATGGCTTCGCGCGCGGCGTGGCGATAGGGCTCGGCGAGCTTTTTCCAGCGGTCCAGCGCGCGCGCCAGGCGGGCGGCCACCTGCGGGTTGATGGCGTCGAGCTCGAGCACGCGCTCGCTCCAGTACACATAGCCGGCCGCGTCGGCACGGTGGAAGGCGCCGGGGTTGGCGCTGCAGTAGCTGAAGATCAGGCTGCGCGCGCGGTTCGGGTTGCGCAGGTTGAAGTCCGGGTGATTCATCAGCTGGCGCACGGCCGGCAGCACCTGCCCGCCGCGGTCGCTGGCACCGGCCTGCAGGGCGAACCACTTGTCCAGCACCAGGGCCTCGTCCTTGAACAGGGCATGGAAGCGTTCCAGCGCCGCTTGGGCCAGTTCGTGCCCGCTGTGGACCAGGGCGGCCAGCGCATTGAAGCGGTCGGTCATATTGCCCGCGTCCTTGAAGCGCTGGTAGGTCTTGCCGGGCCAGATCACGTCACCGGTCTCACGCGCCGCGAGACACAGCATGGTCAGCGCCAGGCCGGTGAGGGCGCGGCGGCCGCTGGAGACGGCATCCGGGCGGTAGGCGCCGGTGTCGTGATGCGTTTCGTAGGCCCAGATCCAGTCGTGTTGCAGTTCCAGCGCGAGTTGCTGGCGCATGGCCTCGCGCACGGCGTGCACGCGCTGCGGGTCCACCACCTCCAGCTGCTCGGAGAGATAGGTCTCGGCGGGCAGGGTGAGCACCAGCTCCTTGAAGGCGGCGTCCAGCGTGGGGTGGCGCAGGACCTGGCGCATCGCGTCGACATAGGCGCGGTCCAGCACCTTGGCCTCGCCCGGCTGAGCACCGCTGCGGATGAAGGCCAGCGCGCGCTTGAGCGCCAGGCGCTGGCCGGCTTCCCAGCGGTTGAAGGGGTCGGTGTCATGGGCCAGCAGGGTGAGCAACTGCGCGTCGCTGTAGTCGAATTCCAGCAACACGGGCGCGCTGAAACCGCGCAGCAGCGAGGGCACGGGCTCGGCGTCCACGTTGACGAAGCGCAGGGTCTGTGTGCTCTCGGTCAGGACGATGGTGCGCGAACTCGGACCGGGTTCGGCCTCGCCCTCGAGCTGCAAGGGCAGGGAACGGCCGTCGGCGGTGAGCAGGCCCAGGCTGACCGGGATCACAAACGGCTCCTTGACGGGCTGGCCGGGCGTGGGGGCACAGCTTTGCTGTAGCGTCAGCGTGTAGCTGCGGGTGGTGGCGTCGTAAAGGCCATGGGCCGTCACGCGCGGCGTGCCGGCCTGGCTGTACCAGCGCTTGAACTGCGGCAGCAGGCGGGCCAGTTCGGAGCCGGGGTTGGCATCGGCTATGGCCTGGGCGAAGTCGTCGCAGGTGACGGCCTGGCCGTCATGGCGCTGGAAGTACAGCGCCATGCCTTTGGCGAAGCCCTCGCGGCTGGTCAGGGTCTGCTGCATGCGCACGACCTCGGCGCCCTTCTCGTAGACGGTGACGGTGTAGAAGTTGTTGATCTCGATGTAGGAGTCCGGACGCACCGGGTGGGCCATGGGGCCGGCGTCCTCGGGGAACTGGGCGGTGCGCAGCACACGCACGTCCTCGATGCGCTTGACGGCACGCGCCGACAGGTCGCCCGCGAGGTCCTGGCTGAACTCCTGGTCGCGGAAGACGGTCAGGCCTTCCTTGAGGCTGAGCTGGAACCAGTCGCGGCAGGTCACGCGGTTGCCGGTCCAGTTGTGGAAGTACTCGTGGCCCACCACGCTTTCGATGTTGGCGTAGTCGGTGTCGGTGGCCGTGGCCTGGTTGGCCAGCACGTACTTGGTGTTGAAGATGTTCAGGCCCTTGTTCTCCATGGCGCCCATATTGAAGTCGCTGGTGGCGACGATCATGAAGCGTTCCAGGTCCAGCGGCAGGCCGAAGCGCGCCTCGTCCCAGGCCACCGAGGCCATGAGGGAGTTCATGGCGTGCTCGGTCTTGTCCAGATCGCCCGGGCGCACATAGACCTGTAGCAGATGCTCTTTCCCGTTGCGTGCGGTGATGCGCTGCTCACGGGCCACCAGCTGGCCGGCCACGAGCGCAAAGAGGTAGCAGGGCTTTTTGTGCGGGTCGACCCACTTGGCAAAGTGGCGGCCGTCTTCCAGCTCGCCTTGCTCGACCAGGTTGCCGTTGGACAGCAGCACCGGAAATTTCTTCTTGTCGGCACGCAGGGTCACCGTGTAGCTGGCCATCACGTCCGGGCGGTCCAGGAAGTAGGTGATGCGACGGAAGCCTTCGGCCTCACACTGGGTGAAGAAGGAGCCGTTGCTCACGTACAGGCCCATGAGCTTGCTGTTCTTCTCGGGGCAGCAGGTGGTGAAGATTTCGAGCTGGAAGGGCTCCTCGCCCGCGGGCAGGTTCTCCAGCACGAGCTGGCCGCCGTCCATCTTGAAGCTCGTGCCCTGGCCGTTGACCAGCACCCGCGCGAGGTTGAGCTCCTCGCCGTCCAGGCGTAGGGCCTGGGCCGCCACGGCCGGGTTGCGGCGCAGCGTCATCCTGTTGAGCACGCGGGTCTTGGCCGGGTCGAGGTCGAAGCTCAGGTCGACGCTGTCGACGAGGTAGGCTGGCGCGCTGTAGTCCTCGCGCCGGATGACGGTGGCTTGTCCTTCACGCATGGTGATTCCTTAAACGCCTTGTTTCAGGGAGGCTTCGATGAAGGGATCGAGATCGCCGTCCAGCACTTTCTGCGTGGCCGAGGTCTCGTAATTGGTGCGCAGGTCCTTGATGCGGCTCTGGTCCAGCACATAGGAGCGGATCTGGTGGCCCCAGCCCACGTCGGTCTTGCTGTCTTCGAGCTTCTGCTGTTCTTCCTGGCGCTTGCGCATCTCGTGGTCGTAGAGGCGGCTGCGCAGACGCTTCCAGGCCACGTCGCGGTTGCTGTGCTGGCTGCGGCCGTCCTGGCACTGCACCACGATGCCCGTGGGGATGTGGGTCAGGCGCACGGCCGAGTCGGTCTTGTTGATGTGCTGGCCGCCGGCGCCGCTGGCGCGGAAGGTGTCGGTGCGCACATCGGCCGGGTTGATGTCGATCTCGATGGTGTCGTCGATCTCCGGGTAGACAAACACACTGGCAAAGCTGGTGTGGCGGCCGCCCGAGCTGTCGAAGGGGGACTTGCGCACCAGGCGGTGCACACCGGTCTCGGTGCGCAGCAGGCCGAAGGCGTAGTCACCCTCGATCTTGATGGAGGCGCTCTTGATGCCGGCGGTGTCGCCCGGGGTTTCCTCTTCCACCGTGGCCTTGAAGCCCTTGCGCTCGGCGTACTTGAGGTACTGGCGCAACAGCATGCTGGCCCAGTCGCAGGCTTCGGTACCGCCAGCACCGGCCTGGATGTCCAGGAAGGCGGGCAGGGGATCGGCCGGGTTGTTGAACATGCGGCGGAATTCCAGCTTCTCCACGATCTCGGAGAGCTTGGCTTCTTCGGCCGAGATGGTCAGCAGGCCGGCCTCGTCGCCATCCTCCTTGCTCATCTCGTAGAGCTCGGAGTTGTCGGACAGTTCGCTGGTGAGCTTGTCCAGCGTGACGACCACGTCGTCCAAGGCCTTTTTCTCGCGGCCCAGTTCCTGGGCGCGTTTGGGATCGTTCCAGACCGTGGGGTCTTCCAGCGAGGCGTTGACCGTCCTCAGGCGTTCAGCTTTGGCATCGTAGTCAAAGATACCTCCGGAGCTCGACCGTGCGCTGGCTCAGGTCGGCCAGTTTGGTACCGATGGCATTGATTTGTTCTGCGTCCATGATGGGAAATCCTGTGTGTTCTGCGGATGGGGGCATTTGCCCAAAAGCACGGCGGGCGCCGGTAAGCTCGTATTTTAGGTTCCAGCGCCGATAGGGGCTGGCGGACAGGGCTGCCGCGCCTGTCCCGGGTCGGTTTTCTAGAAGGTGTGGCTGTAGGCCAGGATGTAACCCGCCCCGCCCAGGACCATGACATGGAGGGCATCATGCTCGGTGAGCTTGTAGCCTAGCGAGGGGATCAGGCCCGGTGCAAAGCCGTTCCAGTTCAGCGGAACCTTGTCCTCGTATTGACCGGTGTAGCCATAGATGATGCCCGCTGTGACCTTGGCGGTCAGTCTGGGTTGCCCGAGAAAACCATGCCAGTGATAACCAGCGTAGGCGTAGGCCGAGGGCTGGCCAAAGGAGTTCCGGAACAGCGACAGGCCGATGAGACGCCGGTCGTCCTGGTGCTTTTCCAGCGCAAAGATGAAGGCAGTCCGGTGATCCGGGCTTTCGCTCCAATGGTGGACATAGGGCCCGACGGTGAACGTCCAGGGCTCCGCCCGCAAGCCTTGCGCAACCCCCGGCTCGGCGGTCTTTTCGGGCGGCGTGTCCTGGGCCTGGCAAAGGCTCGCGCCTAGCAGGAGCGCTGAACTGATGAGTAGACGGATCAGGCGGGGCATAAAGTCCGAGTTTGTAAGGGCATGAAGTATCGCTGGTCCGGGCTGACGCTTCGCGGAGCGGGTTCCGTCAACACAGGAAATCCTCGATCAAGCGGGCCAGCTGTTCAGGTTGGTCGTGGTGCAGCATGTGACCTGCGTCCTGGATGCTGGCCTGCTGCAGCCGGGGCACGCTTTGCAGGCGCTGGTGGAACTCGGCGAGGGTGTATTTGCCCTCCCACCACTGCGCCATCTGGTTGTCGCTGGCTTCCACCGACAGCACGGGCGCCGTGATGGCGGCAAAGGCGGCCAGCACCTCGTCCACGCGGTAGAGCTGGGCGTTGACGATCTTGTGTGCTGCGTCGCCCAGGATGTCCCATTGGCCCTGGGCGTTGGGGCGGGCCCAGTGGCGGGCCAGCCACTGCGCCTTGTCCTCGCCCAGGCGCGGGTTGGTCTTCATGAGGCGGCGCGCCACGCCATCGGCGTCGGCATAACTCTTGAGCGCCAGTTCGCCGCGGTGCAGGCTTTTGAGCTCGTCCATCCACCTGGCATAGCGCTGGGAGGCTTGCGCTGCCTGGGTGGCTGGCATGCCGAAGCCTTCCAGGTTGACCAGGCGGCGGATGCGGCCAGGGCGCACGCCGGCGTAGAGCATGACCACGTTCCCGCCCATGCTGTGGCCCACCAGGTCCACAGCCCTGTCCCCCGCGTAATGGTCCAGCAGGAAGTCCAGATCGGCCAGGTAGTCGGGGAACCAGTAGTTGTCGTGCCCGGGGTAGCGGGCGCCCCTACCCGGCTCGCTGGTGTCAAGACCTGTCAGGCCAAAACCGCGCCAGTCGGCCGCGATGACGGTCCGGTGCTCGAAAAAGGCCGGGCTGAAGGCGTCCACCATGAACTGCCAGGACGCGGCCACGTCCATCCAGCCGTGCATGAGCACCAGCGGCGGCAGGGTGGATTCGGCCTGGCCCCAGCGCAGCACGTGGTATTGCAATTGGCGGACGGGGGTAAATTCGCTGTGGGCGTTACGACGGACTTGGTACATTGGCTCAGGGACTGGGGTCACACGGGGAATGGGTGTGAGCGGGCCCTCATCATACGGAGACACAGCATGGCGAACAGTCGATACCGAGACAGTTACCAGTCTTTACACAGCCAGTTCCGCTGGCAGGTGCCCGATGCCTTCAATATCGCCGAGGTGTGTTGCCGGCGCTGGGCGCAGGCAGCCGATGCCGGCCAGCGCATCGCCGTCCATGCCGACGGGCCCGGCCTGCAGGCGCGCGCCCACAGTTACGCTGAGCTGCAGCAGCAGGCCAACCGCCTGTCGAACGCGCTGGCCCAGTTGCGCGTGAAGCCGGGCGACCGCGTGGCCATCGTGCTGCCGCAGCGTTTCGAGACGGCCGTGGCCTGTATGGCGGTGCTGCAGATGGGCGCGGTGGCCATGCCCCTGTCCACGCTGTTCGGCCCCGAGGCGCTGGAGTTCCGCCTGAACGACAGCGGGGCCGCCGTCCTGATCTGCGACGACGCGGCCATCGTCAACATCCAGAACATCCGGGGTGAGTGCGAGGCGCTGCGCCACGTGATCGGCGTGGGCGACAGCGCCCGTGGTGAAGTGGGGGGTGGCGCGGCCGGCATGGCCGACCTGGACTACAGCGTCCTGCTGGCCGAGCACCCGCCGCAATACCTGCCTGTGGCCACGCGTGCCGACGACCCGGCCGTGCTCATCTACACCAGCGGCACCACGGGCAATCCCAAGGGCGCCTTGATCCCGCATCGCGCGTTGATTGGCAACCTGAGCGGTTTTGTCTGCAGCCAGAACTGGTTTGGTTTCGACCCGCGGGCCCGCGGGCCCTTGCCGGATCTTCCGCAGCCCGACGTCCCCACGGTTTTCTGGAGCCCCGCCGACTGGAGCTGGACCGGAGGTTTGATGGACGCCCTGCTGCCGACGCTTTATTTCGGTCGCCCCATCGTGGCCTGGAATGGCCGCTTCAGTGCGCAGAACGCCTTCGAACTGCTACAGAAGTACGAGGTCACGCACACCTTCCTCTTCCCCACGGCACTCAAGGCCATGATGAAGGCCTTCCCGCAACCGAAGAAGTTCTTCCAGCTCAGGCTGCAGGCCATCATGAGCGCGGGCGAGGCGGTGGGCGATGCCGTGTTCGGCTATTGCCAGCAGGAGCTGGGCGTGACGGTGAACGAGATGTTCGGCCAGACCGAAGTGAACTACATCGTCGGCAACTGCTCGATCTTCTATCCAGCGAAACCCGGCAGCATGGGCAAGGCTTACCCGGGTCACCGCGTCGCCGTGATCGACGCGCAGGCACGTGAATGCCCGACCGGTTCGATCGGCGAGGTGGCGATCCACCGCCTGGATGTGCATGGCGACGCCGATCCCATCTTTTTCCTGGGCTACTGGAAGAACGAGGCGGGTACACGCGACAAGTACTCGGGGGACTGGTGCCGCACCGGTGATCTGGCGCTGCGTGACGCCGACGGCTACCTCTGGTACCAGGGGCGCGCGGACGACATGTTCAAGGCCGCGGGTTACCGTATCGGCCCGGGCGAGATCGAGAACTGTCTGCTCAAGCACCCGGCTGTGGCCAACGCGGCCGTCGTGCCCAAGCCGGATGCCGAACGCGGCGCGCTGGTGAAGGCCTATGTGGTGCTGACGGCGGAGGCGAACGCCGAGCGGGGGCATGAGCCGGTCTCGCGCAACGCGTGGGAGCGGCGCCTGATGATCGATCTCCAGCGGCATGTGAAGGGCAAGCTGGCGCCCTACGAATACCCCAAGGAGATCGAGTTCCTCTACGCCCTGCCCATGACGACCACGGGCAAGGTGCAGCGTCGCATCCTGCGCGAGCGCGAGGAGGAAAGCGCGCGCCGCGCAGGGATACGGCCGTCGGCCTAAACTCCGGTTTTCCTTTTTTCAAGAACACACAGTGAATCCGATGAAAAACGTCCGACTCGGCCAGAGCGATCTGCACGTCACGCCCATCTGCCTGGGCACCATGACTTTCGGCGAGCAGGTCAGCGAGGCTGGCGCCCATGCCATCCTGGACCGTGCGCTGGAGCGCGGCATCAACTTCCTGGACACGGCCGAGATGTATTCGGTGCCGACACGGGCCGAGACCTTCAACCTGACCGAGAAGATCATCGGCAACTGGTTCGCCAGCCGACCGGGCGCACGCCAGAAGATCCAGGTGGCCACCAAGGTCGCAGGCCCTTCGCGTGGCATGGACTGGGTGCGCAAGGGCAGCCCCAACCTCACGCCGGCCGACATCGTTGCGGCCTGCGACGACAGCCTCAAGCGCTTGAAGATCGACGTGATCGATCTCTACCAGATCCACTGGCCGGTGCGCCATGTGCCCATGTTCGGCCAGATGTATTTCGACCCGGCCAAGGACGACCCCACGCTCACGCCCATTCATCAGCAACTGGAGGCCCTGGGCCAGCTGGTGCAGGCCGGCAAGGTGCGCGCCATCGGTCTCTCGAACGAGTCGCCTTATGGCGTGCACGAGTTCGTGCGCCTGGCCGAGTTGCACAACTTGCCGCGCGTGGCCACGGTGCAGAACCCCTATTGCCTGGTGAACCGCACCGTTGAGAACGGATTGGACGAAACCCTGTACCGCCTGGGCGTCTCGCTGCTGGCCTATTCGCCGCTGGGTTTCGGCCTGCTGAGCGGCAAGTACGATGCCAGCGGCTTCACCGGTGCCGATGCTCCGCAGGACGGCCGCATCGCCAAGTTCGAAAGCGTGCGCAAGCAGCGCTGGGGTCGTGCCGAGTCGCTGGAGGCGGCGCGTCGTTACAACGCGCTGGCGCGTGACCATGGCCTGACCCCCACGCAGATGGCGCTGGCCTTCTGCTACACCAAGTGGCAGGTCAGCAGCACCATCATCGGCGTGACCAGCGTGGCGCAGCTGGACGAGAACCTCGATGCCTGGGGCACCACGCTGAACCCGGAACTGCTCAAGGCCATCGACGTGGTCCGCAAGGAAATGCGCGACCCGGCGGTCTAGAACTAGGACGCCCCCACGCTTGCGCACTGCGTGTCGCCACTGCCCCCATTGGGGGCTGAGGACCGCGGCTCCGAGCCTGCCTGCGCAGGGTCGGACGGGTCGAAGAGACGCGCACGTCTCGTGCCGTCACGTTTCGTCGCCTTGGGGCGGCCCGGCGGCGACTCACGCCTCACTTGCCTACTTCAGCAGGAACTTCAGCAGCCGGTCCGTCAGCGGACCGTAGGGCGGCGCCAGCAGCCCGGCGGTGGAGAAGCGCGACTGGTGGAACACCGGGCGCAGCTTGGAGAAGGTCAGGAAACCCTCATGACCATGGTAGTGGCCCATGCCCGAGGCGCCCACGCCGCCGAAGGGCAGCTCTTCCTGGCCGACGTGGAACAGCGCATCGTTGATGGAGACGCCGCCCGACATCACGCGTGTGAGCAGCTGCGCCTGCACGGCCCGGTCGTTGCTGAAGGGGTAGAGCGCCAGCGGTCGAGGACCGGCGTTGATGCGCTTGATCACATCGCCTTCCAGGTCTTCGTAGCTGATCACCGGCAGGATGGGGCCGAAGATCTCGCGCTGCATCAGCAGGCAGTCGGCCGGGGCATTGAGCACCAGATGCGGTGCGATCTTGCGCAGTTTGGCGTCGAAGGGTTTGCCAGGGATCAGGGGGATCACCTGGGCGCCGCGCTGTTTGGCATCGTCCAGCGCATGCAGCAGGCGGGCGTAGGCGATGTCGTCGATGATGGACGTGTAGTCCGGCGAATCCAGCTTCGGGTAGCGCCTGGGCATGATCTCCTGGGCCAGACGCACGAATTCCTTGACGCTGCGCTCGGGCACGTAGACATGGTCCACGGTGGTGCAGATCTGGCCGGCGTTGAGGTACTTGACGTAGAACAGGCGCTCGGCCGCCGTGCGCAGGGGGAAGTCCTCGCAGACGATGGCGGGTGACTTGCCCCCCAGTTCCAGCGTCACCGGGCAGAGGTTGGCCGCGGCCGCGGCCATGACGGCGCGGCCGGTCTGCCCCGAGCCCGTGAAGAGCAGGTGGTCAAAAGGTAGTCTGGAGAATTCGATGCCCACACCGCCGGTCTCGTCGAAGAACTGCAGCTTCTCCTGGGGGAAGTAATCGGGCATCTCCTTGATCAGCAGTTTGGCGAGGTGGCGTGAGTTCTCGCTCATCTTGACCATGGCGCGGTTGCCGGCGGCGAAGATGGCGACCAGCGGCAGCAGGCTGAGGTTGAGCGGGAAGTTCCAGGGCACGATGACCCCCACCACGCCCAGAGGCTGCGGGATCACGCGGTTGCTGGCCAGGCCGAAGGCCATGCGGTCGATGCCGCGGCGCTGCGGCTTCATCCAGCGCTTGAGCTGCTTGAGGGTGTGGTGGATGCCCTTGAGCACCGGCATGATCTCGGTCAACAGCGTCTCGTGGCGCGAGCGGTTGCCGTAGTCGGCGCTGATGGCCTCACAGATGGCGTCCTGGTGCTCACGCACGAAACGCTCTAGCTTGCGCAGGTCGGCGCAGCGACTTGCATGGTCGGGCTCCGGGCTGGCGAGGTAGGCGGCGCGCTGGCGTTTGAGGGCGGCCTCCAGTGTGGTGCGAACCAGGGTACCGGCGGAATCATTGACAGCGTTCATCGTCACTCTCCTTGACCTTGATGTTGTTCTTCAGGTGGCCATGTAGCGGCCGGCGCGGTGGTTGATGGCCAGCGTGAGGTTCAGCACCACGGCCCCTGCCACGGACAGGGCCACCTGCAGCATGGGTGCCGTGGCCAGCGCCAGCAGCAGTATGAGCGTATCCACGGCCATTTGCACGTGGCCGGCGCGCCAGCCCCGGGTTTCCTGCAGCCAGAAGGCCAGGATGCCGACGCCGCCCAGGCTGGCGCGGTGGCGGAACAGGATAAGAAAACCCACGCCCAGCAGCACGCCGCCCAGCAGGGCGGCATAGAGCGGGCGCACCTGCTCGAAGACGATGACATGCGACATCAGTTCGGTCTGGACCGACAGGAGGGCGACGGCGATCATGGTCTTGAGCAGGAAGGCCCGGTCCATGCGGCGCCAGGCCAGCACGTAAAACGGCAGGTTGAGCACGAAGAACACCGGCCCGAAGCCCCAGCCCGTGCCGTAGTGCAGCAGGAAGGCGATGCCCGCCGTGCCGCCGCTGAGCAGCTGCGCGTGCTGGAACAGCGCCACCGCCAGCGCGATCAGCGCTGTGCCCGAGAGCAGGGCCAGCGCGTCCTCGGCATGGCTGTGGCGCAGGGGCGGGGCATCTTGCAGGGTCATGGGCGGGGATTGTGGCACCGCTGAGCAGGTGCCTTGGTGGAAAATTCACGCATGGCCAAGAAAGAACACGTTTCCGAAACCCCAGCGACGCAACTGCTCAAGGCGCACCAGGTGGACTACACCGAGCATCCCTACGAGTACCTGGAGCACGGCGGGGCGCAACACAGCGCGCAGGTGCTGGGCTGGGACCCGTACACGGTGGTCAAGACGCTGATCATGCAGGACCAGGATGCAAAACCGCTGGTGGTGCTGATGCACGGCAACCGCAAGGTATCCACCAAGAACCTGGCGCGGCAGATCGGTGCCAAATCCGTGGAGCCCTGCAAACCCGAGGTGGCCAACCGGCACAGTGGTTACCTGGTGGGCGGAACATCCCCCTTCGGTACGCGTCGCGAGATGCCGGTCTACATCGAGGAAAGCATCCTGGCGCTGCCGCGCATCCTGATCAACGGCGGGCGGCGTGGTTACCTGGTGGGCATTGCGCCGCAGGTCTGCGTACAGCTGCTGGACGCCACCCCGGTGCAGTGCGCGCTGGCCGAATAGCGCGCAGGTCGTGCCGCCACGCCGGGGAGCGGACTCTGAGAGAATGAACGCTCTACCGGAGTTTGTTGCATGCGATTCCCGGGCTCTGCATTTTTCTCGCAACGCGCCGGGGCACTGGTCAGCGCTGCGATCGCCTTCGCCTTGTTGCTGGCCGGCGGTGAAGTGGTCTTGCGCTCCCAGCTACAGGACCGCCTGAACAAGCGCCATATCGAGACACTGTCCTACGCCACCACCCTGCGTGTGCGACTGGAGCGTGAACTCAACGCCGTGCTCTATCTCAACAGCGGCCTGGGTGCCTACCTGGTCGTCCGCAACAGCAGCATGCAGTCCAGCGAGATCCAGGACATTCTGGCTGTCTTGCATCGCAGTAACCGGCATGTCAGGCATTTCGCGGTAGCGATCGCTTACCGGGTGCGCTATGTCTACCCGCTCCAGGGCAATGAAAAGGCGATCGGCCTGCACTATCCGGATCAGCCCAACCAGTGGCCCGTCGTCCAGAAAATCGCCCATACCGGCCTGCCTGCGCTGGCCGGGCCGACGGAGCTGGTGCAGGGCGGGCAAGGCCTGCTGTACCGCATGCCGCTGATGTTGCAGGGGCGTTACTGGGGCCTGCTGACGACCGTGATCGATTCGGACTCCCTGTTCCGGTCGGTGCAGGCCGAGTCGGAAGACGAGCGCTTCGAATTCGCCATCCGTGGTCGCGATGCCCAGGGCCTTTCGGGTGATGCGGTCTGGGGGCCGCTGAAGTTGTTCGACCAGCCGGACGCCATGATCCAGGAGATGGAGATCCCCGGGGGGCGCTGGGCCATCGCTGTGCGCCCGCGCGTTGCGGCCGACACCCGGGGTCTGCGCGCCTGGGTGCGAGCCGGCTCGGTGGCCAGCGGCCTGCTGGTGGCGACCATGCTCTACATGCTCATCCGCAACCGCGGCCTGATGGCGCACCGGGCCATGTACGACGGGCTTACCGGCCTGCCCAACCGCCGCCTGTTCGAGGACCGTGCCGTGATGGCCTTTTCCCGCCAGCAGCGCCAGCCCGAGCAGCTGTGCGCCCTGCTGTTCCTGGACCTCGACGATTTCAAACGCGTGAACGACCTGCACGGCCACAAGGCGGGCGACGCCGTGCTCGTGGCCGTGGCCCGTCGGGCGCTGGCGGCCGTGCGGCAGAACGATACGGTGGCCCGCTGGGGTGGGGACGAACTCATCGTGCTGCTCGAACAGGTCTCCCGGGAGATGCTGGAGACGATCGCCCAGCGCCTGCGCAGCGCCATCCAGGAGGCCATCGATTTCGAGGGACGCACACTGCAGGTGGGCGTTTCCATCGGGATGGCGATCTACCCCGGGGACGGTGCCGACCTGGACCAGCTGCTGCACGCGGCCGACGGCCAGATGTACGGCGACAAGACGACGCGCAAGAATGGCCCGTCCCGGCCGGCGCCACTGGCAGAATAGCGGCCATCAACGATCAACAGGCCCCGCCCGCGTGCCGGGGCCACCCGAAGAGGAAAACGTCTTGGATTCCCTGTCCCTCGCCTATCCCGCCCTGGCCGCCGTGGTCGCCTATCTGCTGGGGTCCCTGTCCTTTGCCGTCATCGTCAGCCGCGTCATGGGGCTGAACGACCCGCGCAGTTATGGCAGCAAGAACCCGGGGGCCACCAATGTGCTGCGCTCGGGCTCGAAGAAGGCCGCTGTCATCACCCTGCTGCTGGACGCTGCCAAGGGCTGGCTGCCGGTGGTCCTGGTGCAGTGGTATGGCAAGCCCTACGGGCTGGAGGCTGGCACGGTAGCGCTGGTGGGCCTGGGCGCCTTCCTCGGCCACCTGTACCCGGTGTTCTTCCGCTTTGCCGGTGGCAAGGGCGTGGCCACGGCCCTGGGTGTCCTGATGGGTGTGCACTGGGCGCTGGGACTGGCCACCCTGCTGACCTGGATCCTGATCGCCTTTTTCTTCCGCTATTCCTCGCTGGCCGCCCTGGTGGCCGCCGTGTTCGCGCCGCTGTATTACATCTTCGGCGACGGTCTGGCCTGGTACATGGAAGGGGCGCTGCTGATGGCGATCAGCCTGATGTCCTTGCTGCTGATCTACCGCCATGCCGAGAACATCGGCCGGCTGGCGCGGGGCACCGAGACCCGGCTCGGCCAGAAGAAGTCCTGAGCCCCGGGTCGCCGGGCCTGGCCTGCTTCAGCCCAGCGCGGCGTGGGCGCCCAGCTGCAGGATCATGTGGTGGTTCAGGCGCAAACGCACCAGCGAGGTGGCCAGGGCCGCCTGGATGGCCGGCCGGCCGGCCGAGGTGCGGTGCAGCCGGGGTTGCGGCAGCACCTGGCCGTCGGTGCCGGTGACCACAGCCACATGGGGCAGGTTGGCGCGCTCGCTGCGGCGCATCACCACGGCCAGCGTGCTGTCTTCCAGCCGGACATAGGTGCCGGGCGGGCACAGACCCACGGCGCGCACCAGGGCGTGGCCGACCTCGTCGTTGTAGGCATTGGCGCCCGTCATGATGGTGCGCACGGACTCGGTAGCGCTGCGGCCTTCCCGTGACTTGCGCGGCGAGATCATGGCGGCGTAGCGGTCTACCACCCGCAGGATGCGGATCAGCCGCTTGTGGGCGGGCAGCTGGCGCAGCTCGATTTTTTCTGTGTACTCGTCGTGGTGCGAGGACACCACCTCGATCCACAGCGGGTCGCTCACCCCGAGGCTGTTGGCCAGCATCAGGCCGCCCTTGGGGGCGTGCAGGCGGATGGCTTCGAGCTGGGGCTGGCTGAGCTTCTCGGTCTGCAGGGCCAGCTGGTCCTGCAGCTCGGTCATGGCGATGTTCATGGTCAGCGCCGCGTGCACCAGGCTGTCGCGCTCCTTGGGGGCGAGCTTGAGCTCGGCCGCCAGCAGGTGGCACAGGGTGGCGCAGACCAGGCTGTGCGAGGCGCTGTAGCCGACCGAGGAATTGGTGGCGAGCTGGAACAGGAGGTAGATGCCGACATCGGCGTCGCGCTGCAGCAGGGCCTGCATCCAGCGGTCGTACTGCCAGATGCGCTGCTCGAACTCCTGTACGCTCAGCGGGCTGCCCAGCAGGATGCCCAGGCCGGACTCCAGGTCCGACCACAAGCCCAGCAGGTCTTCGTACTCGTTTTCGTTTTGGACAGTCACGGCGCGCGATTCGCAGTTTCAGACAAGGATACCAGCAGCCTCAATACCGCCGTTCCAGCACCATCTGGTCGTTGGTGCGTGTCATCTGGAAGCGCGTGAGGTAGCTGTTGCCCAGCAGGACGTAGGGCATGGGGGCCGGGGTCACCAGGGCCTCGACGTTGTAGACATCCACGCTGCCCAGGCGCACGCTGGACAGCATGATGCGCCAGCCCACGGTGACGCCATTGGCGGTGCTGACTTGCACCGTCTGCCCCGACTTGTAGGGCAGGCCGATGGCTTCGGCGTCGGTGACGCTCATCGAGACCACTGAGGCACCGGTATCAACGATGAAATTGACCGTGCGGCCGTTGATCTGACCCGGTGTCCGGAAATGCCCGTTGCTGCCGGCGTGCAGCACGATGCGACGCAGGTCCCCGGGCCCGCCCTCCGCGGCAGGGGCGCTGACCGGCCCGTCGCCCAGGCGCAGGGTCTGGCGCGCACCGCCGATCTCCACGGTGGCCTGGCTGGCCTGCAGGGCGATCACCGTGACACCCTGGTGGCTCTGGCCCACGGCCAGGCTTTTGGGGGGGCCGCCATCGACCACCAGCAGGGCCTTGCTGCCCAGGATGCCCGACAACACCACGCTCTGCGCCTGCACCACGCCGCTGCAGGCCAGGGTGCAAAGGAAAAGCAGGGCGGCCCGGCTGTTCATGGCAGGGGCCTCAGTCGCGGAAATTGTTGAAACTCAGGGGGACGTCGGTCACGTCCTTGCGCAGCAGTGCCATCACGGCCTGCAGGTCGTCGCGTTTGGCGCCAGTAACGCGTACTTTCTCTTCCTGGATCGCGGCCTGCACCTTGAGCTTGCTGTCCTTGATCAGGCGCTGGATCTTCTTGGCCAGTTCGGCCTCGATGCCGTTGCGCACCTTGATCAGCTTCTTGACCTTGTCACCGCCGATCTTCTGCAGATCGCCGATGTCCAGGAAGCGCACGTCCACCGCCTGCTTGGCCAGCTTGTTGCGCAGCACCTCCAGGATCTGTTCGAGCTGGAAGTCGGCATCGCCGACCAAGGTGATTTCCTTGTCCTTGATCTCGATGCTGGCCGAGGTTCCCTTGAAGTCGAAGCGCGTGGCAATCTCCTTGGCGGAGTTGTCCACGCCGTTTTTCACCTTGACCATATCGGCTTCACAGACGGTGTCGAAAGAGGGCATGACGGTATTTTTCCGGGGCGGATGCAAATGAGAGAATCAGACCGATGTTAGTCGAGAAAAACGTCCCGCTCCAGCCGTACAACACCTTCCGCATCGTCGCCCGGGCCCATACCCTGGTCCGGGTGTTGCAGGAGGCCGACGTGCGTGCCGTGCTGGCCGATCCCGCGCTCGGCCCGGCCCCGAAATTCGTGCTGGGCGGGGGTAGCAACATCGTGCTGACCGGGGACGTCAAGCCGGTGGTGCTGAAGGTGGAGATCATGGGCCGCCGCCTGGTTGGCGAGACGCCCCGGGCCTGGATTGTCGAGGCCGGCGCCGGCGAGAACTGGCATGACTTTGTGAGCTGGACGCTGGGGCAGGGCTGGCCCGGCCTGGAAAACATGGCGCTGATCCCCGGCACCATGGGCGCTGCGCCGGTGCAGAACATCGGGGCCTACGGCGTTGAACTGCAGGACCGCTTCGACTCGCTGGACGCCATCGACCTGCAGACCGGCCAGGCGCTGAGCCTGGACGCTGCCCACTGCGGTTTCGGCTACCGCGATTCGGTCTTCAAGCATGCGGCTGCGGCCGGTGGCGAAGCGGGCGGCCTGGGGCTGGCCGGGCGAGCCCTGATCACCCGGGTCAGGTTGCGCCTGCCCAAAGCCTGGAAGCCGGTGCTGGGTTACCTGGACCTGGAGCGCAAGATGGCGGACAGTGGCATCGCCGAGCCCGGTCCGCGCCAGATCTTTGACTGGATCTGCGAGATCCGCCGCGCCAAGCTGCCGGACCCGGCCGTGATCGGCAATGCCGGCAGCTTCTTCAAGAACCCCACCGTCAGCCCCGAGCAGTGCGCCGACATCATCGCGCGCGAGCCGAAGATCGTGCACTACCACCTGGACGACGGCACCGTGAAACTGGCCGCCGGCTGGCTGATTGATGCCTGCGGCTGGAAGGGCAAGTCCATCGGCCAGGCCGGGGTCTACGAGAAGCAGGCGCTGGTGCTGGTCAACCGCGGCGGCGGCGACCCGGGCGAAGATGGCAGTGGTCCCCGTGGGGCCACGGGTGGCGAGGTCATGACCCTGGCCAAGGCCATCCAGACCAGCGTCTATGAGCGTTTCGGCATCCGGCTCGAACCCGAGCCGGTGGTGGTCTGAACCGATCCTTGCGCCTCAGTTTTCGCTCACATCGAGGCCGCTGAGTGCGCGCTCCAGTGCCGAGCGGCTGGGCGTCTCGATGAAAACGCACTGTTTGCCGGTGCGTTTGCAGTGGTCCTTCACGCGCCAGTAGGCGTTGTGGCTGATGCAGCCGCTCTGGCAGATCACCAGGTCGGCCGCGGCCAGGGTGGCGTCGAGCTGGCTGCTGTTGTCTTCCGTTCCTCCGTCGTGGTGCAGGAAACGCGCGCCGGTGTGCTCGATCACCTGTCGGTAGATCGGCACGCTGGCCGTGCGGCCGCCCACGCACAGGACGGCACGCTGCTCCAGGTCGGGTGTCCTTCCGTCCGCTGTGGGGGCGTTACGTTGCTGTAACGGCAGCTCGTCCAGCCGGGTTTGCAGCTGGTCCGCGCGCTCGGCCTGCCTTTGGGCCTCGGAGCGGGCCTGGGCCAGCTGACGTTGCAGGGCACGGATTTCCTCCGCCTGTTGCCGGCCCTGCTGCATCAATTCCATGCGCCCGGCCAGATCGGGCGCGCAGTCCTGCAGCTGCTCCAGCTGTTCCTGCTGCTGGTGCAGGCGGGTCTGGGCCTGGACCAGCTCGGCCCGCAGGCGCAGGGTTTCGGCATGCTGCTGCTCCAGACGGGCGCTTTGCAGGCCGGCCTGCTGCAGGCTGCGCTGCTGGGCATGGGCCAGTTCGCGCGCCAGGATGGCGTTCTCGTCATGCAGGGTTTCCAGCCGGGTCAGGTCGGCACGCGTGGCCATACCGACCTGGTGCTGCAGCATGTGGACCTCGCCCAGGATGCGCTGCTCCAGCGCGGCGTCGCAGCGCGGGTGGGTGAGCGCTGCCCACAGGGCGCCTGCCCAGTCGGCGCTGGCGCGGCAGTCCGTCCACCATGCGCCCAGGGCCTCGGTGGTCTTGAGCTGCAGCGCGCCCCGCAGCACCAGCGCATAACGGTGTTCGAGTTCCTTATGCAGGGTTTCGGACAGGCTCGAGCGGCGTCGGCATTCGGCCACCACAGTGCAATGCACCTCGTAGTCGCTGTACTGGCCCAACCGACCCAGCGATCTCTCGGCCAGGCGGCGCAGCAGGGGCAGGGGCAGGCAGACCCCGATGACCGGGCAGTAGGCATGGCCGTCGAGCTCCCACAGGCGGCGCCGGCGTGAACTGTTGCCGGGGGGCGGGACCGTCATGGCCGGTTCGACGGCTAGGGGGCCGAGGTGGACGACGTCCGGTTTGGCTTGCAGCTGGCACATGGGACGCGCCCCCTCAATGCAGCAGGCCGCCGCCG
>LNFM01006207.1_pt1 | contig 19851 bp, 20 predicted proteins | sample 596031 | NCBI WGS metagenome assembly LNFM01 (sample SAMN04254537, study PRJNA301005) | activated carbon metagenome | isolation source: dual media filters at the Ann Arbor, Michigan drinking water treatment plant | place: USA: Ann Arbor | reverse complement strand
CGTTGCTTGGAGCCGATCGCTTTTCCGTTGCAGCGAACATCGAGATTCGTGCTGGTAAGCGGCGAAGGGGAATTGCCCGACGTCGCCGACGAAGATCCTGAAACGGAGTCGATACCGGTCGGCGAGTTTGACGACATCGAGGATGTCGTCGAGCAGGAAGTATTGTTGGGATTGCCGATCGCACCTATGCACGCGGATCACGGTGCGTGCGGCGGCGATCGACGGGATGCCGGAAACGATCGCCCGTCACCATTCGCGGTACTTGAGGCACTGAAGCACAAGACGTAAGCGCAGCGGCTGCGGCGCGGGAATCATCCAAGTCAGAAGGAGCAGGTCATCATGGCAGTGCAGCAAAACAAGAAGTCCCCATCGAAGCGCGGCATGCATCGTTCGCACGACGCCTTGACGCTCCCGGGCCTTGCCGTGGAGCCCACCACCGGAGAAGTCCATCTCCGCCATCACATCAGCCCGACGGGATACTACCGCGGTCGGAAGGTTCTGAAGTCCAAGGGCGACTAATCGATCCCGGAGCAATCGGTCGGGACATTCAATGGATGTAACGGTCGCCGTCGATTGTATGGGGGGAGATCACGGGCCACACGTCACGGTGCCCGCTGCGCTCGCTGCCCTTGCCGCCCGCCCGGATGCAAATATCATTCTGGTGGGTTTGACTGACGCCATCGAATCCGAACTCAAGGCGTGCGGGGCCGCGGCTGGTCCTCGCTTGCGGATTCATCATGCATCCGAGGTCGTGGGTATGGACGAGGCCGTGGCGTCCGCCCTGCGAGGCAAGCGTGATTCATCCATGCGTGTCGCCATCAATCTGGTCAAGAGCGGCGAAGCGCAAGCTTGCATCAGTGCCGGCAACACTGGCGCGCTGATGGCCATTTCCCGCTTCGTGCTCAAGATGCTTCCTGGTATCGAACGCCCACCCATTGCATCGGTCCTGCCGACGATCAAGGGGCACGTGACGGTGCTCGACCTCGGGGCGAACGTGGATTGCTCGCCGCACGATCTGCTTCAGTTCGGCCTCATGGGGGCCACGCTGGTGTCGGCGATCGAGCATCGCGAGCGCCCGAGCGTCGGTCTGCTGAATATCGGCGAAGAGGACATCAAGGGCAACGATCTGGTGAAGCGAGCCGGCGAACTGCTGCGCGAGAGCGGACTCAACTTCTACGGCAACGTCGAGGGCGACGACATCTACAAGGGAGCGACGGACGTCGTCGTTTGCGACGGGTTCGTCGGCAATGTGGCACTGAAGACGTCCGAGGGATTGGCGCAGATGCTCGCGTCGTTTCTGCGTGAGGAATTCGGTCGCAACGTACTCACGAAGGTTGCGGCGCTGATTGCGTCTCCGGTGCTGCAGTCCTTCAAACGCCGAGTCGATCACCGGCGATACAATGGGGCGAGTCTGCTCGGTCTGCGCGGGGTCGTCATCAAGAGTCATGGATCCGCAGATGCGGTTGCGTTCGAGCACGCCTTGTACCGCGCGATCGAAACGGTGCAAAGCGGCGTTCTGCGCCGGATCTCAGAGCGAGTCGCACTCGCCGAGCAGGGGGTTGCTTGAGCTATACGCGCATCGTCGGCACGGGCAGCTACCTGCCCGAGCATGTTGTCACCAATGAAGAGCTTTCGCAGCGGGTCGATACCTCCGACGAGTGGATCCATAGCCGCACCGGCATCCGCCAGCGTCACATGGCGGCCGAGGGCGAACTGACAAGCGATCTCGCGCTGAAGGCGAGCGAGCGCGCTTTGCAGGCCGCAGGCATTGCCGCCGCGGATATCGATCTCATCGTCCTCGCCACCACGACGCCGGACATGATTTTTCCCAGCACTGCGTGCATCCTGCAGTCGAAACTCGGTGCGGGGCGCGGCGCTGCCTTCGATGTCCAGGCCGTATGCAGCGGATTCGTGTACGCACTCGCAACGGCGGATGCCCTTCTACGGACAGGTACATACCGACGTGCACTCGTGGTGGGTGCGGAAATCTATTCGCGTATCCTGAACTGGGAAGACCGCACCACTTGCGTGCTCTTCGGTGACGGCGCAGGCGCCGTCGTGCTGGAAAAGAGCGACGAACCGGGGATCATCGGAACCCACCTGCACGCAGACGGCAGTCTCCACGACATCCTTTCTGTACCGGGCGCAATTCGCAACGGGAAGGTCTGCGGCTCGCCGTACTTGGAAATGGATGGCAATTCAGTCTTCAGACTGGCGGTCAAGGTGCTCGGGGAACTCGTGGACGAGGCGCTCACGCAGCATGGTGTGCGGCGCGAAGAACTCGATTGGCTGATCCCGCATCAGGCGAACATCCGCATCATTCAGGCAACGGCCAAGCGGTTGGGAATGGGCATGGACAAGGTCGTCGTGACCGTGGACAAGCACGCGAATACGTCGGCGGCTTCGATACCGCTCGCGCTGGATCTGGCCGTACGCGATGGAAGAATCCGGCGCGGACACACGGTCCTCATGCAGGGTGTAGGCGGCGGGTTCACGTGGGGCGCGGTGCTCGCGCGATTCTAAAAATCTGGGGCGGGTCAGTTCAGCTATGACATATGCGTTCGTTTTCCCTGGTCAGGGGTCGCAATCGGTCGGGATGATGAAGGGCTTCGAAGGCAGCGCCGCGGTGAAGGCGACTTTCGGCGAAGCCAGCGAAGTGCTCGGGCAGGATATGTGGGAACTCGCGCAATCGGGGCCAGCGGAATCGCAGAGCCTCACCGTCAACACGCAACCGCTCATGCTGACGGCGGGCGTCGCGGTGTATCGCGCCTGGATCGAGGCCGGTGGGAGTGCGCCTGCGATGGTTGCGGGTCATAGCCTCGGCGAGTATTCGGCCTGGGTGGCGGCCGGGGCAATCCGGTTTCATGACGCTCTGCCTCTCGTGCGACTCCGTGCCCAAGCGATGCAGGAAGCTGTGCCTGTGGGGCAGGGGGCGATGGCCGCCGTTCTGGGCTTGGATGACGATGCGGTGCGTGCCGTCTGTGCTGAGGCTGCCCAGGGCGACATTGTCGAAGCGGTCAACTTCAATGCGCCGAGTCAGGTCGTCATTGCGGGCAGCAAGGCGGCCGTCGAGCGAGCAGCGGCGGTGGCAAAGGCGCGGGGCGCGAAGCGTGCGATGATGCTGCCGGTCAGCGCGCCGTTTCATTCTTCGCTGCTGGCGCCTGCCGCGAAGCGACTCGGCGAGTATCTTGCGGATATTGCCGTTTCGGTGCCGACGATGCCCGTCGTGAACAACGTCGATGTCGCGGTAGTGAATGATGCATCCGCGATTCGTGATGCCCTCGCGCGTCAGGCATGCAACCCGGTGCGATGGGTCGAGGTGATTCGCTACATGGCAAACGCCGGCGTCACGAAAGTCGCGGAGTGCGGTCCGGGCAAGGTGCTGGCTGGGATGACGAAGCGCATCGAAGGAACGATTGAATCTCTGTCGATCACGGATGCGATTTCGCTCAACACAACGCTGGAGGCAGTGCGCAATGGTTGATGCGCCCCGTGAACTCGAAGGCAAGTGCGCACTTGTGACGGGCGCCAGTCGTGGGATCGGTCGCGCCATTGCGCTCGAACTTGGACGCATGGGGGCGAAGGTCGCGGGTACGGCGACGACGGTCGACGGTGCTGCGGCGATCGATACCTATATGAGGGAGGTCGGGATTGCGGGCCGCGGGATGGTCATGAACGTGACCGACGTCCGGCAAATAGAGCAAGCAGTCGCCTCGATCCAGGCCGAATTGGGCGACATCGCGATTCTCGTCAACAATGCCGGCATCACCAGAGACAACCTTCTGATGCGGATGCGCGAAGAGGAGTGGGATGCCGTTCTCGATACCGATCTCAAGTCGGCCTATCGGCTCTCCAAGATCGTGCTCAGGCCCATGATGAAGGCGAGGTTCGGGCGGATCGTCAACGTTTCGTCTGTCGTCGGATCGATGGGAAACGCCGGGCAGGTGAACTATTGTGCGGCAAAAGCGGGCTTGACCGGCTTTACCAAAGCGCTCGCCCGCGAAGTTGGTAGCCGTGGCATTACGGTGAATTGTGTTGCACCTGGGTTCATCGATACCGACATGACGCGAGCGCTTAACGAAGCTCAGCGCAATGCCATGCTTGCCCATATTCCACTCGAACGATTCGGCGACGTCGCAGAGGTGGCCGCCTGCGTCGGATTTCTTGCGTCGCGCCATGCGGGCTACGTCACAGGCTCCACCTTGCATGTAAATGGTGGCATGTACATGGATTGATGCACCGCCACCCGATCGTGCGGTGTCGGTACCTATCGGATTTGGTAGAATCCTCGGGCTTGGAGCAGACTGCCTGTACGGTGACCTGCACCCATATTCGAATTTCAAAACGGAAGGGGGATCTTGATGGACAACATAGAGCAGCGCGTGAGAAAGATCGTCGCCGAGCAACTCGGCGTCAACGAGGCCGATGTGAAGAACGAATCCTCGTTCGTTAACGATCTCGGTGCCGATTCTCTGGATACGGTGGAACTCGTCATGGCACTCGAAGAGGAATTCGAGACCGAGATCCCAGACGAAGAAGCCGAGAAAATCACGACGGTCCAGCAGGCCGTCGATTACATCAAGTCGCATGCGAGTAGCTGATTGAGTGCTGCGTTCATTTTGCGACTAGTCCCTCACTGCAATTAGCCTTCGCGGAGCCAAATTGTCTCGTCGTAGGGTTGTCATCACGGGACTGGGGATCATTTCTCCGGTCGGCATAGGGATTCAGACGGCCTGGTCCAGCATTCTTGCCGGCCAGTCGGGAATTGCGCGGATTACGCGATTCGATGCGTCTGGCATGGCTTCGCAGATTGCTGGCGAGGTCAAGGACTTCGACGTATCGAAGTTCATCCCCGCGAAGGAAGCACGGCGCATGGATCGCTTCATTCACTATGGTCTCGCCGCTGCGATCGAGGCCATCGGCGATAGCAGTCTCAAGGCAACGCCGGACAACGCGGAGCGTATCGGCGTAATCATCGGCTCCGGCATCGGTGGGTTGCCAATGATCGAGGATACCCACGACGAATACCTCAAATCGGGGCCGCGGCGGATTTCGCCCTTTTTCGTTCCGGGCACGATCATCAACATGGTGTCCGGCAACCTGTCGATCATGTATGGCTTCAAGGGGCCGAACCTCGCGGTGGTCACTGCCTGCACGACAGCAGCCCATTGCATCGGCGAAGCCGGGCGCCTGATCGAATACGGCGACGCCGATGTCATGATCGCCGGCGGCGCGGAATCGTGCGTTTCTGCGTTGGGAGTCGGCGGTTTCGGTGCTGCGCGGGCGCTTTCAACGCGAAATGACGATCCCGCCGGGGCAAGTCGTCCCTGGGACAAAGGGCGTGACGGCTTCGTGCTCGGCGAGGGTGCCGGCGTGGTCGTGTTGGAAGAGTACGAGCACGCGAAGGCGCGCGGCGCAAAGATCTATTGCGAACTGGCGGGTTACGGCATGAGCGCTGACGCCCACCACATGACGGCACCGTGTGAGGACGGCGAGGGCGCCGCCCGATGCATGACGAACGCGCTGCGAAACGCACGGTTGAATACTGATCAAGTCGATTACGTCAACGCACATGGCACGTCGACTGAACTGGGCGACATCGCGGAAACCGTCGCTATCAAACGAGCCTTCGGTGATCACGCCTCCAAGTTGGCGGTGAGTTCCACCAAGTCGATGACCGGGCACCTGCTCGGCGCGGCGGGCGGGGTCGAAGCCATCTTCAGCGTGCTGGCGATTCGGGATCAGGTGGCGCCGCCGACGATCAATCTCGTCGACCAGGATGAGCGCTGTGATCTCGATTACGTGCCCAACACGGCACGGGAGATGCGACTCGACGTCGCAGTGTCGAACTCATTTGGGTTTGGCGGCACGAACGGGTCGCTGGTCTTTCGCAAGATCTGACTTTGCGGCTGCCCGCGTCGCTATCGAAACGACGGTGCGACCGTGATTCTCATCGACGGCATCCCCGATGGACGAATCGATCCCCTTGACCGGGGATTTGCGTACGGCGATGGTGTGTTTCGCACGATGCGTGTCCAAGGCGGCCGGGTTCTTCACTGGGCAAGGCACTATGCGAAGCTGTCCGACGATTGTGGGCGCCTGGGCATCGTCTGCCCTCTGAAGGATCTTCTTGCCGACGAACTGCGGCGTGTCGCCGAGGCACACACGGAGGGCGTGGCGAAGATCATCGTTAGCCGTGGTACAGGCGGCCGCGGGTATGGTATGCCCGCCCAAGCTCAGCCGACGCGTGTCGTCTACAGCTTTGCCAACACGAACTCCGGACAATCGCGCGCACAGACTGGTGTACGGGTTCGATGGTGCCGTACACCAGTGACGGAACAGCCGGCGCTCGCGGGGATCAAGCATCTCAACCGGTTGGATAGCGTGCTCGCACGCAGTGAATGGGTCCATGGCGACATCGCTGAAGGCCTGATGCTCGATCGTGACGGATGGGTCATCGAAGGCACGATGTCGAACGTGTTCGTTCTCGAAGGCAATCGTTTGACGACGCCGTTGCTCGATGTCGCCGGAGTAGCGGGAATGCAGCGCGGCAGGCTGATGAACGATTGCAGGCACGAAGGGCTGGCTTGTTTCGAGGGCCGGATCAGTCGCGACCGTATACTGGGCGCCGACGCGGTGTATCTCACCAACAGCATCATCGGTCTATGGTGGGTTGCCGTTCTCGATGATCGCGTCTGGTCGCCCCATCCGATCACCGCGCCCCTCGTCGCACGCATCGATTCCTGCGCAGATGATTAGGCGCTGGGCCCTGGGAGCGATGATTGCGTTCGCGGCGCTTCTGCTCGCGTTCGGCGCTTGGATTGCGCAGTTTCTTTGGTCACCCCTCGATTTCAGCGGCAGCACGCGCGAGTTCGTGATCGAGCAGGGGGCGACCCTGCGCAGCGTGTCGAGAGGCCTGGAATCGGCTGGAGTTTTCAACCACGCATGGCGTTTCGAAGTGATCGGCAGGGTGCTCAAGCGGGAAAGTGCGTTAAGGGCGGGCAACTACCAGCTCGAAGCGAAGTGGTCCGCGCTGGAACTCCTCGATGGGATCACGGGGCGCGCTGCCGTATCGCTGGATCGACTGGTGTTGGTGGAAGGGTGGACGTTTCGGCAGTTTCGGTCTGCGCTGGATTCGCATTCTGCGCTACGCCATGACACCGCCGGGCTCGACGATCGTAGTGTGGTGGAAAAAGTCGGCCTAATGCCGGAAATGCATCCCGAAGGACGCTTCTTTCCTGACACCTATTACTTCGCGAAAGGGACATCCGACGTGACGATTCTGAAACGCGCGGCGGTTCGGATGCAGGAAACACTGGAGCGTCAATGGGGGCTTCGTCGGGACGGCTTGCCGATATCCTCGACCTATGAGGCACTCATCCTGGCCTCGATCGTGGAAAAGGAGACAGGCCGCGCGAGTGACCGACCGCTGGTTGCCGCTGTGCTTGTGAACCGGTTGAGACGCGGGATGCGGCTCCAGGTCGATCCCACTGTGATCTACGGCTTAGGGGATGAGTTCGACGGCGATCTGCGTCGCAGCCACCTCGAGCGGGATACTCCCTACAATACCTACACAAGGGCCGGATTGCCGCCAACGCCGATTGCCGCACCTGGGCTGGCGTCGATTGCCGCGGTACTGAATCCGGCGTCGTCGTCGGCCCTTTATTTCGTGGCCAGAGGCGACGGTTCGAGTGAATTCTCGGATTCTCTGGCAGAGCACAACCGCGCCGTATCGAAGTACCAACGCGCTCCGGCAAAGGCACAATGAAAGGCAAGTTCATCACGGTCGAGGGCGTGGATGGTGCTGGAAAGAGCAGCTTCTTGCCATGGATCGAACAGCGGCTGCGTGCTGCGGGACGCGATGTGATTTGCACCCGGGAGCCCGGCGGCACGTCTGTTGGGGAGCAACTCAGGCAGATGCTGCTGCATGGTCAGGCTTCGCCGGTCACCGAGGTATTGTTGATGTTTGCCGCGCGGCGGGAGCATATCGAGCGGGTCATTCGTCCCGCGCTCGATGGCGGGCGCTGGGTGCTATGCGATCGCTTCACGGATGCGACGTACGCTTACCAGGGCGCGGGACGCGGCATCCCGTTGCGGCACATTACCGCGCTCGAAGACTGGATCCAGGACGGATTGCAGCCCGATCTCACGATACTGTTCGATCTGCCCGTGGAAATAGCGCGGTCGCGAAGTGCCGGAGCACGCGAGCCCGATCGGTTCGAATCCGAGCAGATGGATTTTTTCGTGCGGGTGCGCGATGGCTATCTGGAAAGGGCACGATCGTCGCCCGGCCGTTTTTCGATCATCGATGCGAGTAAGAGCATGGCTGACGTGGAAGTGCAGCTGGCCGCGATCGAGGTGCTGCAATGACAAACGGCGGCTACCCGTGGCACCGTCCGGCTTGGACTCAGGCATGGGCTGCCGTTTCGCGTGGCGCGCATGCGTTGCTGATCGCCGGTATGCAGGGGCTGGGCAAGTCGCAGTTTGCCGACGCCTTCGCGGTCGCGCATCTCTGCAAGAACGGAAGCGAAGCGCAGGGCCCATGTGGCAAATGCGAGAGTTGTCATTGGATCTCTGCGGGGACGCATCCGGATTTGGTCGTTGTCGAGCCCCTCGTTGACGACGATGCCGAAGCGACGGCGGTCACCGGGAGTGGGCGTTCGAAGCCCATCTCCGTCGGTCAGATTCGCAATATGACCGAATCTCTTGGACTGACCGCTCATCGTGCAGCCGGCAAGGTGGTCATCGTTCGTCCTGCGGACGCACTCAACATGGCGGCTTCGAATGCTTTGCTGAAAAGCCTCGAGGAGCCCCCGACGTCGGTGCTCTTTCTGCTGGTATCCGATCGTCCCGCATGGCTGCTGCCCACAGTGCGCAGCCGCTGCCAGCGAGTGAGTGTCGATTTACGGGATGCCACCCAGGCGTCAGAATGGCTGCGGGAACTAGCCATTGAACAGCCTGAGTTGAATCTGGCCTTGAGCGGGGGCGCTCCCTTGCTCGCGCAGCGTATTGCGACCGATGCCGGGTGGCAGCGCCGTGCGGATGTGCTGCGTGCTTTGCTGGATGTGGACGTCGATCCGATCCGGGTGGCAGAGCGATATCGCGATGCGCTGCCTGCCACGGTGCTCGGGTGGCTACAGAAGCTGACCTACGATCTGATGTCGGTGCGCTCCTGCGGCAGAGTCCGTTACCACATCGATTTGCAGACCGAGATCGAAGGGTGTGCTCACAGGGCTGATCCGATAATCGTCGGGCGTTTACATCGCAAGCTCGTGTCCACGCAGAGAATCGCAAACCATCCGCTCAATGCGCGCCTCTTTCTGGAGCAGTTGTTCATAGACGTCTCTGTTGCACTCGAAGGAAACCATGCGTCGCTGCAGGCTGCAGGAATGAACCCATGACGGAAGAAGCCTGCGTGCTCGTCGATTCCCATTGCCACATCGATTTTCCGGATCTGGGTGACGATGTGATCGGGGTGCTCGCTCGCATGCACGCCAATGATGTGCGCCATGCCCTGTGTGTCAGCGTGACATGGGAGGACTTCCCGCGCGTCCGTGCGTTGGCTCGCTCCCATGAATGCCTGTCTGCGAGCGTCGGCGTCCATCCGGATACTCAAGGGGCCCACGATCCTTCGATAGCGGATCTGGTGCGTGAAGGCCGTCCGACAGAGATTGTGGCGGTCGGGGAGACCGGCCTGGACTATTTTCGTGCGACGGGTAACCTCGATTGGCAGCGTGATCGCTTCCGGACCCACATTCGTGCCGCACGCGAATTGGACAAGCCCTTGATCATTCATTGTCGGGAAGCCGCCCCGGATCTTCTTGCGATCCTGAAGGAAGAACGGGCCTGCAACGTCGGTGGCGTGATGCATTGCTTTACCGAATCCTGGGAGGTCGCGGCGGCGGCCATGGAGATGAACTTCATGATCTCGTTTTCAGGGATCGTGACCTTCAAGAGTGCCTCTGCGTTGCGGGAAGTGGCTGCGCGGGTGCCCGACGACCGGTTACTGGTGGAAACGGACTCGCCGTATCTTGCTCCTGTGCCTCATCGGGGTCAGGTCAATCAACCGGCGTTCGTGCGGCACGTGGCGGAGGAGCTGGCACGCGTACGAGGGGTCGAGCTCGCCGTGATTGCACGACAGACGACCGCGAACTTTCGAAAATTATTTAATGCATTCCCAGGTTAAGTCATTTTGAAAAAAACGTTTATTTTTCTGTTTGGTTTCGTTTTTCTGCTGGTCTCCGGCGTGATCCATGCAGACGCCTATGAGGACATGGTGAGCGCGGTAAAGGCCGGCAACTCGGTTGTGATACGCCAACTGATCGCCAGGGGAGTTTCTGTCGACACGTCGGACCGCGAAGGCACGACGCTTTTGAGCACTGCGGCCGCCGAAGGCAACATGGAGTCGGTCCGAGCGCTGGTCGATGCACGCGCAAAGCTGAATCAACCAAACAGGTTTGGCGAGACGCCATTGATGATGGCGGCGATTCGGGGGCACAGACCAGTCGTCGAGTATCTCGTAGAAAAAGGCGCGCAGCTCGACCATCCGGGCTGGACGCCGCTCATGTTCGCTGCCATCAAGGGCCATGCCGACATTGCCAAGCTGCTGTTGAGCAAGGGAGCGAACGTCAATGCGTCGTCAGAGAACGGGACGACCGCGTTGATGCTCGCGGCCAAGGAAGGCAATCTCGATACTGTGCTGGTTCTGCTGGACCACAACGCATCCGTGAATTTGCGCAACTTGGCCGGAATGACTGCGCTGGGCGTCGCCCTGGAAAGCAGGCGCAAGAATGTAGCAGGCGTCCTATTGCGCGCTGGCGCAGAACAATAAGCGGCCAAGCTCCTCCACGACCTCATTCTGCTCTAGTGACGCATAATGTGTATTATGTTAAATAATATCGCGAAGGGCATAGTGCTGTCGGGATTGCCTTGTTTTGCCTTGCACCGAGGTTTCGGGGTACACACCTCTCGTTCGAACGGAACCATGGTCCCCAGGGGCCTTCTCGGTGCGAAGTCCAGTCGAATCCCGCGGACGGTCTGTGAAGCCGACAAGCACACAGCGAACCATTCGATGACGCGGGACGTCGCGTCAAGATTCGGTGTTCGTCGGGGAAATGAAATGCCCCGAACCAGAGGAAAGGTTTCGGGGCACTAAGAGCGACGCCGACACGCCTCGTCGGCCGCAGGCGGTAGATGCTACATCCGTTCGATCACGACCGCCATGCCTTGGCCTACGCCGATGCACAGCGAGACCAGCGCATAGCGGCCGCCGGAGCGCTGCAACTGACGGGCTGCCGTCAATGCGATGCGCGCGCCGGAGCATCCCAGCGGATGGCCCAGTGCAATCGCGCCGCCGTTCGGATTGACTCGCGTGTCCTGCAGGTCGACCTCCAGGCCCTTCAGGCAGGCCAGCACCTGAGCCGCGAAGGCTTCGTTGATCTCGATGATGTCCATGTCCTTTATGGTCAGACCGGCACGGGCCAGGGCCTTCTTGGACGCGGGTACCGGGCCGAAGCCCATGATCCTGGGCGGCACGCCGGCAGCGCCCGTGGCGAGGATGCGGGCGATCGGCTTCTTGCCCGCCTTTTCGCCGGCATTCAGACTGCCGATGAAAAGCGCCGCCGCGCCGTCGTTGACGCCAGAGGCGTTGCCCGCGGTGGTCACGCCGCCCTCGTTCAGGGCGCGCAACTTGGTGAGGCCGGCGAGGTCGGTCTGGGGACGCGGATGCTCGTCCTCCGACAGTGTGTCTGTCTGGCCGCGGCCCTTGTCGATGGTCACGGGAGTGATCTCGCCGGCAAAGAATCCCTCGCCTTTTGCATTGGCGTACTTTTGTTGCGATGCCAGCGCGAATGCGTCGGCCTGATCACGGGTCAGCGAGAAATCCTTGGCAAGATTGTCGGCGGTTTGCGGCATTGAGTCGTCGCCGAACTGCTTGATGATCTTCGGGTTCGGGAAGCGAGAACCGATCGTGGAATCGAAAATTCGCATGTCGCGGGAAAAGGGGGCTTCACTTTTCGCCATTACCCACGGTGCACGGCTCATGCTCTCGACGCCGCCCACGAGAAACAGATCGCCCTCGCCTGACGTGATCGCGTGCGCTGCGTTAACGATGGCATTCAGGCCGCTTGCACAGTTCCGCTGGACGACCGAGCCGCCCAGCTCAATCGGCAAGCCCGCGACGAGTCCGGCATGGCGCGCGATGCAGCGCGAATCTTCGCCGCCCTGATTTGCGCAACCGATGACCATGTCTTCAATGTCTTCGACCTTGAAGGGATTCTTCTCGACGATGGCCTTGAGCGCCCCGGCGAGCAGATCGTCCGGACGCACGGTGGCGAGTTTGCCGCCATAGCGACCGATGGGCGTACGGGTACCGTCGTAGATATAGGCGTCGAGCATGGCGAATCTCCTTTAGTTGTCCTGGGTGAGCAGCGATACGCCGAGCCGCGCGCGGCGTGACAGCCACAACGTCGGGCGATAGCGTTGATCGCCACAGACGCGTTGCATGTTCGTCAAAACCTTGAGAATCTTGTCCACACCGAGGCGATCGCCGAAGGCGAGCGGCCCGTGCGGATAGTTGAGGCCGAGGGTAACGGCCTTGTCGATGTCGGCAGGCGTCGCCGTCTGGTTCTGTGCGACCGAGCAACCGATGTTGATGATCATCGCGATGATGCGCTGGGCGATGAATCCGGGGCTGTCCTTGCATACGACGACGGGAACGCCATCGGACGCGAACAGCCCGTGAGCTGCATCGCGATAGGCCGGATCGGTCAGCGGGTTGGTCATGATCGTGCGTCGCTTCACCATCGGAAAGAGCGTGTCGACGGCGACGGTGCGTTTCGGGTCGAGGCCTTGCTCCACGACGCAGGTCGTCGTGTCTTCACCCAACGGCGTAACGAGGATCAGCGCACGAGCGCTCGGCTTGTCTGCGCTTTCGAGCGGTGCACCGATCTTGTCGAGCAACTGGGTCAGGGCCGCGTGACCGCTCGGTTCGGCCTTGCTGACCCACACGCTGTCGGGCTGAGCGTTCGGTGCGGGCAGCTCGTCGGAAATTGCCTGCTGTCCGCTGGAATAATCGTAAAAACCGCGCTTGACCTTGCGCCCGAGAATGCCGGCATCGAGGCGGCTACGCATCACGAGCGATGGCCGATACCGCGCTTCGTGGAAGAACTGGTTGTACAAAAGTTCGGAGGCCGGCTGCGTCACGTCGAGCGCCGTCAGATCCATCAGCTCGAACGGGCCCATGCGGAAGCCGCCGACGTCACGCATTACGCGATCGACCTCGACGAAGCTCGCGATGCCTTCGGAAACCAGATGCGATGCCTCCAGCGAGTAGCCCCTTCCGACCTGATTGACCAGAAAGCAAGGCGCATCCTTGACTCTCACCGGCTCGCGCGTCATGCGCTTGCCCATGACCATCAGCGCGTCGCCGACCCAGGGCTCGGTCAGTATGCCGTCGACGACTTCGACCAGCCTCATCAGGGGCACGGGATTGAAGAAGTGAAAGCCGGCGAAGCGCTGGGGATGCTTCAGCTTGTTGGCGAGCAGCGTGACAGAAAGCGACGACGTGTTCGAAGCGATGATGCAGTCTTCAGCCACGATGGTTTCGAGCTCCGCGTACACCTTCTGCTTGATGTCAGGATTTTCGACGATGGCCTCGATTACCGCATGGCACGGCTTCATGTCGGCAAGGCTTTCGACGACCTGGATGCGCTCGCCTGCACCCTTTGCCTCGTCGGCGGTCATGGTGCCTTTTTCGGCGGCACGCTTGAGCATGCCGTCGATGAATTTGAGCGCTTCCTGGGCCGCCCCCGGCTTTGCATCGGCCAGGCGTACACGGATGCCGCCGGCCGCCGCGACCTGCGCGATTCCCCGCCCCATGGCGCCCGCACCGATGACGCCGATCAGCAAGTCAGGACGGTTCGCATCGAATCCCACAGTGGTATCTCCCCCACGATTGAGCTATGTTTGCCGGAGCCACGCGCACCCGGACCCGTTCCGGTACTGCGCGAGCATGCATGCCCCAAGAGTCTTAGTCGTCGATTTTACCGTGTTCGACGTTTCCCGGCATACCGCTGCAAGCGAGTCGTGCGGGCAGACGACCTTATATTGCACAGCGATAAGCGAGAATTTGCCGTGATGAAGACCGTACTCGAATTGTCCAGATCCCTCGCCTCCGGGGTTACGACCAGCGAAGCTCTGGCCGAAGCGTTGCTGGCGAAAGCCGCCGATCCTGCGGGCGAAGGCAAGCGCATTTTCATTTCACTCGATCCGCAGAAAGTGATGGCTCAGGCGCGAGCGAGCGATACGCTGCGCAAAGCCGGCATCGTGCCCTCCCCGCTTGCCGGCCTGCCGATCTCGATCAAGGATCTCTTCGATGTGGCAGGAGAAGTCACGACGGCGGGTTCGATCGTGCTTCGGGATTCGGCGCCCGCCCCGTGCGATGCGCCTGCGATTGCGCGGCTGCGCGCAGCCGGTGCGGTACTGGTCGGGCGCACCAATCTTACGGAGTTCGCGTACTCCGGCATCGGCATCAATCCGCACTACGGCACGCCGCGCAATCCATACGACCGCGCGACGGGTCGAATTCCCGGTGGATCGAGCGCCGGCAGCGCAGTGGCTGTGACGGACGACATGGCCGTGATCGGACTGGGCACCGACACGGGCGGTTCGACACGCATTCCAGCGGCATTGTGCGGCATTGTCGGCTACAAGCCGACCAAATCGCGCATACCGACCGACAAGGTCTTTCCTCTTTCCTTCGCGTTGGATTCGATCGGGCCGATGGGACCTAGCGTCGCGTGCGTAGCGATCTGCGACGCAGTGCTGGCAGGCGAGCTGCCCGTAGCGCCCACGGCCGCATCGTTGGTCGGGTTGCGAATCGCTGTGCCGAAGACGGTCGTTCTGGACGATCTCGATTCCGAGGTCGCCGCTGATTTCGAACGAGCCCTCGAAGCCTTGGCGGCCGCCGGCGCCAGGCTGATCGAAACCCCGCTCGCCCAGTTCGGCGAGATGGCCGAGATCAACAAGCCTGGCGGGCTTTCGCCCATGGAAGCCTACTACGTGCACAAGTCGATGCTGGAAAAGGACGGCGACCGCTACGATCAGCGCGTACGCTGGCGCATCCAGGGCGGGTCCAAGGCGACGGCCGTCGACTATCTCTGGACGCTGGATCGTCGTCGCGACTGGATTGCTCGGGTCAGCGCCGAACTCATGCCCTTCGATGCGCTCGTCATGCCAACGGTCGCCGGCATCGCTCAAGCCATCGCTCCGGTCATCGACAGCGAAGAACTTTACAAGACGACCAACTTCCGCATGCTGCGCAACACCAGCATGATCAACTTCCTCGATGGGTGTGCATTGTCGATTCCGACGCATCGCAAGGGTGCGGCCCCCACGGGCCTCATGCTGTGCGGTCTCAACGGGCACGACGCTCGGATCTTCTCCATCGGTGCCGCCGTTGAGGCGGTGTTGCAACGCTGATTTCCGCGACAACGGAGCAAGGTCGGGCGCGCAATCGTGGGGCAACGGAGGCGCCCCACGACGGCCTCGGGATTGCCGTCGTTCGATCAGACTGTTCGATACAAATGCTCGCGCGTCCACGGCACGGGAGCCATGGTCCGGCGTTTCGCCTTTACCGCGACGATCTGATGCAGCGATATCCAGCCTTGCTCGAAGGCATGGGCGCACCCGGCCAGATAGATCAGCCAGGTTCGAAAGCGGCGCTCTCCCACGAGCGCACAGGCAGCGTCGCGGGCATCCTCCAGGCGGGTGGCCCACGAATCGAGCGTCTTCGCATAATGATGGCGCAATGATTCGACGTCGATGACTTCCAGTCCCTCCTCGCTCATTGCGCGAACGGCAAGACTCACGTGCGGCAATTCCCCATGCGGGAAGATGTGCCGGTCGATGAATTCGCCTGCCCCTCGTCCGACGGCGCGGTTCTGCGGGTCCATCGTCGTGATGCCGTGGTTCATTGCGATCCCGTCGTCTGCGAGCAATCGTTCGATCTTGGCGAAGTAGAGGCGAAGGTTCGACAGTCCGACATGCTCGAACATGCCGACGCTTGCGATCTTGTCGAACTTCTCGGTCTCGGGCACATCGCGATAGTCGAGCAGTTCGACGCGGCAGCGATCCGACAGTCCTTCCTGTTCGATCCGGGCCCTAGCGTAGTCGTATTGCCTGTGTGAGAGCGTGATGCCGAGCGCATGGACGTCGTAGCGTCGTACGGCGTGCGAGATGAGTCCGCCCCATCCGCATCCGATGTCCAGAAGATGATCCCCGGGCCGCAGCATCAGCTTGCGACAGAGGTGTTCGAACTTGTCGACTTGCGCCTGGTCGAGTGATTTCTGATCGTCGCGAAAGTAGGCGCACGAGTAGGCCATGTTCTTGTCGAGCCATAACCGGTAGAAGTCGTTCGATACGTCGTAGTGATGTTCGATCGCGCTGGCATCCAGCTTGCGCGTATGGCTCACGGCCCGACGCAATCGCGCCCATGTGGCGCCGCGAGGCTTGGCCTTCTGTACAAGGGCGTCGGCGGCGCGCATGGCGTCCGCGATGCGCCCTTCGACATCGATCTTTTCGCTGATATAGGCTTCGCCCAGATCGGAAAAATCGGCGTCCATCAAGGCCTTCACGGCGGAAGGCTCCTTCAGCTTGACGGTGACTGCGGGTGCCGGACCCAGATCGTAGGCCAGGCCGTTCCACAACTGCAGGCGCAAGGGAATGGGCGCGCCATCGAGGAATCGCTGCGTCATGCGGGCGAGACGTCTCTCGATGAACATCGCGACTCCTTCGCGTCAGGTGTGGATCGTCTCGCTGGGAATGTCGGCCAGCATCGCCCGCCATGCGGCAGCTTCGCCATCGCTCGGGGCGCGATAGTCGCCCCGCGGCGATAGTGATCCGCCCGAGCCGACTTTCGGGGCATTGGCAATGCAACTGCGCTTGTACTGGCTCAGCTGGAAAAATCGCAGCAGGAACACGTCGAGCCAGCGTTTGATCTCGGCCAGCGTGTACTGATTGCGCTGTGCCTGCGGAACATCGGGCCACCGGCCTGCCGTCCGATCGCGCCACGCGTGGTAGGCGAGATAAGCCACCTTGGGCGGTGCATAGCCGAACCGAAGGATGTAATACAGAACGAAATCCTGCAGTTCGTACGGGCCGACCGTGGCCTCGGAGCGCTGGGCCGGCTGGCTCTCGGCATCGCCGGGTACGAGCTCGGGACTGATCTCGGTTTCCACGATGTCGGTGAGTACGGTCGACGCATCGGCACCCAGGGTTTCCTTGGCCGCAACCCAGCGTACGAGGTACTGGATCAGCGTCTTGGGAATGCTTGCGTTCACGTGATAATGGGCCATGTGATCGCCGACGCCGTATGTCGACCAGCCCAGCGCCAATTCGCTCAGATCGCTGGTACCCACGACCGGCGCCCCATGCATATTCGCCAACCGGAACAGGTGACTGGTGCGCTCGCCGGCCTGCACGTTCTCGAACGTCACGTCGTAGACCTGCTCGCCGCGGCTATAAGGATGTTCGAGATCCTTGAGCATCTGCAGGCACGATGGGCGAATGTCGATCTCGCGCGCCGTCGCGCCGACGGATTTCATCAATCGGTGCGCCTGATCGAGCGTGCGTTGACTGGTGGCGAAACCCGGCATCGTATAGGCGAGTATGTTCGTTCGAGGTAGGTCGAGAACATCCATCACGCGGGCGCAGACCAGCAGCGCATGGGTCGAATCGAGCCCTCCCGAGATGCCGATGACGAGCTTCTTCGCCTGCATGGACTGCATCCGCTTGACGAGCCCCTGCACCTGGATTTCGTAGATCTCGTGGCAGCGCAAGTCGCGGCTGGCCGGGTCGACCGGTACGTAGGGAAATCGATCGTAGGAGCGTTTCAACTCGACGATGCGATCCGGTTCGCTGGCAAGATCGAACGTGACGGTTCGAAAGCCGCTCAGTTCGTGACGGTGTCGCTGTGCCGATTGCGCGAATGTGTTCTGACGGATCCTGTCCTGCGTGAGCCGATCGAGGTCGATGTCCGCCGTCGCAAGCTGCGATTCGTAGGCAAAGCGTTGGGTCTCTGCGAGGAGCGTGCCGTTCTCGTACACGTAGCCGTGACCGTCCCAGGCAAGATCGGTAGTCGATTCGCCATAACCTGATGCGCAGTAAAGATAAGCGGCGAGACAGCGGGCCGACTGGCTGGATCCGAGCAGTCGACGGTAATCCTCCTTGCCCATGGTGACGTTCGACGCACTTAGATTGACGAGCACAGAGGCCCCGGCAAGCGCGCCGAACGTCGACGGGGGCACGGGTGCCCACAAGTCTTCGCAGATCTCGATATGGATCTTGAGCTGGCTGAGGTCCTTCGCCTGGAACAGCAATCGGCTGCCGAACGGGACGTCAGTCTGGCCCAGCAGGTCGATTGCATCCCGCCGGCAGGCATCGCCCGAAGAGAAGTGCCGCAGTTCGTAGAACTCGCGGTAGTTGGGCAGATAGGTTTTCGGAACAACACCGACGACGTGCCCGCGACACGCCGCAATGGCGCAGTTGAACAATGCTCCGTCGATCAATAGGGGCGCGCCGAAAACGGCGAGCACCGGATAGCTGCTCGTGGTCTCGACGAGGCCCTGCAACGCCTTCATGCTCTGATCGAGCAAGGCCTGCTGATGGAAGAGATCCTCACAGGAATAGCCCGTGAGGCCGAGTTCGGGAAACGCAACCACGCAAGCCCCCGACGCGGCCGCCTGATCGAGCAATTTGGACGTCTCGGCGGCATTCGCTTCGGGATTCGCGACCCGGACGACGGGAACGGCGACTGTCGCCCGGATGAATCCCTGACGATACAGATCGAAAAATGCGCTGTTCCGAGTCATCCCGATTCATCCGCCTGTGCGATGTACAGCAGCGCGCGCTGCCGCAATGACAATCGATTCTACCAGCGGATCTACGCCCGGCGCTTGCATGCTTCTCCCGGCCAGGCGGCAAGTCGCGGTCGACCGCACCTGATCGCGCCGGTGCGATAGTGCACGCGAGATGCCCCTTGGGTGACCGGGATTGAACCTCGCGATTCCTGGAACCCCTGCCCGGTATCACGCCGAACGACCGGGCTTCTGTTGCGTGACGCGAACGTACGGCCATCCGATGCATGCGGTGATCTGCTCGGTGGGGCAATCAATCGAAAATCAGGCGACGTTTGAATGCCTGAAACGCCGAGTCCGCGGCCGCCTTGCGCCAGCGTTCTGCATACTCCTGACCCTGCTCGCTCTGATGCCAGAGGAGCATCTCCAACTCGCGACGCTTCTCGTGGATGACTGCCGGCCAGTGTCCCTTGCCGCGATCGGCGATCAGCGTCTGCCGCAACGCCCACCAGTCGCAATCGATCCACAATCGCTTGGGGCCCTTCATCCCATGGGGGCGGGTGCGACGCAGCCAGAACTCGAACGGGCCTTGCGTCCAGCCGGTCCATCGGTCGCGGTCGGGCCAGAGGACTTTCGGCGGGACGAGGCCTTCTGTCTCCAATTGTGCTCGGGTACCCAACCACTCGACGGCGTCGCGGGGCACGATCTCGATGACGAGATCGCTTGCGACCACGTCGGCGCTGGGAGGTGGAAGCCGGGTCCGCGACGACATGCATGACTCCTGATCGAAATCGACGTATGGATCATCGGCTGCGTAGGCGGTCGGGCGCTTGACCAAGATCAACCCGAGGCGCAGGCGGGTGGGCCGAGCCGACGTTCACGGCGACTCTACCGTCGGTTCGCCCGCACGAAACTTCGGATCAGGAGGTGTTCCGGATCGATACTGGCGGGATAAGGGAACGACGGCGGGCGCCGCCTGAGGCCTCGCCGCGCCCGG
>LNFM01006824.1_pt1 | contig 19853 bp, 16 predicted proteins | sample 596031 | NCBI WGS metagenome assembly LNFM01 (sample SAMN04254537, study PRJNA301005) | activated carbon metagenome | isolation source: dual media filters at the Ann Arbor, Michigan drinking water treatment plant | place: USA: Ann Arbor | reverse complement strand
CCATCAGGGCACTCACCACACCGGCGGCCAGCACGATGAGGGCGGCCCAGGCGTAGGTGGCGGGTTCGATCACCACCGGGAAATCGATGTTGTCGGAGGACATCAGGCGCATCATCAAGGTGGCCAGTGCCCAGCCCGCCACCGCGCCCAGCGGCAGCGCCAACAGCAGCTCGGCCCCGAGCTCACCGAGCAGCAGCACCGAGACCTCGGCACGCGTCATGCCCAGCACGCGCAGGCTGGCGAGTTCCCAGGCCCGTTCCGAGAGCGTGATGCGCGCGGCGTTGTAGACAATGCCCACCGCCATGGCCACAGCGAACAGCGTGAGGATGCCGCTGAACACGCCCATGTTGCGCGAGGTAGTCTCGTTGAAGCTGACCATGGAGCCGGCCTTGTCGAACACCGCGTTGATCACCGGCGCGCGTTTGACCGCGTCCCAGAAATCGGTCATGGCCAGTGGGTCCACGCGCAGCGCGGCTTCGGCCACGCCGGCGCCGTCGCGCGCCAGTCCGTTCATGGCGTGCAGGTTCATGAAGGCCTGTTTGCCCATCATGGTGTGCACGATGTCCACCACCTCCACCGTGGTGCGGGTCTGGTTCCAGAGGCGGAACTCCACCTCCACCCGGTCGCCCACGCGCGCGCCCACAGCGTTGGCCAGCAGGGACGACATCACCAGCCCGCTGACTGGCATGGCCACCGGGCCGCGTGCGTCGTCCACCGCGCGCAGGAGTTGCGCGTCGTCGATCAGGCCCATGAGCGACGCGTCTTCGGTCAGGCCATGCAGACGCACGCGCACCGGCTCGCTGCGGTAAGGCTCCGCATCCATCACACCGGGCAGGCGTTGCAGGTCCTGCACCACCGTCAGCGGCACCGGGCGGTGGAAGTTCACCAGCACGTCGCCTTGCTGCACCTGGCGGAACTGCACGTCGACGATGTGGGCGATCGCGTCCAGCCAGAAGGCGCCCGAGATCTGCAGCGCGACCGACAGTGCAATGCCGGTGACCGTGAAGGCCGCGCGCAACGGGCGTCGCTCGAAGTTGCGGATGACCATGAGCGCGCCGGTGCTCACGCGCCGGCCCAGGCCCAGCCGCTCGATCAGCGTTTGCCGGTAGCTCGGCGGGGCCGGCGGCTGCATGGCCTGCGCAGGCCGCAGGCTGACCACCGCGCGGATGGCCGTCCAGGTGCCCGCAGCCGCAGCGGCAAACGCCAGCACGGTCGCCACCACCACCAGCCACGGCGTGGTGAGGTAGGCGAGGTGGTTGAAGCGGAACACCTCGTCGTACAGCCCGAGCATCAGCTGGCCGATGACCACGCTCAGGCCCAGACCGACCACCACGCCCAGGCCCGCGATCACCAGGGCGAGCTTGATGTAGTGCCAGGCGATGGCCCCATCGCTGTGCGTGGCCACCTGGCGGCTGATGACCACGTTGAGGATGAACATGGCCACCGCGAGAAAGATGGACGGCAGCACCGTGCCCATGACCTTGAGCTGGGAGAGTTCGTCGGCCACGATCCTGGCCGAGAGCTGTTTGTCCCGGCCGACTGCGCCCAGCGTGCCGTAGGCGTCGAGCAGCCGGTCGGCCTGCTCGATCACGGCGGGCTCTGAAGCGCCGGCGTCCAGCCGCAGCGCGGCCTGGTTGAAGGCGCCCTGCAGGTCAAACGCGTGCGCCATGCGCTCGTGGTCGATCCACCAGATGCCGAAGGTCTGGTCGTCGGGTGCGCCGCCGCGCGAAGCAAACACATACTCGGGTGAAATGGCGGTGCCCACCAGGTGCACCTGCTCCAGCCGGCCATTGAGGATGGCGTTGACCCGGTCGCCAGGCTTCAGACCGCGCGCCACCGCGAACCGGTCGCTCACCACGGCTTCGAGCGCGCGTCCGCGCTCGGGCCAGCGGCCGCTGCGCAGCGTGAGCGCGTTCAGGCCCTGGCGCTGCGCGTGGGTATGGGCCAGGTCCAGGCCGATGAAGCGGCCCGTCACCGGTGCGTCGGCGTCGGGCAGCGCGATCTGCGCGTCCATCACCACGTCGAGCTTGACCTCGGCCACACCCGGGATGGCCGCCAGCCGCGCGCCCAGGTGCACCGGCGCGCGTTTGACGCTGGCGAACACGTCGGCGAGGCGGTTGTCGCGGTAGAAGCTGTCGCGCGAGCCCTGCAGCGACTCGTGCACCGAGAACATGCCCACGAAACCGGCCACGCCGATGGCCACCACCACCGCGATGGTGATCACCTGCGCGCGCAGCCGCTGGAGATCGCGCCAGAGCTTGGTGTCCAGGGCTTTCATGGCGGTCTCACCATGTCAAGGTGGACGCTGCCACCTTGTGTGCGTTGACCCGCGCGTCGACGATGCGGCCATCGGCCAGGCGCAGCACGCGGTCGGCCATGTCGGCAATGGGTGCGTTGTGCGTGATCACCACCGTGGTCGTGCCCAGCGTTCGGTTCACGTGTTCGATGGCCTGCAGCACCATCACACCGGTGGCGCAGTCGAGTGCGCCGGTGGGTTCGTCGCACAGCAGCACGGCGGGGCGTTTGGCGATGGCGCGCGCAATGGCCACGCGCTGCTGCTCGCCGCCCGAGAGCTGCGACACAAAGTGGTTCATGCGCTCACCCAGACCCACCAGCGCCAGCGCCTCGTCGGGTGGCATGGGGTCGTCGGCCAGGTCGGTGACGAGTGCCACGTTTTCCAGCGCGGTGAGGCTGGGGATGAGGTTGTAGAACTGGAACACGAAGCCCACGTGTTCGCGCCGGTAGCGGGTGAGTTCGGCATCAGACGCACCCGTGAGCTCGTGCGACTCGCCCGCGTGCACCCAGCGCGCAGTACCGGCGCTGGCGCTGTCCAACCCGCCCAGGATGTTGAGCAGGGTCGACTTGCCGCTGCCGGAGGCGCCGAGCAAGACCACGAACTCGCCACGCACGATCGACAGGTCGACCCCGCGCAGTGCGTGCACGGCGGTGGCGCCCTCGCCGTAGACCTTGGTGAGGCCCTGGGCGATGAAGACGGGTTCGGCGTCGGGTGGTGCGGCATGCATCGGGGTGATCGGGCAAAAGGGTATCCAGCGTCGATTCGACCACCCGGGTCGCCTCATGACCTTGACGCCGGTCAAGTCATCGGCTTGCCTTAGACTGCCGCCTCCCTCATGTCTGCATCCTCAACCCCCTCCCACGCCCCGCTGATCGCCAACCTGATCGCGCAGTTGGCTTTCGGCCTGCTGGCCATGACCATCTGCCTGCCCTCCATGCAGGAGTGGGGTGCCATCTTCGGGTCCGACCAGGCCAGCGTGCAGCTCACCTTCAGCGGCTACGTGGTCGCATACGGCAGCTTGCAGTTGCTCTATGGCCCGTGGTCCGACCGGCTCGGACGCAAGAAGGTGCTGATGTTCGGCGTGGCGCTGGCCGGCCTGGGTTCGGTGCTGGCGGCCTTGTCGCCGAGCCTGGCCTGGCTCACGGCCGCCCGCGTGCTCCAGGGCGCGGGCTGCGCGGCCGGCATGGTGGTGGGCCGGGCCATGGTGCAGGACCTCTTCACCGGCCCCGAGCGCACCCGGGTGATGGCCTACGTGGGCATGGCCATGGGCCTGATCCCGCCCACGGCCACCATCCTGGGCGGGCAGATCCATGTGCGCCTGGGCTGGCAGGCCAACTTCGTGCTCATCGCGGTGCTGGCCGCCGTGCTGCTGGTGGCCGCGTGGAAGGGCCTGCCCGACCACAAGCCGGCGACCACCGTGCAGCCCCACTGGCTGGGCGCCATGCTGGCGTCGTACGCACGGCTGGCGCGCGAGCCTTCGTTCCTGCTGTTCGTGCTCATCCTCGCCATGGCCACCGCCACCTTCTATGCCTTCCTGGCGGGAGCCCCCATCGTGCTGGGCAGCTACGGTGTGGGTCCGGCGGGCATCGGCTACTACATCATGGTCGTGCCCCTGTCCTACATCGTGGGCAACTTCCTCACCACCCGCCTGGTGCACCGCACCGGCGACCGCGCCATGATGATGCTGGGCCAGATGTTTTCGGTGGGGGGCATCGCGCTCATGCTGGTGCTGGCCCTGGCCCATGTGGACACCCCGTGGGCTTTTGCCCTGCCGCTCATGCTGCTGGGCCTGGGCAACGGTTTCCTGGTGCCTCCCGCGCTCACCGGCACGGTCGGGCTGCTGCCGGCGCTTGCAGGCTCGGCCGCGGCGGTGGCGGGTGTGGCGCAGCAGTTCATGGGCGCGGCGGGCGGTTATGCGGTGGGTCTGGTGCCGCACGACGGTGCGGTGAACCTGGGCTGGCTGATGCTGGGTCTGTGCAGCGCGGGGCTGGTGGCGCAGGTGGTGCTCAACCAGCGCCGGGGTGTCAAACCCGCGCCGGTGCGGTCCGACCCCTAGAGCAGGCTGCCCTGGGCGCCAACACCGCGCTCCTTCGAGTCCAGCAACGCATCGGTGGCGTGGGCATCCGACAGATCGAACATCCCGGTGGCCTGTGGCCTCACCAAGGCCTGGGCTTCGGCCACCGGGCCATGCAACCAGGTGGACCAGTCGGCGGGATCGATGTGGGCGACGGCGCGTTTGTCCTGCTGGTCGGCTGGCAACGTCGGGTCGGGCTTGTGCAGGCGCCCCAGCAAGGGGTGGCTGTCGCAGTTGCAGGTGATCATGGTGAAGTTGGGCACCAGCTCGCCCGTGTGCGGATCGGTCCACGACGACCACAGACCCGCCAGCGCCCAGGGTGCGCCATCGGCGCGGCGCAGGCGCCACCAGACGTTCTTGCCGGTTTCCCAGTTGGGTTCCTGGTACCAGTCGGCCAGGATCAGGCAACGCTGGCCCTGCGCCCAGGCGCTGCGGTAGGTCGGGCGCTCGGCAATGCCTTCGATGCGTGCGTTGTTGGTGAGCACCGCGCGCGACGCGGGCCGTCGCGTGGCGCTGCCGGGGCGGATCATGCCCCACTGTCCCAGCCGCCCGACCAGTTGGGCGTGTTCACCCGGTTGGCCCGGGCGCACCAACAGGCCGGTCTGGAACGGCCCCACCGTGGCGGCCACGAAGTCCTCGACATCGACGCTCGCCCCCACGCTGCCGAGGTAGCGCTCGGCCGTGCCTTTGGGGGTCATGTTGTAGAGGTTGCACATCGCACAAGGGTCTTGGAGGGAATGTTGGCTGGCGAACAGACCACCGGTTTGGCGGGTGGTCAGATCGGACTTCAAGCTGATGCCTTGGACCCTCGTCGAGGGACGGCAGCGCTCAGGAGAAAACCATGTACATCGGCGGCGGCGCTCTTTTGCTCATCATCATCCTCTTCCTCGTGTTCCGTTGAACCCGGGCGCGAAGGCTCACCGCTCCTGGTGGGGGTCTTCGCGCCGCGGCGCGTACCAGAGGTCCAGTCCCCGGCGCTGCTTCACCGCACCCCGGCCGCCCCGCATGAGATGGCCCATCAGTGCCCACATCTCGCGCGCTGAGTGCGTGCGCAACTTGCGCCCCGAGGTCAACACCGGCTCGCGCAGGATCACGAACGTTCCTTGCCTTTTCAGCGCCTGGCTCAGTCCCAACTCTTCGGCTGCGAAGTAGGCTTCGTCAAAGCCACCCACCGCTTCAAAGGCGGTGCGCGTGCAGAACACAAAACAGCCTGCGGCCAAGCAGCCGACCTGCAGCAGCTTCACCACCAGCGGCACCACAACGCGTGCGTGGAGCGGCATGGCGCCATCGAACCGAACCACCGCGCCGCCGCCCACGGCGCCTTGGCGCAGCGCCTGCAGTGCCAGACGCACCAGTGCCAGGTGCACCAAGGTGTCGGCATCGACAAAGATGAACACATCGCCACGGGCCACGCGTGCACCGGCATTGCGGGTCGCCGCGATCTGCCGGTGGGCCACCGACACGACCTGGGCACCGTGCTCACGACCGATGGCCGCGGTCCGGTCGGTGGAGTCGTCGTCCACCACGATCACTTCCGTTGGCCCGTCCAGCGCCTGCGCCACCGCGTTGATGGCCAGCAGCGTGGCGCCCAGCAGGCGCTCTTCGTTGTGGGCCGGCACGATGAAGGAGATCATGGGCTGCAGGGTACCCCGGGTACCGTCGGTTGGCGCCCGCCGGGGGCATTCGGTGGGGCGATGAACGCGGGTGACAACGGTTGCCACCCGCCGGGTGCACCATGTCGGCGCCCCTCACTTCTCTGCAGGCCCGACCATGACCACCCAGTTCCAGGTCCGCAAGGACCAGCTCGCCACCACCCGCACCGTGCAACTGCCCGACACGCCGTTGACCGAGGGTGAGGTGCGCGTGCGCATTGAGCACTTTGCCTACACCTCCAACAACATCACCTACGCCGCGTTTGGCGATGCCATGAACTACTGGCAGTTCTTCCCGGTGGCGCCCGAGGCGGGAGACGCTGCCTGGGGCGTGGTGCCGGTGTGGGGTTTTGGCGTGGTGGAGCAGACCCGCTGCGCCGGCGTGGCCGAGGGTGAGCGGCTGTATGGCTACTGGCCGATGGCCTCACACGCGGTGCTCAAGCCCGCGCGGGTGTCGCCCGAGGGTTTCTTTGACGGCGCACCGCACCGCGCCGCGCTGCACCCGGTCTACAACCACTACCTGCGCTGCGCGGTCGACCCGCTGCACGACCCGGCCACCGAGGCGCTGCAGGCCTTGCTGCGCCCGCTCTTCCTCACCGCCTGGCTGATCGACGACTTCCTGGCCGACAACGACTTCTTCGGCGCGAACACAGGTGGCCAGCGCGGCGTGATGCTGCTCTCGTCGGCCAGCAGCAAGACCGCGGTTGCCACCGCCGCACAACTGGCGCAGCGGCCCAAGGTGGAGGTGGTGGGCCTCACCTCGCCGGGCAACGTGGCGTTCTGTGAAAGCCTGGGCGTGTACAGCCGCGTGCTCACCTACGACCAGCTTGATGCCTTGCCGGCCGCCACGCCCTGCGTGTACGTGGACTTCGCCGGCAATGGCGCGCTGCGCAAGGCCATCCACAGCCGTTTCACCGCGCTGGCTTACAGCTGCTCCATCGGTGGCACCCATGTGGACCAGCTCGCCGGTGGGCGCGACCTGGCCGGGCCGCGCCCGGTGCTGTTCTTTGCACCCGCTCAGGCCAAGAAGCGCCACGGCGACTGGGGCACAGCCGGATTCAACGAACGTCTGGCGAAGGCGTGGCACGCCTTCATGGCCCAGGTGAATGAGCCCGCTGCCCCCTGGGTGGTGGTGCAGCACCACAACGGCGCTGACGCCGTGCAGGCCGCCCACGCGCTGGTGCTGGGTGGGCGGGGTGACGCCCGCGTGGGGCACATGCTGTCGCTGCCGTGATGGCGTGACTTTGCGCACAGAGACTGTGCCCTACGCTGTGGATAACCAGGTGGACAACCGCCGCAGCCCGCTGCCCGCCTCACGCTGCGGGATGTGCTCAAAAATCAGGCGCTGACCGCAGGCTCAGTACAGCCGCACCGCCACGTCGAAATGCCAGGTGCGGCGGATCTCCACCACGTCGTACTGGCGGGCCAGCGCGGGCGGAAACGCCGGATAACTCGCTTGGCTGCGCACGATGCGTTCGATGCCCTCGTCGATGGCCGCCACGCCGCTGGAGCTCACGAAGGTCACGTTCTCCACCGACCCATCGCTGCGGATCGCCACCGTCACCACCGGCTGGGTGTGGGGCTGTCTGGCGGCCTCGCGCACCAGCTCGATGGTCATGTTCATCTGGATCTTGCGGGCCCACGCCTCGGCATACAGGATGAGATCGGTGTTGGGGTCGGAGCGCCCGAAGAGCCGGGCGCGGCGCGCGGTGCTCAGGGAGTAGGGCAGCAGGTTGGCGGCGGCCGCGGCGGCGTCGCGCCGGTCGGCCTCTTCGTTGAGCTGACGCCCGATGGCGCGCAGGCGCTCTTCGCGTTTCGCCTCGTCCGCCTGGCGCTCGGCCTGCAAGCGTTCGGCGTCGGTGGGCGCGGCTTGCTGGCGGGCCGCGGCTGCCTGATTGGCCACCTGTTGCGCTGCCGCCTGACGTTCACCCTCCAGACGTTCAGCAGCCTGTTGTGCGGCTTGAGCCTGAGCCTGAGCCTGAGCCTGGGCTTGGGCTTGGGCTTGGGCTTGGGCTTGGGCCGCCTGCTGGCGGGCCGCTTCCTGTTGGGCTGCGGCTTGCTGCGCCGCCGCTTGGCGTTCGGCTTCCAGCCGTGCGGCTTCGGCCTGCGCTGCTTGTTGCCGCGCGGCCGCTTGGCGTTCGGCGTCGGCGCGTGCGGCTTGTTCGCGAGCGGCCTGCTGTTGTGCGGCGGCTTGTCGCTCGGCTTCCTGGCGCTCTGCGGCCTCGCGTTCGGCCGCTTGTTGCGCCAGGGTTTGCTGCGCAGCCGCTTCCCGCTCCGCTGCCAGACGGCGCGCGGTCTGTTCCTGCTGCGCCCGTTCGCGCGCCGCCTCTTGCTGAGCTGCCGCCTGCCGTTCAGCCTCCAGGCGCTGGGCCGCCTTGGTGCGCGCCTCTTCCTGGCGGGCGGCTTCCTGTTGCGCCAAGGCTTGCTGAGCCGCAGCCAGGCGCTCGGCGTCGAGTCGCGCAGCCGCCTCGCGCTCGGCGACCTGTTGTCGAGTGGCTTCAGCTTGGGCTTGCGCTGCCAGCTGCCGCTGCGCTTCTCGCCGTGCCGCTGCCTCACGCTCGGCCTCCCGTTGGCGCTCTGCCTCGGCCTCGGCCGCCTTGCGCCGCGCCGCGCCCTGGCGCTCGACTTCGAGCCGCGCGGTTTCAACACGCGCAGCTTCCTGCCGCGCAGCCTCCTGCACAGCGGCTTCCTGCCGCTCGGCTTCAGCGCGCGTGGCTTCGACTTGAGCCAGCGCCTGTCGTGCGATCTCCTCGCGCGCTGCCTGCTCACGCTCCGCGCTCAAGCGCTCGGCCTCAAGTCGCGCAGCCGTTTGCCGGTCGGCCTCTTGTTGCGCGGCCTCCAGGCGCTCGGTTTCACGGCGCTCGGCGTTTTGTTGCGTTTCCTCCTGCGCGCTGCGCTCACGCAGGGCCACTTCGGTGGGTTGGGCCTGTGCGGGAGGAGCGCTGGGCGCCGGCAAAGGCGCTGCGACCACGGCGGCCGGCGGCACAAGGATCTCGGCCACGGGCTCGCTCGGCGCGGCCGCCGCCACCGCGGGCGAGGGCGCTGGCTCCTGCGCGTTGGGCATGGGGGTCGGCGCGGTGCTTGGCGCCGGAGGCTCGGAAGGCATGGGGGTCGATCCACTGGCGACCGGCCGCGCCGCAGATGGCGGCAAGGGCTGCGCAGCAGGTGAAACAGCCCGCTCAGCCGCCGGGCCCCGCGCTGGCGCCAGCACGATGCGCAAATCCGGCACCTCGATCCGCCGGTCTTGCCAGGGAAAGCCCAGACCGGGCAAACCGATGCCCTGGCCGCCAAAGGTCAGGCTCAGCAGCAGCGCGTGGAACAGCAGCGACAGCAGCAGCGCAGTGCCCATGCGCCGGCGCTCGGGGCTCTTGCGCGCGGGAAGGGGGGTCTTGGGCTGCATGCAGCCGATTGTCCCTGCCTTCAGAAAATCAGGATTTCGACGCGCCTGTTTTTCGCGTCCGACGCGCGCAAGCCCGTGGAGGGCTTGGTGTCGCCGAAGTACTGCAGGTCGATGTTCTTGAGCGTGGGATCGCTGGCGCGGAGCAGGTCGGCCGCGGCTTCGGCGCGGTCTGCCGACAGCTTCAGGTTCGACTCGTGGGTGCCGGTGGCATCGGCGTGACCAAAGATCGTGATGCTGGCGGGCTTGCGCGCGCGCACCACCCGGAGCATGGCCGGAACAAGCGCCTTGGATTCTTCGGTCAGCTCGGTCTTGTCCAGCAGAAACTGCAGCACAAAGATCCGAGGCGCCTGGGGATTGACCTTGAGCAGGTCGCCATAAGCGGAGTTGACCGTGTCGCGGCCGACCGTTCTGGCGTTGGACGGGGTCGCGTTGTTGCCGTTGATGGTGGTGTAGCTGAAGGCTTTGTCGAGCCGCTGCGTGCTCGATCCCGACGCAACCGCCACGGCGCCCACGGTGTTGTCTTCTTCAGGCAGCAGCACCACCGTCGTTCGCGTGCTGGTGGGCGCCGCGCAACCCACGAGCAATGCCAAGGCGATCAGGAACGGCGCCGCGAACCGGGCGCTCCGGGTGTGTGTTGCCCGCATGGGTTGTCAGTCTGCTTCGATGATGAAGCGCGTGCCACGAACGCCAATGGTTGCTGTGGGCGTGGCCACCTTGACCGACTCCGGCGAGAGCTTGGCGATCATTCCCGAGGAATAGACCGCGGCCCCTCTGGCGAGGTAGACGAAGAAGTCGAACTTCGCCTGCTTGGGCTCAAAGGCGTAGTCGCGCACCTGGATGTCGGTGGAAGGCCCCAGGGTGAGTTGCGTGCCGTCCTTGAACACGATGCCGGCCGAGGAGCCGGCGCCGGAGACGATGCGGTCCGACACGAAGAGCGTCGAGCCCGACACGGCGTTCAGCGTGGCGCCGTTGCGGGCAATGCCGATGTCGCCCGAGACGTTCTTGAACGTGGCAACGGACTCGCCGTTGGCGCTGGCCGCCCCGGCAAACACCAACACACCCACAACCGCGAGCACAGAGACCAATTTCAAGCGCTTCATCAGGAATCCTTTTGTTTGTGGCGTGGTGAGCGCTCGGACAGTCGCTTCGCGAAACACGAGCAGAAATGTATGTGGAGGCCCATCGGTTCTCCATGTCGAAAGACACAGAGGCCGCGCGCTCTGACCATGGGCAACAGTACGGACTGGCCCAGCGTCTGTATGTTCGGTGCCGCGCATAACAACGCTCCATCGCATCTTTCCCGGCAAGACCGTGATGAATGTCCGCATTCGCCCGTCCCGGCCTGGCCGCCAGCGCATGCGTCGGGATCGCGTATCGTCCAGCGGTCTGCATGCAACCCCCTCAACGAATTCACCATCCCTATGCTGAACCTGTTCAACCGATCCTTCCTCATCGCCGGCGTGCTGTTTCTCGCTGGCTGTGCTGCCACCGTCAGCCAGACCTCCACCTCATCGACCTCACCCGGCGCAGCACCGCAGGCGTCGGGTGCAACGCTGGTCGCTGTGGTCGGTGGCAGCCCGGCCATGCAGGCCAGCAGCGACTGGTCGTCGTTCCTGGCGGAGTGGCAAGGGTCGCTGGCGGCTTCCGCAGAAAGCGCCAGGATGCCGTTCGTTTTCGTGAAAGACGAGGCCTCCATCCCATCCAGGGCATCGATCCTCGTGCGGTTGACGGTCAATGACTTCCGCTACGTGTCCACCACCAAGCGCTACATGTTGGGTGTGATCGCCGGCAACGCCTACATGGACGTGGATGCCCAGTACATCGAACTTCCCGCGAACAAGCCGTTTGGATCCAAGAAGTTCAACACCTCGTCCAGTGCCTGGGAAGGCATCTTCTCGGCCGTGACGCCGAAGCAGGTTCGGACCGTCTCCGATCTGATCGTCAAGGACGTGGCCTCGGCGGCGCCAGCGAAGTAGGGCGCGGGCCCGCTCATTCGAGCTGGCTCAGCTGGTTGCCCCAGCCTTCCACCGTTTCCCTGAGCAAGCGGGCGACGATCTTGCTGGCCGGCGTGAGCTGGCCTTGTTTGGGCAGGGACAAGGTCACGTGGCGTCGGCAGTCGGGGTTGACGATGCGGGCAGCCTGCAGGCGCCCTGAGCGCAGTTCGTCCGCGATGGAGAACGGGCCGAGCAGCGAATACAGGTGGTCGGTGTGGGCCACCAGTTCCTTCTGCACGCGCAGCGAGTCGGCTTCCACCTCGGCTTGCAGGGTGAAACCCTTGCCGCGCGCGGTCTCATCCAGCACCGAGCGCCAGTGCGCGGGCCTGCGCGGCAGCACCAGGCGCAGGCCTTCGAGTTTGTTGAAGTCCACCGTCTCGCCCCGGGTGAGGGGATCGCCCATGCGCGACACGAGGTAGGTGCCCACGGTGGCCAGCAAATGTTCGTCGGGACTGGCCGGCTTCTGGTAGCGAAACAGCACGGCCATGTCCACACTGCCGGTGTCGAGCAGGGCGTCCAGCTCGCCGCCCTGGCCCTCGCGGATGTTGAGCTTGATCTTCGGAAAATCGGCCTTCAGCCGCTGGTAGAGCCGGGTCATCAGCGGGTGGGCGGCCGAGGGCAGGATGCCCAGCTTGACCTCGCCCATCGGCTCGCCGGCATCGGTGCGGATGGCGGCCAGCAGCTGGTCGGTGTCGCGCAGCCAGTTGCGCACGCGGGTTTCGATGTGCTGGCCGAGATCGGTGAGCACCACACCGCGCCCGGTGCGCCGGAACAGCGCGCCGCCACAGGCCGACTCCAGGTCGCTGATCTGTCGGCTGATGTGCGACTGCACCGTCTGGCGCTGCGCAGCCACCTTGGTGAAGCTGCCGAGTTCGGCCACTTCGAGAAAGAGCCGGAAGTCGTTCGGGTTCATGCGGTTCTCCTGCGGTGCTGATATGCCAATTGCGGCATGTCTGAAATCTCCATTTGCATTCTATTCAGATGCCTGGTGCCTCCCTAGACTCCACCTCCATCCCAACGAGACCCACCGGAGACACACCCCATGCGCTACGCAAGCTTTGAAATCAATGGCCAGGCCAGCTACGGCGTGGTGGATGGTGCGGGCCAGGTCCGCCGAGCGCCGGCCGACTTCCAGGCGCGGTTCGCCGACCTCAAGGCCGTGATCGCCGCCGATGCCCTGACAGCACTGGCCGAGGCCGCCGTGGCCAGCGGCGAGAAGCTCACGCTCGCCCAGGTCCGGCTGCTGCCCGTGATCCCCAACCCGGGCAAGCTGATCTGCGTCGGCCTCAACTACAAGAGCCACGTGGCCGAGACCAAACGCGCCGACAGCGACTACCCCTCGCTGTTCCTGCGCTTCAACGACAGCCTGGCCGCGCACGACGACGTGGTGTTGCGCCCCGCGTTCTCGGAGCGTTTTGACTGGGAAGGTGAACTCGCCTTTGTCATCGGCACGGGCGGACGCCACATCGCCAAGGAGAAGGCGTTTGAGCACATCGCCGGCTACGCCTGCTTCAACGACGTGAGCGTGCGCGACTGGCAGAAACACACGCACCAGTTCACGCCCGGCAAGAACTTCCCCGGCACCGCGCCCTTTGGCCCGGTGCTGGTGAGCCGCGACGAGGTGCCCGATGTGACCGCGCTCACGCTGGAGACACGCGTCAACGGCCAGGTGGTGCAGCACGCCAGCGTGGGCGACCTGATCTTCGACATCCCGACCATCGTGGCCTATGTGTCGCGCTTCACGCCGCTGTCGCCCGGCGATGTGATCGCCACCGGCACCCCGGGTGGCGTGGGCGACCGCCGCGAGCCACCGATGTACATGAAGGAAGGCGATGTGGCCGAGGTCGAGATCACCGGCCTGGGCGTGCTGCGCAACCGCATCGGCACCGACCACACCGCCTCCTGAACGCACGCACCCCCACCGAGAGAAAACCCATGAACAACCCACCCCAATTGCGGGTCGCCGTCGACATCGGCGGCACCTTCACCGACATGGCGGCTTTTGACGAAGCCACCGGCAAGCTGCTGTTCGGCAAGGCCCTGTCCACCCACGGCCAGCTGGTCAACGGCATCCAGGCCACGCTGGACAGCGCCAGCATCGACCTGAAAGACGGCAACCTGTTCCTGCACGGCTCCACCATCGCGATCAACACCCTGCTGGAGCGCAACGGTGCCAACACCGCGCTGCTGATCACCGAAGGCTTTCGCGACATCTACGAAATCGGCCGCGTCAACCGGCCCGACGCCTACAACCTGTTTTTCAACAAGCACCAGCCGCTGGTGAAGCGCTCGCTGCGCTTCGAGGTGGCCGAGCGCCTGCGCGCCGATGGCAGCACGCACAAAGCGCTGGACGAAGCCGCCGTGCGTGAACTTGCCAAGGAACTGCGCGGCCAGGGCATCGAGGCGGTGGCCGTGCTGCTGTTGCACTCGTACCGCAACCCCGCGCACGAGCAGCGCGTCAAGCAGATCCTGCAAGAGGAGTTGCCCGGCGCCTTCGTGTGCGCCTCGCACGAGCTGAGCCAGGAGTACCGCGAGTTCGAGCGTGTCTCCACCGCCGTGGCCAACGCCTACGTGGGCCCGCGCGTCTCGGCCTACCTGGGCGAGCTGGAGCAGCACCTGAGCACCCAGGGCTTCAAGGGCGACTTCTATGTGGTGCAGTCCACCGGCGGACTGTTTCCCAGCGCCCATGCACGGCGCGACTGCGTGCGCATGCTCGAATCCGGCCCGGCAGCGGGTGTCATCGGTGCGCAGGCCATCTGCGCGCAGCTCGGCATGGGCGACGCCATTGCCTTCGACATGGGCGGCACCACGGCCAAGGCCGGTGTGATCAGCGAAGGCCGGCCATTGACAACCGGCTCGGCGCTCATCGGTGGCTACGAGCGTGCGCTGCCGATCCAGATTCCCATGATGGACATCCACGAGGTGGGCACGGGCGGCGGGTCGATTGCCCGCGTGGAAACCGGCAACGCGCTGCGCGTGGGCCCGCAGAGCGCGGGCTCCATCCCCGGCCCGGTGGCCTATGGCCGCGGCGGCACCGAGCCGACCGTGACCGACGCCAACCTGCTGCTCGGTCGCCTGGATGCCGACCACTTCCTGGGGGGTGAACTCAAGCTCGATCTGGCCGGCTGCCAGCGCCAGATGCAGGAGCGCATCGCCGGCCCGCTGGGCCTGGAGCCCACCGCCGCCGCCGACGGCATCTTGCGCATCGCGGTGACGCAGATGTCGCACGCGGTGAAGGCCGTGACCACCGAACGCGGCCTGGACGCCGGCAGCTTCACCATGGTGGTGTACGGCGGTGCCGGCCCGCTGCACGCCTCGGCCATTGCCCGCGAGCTGGGCATCCGCAAGGTGCTCATTCCGTACGCGCCCGGCTATTTCTCGGCCTACGGCATGTTGTTCTCCGACCGCCGCTACGACTACGTGCGCTCGGTGTTCCGCAAGCTCGACGAGGTCTCGTTCGACGAAATCGAAGCGCTCTACCAATCGATGGAAGACGAAGGCCGCGCGGCGCTCACGCAATCGGGCACCAAAGCCGAAGACGTGGTGATCGAGCGCGCCGCCGACATGCGCTATGTGGGCCAGGAGCACGCTGTGACGGTGGACCTGCCCGGCGCCTTCTTCGTGGACAAGGACCGCTCGGCCATCAAGCGCCAGTTCGACGAGTTGCACAAGGTGCGTTACGGCACCTCGGCACCCAAGGAGCCGGCCGACCTGGTGAGCCTGCGCGTGACGGTGCTGGGCACCATGAAGAAGCCGCCCAAGCACAGCGTGGCCACCGGAACCGCCACGCCCGATGCGGGCGCGGTGCGGGCCACCAAGCCGGTGTATTTCCGCTCCAGCGGCTGGGCCGACACCCCCGTCTACACCCGCGAATTGCTGCTGGCGGGCAACGCCATCGCCGGTCCGGCGCTGATCGAAGAACACGCCTCCACCACGGTGGTGCAGCCCGGCGACTCGCTGCGCGTGGACGAACTGGGCAACCTGCAAATCAACATCGGAGACGACCGGTCATGAAAACACAAGACATCCAGAACCCGGCCGTCGATGCGGTCACCGTCGAGATCATCCGCAACGGCCTCTACGCCGTCACGGAGGAGATGAAGACCAACCTCACGCGCACCGCCTACAACCTCATCATTTACGAGGCGCTGGACTTCACGGTCGGTCTGTTCACCAAGGAGGGCGACACGGTCTCCATCGGCCTGGGCCTGCCGATGTTCATCCGCGGCATGTCCGAAACCGTCAAGGCGAAGATCAAACACTTCGGCTACGAGAACATCCTGCCGGGCGACATCCTGGTCACCAACGACGCCTACACCACCGGCAGCCACCTGAACCACTTCACGTTCACGATGCCGATCTTCCACGAGGGCCGGCTGGAGGGCTTCACCTGCTGCATGGCGCATTGGCTGGACGTGGGCGGCACGCTGGGCAACGTGACCACCGACATCTTCAGCGAAGGCATCCAGATCCCGATCCTCAAGTACCAGCGCGAAGGCGTGGTGAACCAGGACCTGATCGACATCATCGCGATGAACGTGCGGCTGGCCGAGCGCGCCCTGGGCGACCTGCGCGCGCAGATCACCGCCATCACGACCGGCGAGCGCCGCTACGTGGAGCTGCTGCAGCGCTACGGCGCCGAGGCGGTGAACGCGTCGATCCGCCAGATCATGGATTCCAGCGAGGCCGTGGCGCGCAAGAACACGCTGTCGATTCCCGATGGTGTGTACGAGGCCGAGTCGTACATGGACGACGACGGTCTGGACATTGGCAAGCGCATCCCGATCCGCGTGAAGGTCACCGTGAAGGGTGACGAGATGACGGTGGACCTGTCGGACGTGAGCAAGCAGGTGCGCGGCTTCTACAACTCGGGCTTCACCACCGGCATCGCCTGCGCGCAGGTGGCCTACAAGTGCCTGACCACACCCACCGACTACCCCGTGAACGACGGCAGCTTCCGGTCATTGAAAGTGATCATGCCCATGGGCACGGTGATCAGCGCCGAGCGCCCCTACCCGATGCGGGTGTGGATGACCTTCCCGATGACGGTGATCGACACCATCTTCAAGGCCCTCGCCCCGGCGATTCCGAACCGCTCGATTGCCGGCCACCACGCCGACCTGGTGTTCCCCAACATCCACGGCATCTCGCCGGAAGACGGTCGCCTGTTCATCGTGGGCATCGGCCCGCTGGGCGGCGGCTGGGGCGCCAAGAGCACCGAGGACGGTGTGTCGGTCACGGTCTGCATCAACGACGGTGACACCCACAACAGCCCGACCGAGCAGCTCGAAGCCAAGTACCCGGTGCTGGTCGAGAAATACGAGATCCGCAAGGACAGCGCCGGTGCCGGCCGCTACCGCGGTGGCCTCGGGGCCGAGATGGTGGTGCAGGCGCTCAGCCCCTTCACCGTGACCACCCGCATCGACCGCGTGCACTGCAAGCCCTGGGGCCTGGACGGTGGAGGCGACGCCATGGGCAACGGCCTGGCCGTGCGCCACAAGGGCGAGTGGAAGAGCGACCATTTGAACGCCAAGATCTTCAACGTGCGGCTGGAGCGCGGCGACGCCTACAAGATGCTCTCGGGCGGCGGCGGTGGCTTTGGCAGCCCGTTGGACCGCGAACTCGACAAGGTGGCCGAAGACGTGCGCGAAGGCTATGTGAGTGCCCAGGTGGCGCGCGAGGTCTACAAGGTGGCGCTCGATGGTCACGGCCAGGTGGACCACCCCGCGACGCAGGCGCTGCGCAGTGGCAAGGCACCGGCCACGGTGGAAGACGTGGCCTGGGACGGCCAGTGAGCACCGCTGTGGCCGACCCGCGCGCCGAGCGCCTGGCGAACCTGTGGAGCCGCCTTTCGGCCCAGCACGTGACGCTGGGCGCGGGCTGCGGTTGCATGACGGGCGGCGTGAGCGTTTCGCTGGAAGACTTTGAACTCGACATCGCCGACTATTTGTGGGCCGAGGGCGAGCGCCTGGGCCAGAACGAGGTGGTGGCCTGGTTGCTGCAGCCAGGTCCGATCGACCAGCAGAGCAAGCCGGTGATGACCCTGCTGACCCGCCTGGAAGAGGGCGAGGCCGACGAGGTCGTGGCCGACTGGCTGCTCACGCGTCTGGCGCGCACGCTCGACTCGTTTGCCAAGCTGCACGGCCCGTCCAGCGTCTGAGTCCGCCCATGGCCTTCATCCTTCCCCGCGCAGACGCCGGCGACCACGCCGACGCACCAGCGCGCATCCCCATCACCGTGCTCACCGGCTTTCTGGGCAGCGGCAAGACCACGCTGCTCAACCGCCTGCTGCGCCAGCCCGACATGCACGGCACGGCGGTGGTCATCAACGAGTTCGGCTCGGTGGGGCTGGACCACGACCTGGTGGACCACACCGAAGAGAACATGGTGCTGCTGGCCAACGGCTGCATCTGCTGCACCGTGCGCGGCGATCTGGTGGAGGCCTTCGAGCGCCTGGCGCACAGCCCCGAAGCACAACGCGGCGCGCTGCGCCATGTGGTGGTGGAGACCACCGGCCTGGCGGACCCGGCGCCCATCCTGCACACGCTCATGGGCGACCCGCGCATGGTGCAGCGCTGGCGCCTGGCCGGCGTGGCCTGCACCGTGGACGCCTTCAACGCCATGGCCACACTGGACCAGCACACCGAGGCCGTGAAACAGGCCGCGGTGGCCGACCGCTTGCTGCTGACCAAGTCCGATCTGGTGCAGCCCGAACACGTGGCGCCCTTGCTGGAGCGGCTGCGCAGCATCAACCCGCTGGCGGTGGTCACGACAGCACCGGCCGATGCCTTGAGCGCACTGCAGGGCCTGCTGGACCGGCCGAGCGCTGCGCTGTGGCTGCCGGTGTCGCAAGACAACGAGCGGTCGCATTTTTTTCCAGTGAGCGCGCCGGGGCAGCACGACCCGAACCGGCACGACGACCACATCCGCTCACACGTGATCGTGCGCGAGCAGCCGCTCTCGCGCGAAGGCTTCATGGCGTGGCTGGACATGATCGCGGCCATGCGCGGTGACGACCTGTTGCGCGTCAAAGGCATCGTGCACCTGGCCGACGACCCGGAGCACCCGATGGTCATCCACGGCGTGCAGCACCTGTTCCACCCGCCCGAGACGCTGCCACGCTGGCCCAGCGACGACCGGCGCACCCGCATCGTGTTCATCACCCGAAACATGGACGCCGAGGACATCGAAGCGACCCTGAGCATTTTTGAAAGACGCCGCAGCCGCGGCCCCCGCCCATCCCAACCCGTTTGAATGACACAAGGAGACAACACCATGATGAAACAACTGATCGCCTGCGCCGTGCTCGGTGCGTGCAGCCTCTCGCCCGCCATGGCGCAAGGCAAATTCCCCGACGGCATGCTCAAGCTGGTGGTGCCCTTCGCCGCTGGCGGCGGTGTGGACCAGGCGGCCCGGCTGCTGGGCAAGCAGTTGCAGACCGACCTGGGCGTGTCGGTGATCGTCGAAAACAAGGGTGGCGCCAGCGGCACCATCGGTGGCAAGGCGGTGCAGAGTTCGCCCGCCGACGGCATGACCTTGTTGTTCTCTGCCGCCACGCACGTGCTGGCCCAGCAGGTGCTGGCCAACCCGCCCTACGACCCGCAGACCGACTTTGAACCCATCGCCCGCGTGGGTGAAGCGCCGCTGCTGCTGGTGATCCCGCCCAATGCGCCGCAAAAAACGCTCAAGGAAGTGCTGGACGCGGCCCGCCAGAACCCCGAGAAATGGACCGCCGCTCTGCCCGCGCTGGGCGCGCCCAGCCACCTGGCCACGCTGCTGCTGGCCAAGCAGGGCAACGTCAAGATCACCATGACGCCGTACCGTGGCACCGCGCCCGCGCTGGCCGACGTGGCGGGTGGCCATGTGCAGCTGCTCATGGACTCCATCATTTCGCTGCAGGGCATGGCCAGGAGCGGCAAGGTCAAACCGATTGCCACCACCTCGGCCCAGCGCAGCGGCGTGGCGCCCGATGTGCCCACCGCTGTGGAGAGCGGCTACCCGGGCATGGTCTACAACTCCTGGTACGGCGTGTGGGCACCCAAGGGAACGCCCAAGGACCGGGTGCAGTTCCTGAACAAGGCCGTCAACAAGGCGGTGGCCGAGCTGGCCAAAACGGGCGCGTTCACCACCCTGGGCATCTTGCCGGTGATCGAGGGCTCGGAACAGTTCCGCAAGTACATCGCAGCCGACGTGACGCGCAGCGCGGAACTGCTCAAGGAGTCGGGCTTCAAGCCGGAGTGATCGAATCGCCAGCTTGAGGGGCGCGGGGCGGTGCCCGTGAAGGAAAACCAGGCGGGTTGATCCACCACTGGACAGGGGTTGGGCTTTCATATACTGTACGTGCATATGGGGTATCCACTTAGCTCCAGTGTCTCTGGAATACTGGATGAATAACCAGTACATGCATTGTAAGGCCGGCACCCAAACATTCAAGCCT